>Ga0247780_1001633_pt1 | contig 11695 bp, 14 predicted proteins | sample UWRJL079202R5_FD_179927 | JGI IMG/M metagenome (GOLD analysis project Ga0247780, IMG submission 179927) | Plant litter microbial communities from Arlington Agricultural Research Station in Wisconsin, United States - UWRJ-L079-202R-5 | ecosystem: Environmental > Terrestrial > Plant litter >... | reverse complement strand
TCCAAAGAATATGATTTTCGCGGATATGTTCGTCATAGCTAAGAGGTTGAAGCTCGCCTTTCTCGTCGAGAGTGTAAAATGCATCCTTTTGGTCACGGATATGATCTATAAATACAATGCCATTCGTATGATCAACTTCATGTTGAATAACCCGTGCTAAGAAGCCAGTTGCCTTAAATCTCACTTCATGGCCCTCGATATCAAGTGCCTTAACGCGAATCTTTGAGTATCGCGGTACTTTGCCGTATATATTATTGACACTTAGACAGCCTTCATAATCGTAGGTCTTTTCGCCTTCATATTTTACGATCTCGGGATTGATAAGCGTTGTGAAGTCTCGGGTTGCTTTATCATCAAAATCACTTCGAACGATAACTACGCGTTGTAGCGAATTAATCTGTACTGCAGCAAGTGCCGCACTGATTTCATGAGGTCGAGAGTCCTCCCAATCTAATGAAGCATCCGTCATATCCTTTATTAGTGTAACTATTTCATCCGTGATGACATGGATCTTGGTCGATTTCTGCCGTAAGCGTGCATTTGGCAGCGTTATGATATTTTCTTTTTTCATTAGAGCTTATTATATCGAAAAAGCAGATAAAAAAACAGAGGTAGGCTGCTTAGAGGAGCGTGACAGGATCAAGCTCGAACTGCCAGTGTGCTCTTGGAAGATATTTTAAAGCATCGACTAAGAGTGAACGACTAGGCGATTTAAGCGTTAATTGCCATTTAAATGCATCGCGTTGACGTTCGTAAAATGCCGGGGTTGGACCAAGTACCTGGACGTCACTCGCCACCTTCTGACGAAGTTCATTCGCAAGCGCTTGTGTATTCTTAATCACAGCTGTCTCGGTTTTGTAAGTACAGGTTAACTTAAGGATGTAGGCAAAAGGGGGAAAGTTTCCGCGTTGGCGTTCGGTAAGGGTGTGAGCGTAAAAGCCAGCATAATCCTGAGCGAGACCAAAGGTGATGGCATGATGGTTTGGTTGATAACTTTGTACGATTACATCTGTCGTATGGTTGGATCGCCCAACTCTTCCTACGACTTGTGCAAGCAGCTGGAAAGTACGCTCCGATGAACTATAGTCTGGAAGACTAAGCCCTGCATCGGCTTGTATGACACCTACACTACGAAGTTTGGGGAGATCTAGGCCTTTTGCAACTACCTGTGTTCCGATAATAATCTGAATAGTTCCATCGTATAGTTGACCATAACTCTCTTCAATCGTACTACCAGATTCACTGTCACCGTCAAATCGTGCAATATTTTTGCCAGGAAATAACCTACGCAGTTCGGTTTCGATAAGTTTGGTGCCTATGCCTTTGTGAAGAATTTCTACAGAATGACATTCGGGGCAGCTTGTAGGTACCTTATCGCGCAGCCCACATATATGGCATCGCAACTCATGATTGTCTCCATGTAATGTAAGAGGTATGAAACAACGGGGACAGGCTGCCGACCATCCGCATTGCTCGCAAAGAGTTGAGCTAGCACTACCGCGTCTGTTGTGGAATATCAGAACCTGACTATTTGTTGAGATTGTCGCGTCGATATTTTTTAGTAGTGAATCGGAAATGAAGCGATGTTTTTTAAAATTCTGCCTCTTCGTCATATCGATAATTGTAACTGTCGGTGTTTTGGCATCTTTTTGCGCTCTACTATTCATCTCAATAATCGGTCGTTTAGCTTGTATAGCCAAATAGTAATCACTAATTAGAGGTGTAGCACTACCAAGTATTACCTTTGCGTCATGCTGTTTAGCGAGAACACTCGCTGCACGTAGTGCTGAGTAGCGAGGTGATTGTTCCTGCTTGAAGCTGGGTTCATGGGCCTCATCAATAATTATCAGGCCGAGATTAGTTAGTGGTAAAAAGAGCGCAGAGCGTGGACCTATGATAATTTTAGGTGTACTACTCGTAAGTATTGAGCGCCATATAGTATGCCGCTGTGCTTCTGTTTGCTTTGAGTGAGCGAGGATAACGTTATTGAAATGATGAGAGAACTCATCAACGATCTGAGAAGTGAGCGCAATTTCCGGTACTAAAATAATCGTAGATTTGCCGGTCTTTAGCGTTTGAGCGGCTAGCTCAATATATACTGCTGTTTTGCCTGAACCTGTCACGCCATGAAGGAGAGCCGTACCGGGAGACATGTGTGCTACCTTCTCAAGAGCATCCGTCTGATCTGCAGTGAACACATTTTTTGTTCGTAATCTTAACGGTATATGAGGACTAGTGTTGATTGGTCGGCGTTTTTTCTGAAGACCTGTGGGTAGGATGGTCTGTAGAACAAGTGCAAGATGAGTCACGTAGTAGTCACTGAGCCATATAGCAAGTGCGATAATTTCTACTGGAACGGGTATTGTTTCTACGATTGAGATAATCTCCTTCGTACTGTACTCTGGCTTCCTAATTTCTTTAATAATAATCCCTATGACTATTTTAGAGCCAATCTCGATAGTAACGATAGTGCCGATTAAGAGTGGGTCTTTTGATGCGTAAGTAAAAAACATACTGTTGGTTCGTATGATTTGGTTTGGAGCTACCTCGTAGTAGTGCATAGTTATCAGTATACTGCTAAAATAAGCGTATGTATTTTGAAAGTAGAGCGCAGGCGGGACAAATCCTTGCTGCGCAATTAGTGGATGCGTATCGCTTTGAGAACTGCGCGGTTGTTGCCTTAAGTGACGGAGGGGTACAGGTTGGTGAGCAAATTGCTAGCGCGCTTCACTGTATTCTAACTATGCTTTTGGTTGAAGACATTGCAATACCAGGTGAGAATCTTAGCTTTGGGGGTATGTCTCAAAACGGAGGCTTTACATACAATGGTGCGTTTAGTACGGGAGAAATTGAAGAGTATGTGGGTGAATTTCACGGCTATCTTGAAGAACAGAAGCGTAATGCCTTTCAGAAGATTAATCGTCTTCTAGGTGATGGGGGCATTATTGATAACTCAATGCTTCGTGACCACACAGTAATTTTAGTAACTGACGGGCTTGATAATGGTGCTGTTCTTGACGTAGCTGTAGACTTCTTAAAGCCAATTCGCATCCATAAACTTGTTGTTGCTACTCCTGTTGCAACTGTGCCAGCAGTAGATAAGCTGCATATGCTTGCTGATGAGCTTCATGTCCTGGATGTTAAGGAAAACTTCTTGGGTGTCGATCATTATTATGAGCAAAATGACGTACCTTCACATGAAGATACGGTCGCCAAGATTAACCAAATTGTTCTGAACTGGCGCTAACAAGCTTGCAAAAAAGCTGTTAAAAAGTGTAGAATAAAAAGCAACAGATAGTGAGTGAGTTAAAGTAAGGGAAGATATGATAGACGTTTTTATTACCTCGAGAGTCCGGCGAAAAATTGTGGTGGTATACGCCAAATATCCTGATTTCCATACCCATGTACGAGGGCTTGCAAAGCTAATTAAAGAAGATCCAGGCAATATTCAACGTGAATTGAAGCGGCTTGAAAAAGTCGGTTTTTTAACAAGTGAAAAGCAGGGTAATACAAAGATTTATTCTACAAATAAGCAATTTCCGATATTCAAAGAACTGCAAAGTATTGTGATCAAATCACAGCAACAAGCTGGCCGCCCGAAGCGTTCCCCTGCTGATCTTTAGCAATGGAGATTTTTGAAGAACTAGTGCGTGCTCGTGGGCTTTCTGGAAGCCATAGGGAAGCGTTCTTATCTCCAGATTACGATAAGCGACACGATCCTTTTTTGCTTCCAGATATGAAATCTGCGGTTGAGCGTCTTTTGCTGGCGCGAGAAAAACAAGAGCAGATTACCATTTACGGTGATTATGATATAGATGGGTTAACTGCAACTACCGTGCTGCTTGATGCCTTTGAATCATTCGGATTTAAGAACGTATCCGCGTTTATTCCTAATCGTTTTATCGAGGGCTACGGGCTTACTCGAGATGCTGTTGAGAAAATTGCCGCTTCGAAAGCAAGCCTAATCGTGACAGTTGATTGTGGCAGTCTAAGCCATAGAGAAATTGAGCGGGCAAATGAACTCGGAGTCGATGTAATAGTCACTGATCATCATAATGTCGCTGAAACACCCCCTCCGGCCATCGCTACTATTAACCCGAAACGAGTGGACCATAGCTATCCTTTCATTGACCTGGCTGGTGTTGGGGTTGCATTTAAGCTTGTTCAGGCTCTTCAGACGCGACTCGATGGTCTCCCTTTAGGTCAAGAGAAATGGCTATTAGACCTTGTCGCACTTGGTACCGTCTGTGATGTTGTGACGCTAGTCGATGAAAATCGCATCAATGTCTATTGGGGACTTAAGGTTCTTGCTAAGACAAAGCGTCCTGGTTTAAAGGCTCTAATGGCAGTTGCTGAAATTCAGCCTGAGAAAATAAATGCAAGAAGCCTGGGATTTGGTCTTGGTCCTAGGATGAACGCAGCCGGAAGATTAGAGACGGCACAGCATTCGCTAGATATGCTTCTTGCTCGAGATACGTTAATCGCTTCTGAAAAAGCGCAGCTGTTAGATGAGCTTAATAAGGCTCGACGTAAGGACCAAGATTCTATTTTTAAGTCAGCACTCGTTCAAGCTGAGCTATATGTGGATGACCCTGTATTGGTCGTTAGTCACTCTGACTGGAATCATGGAATCATTGGCATCGTGGCTGCAAAATTACTTGAAAGATATAAGAAACCCACTTACGTATTACAAGAGATGGGAAGTGAGAGTAAGGGATCGGCGCGGAGTTATGGGGATTTTAGTGCTGCAGATGCAATCCGGGCGAGTGATGACATTATTATAAAGGGAGGCGGACACAAGCTTGCTGCTGGTGTAACCTTGCTAACTGAGAATATTCCACTATTCAGAGCACGAGTCAATGAATTTTACAGATCTCAGAAACTTTTTAATCAAGCAAGCCTTCTTTTACCGAGGGAAGATCTTGTAATCGATAGTCTGAGTGAGATTAACGAGATATTTATACAGCAACTTGATCTATTAGAACCTTTTGGCAATGGTAATCCTGAGCCGGTCTTTAAACTAAGAGGTGGTCTCGTGATTAATCAGCGTCGTATGGGGTCAGAGGCACAGCATGTGAAACTTGAAATTAAGGATTTACACAATAAAGCAATGCAGTTCTTAGCATTTAATGCCCCGCCTCATTTCATGGTAGAACCTGGCGAATATATCACGATATGGTTCCAGCCTACGGTAAACGAATGGCAGGGTCGCCGAACAATAGAGGGTCGATTATTACACCTTGAAGCCGAAGATCAGATGTAGTCGTCTAAGAAGCTTCATTTATCAATATTATTGCAACCAAGCCGCTTCTCTGTTACAATACTAGTCATATGGTACAAGTTACACGAAAAGATGAACGTGAGGCGAACGAAAATATTATTCGTCGCTTTAACCGCAAGGTATTGCAAAGCGGTGTGCTTGCTGTAGCTAAAACAAAGCTACGAGTTGTAAAAGAACTAAGCAAGACTGAACGCCGTAAGAAGGCGATTCTTCGTAGGGAACGTAAAGCTGTTAAGTTGGCTAACGCTCGCCTGGGGATTCGTTAACCTATGGCGCTGAAACAGCGCATCGCAGACGATTTAAAAGCCGCTCTTTTGGGCGGCGATCGTTTTGCTGCGCAAACAATACGTGGGTTGAAGGCTGCTATCTTAAATGAGGAAGTTGCGCAAAATAAGCGTGACGAGGGTTTGACTGATAATCTTATCGAGCAGATTATTGCTAAAGAAATTAAGAAACGCAACGAAAGCGCTGCTCTGTATGATCAGAATATGCGCCAAGATTCAGCTGATATTGAACGTCGGGAAGCGGAAATACTTAGTCAGTATATGCCCAAGCAATTATCGGAAGCCGAGATAAAAACATTTGTTGATGCTAAAATTAATGAACTTGGTGCCAAAGATATTAAGATGATGGGGCAGGTGATTGGTGCCGTTAAGGCTGAAGTTGGCAATACTGCTGACGGTTCATTAATCTCAAAAATCGTAAAAGCTGCACTGAGCTAAAAACAAAAAAGGAGCAGAAAAGAATGATTGTATTTTTTGGTCCAGCAGGAGCTGGAAAAAGTGTTCAGGGTCAAATGCTTGCGGCACGCCAGCAATGGCGCTGGCTAAGCGCCGGGCAATTACTTCGTGATACTCATGATCTTGAACTTATTAAAGAGATGCAAACCGGAAAACTAGTTGATACTGAGAAGGTTAATGCTCTTATGGGTAATGCGCTTGCTCGTGCTAAGACTATGGATCGCGTGATATTAGATGGTTTTCCACGTGATCTTTCCCAGGCTAAATGGCTGATTCATACTCAACCTGAACACGAGCGATCTATCCAGCTAGTGGTTGTTCTAGAGGTTCCAAGAAGTGAACTAATGAAGCGTATTGAGGTTCGAGGGCGTCTAGATGATACTCCCGAAGCTGTTGATGAGAGACTAAAAATTTATCGTACGGAAATGTATCCTATCCTGAGTTATCTTACGGAGCAAGGTGTCAATATTGCTCATATTGACGGTACTGGCACTGTTGGTCAGGTTCACGATCGTATAATGGAAGAATTAGTAGCGTGCAAACTGGCTTAAAAACAGCTGCCCAGATTCAGGCTATGCGTGAGGGTGGTAAGATTATCGCGACGATTTATGATGGCTTAAAGAAACAGGTTCATGCCGGTATGAGCGAACTAGAAATAGATGCTTGGGTGAGCAAAGAGATTAAGCGATTTGGTGCGATTGCAACGTATCAGACAAATGAAGTGAATTTTCCTAATGCCATATGTATTAGTACGAATGATGAAATTGTACACGGAATACCGACAGATTATATTCTTGAAGAAGGTGATCTTGTAAGTTTTGATCTCGTTATTACGTATAAAGGAATGAAAACGGACAGTGCCTTTACTATGATAGTTGGGCAAAAGGCAAGCGGCGCAAAGAAGCACCTCCTTAGTGCTACTGAACGCAGCTTATACGCTGGAATTGATGCAATAAAAGGGCCGGTTCATACAGGGGATATAAGTGAGGCAGTTGAAAAGGTTTTGACAGATGCAAAGCTTGGGATTGTTCGTGAACTTGTGGGTCATGGCGTCGGGCTGGACATGCATATGCCACCAGAGATTCCTAACTATGGAAGGAAAGGCACTGGCGTACTTTTGAAGCCCGGAGATACGATTGCAATTGAGCCAATGGCGATGCTGGGCAAGGAGCGGATCAAAACTGATGACGATGGATGGACGATTCGTACTGCTGACGGTGGTTTAGCAGCTCATTTTGAGCACACAGTATTGATTACTGAGACTGGTGCTGAAATCCTCACAAGTCTTTAGCTGAGTTTTAAATAGCGAATGCTCGCTATACAAAATGTGACATAAGCATTATACTAGATCATATGCATGAAACATCTCGATACGCCGTCGGTATTGATATTGGTACGACAACGGTTCGTTGTGTAGTTGGTCATATCGACGCAACAACAGGTACGCCTACGATTGTAGGCGTTGGTAGCGCTTCAAATAGCGGTATGCGAAAAGGCATAGTCGCTAATCTTACAGGCCCTGCACAGGCAATAGATGATGCATTAGGTGAGGCTGAACGGATGAGCGGGTACCAGGTTAATGCTGCCTCAATTAGCATTAACGGTGCACATATTCTGAGCACTAAAGCTGATGGTATGATCGCAGTTGGTGGAATGGATCATGAGATTATTACCGAGGATTTAGCTCGCATAGAAGAAGTGGCGACACTTGGTAAAATACCTGCAAATCGTGAAATTCTTGAGGTAGTGCCACATAGCTACAGGCTTGATGGTCAAGACAATATTAAAGACCCTCTCGGTATGACGGGGACAAGACTCGAAATAAATGCAAATGTTGTGTCGGCTTTAGCTCCGCATCTCGCTAACTTGCAGAAATCTGCAGAGATGGCGAAAGTTGAGCCACGTATGATTACACCCTCTGTACTGGCTGCCGCAAAGGCTGTGCTTACGGAACAGCAGATTGAGAATGGTGTTGCAGTCGTAGATCTTGGGGGCGCAACTACGAGTATCGCTGTATTCGAAGAAGGTGATCTGCAGTATGTATCAATCCTGCCCGTAGGTGGCATTAATATATCCAACGACCTAGCTATTGGTTTAAAGACAGATCCGGAGATTGCAGAGAAGATAAAAATAGCTCATGCTGCTGCCACATCGCGAGCTGATACGAAGATTAGTATTAAGCACGAGAAAGAAGTGATGACTTTCAACTCGAGCGATATTGATGAGATTGTTGAGGCGCGTCTTGAAGAGATATTTGATGCAATTAATAAAGAATTGAAAAAAGTTGGACGTGCAGGTAGACTCCCTAGCGGTGTTGTTCTTACTGGAGGTACGGCTAAAATCAAAGGTATTACTGAATTCGCAAAAGATAAGCTTGGTCTTGCTGCTAGGATTGGAAAATCGTCAGGCTATGGAGGCGTAGCTGAGCATATCGAAGAGCCACAGTTTGCGGCCGTTGTAGGTCTTATGTTGCTTGACAGTCAAAATACAGGTCATAGTATGCAGGCTCAGAAGAGTCACAGTGCAAAGTCAACTATGCAGCAAGCAAGTGGCTTTGTTACACGGTTTCTTGGCAAGTTCAAGGCGTAATTTGTTTTTAAATAATAAATGTTATACTAGAAAAGAATAGAATATCGGGGAGAGTGCAGTTTATGCCTGAAGTAAAACCAAGTGAAATCCAAACGTTCGCAAGCATCAAAGTTGTTGGTGTGGGCGGTGCCGGAGGCTCAGCAGTGAACCGTATGAAAGATGCGGGTCTTGCGGGTGTGCAATTTATTGCAATGAATACTGATGCACAGGCCCTTCACAATTCCAGGGCAGACGTTAAGATCCACCTGGGTCATGCAACTACTAATGGTCTTGGTGCAGGGGCCGATCCTTCAACGGGTGAAGCTGCTGCTAACGAATCACGTAATGAGATTCGTGAAGCCATTGAAGGGGCTGACATGATTTTTGTTACCATCGGAGCTGGTGGGGGAACGGGAAGTGGAGCGGGGCATGTCGTTGCGGAAATTGCTCGTGAATTAGGGATTCTAGTAGTAGGGGTCGCAACAAAGCCGTTTAGTTTTGAGGGAGAGAAGCGTCGCCAGAATGCTGAATGGGCGATTGCACAATTGGGCCGTCAGGTAGATACACTTATTACAATTCCTAACGATAGGCTACTTCAAACTATCGATAGGCGTACACCACTACTTGAGACATTTAAAATTGCTGACGATGTATTGAGACAAGGTGTTCAAGGTATTTCTGAACTTATTACTGAACATGGGTTAATCAATCTTGACTTCGCAGATGTGAAGGCGATTATGAGCAATGCTGGGTCTGCCCTGATGGGTATCGGTCGAGCAAGCGGAGATGATCGTGCGGCTCAAGCAGCGCAGCAGGCTATCGAATCACCCCTTATCGAGGTATCGATTGATGGTGCGAAGGGTGTACTCTTTAACGTAACCGGTGGCTACGATATGAGCATGAGTGAAATTCAGGAAGCTGCCGAGATTATCACGAGCGCAGTTTCGCCAGATGCAAATATCATTTTTGGTGCAACTCTTAAACCAGAACTTGAAGACGAACTAATTATTACAGTAATTGCAACAGGTTTTGATAGCGCATACTTTCATGAACAAGCTGCGCAGCTCGAAGTACCAACCAACGGTAATTCTATAGCGGCTACACAAGTGACGGACGAGGCGGTTGAGACTATCAACATGGATCTTGATCAAACTGATGCTGCGGCTACATTTGCTGAAGAGACTCCTAATGATATCTGGAATAGCCCAGTTGAAGATGATGATGAATCGGATACACCTGCGTTTCTGCGTCGACGCAAGAAAAATAAACACTCAGACGAGTCTTAGGGCGTAAGTTAATAATGAGTGTAAGTTATAAGATAGGGGACAGCCGAGTTATTGAGTCTCGCGAATCGGCTGACGGCGTTACGATTCGTCGTCGTCGCGAGTCGCTCGATGGCAAGCACCGCTTTACAACCTACGAACGTGTAGAACGACCTAATCTAGCTGTAATTAAAAAAGATGGTTCTCGTGAGCTATTTGATCGTGAGAAATTATCAATTGCTGTAAAACGCTCAGTAGGTAAATTTTTTACCTCCGAACTAGAAGTAGAAGACATTATTAATAATGTCGAAGATGCTCTTTACGACCTTGGTGAGAGCGAGGTGACGTCTCGCCAGATAGGTGATCTTGTATTAGACGAACTAGCGTCGCGTAATGAAGTTGCATACGTTCGATTTGCTAGTGTATATCATGAGTTTAAGACGCTTGATGAATTTGAAGAGATTCTAAAACAACGCCGAACAAAGTAGGAGAGGCTATGAAAGTAGTGATTATATATAGAGAAAAAAGTGATCACGCCCGCGAAGTAATCGACTATCTACGTGATTTTAAGCGTCAGACAGGACATGAGCTGAATACGCTCGATCCAGATAGTATTGATGGTATTGATTTTTGTCGAACGTATGACGTGGTCGAGTATCCCACTGTAATTGCGTTGTCCAGTGACGGAGTAATGCAAAATTTATGGAGAGGTCGTCCTCTTCCGACGATAAGTGAGGTGAGCTATTATGTTTAATTTTATGAAAGCCTCGTCAATTGAGCGATCAAATAAATGGATCTTTGGTACAATGTTAGCATTCGGAATTATTGGTTTATTTGCTAGTTTTGTATTGGCAGTTGAGGAGTTCCATCTTCTAAAGAATCCAGAGGCGATCCTCTCCTGCTCGATTAATATTGTGTTAAATTGTTCCACGGTCATGAAGACGTGGCAGGCGAGCGTTTTTGGATTCCCTAACATGTTCATAGGTCTAATGGGATATGCAGTTGTCGTGACAGTAGCAGTAGTTGCGCTAGCTGGAGCTAAGTTGCCAAAATGGTTCTGGGTAACGGCGAATATAGGTTATGGGCTAGGCGCTATCTTTTCGTACTGGTTATTCTTTAATAGTGTGTATGTTATTGAAGTACTTTGTCCGTGGTGTCTTGTAGTCACATTTAGCACAACTATGTTATTCGCGACAATAACCCATTTCAACTTGCGCGACAATAACTTTTCCTTGTCAACGGAGTGTTATCAGAGAATTAAAGCCGTGCAAAAGAAAGATATCGGTAAGGTACTAACCGCTAGCTGGCTCATGCTTATGATCGCTCTGGTGTTTATAAAATTTGGTGAAAGTTTATTTATTTAGGAGGAAGACATGGATTATTTGCTGATATTTGTAACACTCGGAATTATTTTTGGCATAATGGATGCTATTTGGCTAAAGCTCTCGAACAAACTCTACCGTAAAGAGTTAGGGTCTCTGCTTTTAGGCGTGCCTAACTTCGTGGCGGCTATTTTATTCTATGCTATCTATGTTATGGGCGTGACAGTTCTGGTTATTATGCCTGCAGTTCAGGCCGATCAGTGGCAACAAGCCCTCGGAGCTGGAGCGCTACTTGGTCTAGTGGCATATGCAACCTATGATCTGACTAATCTAGCTACGCTTAAAAAATGGTCAGTAAAAATAGTTGTGATAGATCTTATGTGGGGTGTTATTGCAACAGGTTTATCTAGTTTACTGACTTTCTTCGTAGTAACATGCTGGTTTGGACTATGATAGAGATTTTATACATCCTTCTTGCGGTATTGCTTTACGTCAGTGTTGTCTTTATCGTGGCATGGTCAC
>Ga0247780_1001631_pt1 | contig 11754 bp, 14 predicted proteins | sample UWRJL079202R5_FD_179927 | JGI IMG/M metagenome (GOLD analysis project Ga0247780, IMG submission 179927) | Plant litter microbial communities from Arlington Agricultural Research Station in Wisconsin, United States - UWRJ-L079-202R-5 | ecosystem: Environmental > Terrestrial > Plant litter >... | reverse complement strand
ATGCGCCAACAGGGGCTTCGCCCATCGACACATAGACCGATAGGGTGCCCTTGGCAAATAAGTTATTGGTAATTATATGTTGCTTCGACGTATTCGAATAGCGTTTGGGGTGCGTAAGGCTTTGCACAAAGATCGTGGAGGTCTCGAACGGGGAGGCTGATGTGCAGACACCAAGAGCGCTCAATAGGGGACTACGCAAATGGTGGTGGCACGTGAACTGATTTGATCTTTTCAGCATTGTAGCTCTGTGCGGACTGTAGGTACTGGGCACAATGTGTGGGTGGGATAGTCACTGCGGATCAGTTGCCATCGGATCTGGTTGGTATTGCCCCCGTAGTCTGGAGTTAAACAATGTCACACTCCACAATCATGTCATCATTGGGCTCCTTGCCAAACCATCCCTCCTCAGTCAGGTAGCCCAGTCCCAACCTCATGTACAAATTGGAGCCGGGTTGGAGAGGGGCCAGGACCAGACACAGAATGAGACCGGGCTCGTGGCTTCTTCTTCGATCCTCGTCCAGCAACGGAAGGCAAAAGACATTCATGCACTCTCCGTCTGCTGTGATCCGGCGGTCAGTATTGACTGGCAGAGCATGTGAGTCGAGCGCCACTTCTCCCACAATGCGGCCTGGACTGTCGAGACGACTGAGGATACCCGGAAATCTGGGCTGTATAGCTGATGACACCATTGCTGACGAGGACTTATAAGGGGTCTCGCCTTCTTCCTCGCCATAAATGTTCTTATTGATCCGCCAGTCCGCATAGTCTTTGTTCACCAAGAGAACCAGTCGTCGAAGAGGCCCAGCCAGTTTCAGCGACCACATGTATTCGACCCCCGCCTCGCTTGGACGCACCGCGGCTGCATCGTTGATCGGGTCCTTGGACGTGCAGAATACGTGAAGAAGAATGGCGGGAGCGGGTCTCCTAATGCCTGTGTGCAAACCATATGCCGAGGACTGCCTTGGAAACCGAATGCGGACCTTGCCTACCGAGGCCCAAGACCAAGACGGCGCAGCGAGTCTCGTTTCGTGCGTTTCGACAACTCGCGCATCGTTAACAAAAACATACCACGCGAGATCGGCCATCAGGTTCTCTTTCCACAACCCGGCAAGATATGTTGTCCCGTGCATCCGCGCAAACATGTCGGCCAAGCCGGAAATAGCCCTCAGCGTGTCGCTGGTAAAGCTCAGGTCCCTATCGCTGTATCCGCGCACCATGTTCTGCCAAGCGTCGAAAGGGGTCTTTCCGGCGGCCATATTGGCCTGTGTTGCATGGTCGGGCTCGTATAGCCATAACCTCATCTCATCAGTTCCAGGCTCAGACCGGCGAGTCTGGTGAGGCACAGGCGAGGTTTCGTCTGCCCATGACTCTATGCAGCGCCACGATATCTCCGACCCAAAGATCACAGCCCTCGACGAAAGAACCTCTTCCTGGAGAACCCAGCCGCGGGCGGCCAGGTAGTCATGGCCGTTGCAAATACCCGTCAAGGCAACGTCGAGCTCAACTTCACGGCCACCCGGCACCGCAGTTACATGTACTTTACAGGGGTAAAGCTCCAGAGGGTTCTTGCGGTGAAAGAGGCCCGAGTGGGAGGTTTCAGCGCCCGCAGCGCACAGTGTGAGGACAGCATGGCGGTAGATGTCGCCCATATGCTCAAGCTCCTTGCCCAAATCGGCTTTATCGTCTTGGATGATGCACAGCGCATCTATCCAGATGTGGCCGTACCCCAGCTGGTTAGTAGCTTGAATTGCGCCTCTGAGCGTCGCTGGAAGATCGTCAACTGGTATTCCACTTCGATGCTGGTTGACATTTTCTCGGAGGGTCTGAAAATGCTCGCCAGGCCCCCAACAGTAACTTAACGCAACGTACGGCTTCCAGCCTAATCCGGTGGTCTCTTCGAGATAGGCACGCTTGGGGTCCGTGACGTTCAGGAGTCGGGTAGGCGGATCGGCGGTGAGGGGGCTTCCGATGTTGCACAATCTGTGGTTTGCCAGACACGAGTCTCGCCAAAGGGAGGCCAATGCTAGGCCAGCGAAGGAAATGTCGTCTGGCGTCGATATGTCGGCGGCATTCTTGCTTTCGAGCGCTATTTTCCGCCCTAGGCCGATGTTCGCTTGCACAACCTGCGTGTATGGATCTATTGGCTTGTCAGCGCAGTCAGAGTCGCGAAACCTTATCGGATCTGACCTGGCATATCCGTGGGCACCTCGACCAAGGATCCGTTGCCAAGCCGACTGATGATCGAGACCGTGAGCGGCACACCCCTCCTGCCGAGCCCGGCTCCGGCACGGCGCTGCCGAAAGTCACTGAATGGGTGGTCCGTAAGAAGGGCGACAAAGGCACCGATGACGTCGCATTCGGGGCTTGGGAATTCGAGGGTGCCCAGCTGGGCTCGGATCAGGCAGCAGAGGTGACATGCTTTGGCGGTGGAATCGAGAAACGAGCCCTGGGTCTCATGCAGGATGCAGAGCAGCGGGAAGTAGCACAGCAGATCAAGGTCATCGCGGTCGCAGAAAGGATTGGCCTCAAAGCGTAGTGTCTGGCATCTGCTGCAGAGCATGGCGTTGGGCTCCATCTTTAAATCCACTGCAGCCGAGCGCGAAAATTGGAAGGTGCGATACGTGACAGGTACGTTGCGCCAATCCCATCGCGGCCCTCTCGCATGCGGTCACCTGATGTGCCGGCTGTCAAGGGATCACGAAAGAAGAGAGCTGGCCTGTACCTTGACAACTCAGCGATGTCTCCTCTAATGCAGGGCTCTTCTTTCACGACTGGTTCTCGCGTTACTCGTCTGTGGTCAAACAACGTCCAGGGTTGATTTAGCCAACAGGTTCCAAAGATAAGCGCCCCAATGATTGGGGCCAATGAAGCGGTACACCGGATACAGTGTTTATCTACGCAGCAGAATGATGCCGTGTATGACGTGACAGCAACTTCGCAACCCCTGCAGGTGTCTTTGTGCCGTCGCATGGGCTTGCAGTCTTTTGCTCGCCCTGCAGAGACAGGGATGCATGGATCTTTGTCGACTTACTCGACCGCAGACGTACAAAATCTGCGGGAACCCCCGTGTAAAGCGCCCATCTCACTGAGGCTGCTGGGATTTTCACTTGATCCATCTTACTTTCGAAGATGTACTTCTGGCCCGCTGCCTCGATTGTCCTCTACTCGCTTTCTGTGGTAGGATGCGTGCCAACGGGCCAAGCTCTTCCATCCACCGACGTGGCTGAGGCCCTTGGCGAGTTACAGTCTCTTGCAAAGTCGGCATATGACAAGACATTGGATGGACTGCACCATGCTGCGGCGGGTGCTCCGAGCGGATGTACAGCGGAGAATGTTCGAATTCGGAGGAAGTGGTAGGGTTACTCCCCAGCTCCATCATATGCCAAACTCTCATCCGTGTGACAGGGACGTGCTGAACCGGGGGGAGAGGAAGGCCTATATTGCCGCCGTCCAATGCCTACAATCATTGCCGGCAAAGACTCCTGCATCCACGGCGGCCGGGGCAAAGACGCGGTTCGACGACTTTGTTGCGGTCCATATCGCGCAAACCCCCTTCATCCACTACACTGGTACCTTCCTATCATGGCATCGGTACTATCTCTTTCTGTACGAGAAGGCGCTCCAGACAGAATGCGGGTACACAGGCACACAACCAGTATGTTCGAACGGGGCCTGCTCTCGACAGTTACTAACTCATCTCTACCAGTACTGGGATTGGGCCGACACGGCAATCTCCGGGCTTGAAAACTCTCCAATCTTTGACGGAAGCGATACTTCGATGTCCGGCAACGGTGAATATATCCCGAACAGGCTGGACATCATCGTGGGCGGTGGCGCTCTCGCTCGTCCTCCTGTAATCCTCCCCCCAGGTACCGGTGGCGGTTGTGTAATCTCAGGCCCGTTCAAAAACATGACAGTCAACCTCGGGCCCATGGCGCTTGATGAACCGGGCAGCGTTGTTGCCTCTAACCCGGCCGGGCCGCTTGCATACAACCCACGGTGTTTAAAGAGAGATCTGACAACCGAGGTGAACAAGCGATATTCCAACGCGACGGCCATCTTATCTACCATTCGCACCCCAGATATTGACGCCTTCCAGTTGGCGCTGCAGGGACCCCCGGATTCAGACAACATCGGTCCCCACGGAGGTGGACACTATGCCCTCGGCGGTGACCCGGGCCGCGACTTTTTCGCATCACCTGGAGATCCTGTCTTTTACCTCCACCACGCCATGATTGATAGGGTCTGGTGGATGTGGCAGATGCTGTCCCTTGATAGGCAAGCTGGGCTGGGTGCAGTGGCGGGAACCAACACGTTTCTAAACGACCCGCCGAGTGCCAATACATCGATCTATGATTACATTGATGTGGGGTATGCTGGCGGTCCTCCGACGAAGATCATGGACTTGCTAAGTACTGTGGCTGGGCCTTTTTGTTATGTATATGTTTGAAGTTCCTGGGTAGCGGAAAACTCATAAAGGCGGTGCAGAGTATCAACCAGTCCATATGGCACGAATCATTACCGAGTCAGCTTCTCCAATCACCTTTATCTACACAATAAAGAGCTCCTGTTTCAGTAAATTCCCTTGCCACCCTAGGGTTAGCACCTCGCCATCCATAAACCCATGGACGTACGCCGGAGATACAATCTCGAAGAGGTCATTCTCACCGTCCCGACCAACCAACTGAATAATTAGGGGCACCTTTGCCCCCTCGACCACAGCAATATAATCACCTCCTCGTACGTCCCTCCTCGCCATGATGAAGAGCCCCTCCCCGCTCACAAATAAGGCCCAGTTCTGCTCAATTCTCTCTCACATCCTCTCAACACCCCACAGGCAACGACCCAACTCCCGCCTGAACGAGCTCCACCCCGCGTTTCCCTCGCTGAGTATTTTCCGAAAGATGGAGACACACAACTCGGTATTTTCGGCATTCAGGCGTTGCATCGGGTACCCCCAACAGTCTGTCACCAGTGTCCTCCACAGTGCCTGAAGCTTGGGCTCTCCAGTTGCTTCGTATTCGCCTTCCGTAATCTCTTCTCCCCAGATACCCGGCATAAGATCCGTGATATCAACGGGTGGCTGTGCCTGGGGAGGCCCGATTTGACCCAGCAGATAGCCACGAAGCTGCAAAACCTGCTTGTCGTCATCTGGAAAGCTCCAGCTGCCATCGCTGAAGTCCCCCCCAGCCGAAAATATCCTCCTGATCTTGTCCCCCGCAAACATAATCTCCCTGCTGCGTTAGCTATCGCCCACATTCCACGAGAGTTCGCGGGCCGCAAAGTCGACGGCCCAAGACGGCAATGCTTCGGTGCGGCGTCCGAGTCGCGTGCACTGCGGAACGCCTCGTCGCTCCCAGGGGCTTTGACACAAGATATCTAGGTTTTGGCTCTGGTGGATGACCTCGGCTGTCACCTCGACAAAGAGCCTCGCGCTGGGGATGGAGTAGTCGACCTCCAGCCGGCGATGAGTTGGATGTTGAGGTAGCAACCCGAGCAATCCGTAAACTCTGTCTCGTGGGTCGCTGCTCTCTCGGTCGCAGAAGCGGACAAGGATATCGAGGAGGGTAGATTTATCATCCGCCCTGTTCCTGAAAACTCGTTGTTTGTCCATCTCCGCAACTCGGTAAAGTATCCCTGCGAAACCACTTGCGAGGACACCGCGATCCCAAGGGAAGTGATGGACACCGGGGTCTGGCTTGGGGGCCAGGAACCTGCTTAACGCCTCCCAGCTCAGAGACTCGTTTCCAGCAAGTAAGACCACATTTCTTGCACAGGAAAGCTCCTGGACGATCCAGACCCGGGTCCACAGACGAGTGGTGAAGACCGCTGCCATCCTGGCGAGTAGACCGGGTTTCACGGTCGGTCCAAAAAATTCCTTCAGAGTCGCCCCAAGCTCACTGAGCTGCTTCATGAGAGCTAGTCCCTCCTCGGCGGTGTGACAGGCGAGGGGTCGTCGAGTATTTCCGCGAATATGTCCGGGAACTGCCAGTAGTAGATTTTCCGACTCCTGGTAATATTCTCTTTTGTCCTATTCGTCTCCTCTTCCTCTTCATTTTCATCACCACCTAGCCCGTCAGTTTTGTAGTGAAACTCCCTCAGCCATGCCTCCCAATCTTTATAAGACCCAAGTTGGATTTCTTCAACGTTCCCGGAAACCTCGCTCTTCGGATCCTCAATCCACGCAAGGTCAGCCGTACAATTCTGGTAGATGTCCCCCATCATCTCTACCTGACGCCCACGCTCAACATCATTCGTCTGGTCGATGCACACTGCGTCGATCCATAGATCTCTCCCCACATCAGGTTTCCGGATGTGCACGAAGATGTCGGTGAGGTGCGCGCTGATCTTGAAGGGGGCAGAGTCGAGGTAGAGCACACTATCGAACTCCGGGTCGTGCCCCCAGACGTACGACAGGGTTTCGTATGGTCATGGGTGAGGGGAGTTGCTCTCAGAGCTGGAGTCGAAGTTGATAACGCGCAGATGGCCTTGGAGTTGGGCGCCGAGGGAGGGCGGCAGGAGTGTGAAGATGCGGATTTGGCGCTTGCTGTCGCTCAGGGGCTCGTGTTTGTAGCTTTCCATGTTGAGTAGGGGGTTGCACGCGGTTGGTTGCTCGGGGGTTGTGATGATGGAAAGGAGGATTCACGATGTGTCTGCATGAAGATGGAGGGGTAAATATGTCACGTGAGCTACTTTGTAGCGTGATCGAGTGTCTGAATTTCATCGAGACGCATCCCGAGTAAAAGAGTATACATAACGAAGAGTCTTTTAGCTCCGACAGGCGGTACTACCAGGAAGGTAACTTGGGCGGTGACACGCAGTATAGCGCTATACATCTTGCATGTGCGTAATAAGACTGTAGTGGAAGAGGTAGCCTAAAACTCTTCTAACTGAAAGTCCGAAATTAGCCAAATACAAACCCAGAGCTTGCTTTTAAGTAGCTTGCCTGTCATAGCTTCCAGGAACATGCCGATAATCGTACGTTCACAGCTTTTGCACTGGACTTGTCTGTGAACTACCAACGCAGGAAAGGGCACTCTCCGTTGATGGTTTGCCAGGTCCGGAACGTCGAGGCAGTCCATCTGCCCATTGCTCGAGTCGTACGTGAGAGGAACATTGACGAGACTTGGTTGGGCTGCAGCTGTGGTAATAAAGCCGATGGCTGACTGCCATGCTGGTTTCTTTCCCGTTTACGCCAGGATGTCGAGGGCTGGACCACGCACACGCCGCAACGCTGAAACTTCAGGGGCTCGTCTATCGCGGATCGGTGCTTACGCAGACGGGCTGTGGCAGCCCAGAATGAGAATCCGGCTTGCTGCTAAAATTACCGGAAAATACCACCTAAGATCGCTAGGGTTCGAAATGTCGATTGCTACCAAGCTGTCAGTTTTCTACCGGCGTCATTGTAGGTATCATACTGGGAGTGCCTGGCGTCCATGCTGGGCGGTATTCGGCCACAGGACTGAGTGTCTTCGAGTCCCGTCAGCTCATGTGTCTGGTGCTTTCCGCGCGATTCGGGACGAAAACAGAAACCAATAGCTCCCAATTCGTTCAAACCGCCCCTTCGAGAAGCTCGGTCGCATATGGCATACGGCGAAAGCAGTCGGCACCTGAAATGAAGGGAGAAAGCCACGACAGGGGGTCGACTGGATGGAGATCGGCCGCACGAGCCAGCGCCGACACCTCGACGCGCTAAACGCAACCCCCAACCAGGCAGCAAAATTCCCACAATCCCTATCACCCCAGTGGCGGATCGGATTGACACCCGGCTCCCTCCCTGAGACCCTCGAGACCCTGGCCCTGCTTCTGTAATCGCATGCTATGCTGACCAAATGTTACCATTCTGAGAAAACTTGCCAAACGCCCATTTTATGGCTATTTTCTCTCACGTTCCCTACTGCGTCAACTAAATACTCGCCCACCATCGAAAACATTACGTTTGGCTGAGGCCACGGAGCCAGGACAACGGCGGGAAATCGCATCGTGACGCTCCTGAGGACAGCAAGTCCGCGCAAGAGGACTTTCGTCCGCAATGGTCTCACTGCATGCTCTCGCTCAACAGGGAAGTCCGTATGCAAACGGCATCGGCGTCTCGACGGGGGTTGCCAAGCGCCTGGAAAAAGCATGGCGAATCTCACCCGCAGCGAACAGGGGCTCCCAGACCATCGCAGCCGTTATCGCTACCAGTTTGGGCCCCTTCTCAGCCGCCAGAACGGCATGACCATGGCAAGGGTCTTCTCCAAAGGGGCACAGGAGATGAGCCATCGCGAGTTTGGGCTCATAAGACCCTCTTATCTCCCACACGGGCTCTTGACCTGGATTCAAGTCACAACCAGTCGCTCTTTTCTCACTGCTCTCTCCTGGTGACAGTCCGGTATACGCTCGTTATTTTCTTCTTCGATTCAATATTGGCGCGGTTAGACGAGACTCAATTCCGGCATTGGTGCGTTGGCCATGGAGAAAAACTACTCCAAGATCAACGGCAACGAGGTCTTCGGCGCTCCGCCCGACAGCGGGTCCGGGGAGGGCCCCAACACCAGTGAGACAAGCCACGCAACGGCCTCCGTCTCGTATTTATCCCACAACAGGAAGTTCATCATTTGGTTTGTCAAGTTTGTCGCCGTCTTCACGCTTGTCAGCATCCTGTTTTCCATCCCACTCGTTGTGTTCCGGGATATCGAGAACTTCCCCGAAGGCGCCACCGATGACGAGCTCAAGGATCGGCTGGGGGCCCTGTATATCTACAACGTCTTCACATTCCTCTTGATTTCTTGGGTTGGCATTGCCGTCTTCTATCTCCTCGGCACCGCGCTGCCGTATATCTTTCGATTTGTTGCCAGGTAAATCATCTTCGCATGCCGTCTTTGTTGCTCGCTAACTGAGCGTTCAAGATATGTCAACCCGGCACATGCCAGATATTGGAGAGTCATACGCGTCATGAAAAGGCCTTTGTGTTGGATGGGTAGCGTGTTTATCTCGTATCTCGCTTTCGAATTTGTACGTCCTGATGAGCCGGCAATGTGATGCATCCCTCGGCCAATACCCAGCTAACTACGTTTACGCAGTGCATCGCCTACAATGGCTTCATCGCGGCCGCCAACGGTGGAGTAGAACCTATGGAGAATATTGCCATTGCTTTCGTCGCCGATGTTCTCGAGCAGTGCTCGCTCTGGACTATGTTCAACTTCTTTGAGAAGCTTCTAATTCTTTCCATCACGATCCATCATCACTTCCGGTCCGACCTGGGCCGCATCTCGAGCACAAAGGATATGCAAAATGCCCTCATGGCGCTATACGAAGCGTCGATTTACATCTACCCGGTTGGGACCGTCGAATTCACCGACGAGGACGTCATAATTGGAAACGCTACTGGTGCCGAGCACGGAGAGCACCGCGTTCGCGCCACTCGCTACCTCGCCAAGCTGGGCGTCGACTCGTATGCCTTGACGTCCTTCTTTGGAAACTTCCTGTCAAGCGACCCCAAATCTCATTGGCTTCGCCCGGCATCGAGCTATGCCATTGTGGAGAGGGCGTTGGCCAACCCCAAGTCAGCAGCTGCACTGGCACGACGTATTTGGGTGTCCATGGTCCCGGTGGGCAAGGATTCTCTCAAGGCCAACGATATTGCCGAGGTTCTGGGACCCTTCCGCAAGGAGGAGGCGCAGAAATACTTCAAAACCATTGACCAAAACGAGATGGGCGACATCCGGCTCGACGAGATGGAGTGGACCGTAACGGAGGCCGGCAAGGTCCGCCACAACATCTACCGAAGCATGCAGAACGCTGATCACTGCATCAACTCATTGGACTGGATTCTTCTCTTCTTCATTGGCATTATCATGACCTTCTTCATCATGGTTGAGTGGATTCCAAATCTCAAGGCTGTCCAAGACACCCTCAAATTCTTCTCGCTCGGCCTTGCTTTCGCGGTTGGTCGCAGCGTCCACCATTTCCTTGCTGGCGTTGTGTTCATCCTTCTTGACCACCCATACGACGTCGGCGACCGTATCGAACTGTGGAGCGGCCAGAGCAACCAGTCAGTCGGTTTGTTTGTCGAGCGCCAGTCACTTCTGTATACAGTTTTCCTTCGGGTCGACAATTGGATGGAGCTGCAGGTTGGCAACGAGTTCCTCCAGCAATGCCGCATCGAGAACGTCACCCGGTCGGGCTCCAACCGCCAAGCTATCTCGATGATGGTCGATATCCGCACCAGCTTCCGCGACCTGACCCTCCTCAAGGCAGAACTCGAATCCTTCCTCAAGCACGCCGACAACAAGCGCGACTTCCTCCCCAACGTGGCCCTTGCCATTACCGCCTTACACGAACTCAACAAGCTTGAGATCCGTCTTGTCTTTACTCACCGCACCAACTGGTCGGTCGAGCCGCTTCGTGCCGCCCGCAGCATGAAGCTGATGACTGCGCTCGTGGCCGCCGTCCGAAAGATTCGTATTCTCCGTCCGGATGCCGGCCCGCTTGGCCAACCGGGACGACCCATTTTCAACGTCATGATGAACGAGAAGGAGGCAAACGAGCGCATGGCCCGACTGCGTGAAGAGGCGACCTCCGCCCGCGTTGATGCCGGTGTGGGCAACCACCCTCCTGAGGCTATCATTGACGTCACCAACATTCAGCGGGGCGAGGATGATGGACCCGAGGGGGATGCCGAGAAGGCGAGATTGGCGATGGAAGAAGCGGCCTTTCTGCGACGTAGCGTGTGCGAAGCACGCGAGGCCGAGGAAGCCAAGGCGATGTCGGCTTTGGGGAAGCTTCCTCCGCTGCCGCATAAGGGCCCTCCGGTCAGGCAGGCTGCTGTTAGCACTGGTGTTGAGATGTCGACAGGGATGAGGTCGACCCCTCACTTCCGGGGCTAAGCAGGTGGTCAGTTGGTGGACACAAGTGTCCAAGATGTAGGCTGAAGGATTGCTGTGAATGGGTGCCAACACAAGGAGTGACTGTAATTCTCTCGTTCTCGTCCTACGGTCTTGCATTATAACTTAGCTCTCTGCGTCCCGTCGTCAGTGACCAGCCCTTTTGAAACCCGCACACGCTCCGTTCCATCCTCCTAGCCGAACCCTCTGCTCAGAAAACCCAAGGAATAAACCTCGTCGTCTCCCGATGCCAAACCTCCCACTCCTCCCCGAACGCACTCCTCATCATCGCCTCCTCCTCTGGCACCCGATTAACAAACATCAGCACCAACATCCCCATCCACAGAGGCATCACCAGCCCCTCCCACCTCCGACCAGCCCCATACCACCTCGGCGATATCCAACAGCTCACCACCCCATCCATCCGAAACACCAGAGCCGCAACAGAGACCACCGTGATCACCAATCCCGTGTAGCCCGAGTGCTGCAAATACCGATAAATCTCCGTCGTAACAAGCCGATCCGGCTCCGCCAGCCCAAACGTGAAATTCCTTCCCAGCACAGAGTATGCCGTCAGCCGTAGCGGTATGCCCACGTACAGCATGCAGAACAGCGGGATTGTCGTCGCGCGCGACCAGGTGATGGTGTCCCTGTTGAGGTTGTTTGCGTTTGTGGCGCCGTGGCGGAGAAGAAGGGGTTGCATGTTTGGGTAGAAGTAGGAGAGGAGGACGGTATGCAGGGTTAGGATCATGGGAGGGAGAGGGGGCTGGCTAGGGAGGCATGGTTGTGGTTCTTTTGTTGGCCCGGGTGGGAGGTAGGCTGCTTAGTACCATGCGGTAGCGTGCTGTTGTCGGCCAAAGGATGTCGGTTTTTTCGCTCCGGAAGG
>Ga0247780_1001628_pt1 | contig 11805 bp, 10 predicted proteins | sample UWRJL079202R5_FD_179927 | JGI IMG/M metagenome (GOLD analysis project Ga0247780, IMG submission 179927) | Plant litter microbial communities from Arlington Agricultural Research Station in Wisconsin, United States - UWRJ-L079-202R-5 | ecosystem: Environmental > Terrestrial > Plant litter >... | reverse complement strand
GCGATCTGTATATTCGCTTTCAGATCAAGTTGCCGGTCAGCGACTCTGAAGAGATCGAAGCGGCCGTCAACGCGCTCGAAGCCGCGATGACCGGCGACGTGCGCGCTGACGTGCACTTCTGAGCCGTTACTCGGCGCTGGGCGAAATTTCCGCGCTGCCCCGTGGCCGGCGCGACGGTCGATCGCCGCTGGCGCCGTTTTGCGATGCGATCAGCACGCCATTGTCGTCGTATTTGTCCAGCTCCACGCCGACCCGGCGCAGGGCGGCTTGCTTCTCGTGGAACGGTTGAAAGCTGGATTTGAAGCCGGCCAAGATGATGCTCTTGATGTCGGCGAAGGGCACGCCCATCTTCGTGTGCACCAAGTACAGCTCTTTCGAGACGCTGGTGTCCGTGATCAGGCGATTGTCGGTATTCACCGTGACCCGCAAACCCAGGTCGAAATACAGCTTGAGCGGGTGTGAAGCGAGATCTTTCACGGCGCCCGTTTGGACGTTACTCGACGGGCAGCACTCGAGCGGAACGCGGTGATCGTTCAGGTATTGCATCAAATCGCCATCTTCGCGTAGCCGGCAACCGTGGCCGATGCGATGAGCACCGCACACGTGGATGGCCTGCGCGATCGACTCCGGCCCGTACGCCTCGCCCGCGTGAATGGTGCAATTGATGTTGTTGTCGCGCACCAGCTGAAACGCAGCGCGGTGATGCTTGGCCGGAAAATCTGCTTCTGCGCCCGCTAAATCGAAGCCGACCACGCCGCGGCCCTTGTAGGCCACGGCCAGCTCGGCCATCTGGTACGAGGATTCCGCAGAAATATTGCGGATGCCGCAGATGATCACGGTGGCTTTGATGCCGTACGTTTCGCGTGCGCGGCGCAGGCCATCGAGCACGGCTTCGACCACCTTGGTCAGCTTCAGCCCGCGCTGCGTGTGCAGCATGGGTGCGTAGCGAACCTCCATGTAGCGCACGTTTTCGCGATGCGCGTCTTCCGCCAACTCGAAAGCGATGCGCTCGAGCGCGGCTTCGGTTTGCATCACCAGCAAGGTGATGGAAAAACCCCGCAAATACTCGACCAAGGAGCCGAAGTTGTTGCCCGAGCCGATCGCGGCGCGCAGGCCTTCGATGTCGTTCGCCGGGAGCTCGACCTTTTCGGCACGGGCGAGCTCGAGGATGGTTTCCAAGCGGAGCGAGCCGTCGAGATGGACATGCAAGTCCGTCTTGGGCAGCGCTTTGAAAACCTCGAACGGGACTTGAGCTTGAGCGGTGCCGACCATGGCACCTTCGTTCGAATTCGTGTGTTCCATATCAGAGCGTAGCACGCCGAACGCGACCGACCCAACTTATGGCGCCGGCCAACACGAGCATGGCTGGCCAATAAACCGACGCCGGAATACCGCGCTCGCCTTCACCGCGTTCGGCGCGCTCGAACGCGTCGCGGAATACTTCTTCCGGTTGTGCACCGAGAATGGTTTTGGCGCCGACGTAGGTGGTCGGCAGGCCTTGTAAGCCGTCATCGAGCAAGATTTTCGACTCGGCATCGATGACCCGGTCGGCCTTGCCGGACTTGATGCACGCGTCGTACGCGCCGAGCTCGACACCCAACTCCTTGGCCAAATCACGATTGCTGGATGGGTGCAGATCTTCGGCCAAAAACAGCCGATCCGCCATCACATCGCCTTTGCCCTGCTCGCGCGCGCAGATCTGCGCTTGGGCCGCACCGTGCGCGAACTCGTGGCTCTTGAGCGGTAAGTTCAGGCGCGTGAAGTTGACCTTGCCGGGGTAACTTTCGATCACCGACTTCAGCTCTGGATGTAATCGGCGGCAGAACGGGCATTCATAGTCGGCGAACTCGACCACGTTGATCTTGCCCGGCAAATACAGCTTCTGCACTCCTGCGGGAACTGGCGCAGCAGGCCGCAGTTGCGGCCAGGCGAGCGGCGCCAGCAATGCCAGCACGGCCAGCAGCGGCCAAGCGCCCGAGCGTAGGCCCAGCTCGTCGTTCGCGTCGCCCACGCCGCGCCACTGCAAGAAACCGCAACCGGCGGCGAGCACGCTCAGCGCATCTACGGTCACGCACAGCGAACAGAGCTGGCCGATCTTGATCGCCTGCAGGCCGAACAGGCCGAGGCCAATCACGCCGCCGAACGTCGCGACCAGGGGCGCCCAACGCGTCAGGGCCCGCGTCAATGCGACGCCCAAGAGCAGCGCGAAGGCGAGCAGGCCCAACGCGGGCAGCGGTAGGTTCAGCTCGCCCACGCTGAGGTAGCCGTAGCCGCTGCTGCGAACCGCGGCGCAGCCCGAACCGGCCCCGCAGAACGTCGGCGTGCGCCCCACGTAATCGACCAGCAGTGCCGCCGAGACGGCCAAAGCCAAGACCGCGGCGAGCCGCACACCAAACAGACCAAGCGCCCTTCGCACGCCGGATTCTTAGCCCGAACTGCCCAAAAAGCCCAACGATCGGCCGGCGATGGCAGCGTCCGTCGAGCCGCTTTTGCCCGCCAGAAGGTGGTAGAAGGCCGCCATGGCTAGTCGAATCCCAGCGAAGGGCGAAGTGATTCGCATGGTCGTTGAAGCAAAAAAACCGATCCACGCGCGCGAGCTCGCCGCACAACTGGGCGTGAGCGCGGCCCAGGTGCCGAAGCTGATCGCCGCCCTCGACGAGCTCGCGGAGCAAAAGCGGATCAAACGCTTGAACGGCGGTCGTTACACGGCCGAGCTGCGCGAGGTGACCCAAACCGAAGGTTGGGAGGGCGTGTTGTCCTTGAACCCCCGCGGCTTCGGCTTCGTCAACTCGGTCGGCCACGACGATTTGTACATCGCGCCCGAGCAGATCGGCCCGGCCCTGCATGGTGACCGCGTCAAGGTCACGGTCATCAATCGCTCCTCGCGTGGCGCCGAAGGGCGCGTCGATCACATCGTGGCGCGGCGCAACCCGCGCGTCGCCGGCGTGTTGCGCCGTCGTGGTAAGAGCGTGTGGCTCGAACCGGACGACTCCCGCTTGCGCGGCCCGATCGTGCTCTCCACCGCCAACAAGCAGGGCGAAGATGGCGACGCCGCGGTCGCCGAGATTACGAAATTCCCAGAGTTTCCCGATGAAAATCCGGAAGGCGAGCTGATCACGGTGCTCGGTTCGCCGGGCGATCCGAACGTGGAAGTGGCCAAGATTTTGATCCGCGAGCAGGTCACCGAGCAGCACCCCGAAGGAGCCATTCGCGAAGCCGAAGCCATGGCCGTGCGGCTCTTGCCGCTGAATTTGGAAGGACGCGTCGATCTGCGCTCGGTCCCCTTGCCCACGATCGATCCCGAAGACGCGCGTGACCACGACGACGCAGTGTGGGTCGAAAAACAAGGTGACGGGTTTCGCGCTTGGATCGCCATCGCCGACGTGAGCGAGTACGTACAACCGGGCAGCGAGCTCGACAAAGAAGCGTTACGCCGAGGCTGCACCATCTACCTGCCCGATCGCGCGATCCCGATGTTGCCCGCGGCGTTGGCGGCGGATCTGTGCTCGCTACTAGCCGAGAAGGAGCGCTTGTGCCTGTGCGTGATCGCCGATCTCGATCGCGACGGCAAGGTGAAGACGTTCGAGATCGTGGAAGGCGTGATGCGCTCGGCGGCCATGCTCACCTACGGCGGTGTGGCTCGAACCCTCGGTTTTACGGACATTCCGCCCAAGAGCGCGCCCGCCGAGGCCTTCAAAAAGGAGCTGCGGGTTATGGAGGAGCTGACCAAAAAGCTCCGCAAAGCTCGCATGAGCCGCGGCTCACTCGATCTGGATTTGCCCGAAGCCAAGCTCACGCTCGACCCGACCACCAAAGCTCCGATCGACGTCACGCGCCGCACCTCCGATCCCGGAATCAAGCGCGCGTACAACATGATCGAAGAGCTGATGTTGCTCGCGAACGAGCTCGTCGCGACCTGGCTCGGCAACAAGAAATCACCGGCGATTTACCGCATCCACGGCAAGCCCGATCCGGTGAAGCTGGCGCGCCTCGGGATGGTCGCCGAAAAGCTGGGCGTCGAGTTCAACGCCGACGAAATGACCGAGCCGCTCGGCGTGTCCAAGTTCCTGCAGCGCATCTCGACTCACGCGCGCAAACAGGTGTTGGAGATGCTCTTGCTCCGCTCGCTCAAGCAAGCCGCTTATGACGTGAAAAACGTCGGGCACTTCGGGCTCGCGTCCACGAATTATCTGCATTTTACCTCGCCGATTCGCCGTTATCCGGACGTGCAAGTGCACCGCGCCGTGAAACATTTGCTGCGCGGCGGCAAGCCGATCACGGGTGAACCGGCCTTGGAACAGCTGGCGCAAAGCGCGACCTCCGCCAGCGTCCGCGAACGCGCCGCGATGGACGTCGAGCGTGAAGTCGTCGACTTGTATCGCTGCTTGCTGATGCGCGATCACATCGGCGAAACGTGCGAAGGAGTGGTCACCGCGCTCGTCGGCAGCGGCGCTTATGTCACGCTCGACGCGCCATTCGTGGACGTGATGGTGAAGCACGAGAGCATGGGGCCCGACCACTACGAGATGTCCGAAGACGAACTCAGCGTCGTCGGTGCGCGCTCGGGCGACACCATTTCTCTCGGCGATCGCTTGGCCGTCGTGATCGAAGATGTGGCCATCCTGCGCCGGCAAGTGCTCGCGCGTCGCGTGGTGCCCGACGCGGTGCTCAAAGCGCTGGAAGATGGCGAAGGGCTAGAAGCGCAGGAATCCGGCGGAAAACCACGGCTCGACGCGCCCGGTCGCCGCGGCTCCGGTCCGCGCGTTGCTACCCGTGGCCGTGGCGCGCCGCTGCTCAAAGTCGGCCATCGCCCCGTCCCCACGCGCAAGGGCGCGGCCAAACCCACCACCGGCGGCGGCAAGAGCTACAAGCCCGGCCGCAGCGGCAAAACCGCCGCCACCAGCGGCGGCCCCGGGGCCAAGCACGAGGGCGGTGGCAAAAAGAGCGGCGGCAAGAGCGGCGCTCGCTCGAAGAAACGCCGCTAAGCATAGCCAGGAGGGGCGATCGCGATCCAGCATCGCACCTCACAGTGCGCGCTGTTGCCGACTGATTAGTCTCAGGGGCGCGCATAGAACGGCCATGCTGAGAACTGATCCACTCAGTGCCCTCTGAGCGCTCCCAGAATTTTCGACCACAGAGCCGCAGAGACGCAGAGATCAGAGGAGAAGGGAGATTTGGGGTTCGCGGTGAGCGGACGTTGTGCGTCGTTCAGAATGCGCGCAACGACGGGACGGGCTGACGCAAAATCCCTCTCCCTTCCCTCTCCGCGTCCTCCGCGGCCCCGTGGTCAATTGCAGGGAGCGTTCATGACGACACGAGGCGTGGGCGCGCTGAAATGCGAATGCTGTTCGTGCTCGCGGATGGAGTGTTCGGCTCCGAGAATTTTGACCACAGAGACAGAACGCGCAGAGGCAGAGGAGAGAAGGGAGATTTGGGGTTCGCGGTGAGCGGACGTCGTGCGTCGTTCAGAATGCGCGCAACGACGGTCGGGCTGACCCAAAAATCTCTTTCCCTTCCCTCTCTGCGTCCTCCGTGGCTCTGTGGTCGATCCCTCTCCCTCTGGGGGCGGTCCGCGACGCCGAAGGCTGGGCCGGGGTGGGTCGTGATGATTGACCATCAACCACTCCCCGGCCGAGATCGAGGCGGTTTAGGTTTTGGGGAGGCTCAGGCGATCGGTACCCATGAAGGAGCGCAGGGCTTCGGGGATGAGCACGCTGCCATCGGCTTGTTGGAACTGTTCGAGGATGGCGACCCAGGTGCGGCCGATGGCGAGGCCCGAGCCGTTCAAGGTGTGCAGCAGGCGGGGCTTGCCTTTGGCTTCCGGGCGGTAGCGGATTTTGGCGCGGCGGGCTTGGAAATCACCGAACACCGAGCAGCTGGAGATTTCGCGGTACGTGTTTTGCGAGGGTAGCCAGACCTCGAGATCGTAGCCTTTGGTGGCCGCGAAGCCGAGATCCCCAGCGCAGTGCTCGACCACGCGGTAGTGCAAATTCAGGCGTTTGAGCACTTCTTCGGCGTGTAGGGTGAGCTTCTCGAGCTCGGCCAGTGATTGTTCGGGCGTCGAGAAGCGCACGATTTCGACTTTGTCGAATTGGTGTTGGCGGATCAGCCCACGCACGTCGCGGCCGTAGGAACCGGCTTCACTGCGGAAGCAGGGCGTGTACGCGGTGTAGCCGAGCGGGAGCTGCGAGGCCTCCAAGATCTCGTCCGCGTGCAGGTTCGTCACGGGCACTTCGGCGGTGGGGATCAGGTAGAGCGCGCTCGGATCGTTCGGATCGCTGCGCTTCGTCTTGAACAAATCTTCTTCGAACTTGGGTAGTTGGCTCGTGCCACGGAGTGCCTCGGCTTTGACCAAGTAGGGCGGATAGACTTCGGTGTAGCCGTGCTCGCTCGTGTGCAGGTCGAGCATGAAGGTGGCAAGCGCACGTTCCAAGCGCGCGCCCAAACCCCAGAGCACCGAAAAGCGCGCGCCGGACAGCTTGGCGGCGCGCTCGAAGTCCAAAATACCGAGCTTTTCGCCCAATTCGTAGTGCGGCTTGGGCTCGAAACCAAAGCTTGGCTTCTCGCCCCAAGTGCGCACGACCACGTTCTTGTCTTCGGTTTGCCCGTCCGGCACGGACTCGTGCGGCACATTGGGGATACCGAGCAAGATCTCTTCGATTTGCGCCTCGGCAGCGCTCAAGTCGAGCTCGAGCGCTTTGACGGTTTCGGACAGCGCCTTGAGCTCGTCACGGCGCGCGGCCATGCCTGCTTTGTCACCGCTCTTGGCCAGCTTGGCCATCGCTGGCGTTGTTGCGTTCGGCTTGGAGCAGCTCGGTCTTGCGGGTCAGCTCGCGACGCGACGCGACCAGACTGACGACGCCGTCGATGGCCTCGGCGTACTCTGCGCCGCGGCGGGCGAGCTGAGCGCGAACCTCATCGAAATGATCAGCGACGTAGCGTGCATCCAACATCTGACTTGTCCTCGGGCTCCCAGAAAAGGTGAGTCTGCTTAATAGCCTAAATTGCCGGAGAACGCACAAAGCGCTCGCTCTTCGCGCTGGCGCTCGCGCTCAGAAACCGACGCCGACCCCGACGCCCACGCCGAAGGTCGGACCATAGACGGGCGCCGCGCGGAAGTTTTGCAGCAAGAAAATCTGAGTGACGAGAGTGCAGGTGCGACGATTCGGGCCGTTACAACCCGTCCATTGCCCGAGCGCGCTGCGATCGCCATCGGGATTGAAAAATAGCACGCGGCCGTCTGCTTGCAGGCTGAGCCAAGCTTGAGACGCAAACGGCGGCGTCGCGTTGCTCACGCCGACGTAGCCCAGCGCGCGATCGTCCGTGCCGACGACGTGCCCGTCCGGCAAAAGCACGGCAAAAGCGTCGTAGTCGTCGTCGGTCACGCGCCCCACGCGGTCGATCGTGAAGCGCAAATGGCCACCTTCCAAGACGCGGCCATCGGCTTGGATCTCCACCGTGTCTGCGTCAGCGCGCTGCCAACGCGCCGGCGCAATCAAGAGCGGCGCGCCGCCCTCCGCCCAGCGCGGCGGCACGCTGGGCGTGCAGCCGGCGAGCAGCAAGAGCGGGACGAGCAAGCGGACAGAGCCCTGGCTGGCGCGGTTCACAGCGCGAGGATAGCGCGCTCCAAGCCGCGGCGCGACGATCAGCGCTTGTTTGCGCTGACCAGGTACTCGAACAGCTCGGGCTTGCTGGTTCGCTTGCGCAAGGTCGTGATCTTTGCCCCGCGAAAGCCGCACAATTCGAAGATTTCTGCGAAAATTCGCTCCACGGGTAAGACTACGTCGAAGAATTTGGAGTTGCCGACGACGTAATGCACTTGGCCTCCGCGCGCGACCACGCCGGACAAGCTTTTCACGTGCGCCAGCATATCGACGAAGTACTTGGCGACGTAGCGCGCCAAAACGTCGCTTTGCTGAGCGATCTTGCGCGTGATCGCGTCGAGCTCGGCGAGCGGGCTTTTGCCCTGGCTCTGCCAGACTGCGACGCGGCTCGTGGCCGAACCCCAGGTGCCACCGATGGCCTGCCAATCGAGCTCGCCTGCGTCGCTCGGCTGCTCCAAGTAGCCGAGCCAATACATATACGGCCGCAATTCGCGCACGTAGCTCATGCGATTGGCGTACGGAGGTGAGGTGATCACCGTTCCGAACGGCGCCTTTCCGACGTGTTTGGCCACGCTGCGCGCGTCGCCCAAGTGCACTCGCCGTACGCTCGCGGGCAGGGACACGGCTGCGGCCTTGGCGATCGGCGTGAACGCTTCGCGCAGCGCATCCGCGACGTGTCGCGCGCTGGGCGTCCTCTTTTCGGCTTGCGCAAATGACATCGATTGATGACCGAAGCTCACGTTCGCGCTCTTGATCAGACTTCGGCAAAACGCCAGCTTGGCCAAGTCTTGCGCTGGCTTGTCGGCGTCACTTTGCTGGAGCACCGCGAACGCCCGCCCGAGCGCATGCAGCGCGGTCCGCCCCCACCATTTTTCGATTTGGTGCAGCGCGGGCAGCCAAGGAGCGTTGCCCCGAGCGAGCGCGGCCCGGCTCATCTCGGTTAGCAGCGCGTCGGCTCGGACCAGGGATTTGCTGTTATATTTGGCGATTTTTGCTGACGCCAGCCAAACCAAGAATGGATTCACGTCGAGCGTGGCGCAGGCGATGCCGAGCTCCGCGCAAGTGAGCAAGGTCGTGCCAGTGCCGCAGAACGGGTCGAGTACGGGGAGCCCGGGTAAAGCACGCGTCTGCAGTAGTTCACGCACCAGGTGGACTGAGTAGGCGGGCGTGAGGCGTAGCCAACCGTAGCGCGTCTCGCGCACGTTGCCGTGGAAGGTGAAGCGCGCGCGTGCCGTACGCGACTCAGGCTTGGATATTTTCGCCGAGGTACGCTTCACGTATCCGTGGATCCGTTCGCAGGTCGGCGCACGCGCCGGACAGCACGACCTCGCCCGTGACGAGCACGTAGGCACGCTGCGCGACTTGCAGGGCCAGGCGGGTGTTCTGCTCGATGAGCAAAATCGTGATTCCGGTTTTGGCTATTTCTATAATGGATTCGAATATTTGTGCGACCAGCTTGGGGGCTAAGCCCAAGCTGGGCTCGTCGAGCAAGATCAATTGGGGGTCGGCCATCAGCGCGCGCGCGATAGCCAGCATTTGTTGCTCGCCGCCCGACAGCGTGCCCGCGTTCTGCTCGATGCGCTCGCCGAGGCGCGGGAAGAGCTGAACGCTGCGCGCGAGGTTGTGGTCGATCTTGGCCGCGCTGCGGTTCAGGAAGGCGCCCAAGAGCAAGTTCTCGCGCACGCTCAGATTGCCGAAAATTGCCCGTCCCTCCGGCACCAAAGCTGCACCGAGCTCGACCACGCGATGCGTCGCTAGTCCTTTCACGTCTTGGCCGAGCACCCGTACCGTTCCGCTCGCGTGCGGCACGAGCTGCATGATCGACTTGAGCACGCTGCTCTTGCCGGCCCCGTTGGCGCCGATCAAAGTCACGATCTCGCCGCGTTCGACGCGCAGGGAGACGTCCTTGCAAGCTGCGATCCCGCCGTACTTCACGCTCACCGAAGTGAGCTCGAGCGCGACCGGCGTGCTCATGACGAAGCCTCGTCGGCTGGCTGTTCCTCGCCCAGATAGGCTGCCAGCACCTTGGGATGAACCTTGATTTCGGCCGGCGAGCCCTCGGCGATCGTCTCACCGTGGTCGACGACGTGGATCGTTTCACACACGTTCATGACTACCGCCATGTTGTGTTCCACCAAGATCACGGTCAGCCCGAGCTGATCGCGCAAGAAGCGGATCTGTTCGTTCAAGGTTCGCGCTTCCTGGCTGTTCATGCCGGCTGCTGGCTCATCCAAGAGCAAGAGCTCGGGTGACAGCATCAAGCCACGAGCAATCTCCAGCCGGCGTTGGGAGCCGTAGGGGAGACTGCCGGCGACTTCACCGGCCAGCTCCGCGAGCCCCAGAATCTCCAGCAATTCCTGGGCGCGTTTGGCCAGTGCTTGCTCGTCACGCTCGTAGCTGCGCGTGCGCAGCATGGCCGCCGCGATGCTGGCCTTGTGCAAGTGGTGACCCGCAACCATCACGTTCTCGGCCACGGTCATGGTGCGAAAAACGCGGATATTTTGGAAGGTGCGGGCAATGCCGCGTTCGGCGATCAGCGCTGGTTTGAGGCCCGCGATGTTCTTGCCCGCAAACGAGATCCGACCGTGTTCGGGCGTGTACACACCCGTGATCAGGTTGAAGAGCGTGGTTTTGCCCGCGCCGTTCGGGCCGATCAAACCGAAGATCGCGCCTTTCTCGACCTGGAACGAGACGGCGCGTACGGCGTGTAAGCCGCCGAAGATCTTATCGACCGCATGCAACTCGAGCAAGCTCACGCGCCCTCCGTTTTTCTCGGGGCGGGCTTTGGCGACTTGCGGCGCAATAACTGATGGAGCTCGCGCGTGCCGAGCAAGCCCTCGGGGCGCACGATCATGATCACGATCAGCAACAGCGCGTAGAGTACGAGCCGATACTGTTGTAGGTCGCGCATCAGCTCGAGCGAGACGGCCACGAAGATCCCGCCCAAAATGGCCCCAGAAATCGAGCCCAGACCGCCGACGATGATCATCACCACCATGTCGATGGAGCGCTCGAAGCGAAAATCTTCTGGTCGCACCCCTGCCTGCATGTGGGCAAATAGGCCGCCTGCGATGCCCGCGGTTGCCGCGCTGATCGCGAACGCGGTCACCTTGAGGCGAGTGGTTGGCGTGGCCATCGCTTCGGCGGCGATCTCGTCTTCACGGATCGCGGTTAGCGAGCGACCGGTCTGCGAGAATGTCAGATTGTGAATCAAGAGCACGATCGCGGTGGCCCAGGCGAACACCCAAAAGAAATTGGTGTACGCGGGTAAGCCGGATGGATCGTTTCCGGAGTAGCCGGTGGCCGAACCCAGGAAGCTCGCGTTGTTGAAGAGAATACGGATGATCTCACCGAAGCCGAGGGTGACCACGGCCAGGTAATCACCGCGCAGGCGCAGGCTGGGCATGCCCACGATCAGCCCAGAAATGCCCGCAAATAGCGCTCCGGCGAGCAAGGCCAGATTGAAGATGAGGGCATCGGCGAAGGGCCCGCTGCCGAGCGCTGCGTGGACCGGACGCGCGAGTTGCACGCCCACGAATGCCGCGCCGTACGCCCCGACAGCCATGAACCCGGCATGCCCGATCGAGAACTGGCCGGTGGTGCCATTGATCAGGTTCAAGCCGACGGCCAAGATCACGTTGATGCCCGCGAGCAGGATGATGCGCTGCACGTACTCGGTGAAGCCCGCCTCGACCCCGAATTGCAGCCCGTAGATCGCGAGCAACACGGCGCTGGCGACGGCCAGGCGAATCACCGCTCGCATCACACCTTCTCCACGCGCACGACGCCGAGCAAGCCTTCGGGTTTGAGCAGCAAGATCAAGATCAAGATCACGAAGGTGATCGCGTCGCGATACTCGGGCGAGAGATAGCCAGCGGTCAGCTGCTCCGCCAAACCGATCAAGAGCCCGCCCACGACGGCCCCGGGAATGCTGCCGATCCCGCCCAAAACGGCGGCGACGAAGGCTTTGAGGCCGGTCAGCACCCCCATCAGTGGATTGATCGTAATCTGATCCAAGCCGAATAGGATGCCGCCCGCGGCCGCTAAGCCAGAGCCAATCGCGAACGTCGAACGAATCACCTGATTGGTGTCGATGCCCATCAGCTTGGCGGCATCGATGTTGAACGACAGCGCGCGCATCGCCCGCCCGGTCCAGGTCTTTTGCACGAACAAGTGCAGGCCGAGCATCAAGCACAGCGCG
>Ga0247780_1001623_pt1 | contig 11840 bp, 4 predicted proteins | sample UWRJL079202R5_FD_179927 | JGI IMG/M metagenome (GOLD analysis project Ga0247780, IMG submission 179927) | Plant litter microbial communities from Arlington Agricultural Research Station in Wisconsin, United States - UWRJ-L079-202R-5 | ecosystem: Environmental > Terrestrial > Plant litter >... | reverse complement strand
ACCTGGCTGGATCCATCGCGCACGTCCACGGCCTGGGCCGGGCCGGCCTGCTCACCGCGGACGAGGTCGAGGAGCTCGTCGGCGGCCTTCAGGGACTCCAGGAGGACGTCGAGCGCGGCGCCATCGACTGGGATCCCGGGCTCGAGGACGTGCACCTCAACCTCGAATCGGCGCTGGCCGAGCGGATCGGGCCGGTCGCCGGCAAGCTCCACACCGGCCGCTCGCGCAACGACCAGGTGGCGACCGACGTGGCGATGGCGGTGCAGGTCCATTCGCTGCGGGCGATCGAGCTCTGCGGCGCGGCGATGGAGCGATTGTTGGCCCTGGCCGAGGCGCACCGCGATTGGGCGATGCCCGGCTACACGCACCTGCAGCGGGCGCAGCCTGTCTACCTCGGGCACCACCTGCTCGCCTACTTCTGGATGCTCGCCCGCGACGTCCTGCGCTTCCAGTTCGCGCTCGACAGCGCCAGCGTGATGCCGCTGGGCTCGGGCGCCCTCGCCGGCGTCAACTGGGAGATCGACCGCGACGCGGTCGCCGAGGACCTCGGCTTCGACCACGTCAGCCACAACTCGATCGACGGCGCCTCCAACCGCGACTTCGTCCTCGACTACCTCTCCGCGGCCTCGGCCTGCGCGATGCACCTCTCCCGGCTCGGCTCGGAAATCGTCATCTGGTCGAGCACCGAGTTCGGCTTCTGCGAGCTCGACGAGACCTTCTCCTCGGGCTCCTCGATCATGCCCCAGAAGGTCAACCCCGACTCGGCCGAGCTTCTGCGCGCCAAGAGCCCCCGCGTCGCCGCCTCCTACGCGACCCTGCTGGGGGTCATGCACGCGCTGCCGCTCACCTACGGCAAGGACATGCAGGAGGACAAGGAGCCGCTCTTCGACGCGATCGACACGGTTGAGGCCTGCCTCGACGCCGCCGAGGGGATGCTGGCGGGGATCGCCTTCGACCGCGAGCGCATGGAGGACGCCTCCGGCGACGAGATGCTGGCCGCGACCGAGGTCGCCGATCTCCTGGTCCGGCGCGGCGTTCCCTTCCGCGAGGCTCACGGCGTCGTCGGCGGGCTCGTCCGCGACGCGGTCGAGAGCGGCCGCTCGCTCTCAGAGCTGAGGCCCGAGGAGCTGCGCCGGCGCTCCGAGCACCTCGACGACGCCTATTACGAGGTGCTGAAGAGGGGCAGCTGGCTGGAGTCGAAGCGGATCGCGGGGGGGACCGGCTCGGCGCCGCTGGCAGCGCAGCTCGACGAGGCCCGCGAGACCCTGGCGGCGGTCAAGGCCAGGGTGCTCGAAGAGCGCGCCTGAACCCGTGCCGTCGGCGACCGAGAAGCGGCTGCCGACTGCCTTCTTCGCGCGCTCGGTGCACGAGGTTGCAAGGGACCTGGTCGGCTGCCGGCTCTTCTTCGACGGCGTCGGCGGGACCATCGTCGAGACCGAGAGCTACGAGCGCGACGACCCCGCCTGCCATGCCTACGTCGGTCTCACCGACCGGACCGAGGTGCTCTTCGGCCCGCCGGGGCGGGCCTACGTCTACCTCTCCTACGGCATCCACAGCCTGCTCAACGCGGTCGCCGAACCCGAGGGGGAGGCGGCCGCCGTCCTGATTCGGGCGCTGGAGCCGACCGCGGGGCTGGAGACGATGCGCGAGCGTCGCGGCGACCGGCCCGCGGGCGAGCTCTGCTCGGGCCCCGGCAAGCTGACCGAGGCCCTCGGCATCGGCCTCGAGCGCAACGGCGCCGACCTGGGCAGCGACCCCTTCCTGCTGTTGCCGCCCGCCGGCGCGGCGCCCCGCGTCGTCACCGGCCCGCGGATCGGGATCACCAAGGCGGTCGAGCGCCCCTGGCGCTTCTGCGCCGCCGGCAGCCCCTTCGTCTCGCGGCCGCGCCCCGCCTAGAGCCCTCCCAGGCGCGCCGCCTCGTCGCCATCTCGCCCTTGACAACGGCGCATGGGCTGATGCTACGTTCGTTGTTCAGCGAGGAGGGGCGGTTCGCTGTATGGCTTAGCTGGGAGCCCCACCCGATGCGCCTAGCGCGCTAGGAGGTCCCCATGCGAAGGAAGATGCTGGCCCTGGCTCTCACCGCGGGAGCTTTGACGATCCCCGCCACGCCGGTCCTCGCCGATCCGGACTTCGGTCCGGGCAACAGCAGCAAGGGGCCGAACGACGGCGGCGCCAAGTGTCATGCGCCCGGTCACGGCACCGGCCCCGGCTCGAATGATCCGGTCCCGGGCTGCAAGGGCACGTAGAGAGGAGAGGAAAAGGGCCCGCTCCCGGCGGGGCGGGCCCCGCGCGTTCCGCGGCGAGATCCGGGCGCGCTTCTAGCCGGCGGTGACGCCGCCTCCGCCCCCGCTCGTTTCGGGGGCCGGTTCGGGCACTTCGGGCGCCGCTTCGGCCGGCGTTTCGGCTTCCGGCGCGCTTTCGGGTTCCGATTCCGGCGGGCCTTCTTCCTCCGGCGCCGCTTCGTATTCGCCGCCGCTTTCAGGGGCGACGTACGGTTCGTATTCGCCCGCCTCGAAGTCTTCGCCGTTCTCCTCGGCCTCTTCGCGCGCCTTCTCCTCTGCCGCGCGGCTCGCCTTGATCTCCTCCCAGGCGGACATCACGCTGGCCCAGATCAGCGCCGGAAAGGTGCCGCCCATGACCGGGCCGCCGTTGTAGAGGGTCGTCATCGGCGTAGTCGAGTCCGGGTAGCCGACCCAGACGCAGGCGGTCGCCTCGTCGCTGATGCCGCCGCAGAACCAGGCGTCGCCGTTGTTCTCCGTCGTCCCGGTCTTGCCCCACTGGCCTTCGGCCCCGATCTGGGCGTTGGTGCCGGTGCCGCTGGAGACCACCGTTTCGAGGATCCGCTTCGCTTCTTCGGCCACCCCCTCGTCGATCACCTGCTCATGGGTGGAGTCGTTGTCGCCTCCCTTGATCGTCTGGTCGTCCTTGTCGGTGACCTGGGTGTAGGAGACGGGGCTGTTGCCCGGACGCGGCGCCAGCGTCCCGCTGACCCGGTCGCCGTCGTTGCCGAGGGTGCTGTACGCGTAGGTCCAGCCGAGCGGGGTGACGCCCGGATCGAGCCCCCCGAGCACCATCGCGGGGTTGGTCGAGATCGGATCGTTGTAGCCCATCTTGTGGATCGTGGCGGCGATCGCCGCGGTGCGATCGCGGACGGTCTTGCCCTTCAGGCCTTCGAGCGCGAGCTGGGCGTAGACCGAGTTGTCGGAGTTGGTGGTGGCGCAGATGATCGAGCAGGCGCCGGCGTAGAAGTCGCCGTCGTTGGTGACGGTGAAGGTTTCCTGGCCGTCCTTGCCGAAATGGAATTCCTGGGGCGCCGATTCGTAGACCGTTTCCGGCGAGATCCCCTGCTCCAGCGCGGTGACCAGGGTGAAGGGCTTGATCGACGAACCGGGCTGGCGGTAGCCCTGGGTGGCGAGGTTGAAGGGCCGGCTGTCGAAGTCCGGGCCTCCGACCATCGCCTTGATGCCGGCGTTGCGGTTGTCGATCACGACGAGCGACGCGGTCGCAGGCAGGTAGCCGAGGTAGGAGTTGACGGCTTCTTCGGCGGCTTCCTGCAGGCCGAGGTCGAGGGTCGACTTCACTTTCAGACCGCTGAAGAACGCCCTCGAGGCTCCGTAGCGTTCGACCAGCTGCTGGCGCAGGTAGGCGGTGAAGTACGGCGCCTTGGAGTCGATGGTCGGCGGCTCGACGTCGTCCGGCGCGGGCAGCGCCTGCTTGGTCCCTTCTTCGAGCTGCTCCTGGGAGATGTAGCCCTGTTCGTACATCCTTTCCAGCACCAGGTTGCGGCGGCCGAGGCTGTTTTCCGGGTAGATCTTCGGGTCGTAGGCCGAGGGCGAGGCGATGCTCGCGGCCAGGGTCGCCGCCTCCCAGGGCTCGAGCACCGAGGCGCAGGGCTCGGTCGGAGTGCCGCACCCGGGGTGCGCGGCGCCGAAGAAGGTCCGGGCCGCCGCCTCGATCCCGTAGGCGCCCTCGCCGAAGTAGATCGTGTTCAGGTACTGGGTGAGGATCTTGTCCTTGCTCCAGTGCCGCTCCAGGCGGTAGGCCAGCGCCGCCTCCTTGAACTTCACGAACAGGGTCCGGGTGTCCTGCGCCTCGAGCGCGTTCTTGACGAACTGCTCGGTGATCGTGGATCCGCCCTGGGCGGCGCTCTGGCTGAGGATGTCTTTGACGAGGGCGCGGCCGATGCCCTGGAAGTCGACGCCCTCGTGCTCGTAGAAGCGCGCGTCCTCGATCGCCACCACCGCGTTCTTGACGTTGGGCGAGATCTGCCCCGAGTTGAGGAGGATTTTGTTCTGGTCGCTCGTCAGGGTGCCGATCGGCTCGCCGTTGGCGTCGTAGATCTCGCTGTTCTTCGAGGCCTTGTACTGGGCGAAGTCGTAGATCGCCGGCAGGTCCTGGGAAACCGCCGCCATCATCCCGAAGACCGTCGAGACCAGCGCCAGGATCCCCAGCCCGAGCAGGACGAAGAGGACGCGCAGCTTCTTCAGGCGGGGCTTGCGCCTGTCGGGGGGGCCGGCGCCGGCCGGCGCCGTGGGGGGAGCCGGGGGCGCGGGCGGAACGTCGCCGCCGCCACTCTGCCGGCGCTTTAGTCCTAGGACGGCCATCTACAAGAGAGAACGCCCGAGGGTCGCAGGACCCGTCGAGCGAAGGCGGCAGTCTAGCATTGCGCCCGTGGCGGATCTGGCGCGAAACGCGGTCGACGTGCTGCCCGAGGGGCGGCTCGCCGGCCAGCTCGAGGGGGACCGGCCCCTGCGCGTCAAGCTCGGGATCGACCCGACCACGCCCGACATCCACCTCGGCCACACCGTGGTCCTCGAGAAGCTGCGCGAGTTCCAGGACGCGGGCCACACCGTCGTCCTCATCATCGGCGACTTCACCGCTCGGATCGGCGACCCGAGCGGGCGCTCGAGCACGCGGCCGCTGCCGGCGCCGGAGGAGATCGAGGCCAACGCGGCCACCTACCAGGAGCAGGCCTTCAAGGTGCTCGACCGCGAGCGGACCGAGGTGCGACGCAACAGCGAGTGGCTGCGGATGGAGCCGGAGGCGCTGCTCGGCCTGCTCGCGCAGACCACGGTGGCTCGCCTGCTGGAGCGCGACGACTTCCAGAAGCGACTCGGCGCCGGCCAGCCCATCGCCGCCCTGGAGCTGCTCTATCCGCTGCTGCAGGGCTACGACTCGGTCGCGGTCGAGGCCGACGTCGAGCTGGGGGGGACCGACCAGAAGTTCAACCTGCTCTTCGGCCGCGACGTGCAGGCCGCCTACGGCCAGCCGCCGCAGTCGATCCTGACCATGCCGATCTTGGTTGGCACCGACGGCGTGCAGAAGATGAGCAAGTCCCTGGGCAACTACGTCGGCGTCACCGACGCCCCCGAGGAGATGTTCGGGCGGCTGATGAGCATTCCCGACGAGGCGATGGACGAGTACTACCGGCTGCTCCTCGGCGACCCTCGGCCCCAGGGCCCCCCCAACGAGGCCAAGCGCGAGTTGGCCCGCCGCCTCGTCGACCGCTTTCACGGCGAGGGGGCGGGGGCCGCTGCCGAGGACCACTTCAACCGCGTCTTCGTCGACCGCTCGGCGCCGGAGGAGATGCCGGAGGTCGAGCTCGGCCCCTTTCTCGAGGACGGCGCCGGGACCGTGCACCTGCCGCGCCTGATCGCCGCCGCCTTCGGCATCAGCTCCAGCGAGGGCCGCCGCCTGATCCAGCAGGGAGGGGTCAAGCTCGACGGCGATCCCGTGCCCGCCGACGCTCTGGACCTGGAGGCGAGCGGTCTTTCCGGTAGCGTCCTGCAGGTCGGGAAGCGGCGCTTCTGCCGGCTGCGGGGAGCCCTCTAGGCAAACCGCCGTCGCGGCGCTATACTCCTTGGTCCTTCTGGGCCCGCCTCGAGCGGCCCCGAGCGTTGAGAGCGGCGAGTCCCGCCGCAGAGGCGCAGCGGTCTTTGAAAACTGAGCAGCGTGCACTCCGCGGGCAATCAACAGCCTGCGGAATGTTTGAGCCCGATCCATCCGGCGCGCCAGCGCACCGGATGGTCTGATTTACCCGTCATGCCGGTCGCCGAGTATGTGTACCCGGTGGCCAGCCAGGCATGACAGCTCTCTGTAAGAAGTACCTTTCACGGAGAGTTTGATCCTGGCTCAGGACGAACGCTGGCGGCGTGCTTAACACATGCAAGTGGTGCGACGAACCAGGGCTTGCCCTGGGGCTAAGCCGCGAACGGGTGAGTAACACGTGAGTAATCTGCCCCGATGACCGGGACAACCCGAGGAAACTCGGGCTAATACCGGATGTGGTGCACAGGCGTAAGCTCGTGTACTAAAGGAAGCTTCGGCCTCCGCATTGGGAGGAGCTCGCGGCCCATTAGCTTGTTGGTGGGGTAACGGCCTACCAAGGCAACGATGGGTAGCTGGTCTGAGAGGACGATCAGCCACACTGGGACTGAGACACGGCCCAGACTCCTACGGGAGGCAGCAGTGGGGAATCTTGCGCAATGCGCGAAAGCGTGACGCAGCAACGCCGCGTGGGGGAAGACGGCCTTCGGGTTGTAAACCCCTTTCAGGAGGGACGAAGGTTCACCGGTGAATAGCCGTGTGGATTGACGGTACCTCCACAAGAAGCTCCGGCTAACTACGTGCCAGCAGCCGCGGTAATACGTAGGGAGCAAGCGTTGTCCGGAATCATTGGGCGTAAAGCGCGCGTAGGTGGCCTCATAAGTCCGCTGTGAAAGTCAAAGGCTCAACCTTTGAAAGCCGGTGGATACTGTGAGGCTAGAGTACGGAAGAGGCGAGTGGAATTCCTGGTGTAGCGGTGGAATGCGCAGATATCAGGAGGAACACCAATAGCGAAGGCAGCTCGCTGGGACGTTACTGACACTGAGGCGCGAAAGCGTGGGGAGCGAACAGGATTAGATACCCTGGTAGTCCACGCCGTAAACGATGGGCACTAGGTGTGGGAGGTGTCGACTCCTCCCGTGCCGTCGCTAACGCACTAAGTGCCCCGCCTGGGGAGTACGGCCGCAAGGCTAAAACTCAAAGGAATTGACGGGGGCCCGCACAAGCAGCGGAGCATGTGGTTTAATTCGACGCAACGCGAAGAACCTTACCTGGGCTTGACATGTTGGTGACCGCCGTGGAAACACGGTTTTCCTTCGGGACACCATCACAGGTGGTGCATGGCTGTCGTCAGCTCGTGTCGTGAGATGTTGGGTTAAGTCCCGCAACGAGCGCAACCCCCGTTCCATGTTGCCAGCATTCAGTTGGGGACTCATGGGAGACTGCCGGTGACAAACCGGAGGAAGGTGGGGATGACGTCAAGTCATCATGCCCCTTATGTCCAGGGCTACACACGTGCTACATTGGCGCATACAAAGGGCAGCAATACCGCGAGGTGGAGCAAATCCCATAAAGTGCGTCTCGGTTCGGATTGGAGGCTGAAACTCGCCTCCATGAAGGTGGAGTTGCTAGTAATCGCGGATCAGCAATGCCGCGGTGAATACGTTCCCGGGCCTTGTACACACCGCCCGTCACACCACGAAAGCGAGTAACACCCGAAGCCGGTGGCCTAACCGCAAGGAGGGAGCCGTCGAAGGTGGGACCCGTGATTGGGGTGAAGTCGTAACAAGGTAGCCGTAGCGGAAGCTGCGGCTGGATCACCTCCTTTCTAGGGAGATTTCTCTAGAACGTCGACCGGGCTCCCCAGTGGCATTCGTGTCGCTGGGTACGCTGCTCAGTTTTGAGAGACCACCGCGGAAGACCTCCGTGGTGCGCCTCGGTGGACCTTGAAAACTGCACAAGGCCAAAAATCAGGATCCGCATATGCGGATTCTGAGGGTATTTGATTTAACGATCCGTACCTTTGTGTACGGATTGCTCACCGTCAAGATAGTAAGAGTTTACGGTGGATGCCTTGGCACCAGGAGTCGATGAAGGACGTGGACGGCTGCGATAAGCCGCGGTGAGGCGCTGAACAGCCATTGACCCGCGGATTTCCGAATGGGAAAACCCGGCGCCGGTAATGCGGCGTCATCCAGCAGTGAATTCATAGCTGTTGGAAGGGAACCGGGCGAACTGAAACATCTAAGTAGCCCGAGGAAAAGAAATCAACCGAGACTCCCTTAGTAGTGGCGAGCGAAAGGGGATCAGCCCAAACCCGACAGATGTAAGCGGGCACGCGTTGTCTGTTGGGGGTTGTAGGGCATCATGCCCGAGCCGTGCCTGGCTCGGCGGCAGTTACAAAATCAGGCGTTAGCCGAAGCGAGTGGAACCTCGCACCACAGAGGGCAATCGTCCCGTAGGTGAAAGCGCGCTGATCTGTCGATTGATGTTCCTGAGTAAGACCGCACCCGTGAAACGCGGTCTGAACCTGGGGGGACCACCCTCCAAGGCTAAGTACTACCTGGTGACCGATAGTGAACTAGTACCGTGAGGGAAAGGTGAAAAGCACCCCTGAAGGGGAGTGAAATAGTACCTGAAACCGTAAACTTACAAGTGGTCGGAGCACCTTCGGGTGTGACGGCGTGCTTTTTGCATCACGAGCCGGCGAGTTACTCGTCAGTGGCAAGGTTAAGCGATGAGCGGAGCCGTAGCGAAAGCGAGTCTGAATAGGGCGACACAGTCACTGGCGGTAGACCCGAAACTGAGCGAGCTATCCATGGGCAGGCTGAAGCGGGGGTAAGACCTCGTGGAGGGCCGAACCGACCTAGGTTGAAAACTGGGCGGATGACCTGTGGATCGGAGTGAAAGGCTAATCAAGCTCAGAGATATCTGGTTCTCTCCGAAATATATTTAGGTATAGCCTCGAGTAATTGTGTTGCGGCCGTAGAGCACTGTTTGGATTAGGGGCCCTACCAGGTTACCGACTTCAGGCAAACTCCGAAGACCGTTACATTTAACTCGGGAGTCAGTGTGCGGGGGATAAACTTCGTACGCGAGAGGGAAACAACCCAGACCATCAGCTAAGGACCCTAAGTGCTAGCTAAGTGGCAAACGATGTCCGAATGCAGAGACAACCAAGAGGTTGGCTTAGAAGCAGCCACCCTTGAAAGAGTGCGTAACAGCTCACTGGTCAAGTGTTCGGGCGCGGATAATTCAACGGGGCTCAAGCTAGCCTCCGAAGCTATGGGTGTGCAGGCCTGCGGGTTCTGTACGCGGTAGGAGAGCGTTCCAGTTGCGTGAAGCGGCGTCGTAAGGCTCCGTGGAGTGGCTGGAAGTGAGAATGCCGGCATGAGTAACGAAAGTGGGGTGAGAATCCCCACCACCGATTGTCCAAGGTTTCCTGAGTAAAGTTCGTCTGCTCAGGGTTAGTCGGGACCTAAGGCGAGGCCGAAAGGCGTAGCCGATGGCCAACAGGTTGATATTCCTGTACCACGTCGATTCCGTTATGACCGATGGGGGGACGGGGAAGGGTAAGGGATCCCAGGCGATGGTCGTCCTGGGGCAAGCACGTAGCCAGTCGCTGTAGGGAAATCCGCAGCGGCGTTTTGACGCGAGGTGCGATGCCAGCTGGCTTGACCGCCGGCAAGTCCCCAATCCCATGCCTCCAAGAAAAGCCTCTAGGCAGGATTCGCGTGCCCGTACCGATAACCGACACAGGTGGACAAGTAGAACATACTGAGGTGAGCGAGCTAACTCTCGTTAAGGAACTCGGCAAAATCGTCCCGTAACTTCGGGAGAAGGGACGCCCCGGTAGGGTGAACTCCGTACGGAGGGAGCTCGAGGGGGCCGCAGTGAATTGGTCCAACCGACTGTTTACCAAAAACACAGGCCTCTGCTAAGTCGTAAGACGACGTATAGGGGCTGACGCCTGCCCGGTGCCGGAAGGTTACGCGGACTTGTTAGCGCTTCGGCGCGAAGCAATGAAGCTAAGCCCCGGTAAACGGCGGCCGTAACTATAACGGTCCTAAGGTAGCGAAATTCCTTGTCGGGTAAGTTCCGACCTGCACGAATGGCGTAACGAGTTGGACGCTGTCTCAACGAGAGGCTCGGTGAAATTAAAGTCTCGGTGAAGATGCCGAGTACCCGCAGCTAGACGGAAAGACCCCGTGAACCTTTACTGCAACTTGATATTGGAGTCTGGGGTATCTCGCTCAGGATAGGTGGGAGACTGTGAACCAGTGGCTTTGGCCGCTGGGGAGTCACCCTTGAGATACCACCCTTGGTAGTCTGGGCTTCTAACACCGCGCCGTGATCCGGGCGGTGAACAGTGTCAGGTGGGCAGTTTGACTGGGGCGGTCGCCTCCTAAAGAGTAACGGAGGCGCCCAAAGGTTCCCTCAGCACGGTTGGAAATCGTGCGTAGAGTGTAAAGGCAACAAGGGAGCTTGACTGCGAGACCGACGGGTCGAGCAGGAACGAAAGTTGGGCTTAGTGATCCGGCGGTAGCAAGTGGAAGCGCCGTCGCTCAACGGATAAAAGGTACTCCGGGGATAACAGGCTTATCGGTTCCAAGAGTCCACATCGACGAACCGGTTTGGCACCTCGATGTCGGCTCGTCGCATCCTGGGGCTGGAGTAGGTCCCAAGGGTTGGGCTGTTCGCCCATTAAAGCGGTACGCGAGCTGGGTTCAGAACGTCGTGAGACAGTTCGGTCCCTATCTGCTGTGGGCGTTGGAGAGTTGAGAGGAGTCATCCCTAGTACGAGAGGACCGGGATGAACATGCCGCTGGTGTATCTGTTGTCCTGCCAAGGGCATCGCAGGTTAGCTACGCATGGAACGGATAACCGCTGAAAGCATCTAAGCGGGAAGCCGTCCTCGAGATGAGCTCTCCCATCCCCTTGAGGGAGTAAGACCCCTGGTAGACCACCAGGTTGATAGGCCAGCGGTGCAAGCGCAGCAATGTGCTCAGCCGACTGGTACTAATGGGTCGAGGGCTTGACGGATATTTTTATCTCTTACTTTGAGGCCTTGTGCGGTTTTCAAGCTCCACCGGGGCGGCGTCTCGCCAAATTTCCGGTGGCGCATAGCGAGTGGGAAACACCTCTTTCCATTCCGAACAGAGCAGTTAAGCCACTCAGCGCCGATGGTACTTGGGGGGCAACCCCCTGGGAGAGTAGGTCGCCGCCGGTTCTTCGTGTTGCGGTCCGCGCCGAGGTTTGGCGCGGGCTGCGGCGCCCGCTAAGCGGCGCGCTACGGCACCGTCGAGCAGCTTGCGTAGCGCTGCTACGCGGCGCCGCTCGCCGGCGCCGGATCGCTTGCTTCCCGGACGCCTCGCGATCGCGCCAAACCTCGGCGCGGACCGCGGAGGTCTCTTAATTCGGTGACGCGGGAGCTGGGCGGCTTGCAGAGGCCGGACTCCTCGAGCAGATTGCAGTGGGATTTCCGGGTTGCAGCGCGGGACGCGTTGGCGGGGCGCAGTTGCGCGGCGGACCGCGTGTGGGACGCGAGGGTCGACTTCGGGCAACCCTGGCGAGTTCTCCCAACGGGCTCGAGCCCGTACTCGCCGAGGGTTGCGAAGTCGATCATCAGGTCGACGGCGTCGGTCAGCCGCGCGGTGAGGTTTTTCGTTGGATCGAACATGAGTTCGTAAGGTACGGCTACCCTCGGACGGCAAGGCGAAACTGCAAGGGAGGTTGCATCTCGTGCCTGAAAGGGCTCTGGCAAGCGGCAGCGCTACTGGTCGCCAGTAGCGCTGCGGACCCCAGAAGCGCGGTGTCGAGACGGGGCGGCGGAGCTGTGCTGCGACTGGAGGTCGCGCTCCGCCTCGTCTCTTGCGGAGGATTTTATGGGGCCGGAGGGGGCTTTTGCAAACGCGAGCACCAGGCGGGCGAGTCGGGCCGGCTTCTCGACGTTGGGGGAGTGGCCGGCGCCGGCGATCAGGCGCGTCTCGGCCCCGGGGACGCTTCCGTACTGA
>Ga0247780_1001622_pt1 | contig 11840 bp, 10 predicted proteins | sample UWRJL079202R5_FD_179927 | JGI IMG/M metagenome (GOLD analysis project Ga0247780, IMG submission 179927) | Plant litter microbial communities from Arlington Agricultural Research Station in Wisconsin, United States - UWRJ-L079-202R-5 | ecosystem: Environmental > Terrestrial > Plant litter >... | reverse complement strand
GGGAGGGAGGGGAGGTTTCATTTAATCTAGCTGTAGTATACCTATAAAGGAGCGTAGTGGGTTTATCTAGCTGTGGTAGGTACATCTATAAAAAGAGCTGCTAATGATGGCTGGTGATGCTTAGGAAGTAAAAGCGAACGATTCGGGGGGTCTTGGGGAACTTCAATGTTGGCCCATCGCTAGTGCCGAAGTTGCTGGAAGTTAAAGAGCATCGGTCGGATCAAGCTGTGGATTTCGGTCGAGCTATACGCTAAAGAGGCAATAATTATGCTCCATTCGTGTCTTTTCCAGTTCCGTCTCGTTTTGCATCCAGGTAATCATTCGCGTCTTCTCCAGTTCCATCTCGTTTTACATCTAGGTAATCCGTTCTTTGCTTGCAAGTTCATTATCCTTCATCTCTTTTCCAATCTAGGTAATCTGTTCCTCACTCTCTATCTTTCTATGTTGGATCCGTTCCTCGCTTGTAATCTGGGTAATCCGTTCCTGGCTTATAATCTTTCTGTAATGGATATTAATGGCATATAATCCCACTAGGGTAGTAATGAGAATGATGACTAGGAACTGCTATGTTTTAAAAAACGATATAATACAGGCTTTATATACGGATTAACTCCGTAAGACGTCACGGTATGCCGGCGTAGGTTTGGAGGAGACTAGCGTTATAAGAGAAATATTGTCAAAATCCATAGACGGAGGGGGCGACGGGAGGCTTGATGGTATGAGCCGTTGAGCCTGCCCTATCGAAGTTGATCGTCTTTGCAAATAGTGATAGACTCTTCTCGTTCCTTGATTTGATCACAGATATTTACCAGCTTACCCCCAGCTCCGTCTGGGGTCTCCGTGAAAGGGTCGTCACCGCCGTTCGGGCTGGAGTGAGAAAGCCGACACGGATCTTCTTAGGCGATCAAGTTTGCAGGGAAGCGGCGGTTGACATCTCCTTGGAAGATAAGAAAGCATTCCATCTCAAGGGTGATGGAACGGCAAGAACATCACCAAGCTCAAGTTGAAACCGACAAGACTTACCAAATACCTTGAATAGGTATTGTCATATTAAAATTACTCTCGCCCGGTTTTCTAACCATCTAAAGTTGGCCCATTCCCCTTAGCGACATGTGGACGTTGTCGGTGTAGCTTCTCCGCTTGCCAATATGGTGCTAAAGTCACGTTATGGTGAGTGGGCGGGGTAACATGTCAATGGCATGACGTCACTTGGCGTGTTAGGTTCACTGACCTCCACAGGGTAATTACATTTTTGGGTCGTTGCATCGTCAGGTCGTGCCTTTTATATGGGGATTGCCCACTGTATCCATGATTCCCAGCTGCTGCCACCATTTGATCACTTCAACCAACGCCAACAACGTACAGAACGACCGCAGCCACCATGGAAGACGCTACAAACCAACGCCGCGAGAATGACGGAAAGCCAGAGCCCGACGCTGCTGCTAGTTCAAAGACACAGGGTAAACACCCCACTGGTGCCAAGACGAGAGACTGAACCAGGCTGATCGCGAGGTCATAGCAGACCCCGCCAACGTCGAAGTCCACTGCGGCGTCCCATTGTCAAGCGGGGAGCCCTGTCGCAGATCACTCGCGTGCAAAAGACACGGCTTCAAGGCAAAGCGAGCCGTGACCGGCAGATCGGCGCCATTCGACGACCTTCTCAATCGACGCCGCGCCGAGAAAGCCAAAGCTGCTGAAGCGACCAACGCCGCCGCCACCGCCACATAGAAAACTACTCCATGTTCCTAAGGAGATAGCACACGCTAGTGTAGGCATTCTGCAGGGGTTCGATCGATACGATGAGGATTCGTGGAGCTTCTATAACGTGATGGTGCTAGAGTGGGAACATGGGCTAGCCGAGCGTCGGGGGATTGGGGCTCTGCGAAAAGAGGCTATCCATCAGAGCTTCCCACCTGGACCTCTTTGGAAGCAGATCGTGCTTGGATAGTTGGGCCGTAGCCGGTAGGTACATTGAATGGAAGAGTGGTGCTGTGCCGTCCGGTTCCAATTTATGACAGAGATGGTGTCAGAACACATGTAGTCCGCTGCTTACGTTTCGTTATATATGTGCGTAGTCTACCATAGCATGCTCCGTTAAATAATTAACTCATGCGCTCTTTCAAGACCGCCAATGCCTCATGTAGCTTATGTAGAAGTAGACTCATGTGCGCTTCATCACACTCAATCCGTATCTCGGACCCCGCCAACATGGCATGCGCCTTCTCCGCCATGGCCAGCGGACTATTCACGTCTTTCTTGCCATGCCAAAGTACCAACCTGCCCTCGCCCATCTTCACATCCGTAAGCTCGAATTCCCACTCGCAGCCGAGCAGCTTAGCCTCCCACGCAGCTCCCTTTGCGCCGCCGCCGCCGCCGCCGCCGCCGCCGCTGTCAGCTGGAAAGGCATTCTGCACGCTCGTGACGAGCATGTCGCGCAACCCGCCTTCATTCTCCTCCCATGCGCGCCTGTCTGGGCCGGGCCGAGCTCGCATAGCATGATCCATCAGCATCTCCAGCTTGTTGCCGGAATTGGCATCCGACGTCGTCGTCGCCGCCGCCGCCGCCGCGCCTATGCTCCAGTCCAGCATCCTCTGCACCAGCCCCGTCGACCACGGCGCCAGCCACAGCAGCAGCCGCGCCTCCAGCAGCATACCCTGCAGGCCGAGTGACGCAGGGTATAAGCCCGAAAGGATGCCCGCGGCGCGTAGGCGAGACGCGGGGAGGGCGGCGCAGCATGCCAGCACGTACGGCGCGCCGCCCGAGGCGCCCAGCACACCAAAGGTGTCAGCGCGGATTGCGGCGTGGTCGGCCAGCGCCAGCACGTCGGTCGGCCAGTGCGTGATGGCCCGGTCGGGCTGGAAGGTTGAGCGACACATGCCGGGGCGAGACGGCGCTACGATGCGGACGTCGGCAGCCCGCGCGGCATCATCGAGGACTGCGGCTTCGTGGTGCGAGGCGGGGAAGCCGTGGAAGTAGAAAACGGTCAGGGCGCCGGGGGCTGTCGCGCCGTAGATCCCGTACGACAGCGTGCGGCCGTCGGGCAGCGAAATGGAGAGTGTTTTGCTATCGCTTCCTTGCGCCGCCATTGTATGCTGGCATCACTCGGGGGAGAGAAATTGGCGTTGCACCTCAGTGTTGCACCTCGGTGGATTGAACTGCCCTTATAATACCCATTGTCAATCCTTGCAGGTCATCAACGCAAGGGGGCGGCGTACATCAGGCAGCGAACTTGTAAAAACCAAATTAGTTTGTGGCACCCCATCCCTATTGTTGTTTTCTTTTCTTCTATTCTTTTCTTCTCACAATTAGGTAAGCTGCGTTCCGGAACCATAAGAAGGTTCGGGCGTGTTTTCCAGGCAAAGAATGCCAAAACCAGTAACTCGTCCTGGCAACAATTGTCATTGGTTCTCAGGCGGATTAAACAGCCTGAATGCCTCCACCGGAATTCCCATTGGGAGCATCGCTTACAGCCCGCATAAATTGCGGAGAAGGCGGCCCCCTTGTAGGTGACACACAAACGTCAGCGCCGCACCAAGAGATTACCTGACACGTTCCCAACGCAGCTCACAAGAGGCTCACTGGACACGAGTCACGCAGTACACCTTACCCAGAAACAATTACCACTCACTCTTACAAGGTCAACGATGTCGCCGCCCACCAGACAGCCATCGCGTCCAGCATGCGACAGATGTCACAGCATGAAAGAGAAATGCGTTTACGACTCCACTGTTGCCCTCAGTCAGAACCTTACATGCACCCGATGCGCAAAGCTCGATCGACCGTGTACCATTTCCCGCAAGAAACAAACCACCGGACGCCGACGGAAAATAGACCCCGCAACTTCAGTACTACCTCAAGCTTGTCAATAGTTCGTATGGCAACCCACAACCACCGAAAACTAGCAGCTGCCAGACCCAACCTCATGGCCTTCCAACCATCTACTCGCGACACGATCCTCGGCGGAAATTTCATTTTTGTATGCATTGTTTGGCAAGGACGACAAAGAAAAAGGGAAAGGTCAGACGAGGACGAGCTTCATGAGCCAGTTCGTCATCGGGCCGTCTTTTGCTGAGCAGGAACTGGCGGGCATTTCGTTCATGCTTACTAGCTTTCCCGACATGGCGGATGCGGTACTCAATGGGCTGCTTGCCTGCTCGGGGAGGTTTTTCGCCTTGCTAGAGGAGGATAACAGATCGAAAAAAGAGGACAGGAACGAGGACTACAGGTATAGCGCCAAAGCGGTGAAGGAGCTGCGGAAAAGGGGTGAAACAAAGGCGAATGCGAGCCCGCGGGGGATGGCGGATTTGACTCTCGCCATGTCGCTTGCGCTGGGCATCATCACTTTTGACCTGCTCGATTCGGGTTTGCACGCGCATTCGATTTGTCGGTACGCGCTGGGGTTGATCAGCAGCGGCACTTACTCGGAAGCCGTGACAAGGGGCGGCAGACTGGGAAGGCAGATGCTGCCGCTGATACACATGGACACGTGCAACTGCCTTGTCAGGAGAGAGATTCCGATGTATCGACTCCAGTCAGGAGGAGGAGGAAAACGCGGCAGCGACGGTGTCGATCGCTACATCGGCCGTTGCGTGTCTCTTTTTTCGATCCTTTACGACGTCTGCTGCGTGAATCAGAAACTCAAGCTTGGCTCACGCGAAGGACATGATATAGCAAGGAGACAGGAGAATTTCGAAGAACTCGCACAAGTCGAAGCCACCGTGCGAGATTGGAGCGCCGAATTGAACGAAGAGGACACGACAAGGTTAACACCGAGGGAAATTGAGGTCATCACCACGCAGGCCTCGGTCCATCGAAAAGCCATTCTCCTCTTCATCTATCGACTTCGGTTTCCCTTTGGTACCGAGGACGACGCGGCGACCCACATGGCAACTGTTCTTGACGATATTGCCAATCTGTACTGCTGCTCAGGGGGCTCAGGGGGCTCAGGGGAGGGCGAAGACTCGATGCCGTTTGAATACCGAATGGCGCTGCCGTTTCTCATCGCCGTGGCTGAGCTGCAAGATCCTGTCCAAAAGGCCCGGGCACTGAAGTTGCTGGATTTGATCATGTGGAAGAGAATGTACTACAAAGCTGGGGGGCTCTTGGCACGGTTTATTTTTCACGTCTGGGAAGCTCGAGATCACGGCTGGAGCGGGCAATGGGTTGACTTAACGGAAGACGGGCCCCCGTTTGTGTTGTTTTGACTATCGAGACAATTGAACAAAGATGATTTACGGATCAACATATTGGTAGCATAGGAAGTCGCCTTGAATGTCCAACACGTCACCGATAGTCTTGTTCGGACTGTTGCCGTACATGTTCAGGACGTGGCCCAGCGTGGTCATGGTACCGGGGTCACCAGCAGCCCCTGTCGGTTTCCTGCGAGATGTCAGCGTCTGTGTGCGCAATAAAAGGCAATAAAAGAAAAGAAAAAAAACCCACGGAATGCTAGCCGGCCGCGGCGGGAACCCCGGAGCAAAGTCGGGCCCGATATTCGTCCCCCCAACTCTCTTCACCCTCGCCGCCTTATCCTTGGCCTGCCAATCCCAAAAAGCCTTATCCAGCCAAGTATGATGCAAATAAAACAGCGGATCGCCCGGACTCGACACCCCGTTCCCCATCTGCCCCCCGATTCCAGCATGTCCACCCGTATGCGGCTGCCCTTCGATACACGGCCACGCAGTTTCAAAGGTGGTCATGGCAAGACAGGCATCGACATAGGCTTGCGCTGAGCCGACACTGATGGCATCGTTGACGCGTCGGTCGATGCAGTGGTTGGTAATTTCGTAGCCGGGGCCGAGCGAGTTCGTGTAGTTCGCAAAGGGGCCGTTGGTAACGCAGCCTGTGGTGCGGGAACCGTCGCCTCCAAAGCCGTAGACTGGGTCGAGGATGGAGGCACGGCTGAATTTGCCGGCGTCTAGTTGTTCTTGCCAGTATCTAATTGGGGAGGTATGTTAGAGATTCGACGGGCACTTAGGTTGGTACAGAGGCAAATGGACGGGAAAGGTCATTGCTACTAGACTGAATGGGACTTACGGCTGGTACCCTGTGTACCCGCACTCGTTCCGCAGCGCCGGTTTCGTGTGCGTAGAGCATCAGTCTGTGGAAGGGCAGGAAGGAACCCTTTGATTGTGGTCATGGAGGTTAGCGTTGACAGTCTTTCGGGCTGAAAGAGACACGTAATTTAAGGTATGGATGGACTTACCACAAAGTGCGTTGAGTACGCCTGGAGTTGATGGATAGACTGGAACTCGTCAAACCGCGTCTTGGCGCTGCGGAGACCAAGGGTTGCCGGCTTCTTCATCAAACATAGTTCGGCGTTGATGTAGGCCGACTTTTCGGCGTTGGTGAGCTTGTGCCTGGCAGATGTCGTGGTCAGCTGTCATCCGTAATAACAATTGGAAGGAAAATTAGCAGCTACCATGCTTTCCGCTGCGCTGGGTTGGTACACGGCTCAGCGGACACCGCCAAGAACAGGAGCAGGAGGAACAGGATTTCGGGAAACAAAGCCATGTTCGCAAGATTGGTAATAGGAAAACCTGCGCCCAACCCTTCAGTGATCTCAACAGATGTCAAAGATTTATACTCCAGGCTGTCGTTCAACCTGTTCCCATGGACCGCATGTTTTTCGTGGCCGGGTCTATGGCCCAGTCTAGTGTGGCCGGTTAAACGCAGCTCCAGCTTGTTACCGCAGCCACCCTTCCAGATACCCTGTTGCTAGAAGCAGCAGGTAGGACAGAAATGGAGTATAACAATAAATGTCTTCTTTAGAATAATGCACTTCTTTCTTAGCATTGGGCTTCAAACACTAATTCTAATTATTGCAGTTAAGGTTTTTCCCACTATATATTGGGGCACATTTTACGGTGTTGCTGGCGCAGTGGGCAAGGTCGGCAGCATTGCAATCCTGCCTATTATTGGACGGACGGCAAAGCTCAATATAGGTCTCGGGATTAGGCTGCTCGTTGCAGTAGTGCTGATGGCAATATGCGCAAAGCTAACTTGTCTTCTCCCGAAGACTCAAAGCGCTCAGCCGAGAACTCCCGATGTGGAAATACCGGCGGGCGGGGGGCCGGATGCGGAACGTGACGGGACAGTAACCACTACGGAGAAAGGAATCCGGAGAATCCTACTATGGGTCCACCCCCTGATGTTCCAGAAACTTGAGTCGAGAAAGCTAGAAGATATCTCGCAAGCCCGCGAATACTATTAAGAGAGGCAGAAAAGGTAAGGGGCGAAGAACATGAGATGGGAGGTTTGGTTGTTTAGTTATCCCCAGCTGCTGTTCTATTGAGCCACCTTATTAGAAAGGCGCGAATACAAAATAATTAGTTTTAGCGTATATAATTCACTTACTTAGAAACAAGATGAATATAGTTTATCTTCCAGTTGGAAAGGATGTAAGTCTCTAAAAGATCCTCTCTTACAGTTGTGTTTTCCACGAGGTCATGTAGCTTTTTCCTGTTGTTCTCTATCTCCCCAATTTAATCTTTAAGTCTTCTCTGCGACACACTTTCTAAGATATTTTTGACAACGTAAACAACCTCGCGCTTTGAAGGTCGTGTTACTAGGATCGAAGAGCTGCTCGGTGCTGGTGATCACGCGAGAATTTACTGTCACAGCGTCGCTTCGTCCGCGCGCTACTCTTAAGCTCCAGTACATCGGGTTCAAGGTCCCATCTGATTCCTGCCTTATCTTGTCTAGTGACTACAGCACTGAAAAAATAATCTAGTGAGCTTCTATTAATGATGATGCAACCAAAACGCCCCAGATTACTTCCTGTCTAATGGCCGGTGTGATCCACCAAGTTCACTACCGTGAGACCCAACTTCCGATCTACAATCCCCAAATCCGTATCCAAAAGGTCCATTTCCACCACAACTCGCGATGAGTGGTTCAAAGTACCGTCCCTGCGCTGCATCCACCCGGGTAACTGGGGCAGTAGACCTTGTACGAATGAACACGGCCATCCGGGTTCCAGCAGGCACCCGGGCCGGCGTCGGCACCTGGGTCCGAGCAGTCCGGTGTCTGGAAAAGAATGACCTGACACCTTGGGTCCTTCTTCAACATCTGAATGGAGCTAAGAGGGACAATTCCTGGGGTCTTCTGCGAGCTTGGGGAACGGCCGGGAGCCCAAGTACACTGGCCGCATGCGTTCCCGTCGAGAACATCGACTCTGGCATAGCTGTCACCACACTTGTCGTCGTAGGATAGAGTGAAGCTTGCGAGGGTGTCGCGCTTGGTGATGGCGGCGGCGGATGTGCTGCCTAGAAGGCCTGCGAGGGTTGCCAGGGTGATGAGGCTGGATTGCAGCTGCATGATGGCTAATGTTTGACCTCGGAGTGTGTGATCGTGGAAACCGGAGAAAAGAAAGTTGAGGGTTTCGTTGGTTGTGGTGCTATGGGTGGATGCAAATAGAGATTTGGATGGTTCCTCAGATCTCTTAAAAAGTGTGGCTGTATTGTTGAAGGTGCTGGAACTGATGATGATGAATTAGACTGAACAAACGTCGAGGACTATTGCATGTTAAATACTTCCTAATTTTCGGGCAACCCTCGGCTGGGCATCCGCTCAGTAGCTTCTGATAGGTACAGCGTCTCAGCACCCTCCCAGCAATCCAATGGCAGAGCCATAACGCCAGAGGCCAAGAAGAGCTGCGGCCGTGATTTGAGGCTTAAGGCTCAGCCCAAAAGGGACGACGCAATTGGCCATTTTAGGGCACAAGCTATTAATAGGGCTATTGTCTTCCCGGATTCGTCGAAGTCCGGGGCGCAGCCCACAGCACCCTGCGGTTCTGTCAACGCTAGGCATGTGCCCCCGATACAGCCGCCTTCACTTCACGTTGTGTGACGCTGCGACCGAACCAAGCCTCGGGAGAGGGCTGGAGGCACATGAGAGAGGGTAAGGAACATTTTCTCTCTGTGGCTCCTAGCCTTCTACACTGAAGAATTCCGGCATGTGGCCATCAAGGGGTCTCTCCTACTAGGCAACCGCATCGTTCTCCAATTGAAAATTAAACAACATACCAAACCCCGTTGATGATGACTCAAGACTGCGTCGTACATCTTCCTCTTTGCAGCAGCCGGCGCTGCTGTTAATGCGGCGGCGCCGCCTGTGCGCGATCGGGTTCCCATGAGCGAGTATTCCACCACCGAAATGGTTTTCATGATGTCTCACTCACTTGTAAAACTACCTAGTCCTAGATTCCCTCCCGATTGAGCTCGCAAAATGAACTCGCCTCCCTTGCCGTAAAGACCTTCGTTGACCCCCAAATCCAAGGTCACACCAAAACCTTTACTAAATACCCGGCACAAACCTCCAAGCCACCCTGCGAAAATTACTTGGCCCAAGCCCCCCACACTTGACCTCTAACCGCCTCTCATCATGCATACACCGATGTACCAAAAGCAGCGTCATCCCAACCGCGTACGTCCACACTACTGCTTTAGAGCCGCCCACAAACGCACACCTGCTGTAGCTCATGATCAAATCTCTACCTAGCGTAGTTCGCATGGCGCGAGCGCGTATTATTTGGCAGCACAGATTCTTGCCAGAGACAGTGGAATACTTGGATAGATATAACCCTTCTCCGTTTCCAGGGTGGTGGATAAAACCGAGTCAAAGTTTACTTGCCACCTGCCTTAAACCTGGTGATCGGACCCCCTTGATGTTGTCACCATCGACCAGAAATATAAGTTCGTCAATGGGAAGCCCCGCGTATCGGAAATCATCCACGCGGAACCATGTTTCGCATGCCAGATCAAACATACTCTGCCGAACCTCCTTTCCTCGGCGAGGAGTCTCGAACGTGAGCCGCCACCGATTTTCCTCACCGACGGGATACGCTCTCACATCCAAAGCCGTGGCATCGCCATCTCCCTCGTCCACACCTACAATTGCAGCTAGAGCGCTGAGGATCGACTTCCCTCCGTTAGTCCACTCCGTGATCCGCAATCCCGGCCCATCGTCAACGTCGAAGTTAGTCCCCGTGATTTTTTCTAGGGCGTAGCCGAGTAATATGTAAGCGGCGTTCGAGTAGGCCGCCTTATCACCTGGCTGCCAGGCCAGTGTGCTCTGGCTCCCGTTGAGCCATTCGAAAACTCTGATTCGGTCAGCTTAGTACCTCAATAAGCTTTTCCTAGCCAAAACTGACGAGCGCGTGTGCAGGCTGGAGTGTCTGTCGTGGTATCGCAGGTTGTTAATTCAGACTGTAGCGGTGGAGGGAAGCCTAGACCTTCTAGCTGTTGTCCTCTGGTAGTGTACAGGTCAAACAAGTTGCCTAGGAGTAGGGCGCGTTGGTTAGCCATCTCCACAGTAATCTGTGTAACTAGGTTGACCTACCCCATTGAGGTGTGCCGCTTAGCTGACTGGAAAGCATTCTCAGCGTGACATCCTTATATCGGCTGGCGTTGAGTTCTGGGAGATAGCCGGAAACGGGCTAATCCAATATGTCTCCGGCAGTAAGTAAATGAGTCAGGACATTGAAGACTTTCGTCACGGATGCTACACGGTAAACGGTGTTACCCTGAACCTCGCTGAACACTAGAGGGGTTCCGTATGGGCGCCGTGTGGTGGTACTCAAAAAAAATGCCTTGCCGAGATGTCATCTGCACGGAGAAGGACGTCGTCGATGCATTCCAGGCGGTGTAGCTGCATTAATTGAGATATCTATCAATGTTATGAGCTTGTCCAGACGAAAAGACTTGGCCATATCTGGCGGCGGGAGAGTTGGGCCGGTGGGCGGGCAGAACCCTACCGCAACCGAGGCGAGTACTAAGAAGAGTAACGCTTTGTAGAGACCCATGTTGAAAGATAGGATGAATTTACTCTAGGAATCGTTTCCCTATGGCTTTCGATCGAAGGTTAAGTGTGGGCGGACTGAAGACGGCTTGTCTTATAGTATTTAGTCAAACCATGTATTCTAGCTTGGGCTTTTTGACGCGTCCATATTCAGATGCTGTCGCGCTACACGCAAGATATACGAGATACATAGGATGCGCTGCAAAACATGTAAGACCAGGAAGAAATCTCTAGCACGAATTGATACACCTCCTCCCTGCCTTACCCAACTCCGTCCGGCGTTGATTGGCAGGGGCGCTCCCAATTGACTGATTAGGCCCAGATCTGCAGTGCCGTTTGTCCATATGCCACCCCGACTCGCTCTTTCTTGAGCCGACCACCACGGTCACGACACCAATTTCGCCCGATCTGCCAAAGAGGGAATTTTTGGCGCGGCTTCCAATCGGCTTCGATCTCAACAAGGCTTCAAACGATGGCTACCATTCCCAAGAAGCCGCAGAGCTGCCTAACTTGCCGGATCCGGAAGAAAGGCGGCGTACGTTCCATGTGCATGGGCCAGTCGCTAGCAGCCTACTGATAAACGACAGTGCGACCTAAAGGCCCTTGTCGCCAAGCACCCCGAAGTCCCAGTCGACGCCCTAGTCCGCTCGGAGCAGGACGGTAATACCTTCAAGACGTTATATCCCAATGTCGTCCCGGTTCTCGGAGCCCTCGAGGATCTGTCGCTGCTAGAGGAGTACCCCTGCCCAGGTGAAAGTCCCGATCTGGCACAGTCAGCTCCTGTCGCAATGGTGGCTAACCTCCTGTTTTTCCTGTTCTGGCAGACAAGCGATCGAGCGGTGTATGGGGCGAAGGTGGGTTTCAGGAGTTTATTGTTGAGGCGGTGGAGGGGGAGATGGTAAGGGTGGCGTATGTCTCGGTTGAGGCGACGCAGATGCAGCCCGGGGGAGAGGGGAGGAGGAACTTTGGGAGGCTGCCGTGGTTGTTGGTTGAGATGCATATTATGTATGCGCAGTCTTTCCTGTGGGGTGCTGTGGGGG
>Ga0247780_1001620_pt1 | contig 11860 bp, 13 predicted proteins | sample UWRJL079202R5_FD_179927 | JGI IMG/M metagenome (GOLD analysis project Ga0247780, IMG submission 179927) | Plant litter microbial communities from Arlington Agricultural Research Station in Wisconsin, United States - UWRJ-L079-202R-5 | ecosystem: Environmental > Terrestrial > Plant litter >... | reverse complement strand
ACGGGTTGGTAATAAGTGGGAACTAGCAAGATGACTAACGGTTAGTCAACTTGCACATACCTTTTGGTGTAGCGGGCAGTTGTAGCAGTTCCCTGCATTAGCGTATGTAACGCCAGCCCCGTCACACCCAGCAATCGTTGACCATTTTCTTCAAGTCAGACCTGGTCATCTGAGTCCAAAGTGCCCCGAGTCGTTTGCTCATCCATCTCTCAAAGTCTTGGTCTAGGAAGACAGCTCCACAAAGTCCGCCTGTGGGAGCAGAATCAGCATCGTAGCGCAGAATGCAGCCGGGCAGCCGGGCCATGTCAATGGATAATGTCGAGACTACACACCTGTGCCTTCCGCACATTCACTGAGCGTCAGGGGGCTCACGTTATCGACTTTATAGCTAATAAGATCCTAAGACCGCGTAAGTACTCTGCAGATACCCCGGTTACTCCAGCAGTCATAAAGTTAAACTGGGAACTTACCACAGTGCCCCCTCCGGCATCCACGACAACGATTGCATCGCCTTCTTGGATATCGGGTCGGCCTTCCATTGTGGAGAATGTAGCAATTGCCCCGGCCTCGGGTTCGGATAATATGTCAAATGTCGTCTCCCCACAATCCGGCAAGTCGCGGTTGAGGAGTCCGGCCAGCTTAACGGCCTCAACCATCCGTTGCCGAGCAGCGTCTTTCCAAATAGCCGGGATCGTAACCACAATGTGGAAACGGCACTCGTTCACACCGTCTCGCACAGCCATTCGAACGTGATTGAGGGCATGCACCCATAGCTGCCTCAGGTAAGTTGCAATCACCTCTACTGGTTGGAGATCTAAGTCGCGAAGTCTTTGGCGAGCCTCGGCTAGCTGCTTTGACCCCTTCAGATGTGGCTGGAGTTGATCTTCCTCGACCAGCAAAAGTTTGAACCAGCGCAGTGGCTCTATATTCGTAGGGACATCGTAGCCCCAAGTAACGCACCGAGAGTCGGCGCCCTTGAAATAAAGTTCTGACGGGGTTTTCTCGCGGTCAGAGTTACCGTACAGCTTGCTGGGCCAGCTGGTGACGACGTAGATCTCGTTGGGCTGTCCGGACCACGCCCAGGCCGCTCCAGAGAAACTGTAACCGGACGAGGTGCGGTTAGCAAACTAATAGTCAGCGCAAACCTTCCCTGTCTAGAAACTCACGTTGTTCCGAAATCGATCCCAAAACAGATGACAGAGCGCGTGTTGGTCATAATGTGCGATTCTCTGTCAACCAATCATGGGCACGGGGTGGCTGGTTGTCAATTACGCGGGATGGACACGGGAAGACCTGTTCTTGTGGAAAGAAAATGGCTAGAAAGTCTCCGATTCCTATCAAGAACAAACGTTTGAGTTTGGCGAGTGGGAGACATTGTCAGCCCAGGCCGAAACAAAAATTGATTGCCCAAGGCTCCAGCGGCTTCCTGGGAGGCAGCCGGCTGTCCCACCGGAGCTCGGTGTGATGTCAGTGAGACATGTTTCAGACGCCTGCAGCACCTAACGTATAGAGAGCAGTTGGACAGCATGCATTGGATGTATTGCCCCGCTGTGGTGGCGCACAAGAGGCAGAGAAAAGGCTTTGAAGAGAGGTGACGACGCCCAATGACGCGAATACGGCACTCGTGTGTGAACTCGCAGACTTAGCATCGCATTTAGTGGGGCCTATCAGTCAGCCTAAAGACACCCCTAGCAGCGGCAGGATGATATTCGTCGCAGAGAGGGTGAGTCCTACGATGGTGGCAAAAATCTGGATGCCATTCTTCCATCGCGAAGCCCTCTTTTCCTTGCCCACCCTTTCTCGTATCTCGGATTGCATGCTTGATGTGAGGCGCACCCTGCTTGCCGTGAGAGACTGCCTGGTTGCTTGCACTCTCTCGATTTTCTTCTCGGTAAGCTTCTGGCGCCGCTGGTCGCCCCGCTGCCTGGCGAACGCTGCCTCGGCCTCCAGTCGTTCCATCTCCTTGGCCAAACTGTCGAGTCGCTTCTCCAACCGTTCGATGACGAAGCGGCCGATGGCTGTGGCCTCCAGAGCCTTGCCCTGTTCCATAACGTCTTTTTGTATCTGCAGGACCACGTTGTCCTTTTCCAGTAGCCTGCAGACCAGTGCTTCTGCCAAGCTCGCACTCGCTGGATGGAACTTTCGGACGTGGGAGCCGTGCTCAATCATGGAGCTCCAGTATTCCTCTCGAAGTTCATGCTGCCGCCTTGTTCCCACGCCCACATTGTCGAGCTGGTCCCACATGGTAGTTAGCAGAATGACGTTTCCGAGCGCCTCCTCGCCGCATAGTTCTTGGAAGATGTGGAAGTTCGTAAGCGCCGAGCCTTGCATCTTGATGTCGGTGATCCGATGGAGGAAGATGATGCCCCGCAGCTTGATGCCGCATTCGTACTGCGTGGCGAGGAAACGAGTTATCTCCTCGAGGATCTCCGCGTCGGATCGGTCGGTGTCGTCAAATCCCGGCGTATCCACAACATAGACGAGCTCTTCGCCCAGCTGGACAGGGACGATTTGGCATTCCTCGGTTTCTGTGGGCTCCCAGGTGCCGTCAGCATCCCATCTTTGCACAGAAGCGGGCTAGTTGTGTCCTAGGTTGGTGTGTGCGGGGAGGGCGGGAAGGGGAACCCACCAGATCTCAGCGTAGTTCCTTCCAGGGTTGCGCCAGGCATTAGGTAGTTCACAAACTTGGATTTTCCTGACCCTGTAACTCCCATCACCAGAATCATCGGGGCATCGGCTTCCATGATCACGGTATCGAGTGGTGTGGTCCAAGGGTGAATCGGCGATCAAAATGGGAGGCCTGACGAAGAAAGAAAATGGTTCAGTGAGTCTTCTCTATTGTCCGATGGTTGCGGTCCTAAATACTTTGTTACATGATTTACCCTCTCCAACCACCTGCTAGGCAGAATCTCTGCCGGGCAACATCTGTTGTCGGGGTAGGGACATGGGGCTTTCGGAGGTGCCGGATGCGCCGTCAACAACCCAGGGCGAGGAAGTTGTGCTTGGTTGGTGACTTTTACTTCCGCCCTTTACGGGCACGGGTGAGGTGAGTCGATTATATTTTACCTGCAAAGGTACTCTGCGCCGCCGCTGTATGCGGCCAACCACAGGCGACTGACTCATCACAACTGAGCACTGGGGCGGTGCTCTCGCAGTCTTAGCGTGGACACTTACGTACTTCTTTCAAGCACAGCGGTTGCCCCATACAGAGGGTTCGAATCTCCCAAAAGCCAAGTCAGAACCGGTGAGGCATCCTGGCCCGTAAATGCCTCACCCTTGCTGATGTCAGCCGGATCGAGCAGGTTTCAGACAAGACAGAGGCCACTAAACGCCAGTCTCCACCAACGCCATTAGGTCGCGGATAACGCTGGTATCGTTTTCGAAGACTCAACGTCAAAAAAGCCATGGAAGATCGGAGACGTCCTCCCAACAATGGAGCTAGGTACTATGGAGGAAGCGGGAAGCACGCCACCCTCCATAAGGGCCAGAAGTATCATCCGGGAGCTACCACACCAAGGTAAGCATGGGAATGCCCTCTCGGTCTCTGTCGTTGGATTGCGAAGCGTAAGGTGACCTTTTAGCCCCAGTCAGCAGTTCCAGCTTGCGGAAGGAGTGCCTCGAAGATCTTCTAGCAAGAGATTAGCACTTCGTCAAGACGATGGCGTGATCCGGTCCAAGAGTGTCGGTTCCCGACCGGCGGTCCGTCTTGGAGTTACCGAGGATAGCTCGCATGTCAGCCCCTCTGCTAGTCCTGGACCTCATGAAACGGAGGCGCAGCTGTTAGAGCTGCTGAAACGGAAAGACGGCATCATTGAAGAAATGGAAAAGAGGATATCAAAGCTTGTCACTGATCTCATGACTACGCACATGGAATTTCGCAAGATGGCGTATCTCGATGACTCGGATCTGGCGGCATCTTGGAAATCGCTCGAGCAGAGCATCAGCCAACTGGTCCCGCGGTGGTACGACTGTTCCGCTATGGACCCGGTCAGTGTTGCAAAGCTGGGACAGCTCTTCGGGCAGATGTGCCAACCGGAACTCCTGAGGCAGGTGGGAATAGGGCCCCAAATGCGGCGTTCACTGCTAGAAGCCTACATCTGGCGCACGCTCCTCACGGACGTCTTCGGCGCCTCAGGCCATATTTGGGCAGGGAAGGCGCACGACGCCATCTCAAACCTAAGATTGGAACTGGAAGGTAAGGGCCAGTCAATGAGAAAAGAAAGCGTCTCTCGTGGGGCTGACGGATTTGATAGACCACAGAGTCAATGGGGAGTGCCTGATCGATGATGGCGAGTATATGCAGTGGTTTTCTCGCACCGCCTCGATGATGGACTTTGTATACAAGAATGACCCAAGATGTTCGGCGAGACTGGATACCATTGCTAGGCGGCTCAAGATGAACCTTAGAGTTCTGGAAAAAGCAGAGATTGAGGGAGGCTGTGTCGAGAAAGACCTTTTAGGGGTTGCATCATATGCGTGTGAGCTGGACTCAAGCTGGCCAAGTCCAACGCGCGCTACATGGTGTTCATGTACGATGCGTATGATACCTCTCCACATCCTAGGCCGTGCAAACTGCATGGCATGGAGTTTGACCCAGAAAACATGGTGGATGTTTATTATACTGGGTCAACGAAAGGAAGCCTGAGCCGCAAGGTGGACTTGGTTCTAAGCCCTGGAGTCGTCAAAATTGGCAACGGAGTTGGCTCAGAGTACGGGACGTCCACGGTGATGATAAAGAGAAAAGTTTTGTGTCTCCCTTGAGACGGTGGATTCAAGGCATTCAGAGGGCATGGCGTGGTACAAGGGTGTAAGTAATACACAACCAGTTCACTTATGGCACTTAGGTAAAGTGAGAAGGGCATTCGGATTGGGTACAATGCTCGAGAAGACATTGAAATTATTTTTCAAAGCTAAGAAATATATATTGAACTGGGCAAAGGCCGACCCATTGTGTTTTATGGTAGTATCTGAGTGGCATGACCGAAATTCGGCTCCTAGTCTTGCATGCCCTCCACTGATCAGCCACACAATTCAACTTCAGTTACAGTTGATTTTGCAGGAATGCTGCTTCATTGATGATGGCTGGGTATTTGGTGTGGTTTTCCAGCTGCTCAGGCGCAGGGTCATCTCGAGCTTGCACGTCGGCCATCGCTGAAATGTAGGGGGTATGGAGGGGTCAATTGATTGAGAGGATTGAGAGGCTCTGGGGTTCAGATGAAGATGATGAGACTGAAGGGCGGAACTTTCTGGTCAACTTGGAACAGTGCAGCCCCGAGTTAGACACAACTTTGAGCGGCTTGCACAGGAAAATTAACAGCCCCGGCCGTCGTTGGCTGGAGATACTGCTGCCTTCCGCCCCCCTCCAAAAGCGGGATTTCGGCGGGTGGACTGCCAATCATGATGGCCGGAACGCCGGCCCGCCAAGATATGCAGGCACCCAGTGCATACGCCCCGTGCAGACCCTGCCTTCACAGGCGCTGAACTGGGAAGCACACCAAACGCGGAAGAGGAAGCTGCTCTTCGCTCCTCGCTCCATAAGGTATCTATGGACCCCGCCCGACATCGCAGCGTATAAAGGTGATATAACCTCTCTAGATTAATAGCTGACTTAGCTTTAAAATTACATTACGTTAACTTTAAGGATAAAGAGGTAAAGGTGATGTTTTCAAGAGCTCTTTTAAAAGGGGCAACAGTAAGGTAGTTTAAACTTCATATTTAAAAGTAGTGTGACGACCTTGCAGGACGTCGCTTGGGCCGGCGCGGCCCGACGAATCCCCCGCAGGAAGAACAGTGCAGGAAACAGTACGCACGGTACTACGCACTGGGTCAGGGGTGCAAAGACCCGAAGCCCCTACGACCAGTAAGAAGGCGCTCGCAAGATGCCGAGTGCTCGCACTGCGAGCAGAAGAAACCTCACGAGCAGAACGCTCGTAACATGCTGAGTGCTCGCTCCACGAGCACTCACGACTCCACGAGCAAGGTACGGAGGTACTGTCAGAATCTAGCACTCATGGCCAATTGTGGTGATTGTTGTGTATTGTTATTGTTCTGTGGAAGAGAATCTCTGGCCTGCAGGGTCCCCTATTGCCAAGCCGGCTACTTCTGTAAATGGCTCCAATTGCTTATATAAGCTGACATACCCCCTTAACTGCTGGCTTGTTAGCCGAGGCAGTGGTTAAAGCTATTCACAGACCTAATTCTGGAAATCCAGCCTCTCCGCCTTCGATCAAGTCCTTTAAGGCTTCTTCTTCTTCTTCTAAGAGTGGCTGCGTGCCTTGTGTATTCAACCGTTCCGTGATATCTTCCACACTAACCATGGCTCTGAACCGCTTAAAATTATCGTTACTGAGAGCCTTCGTGAGGCTATTAGCCACCTGTTCCTTTGTACTGATGTAATTAACTATAATCTTGCCGTTAGCGACTTTCTCACGTAACTAATGGTTGTAAATATCGACATACTGTAGCTTTGTTTATAGGGTTATTATATCCTTTATGATAAGCTGAATTATTTAGAGGTTATCACATTAAATTAGTATCTTATTACTGTTAAGTATAACGCTAGCTTTTTAAATAAGGTGTAATAAGAAAAGCACTTCTTTAATACCTTACATTAACGCTAGCAGTTTAGCCTTAGTAATGGAGGTTATTACTATATCTTACTTATTAGCACGTTAGCTAATTACTCTGCTGAACAGCTTCGTTACGTACACCTGCGAGCTACGGTAATTAACAGTATTGTTAGCGAACGAGATATCGGTTTAGGTTTTAAAGGTATTACTACCTTTAAGTTTAAGCGTGTAATTGCTTATTAAAAGGAGGTATCGAATTACTTAGTTTATGGCTGTAAGGTGTTTAAGGCCAGGATTAAGGTTAAATCGCATAAGCCGTGATACTATAAAGGCTACGTCTAGCCTAGTGAACACTGTAGTGTATAGAATCGAGCCGGTTATCTATTAATAATTAGTTATTTCTTCACAGGAGGCCTTACCTTTGTACAGCAGTTCGGTTTTTTTGGGGGGGGGGGACAACCGCTTGTCGGGACCGGATTACGTAATCTGCGGCACGTCTGCCATAAATTAAGAGAATGTCTATTTGCACTATGACTCCGGTCTATTTACACTATGACCCCGCACCACGCTATACATAACCCTAACCCCCGCCCCCGCATGAAATTCTTTCCATTCTACCATAACTTTACTCCCCCACCACAACCAAACCATCGCCATTTCACGGTCGCGCGCACTGCATTTATTGCGCCCAAGGGTAAGTAATCATTCGGCGCACGATTTATCGGGCTAATTGAGCGTTCAGATTGCCGAAAACAGCCCGCCGCGCAATGGCGCGATGCAAACCGACCCTGAGGTCGATGTCGATGACGATGTTATCTTCAAGGACCCCGAACCCGCCAGCCAGCCAACCAGAGGCCGAGGAAGCAACCGTAAGGGACGTGCTCGTGGTCGTGCTCTTGGAGGCGTACAGTCTTCTATACAGCGTAGGGCCTCCCAGTAGGAGGGGGTTACTCTAGAGGGTAGCCAAACCACGGCCGTAGGGGGTGGCTAAGCCGTTGCCACGCCTGTGAATAGTGGCAAGGCCAGAGGTGGAATGAGAGGCAGAGTGAGAAAGGCCTCTGGATCTAGTAAGGTATCGTCAATTGCAGGCATCGTCAACTGCAGGCATCACGAAGAACACACGAGGTAGTGGCCGAACCACGCGTTCCAGCCGGTCAGGTGACGTAGGAGCTGCTTAGTCAGCGAGTAGTAGTTAGTAGTCAATTGTAATTTTATTGCAGAATCGAGCGATTTAGGCCCTGTTCGATCGATCAATTGCGAGTGTTCAATTGAATCGCGGTCGCATTTGCGACCGCGGATCCGTGGATGCGACTGGGCATTTGAACGCAGGCGGGGGTTAGGGTTATGTATAGCGTGGTGCGGGGTCATAGTGCAAATAGACATTCTCTAAATTAAATCACCTGCGTGGCCACAGAGAAACTTATTGCCTGAGGCAAGATCTCTCTGCACAGGCAAGCGCTTGACAAAATAACGCGAACAGCAAAAAGGCCAGTGGTCCGTGTGATCGCTTGGAGCTAACAGTGCCTATCAATTTTACAACAGTCTAGCTGCATTCTGCTCACACGACTCTGATAGTGGGGAAGTAAGATGTGTTAGCGTTTGGGATCAGGTGACTAGGAGATAGAATAGCTGTACATAGAAGTACCTGGACTGCAGTATAAGCCTGGCTTGGTAGCTTGTATTGTGAGGTAATATGTTCGTATTATTTTGTCAACCGCTTGACAGGGAGCTCGGCCCGTTTGCCCAGATATTGTAATGGCGTCGCCGGTCACGAACTGCGCGAGGTTACCCCAAATGCACCAGGCCCGGCCCGAGTCCTGATGCAAGACGAGGAGCCCAGACAGCACCTAATTATCGGAAGAGATATTGCACTCGACCAAGCACACAAAACAACGCCATTTTTAGCTGTGAACACAAGGATAGCCCCACTTTGTCGCTCAGGAGGGTGTGTTCAGCTTCAGAATTAATGTAAAGACACCGTTGAAAAGTACTGTCTTCTTTCTATCCGGGGATCGCATTGAACCTGCGCGCATCACCCTCGCGGCTAGATGTCTCTGTTTGAAGCCAGGAACGATTCTAGCCAGACTGTGTTCGACCCCTCCATTAGCGCGGCAGAGTGGGGACTGACGCGGCGTTTGGCAGGACAAGCGCGCACGTTTGGCTGCCCCGCAGTGGGGTCCACGCCACCCTTATCTAATCGCTACTCCATGTCTCCCACATTTGTGTCGTTGCCAGCTGGTCAAGTGCGAACCTGGACAGCTTGACATCGCATGCCCTCACGAAAACAAATAAACCCTGAGCATGGAGGCAAATGGCACACTGAGGCTGCTCTCTTCACTTTTGGCCGACATTGTCGTGGACGGGCAGGCTACTAGAACACTTCTGGCTGCCCGCCGTGCAGTGAGGCAACTGCAAGCCCTTCGCCGCCGCAAATCCTTCGCCAAACAGTTTTCTTATCCCTATATACCGGCCCTGTCCCCGGACTTCTTATATCCTAACCGCCAGCAGATTTCCGTAGAAGCATGTGGCTCCGATTCGATAGTGGCTATCGATGTGCGGATGTATTTGTTTTGGTCGGTCGTGATGCTCCTGAATGTCTGGAATACCATTGTCAGCTCCCGTTTGTCCATTCACATTGCCGGGTTCTACCGCGCTACACAGAGAAAATCCGGTGTGAAGCGAAAGGAGAATCGTACTTATGTCTACCATTCAGTAATGGAGTTCCGGCGGAGGACCTTTGTGTCGCGATCGCTGGCCGTCAAGGTGAGAAACTAGGGAAAGAGGCTGAGCTCTGCTTCTAGGAGCAGCTGCCGCACCCCAGCACCCACCGCGGAGGCGTTGCCTCAAGGAACCCTTCATCCTTGACTATATTTTGGCGGTGAGAGAAGAAGTGGCGAGACTAGACAGAGAGGGGAAGAAGCGTCGGGGGCGGCGGACTCGGCGCGACCGTCTCTATCGCAGCGGTGGCCTGCTACGATGTCGCCAGTCCTAGCATCAACAATGTAGAAGAAAAAGGAGCAACAAGTTATCGCAGGCGCCTTGCAGTCGAGAACGCGCGGGGATCGGGAGCGTTGTGGGAGTACCGTGGTTTCAGTGTGCTCGAGAATTGCACAATGAGCCGGAAGCAAAGGTGTCGGCGTTTCCCGAAGTCAGCCTGCTGATACGAAAGTTAGCATAGTCATTATAATTGCCTCCTTGGCTAGCGCACACTTGAGCTAGGGTTGAAGTGGAAAATACCGACCGGAATCTCGAGAGTCAGTTTCCTCATACTATGAGTTCCTGTGCTCAACTTGTTGTCAAGGTTTGGAATTCTGCGCAGTTGTCGAGCCTGTTTGTCTCTTCGTCTCTGACTTGACATCACAAAGAGAAACAGTCTGAGCCGAACCTCCATCTGTCCCCGCGCCGTAGCTCCATTTCATAGCTGTAGATGCGCGCACGAACTCGAGCCGTGTCAGGGGTCGGACCGGGGAAGACAAGCCCGCGACGCCCGCGCCGTTTCCCGCGGGATCGTACCGCGTCGCGGCGTTGCGCGTCTAACTCGGATAGAGAGGTCGCGTCGCGTAGACGCCGCCTCCGAGCTGCTGGGAGATGAAGCGAAGGGAAACGCGCGCCGTTCCTTGCGCCTCTCTCATTGAGGCAGTAGCAGAGAGCTGTCAGTGATGCGATAGAAGTCTTGAATCGGGGCTGGGCGAGAAGGGAGATGACGGCGGGCGAGAAAGGAGATGACGGTGAGGCCAAGAATGGAGGAGGTTTGAGGTGAACGTCGGCGGCTCGTTGGAAGAAGCCTATCGACAACAGTGACTGGTCCTGGCGGGGGAACCGCCTCGCGGCTGCCGCAAGATGGAAGCGAGTGCCTTGGCACAGCACCACACCACAAGGCTGCCCTATAAACCAGTTGCCCTGCCCCCCACTTCAACCAAAACTTTAATCCTAAGGCACCCCACCAGCAGGCTCCAACACATTCCTCATCGTTGCAGGTGGAGACCCAGGCTTTGCCGGGTGTTTTACGGCTGTGATCCAATTCAGAACGATTTGCTTCTGATCCTGAGGTATTACAACCCTTTGGCCGGGATTCGCAGCTGTTGGGACGTTGGTACGGTCGAGGAATCTATCGGTTTTACCTACTTTTTCGGCTGCAGGAAGCCAGATGCCCGGCGCCCAACCGGCTACCACCCCGGCCTTTGTCGGAGTCATGTCCAGGCCATTGGCATCCAGGCGGTAGTCTGGGAGGCTTCAGTAGACCTCGATTATTTACGGTGCTCCTGTCCGGTGGCGACATGCAGCTCTCCGACCAGACGGATGATCTGTCATCTACATGAGAAAGCGCTCTGACATTACCAGTTAAGTGCACTCGGAGGTTTGGATATTGCAAAGGCCCCGTTAGCTTTGGGAACCCTGTCTCCGCGACCTGGCGGTTAAGTGGGAGCTTACGGGAACATCGCTGGTTTGGGTGACTGGCGGACACGAAGTGTGCTAAAGATGTGTAAGGTTTTGATACACACGACTCGTTTCCACCGTATATGTGAGCACCGCCGGTGGTGTCTTCATTTAATTGCTTGCAGAGGCTAATGAATCCAACAACCAGGAAACCTGTCGGCTCAGCGGGTTCCGGAAGTCAGGGCGGGACGCCTTGGCTCCCAGGCTGCCTTGCTAGCACGCTGATGCCAGCCGAAAGTTGCATGGGAAATACCAGGGATAATTTAGCGTTCATTCGCTATCATAGATGCGATGTCCTCTCCCTGCTCTCCCATGGTTACTCTCAACGCGTTCCAAGGCTCCAGGTTGGCCCAAAGTAGAGTGGGCGGTCTTGGACTCTTGATACCAGTGGCCGTCATCAGGATCTTATCTAAATTTTCCAGGTACTGCACAATGACCTCGCTGCGCCCGCGGGTGGTCATTGCCGATGTAGCACCATCCAGATCAATTTCTGCCTCGAGTTCCGTGGTCATGATGACTTTGAACGCGATTAGCCAGGTTTCCAAGCTGCGGGAACTCGCGGGGAGCAGCTACCCGTCTTTTGACTCATCGTTTTGTCCACCACTAACAGCCTGAATGCACCAAGATCCAATACGCCGCAAGCCGTGCCGAGAGACGATAGGAGCAGCTGTGCCGCTTGTTAGTGTGCACGGCACAGCCTGATCGGACCTTACCTCCAACGGAGACAGGTACGCAGGCATTTTTAGCAGCAGGTACCATACCTTGGAGAGGATTTGGAAATATGTATGACAATGGTCAAGGAGGCTAGATGTCCGACTGGTTGCTGGCACAAGTGACAGCCCCGAGTTATAATG
>Ga0247780_1001618_pt1 | contig 11873 bp, 18 predicted proteins | sample UWRJL079202R5_FD_179927 | JGI IMG/M metagenome (GOLD analysis project Ga0247780, IMG submission 179927) | Plant litter microbial communities from Arlington Agricultural Research Station in Wisconsin, United States - UWRJ-L079-202R-5 | ecosystem: Environmental > Terrestrial > Plant litter >... | reverse complement strand
GGAGAGGGTAATTAAGGGAGTGATCTTTTCCTTAGAACGCTGCTCTTAGAACTAAATAGGTTCTAGGTTATATATATAAATATATTATAACCAGACTGAGCTGTAACTCCTGCCCGCCAGTCTAATCGCAAATATTAAGCTTAGCTGACTACGCTGAGGCGTTCAGAATTAGAAGTCCGCATCGCCATCTATAGCAGCCCTAACTCCAACAATATAACCCCCACTATCTTCTGTAATCCAAGGTGGCTAACCGTTTATGCTTACTTATACCTTCCATTTCTTCACCGTCTCATATGTGAATTGTTGCGGCGGTTCCCCTCTTACCCACACCTACCTTGAATAAAGGCAGCGGCTAACTAGAGGTTTTATGACTTGAAAATAATACACTTTAAAAAATAGCTTTTGGTCGCTTGTAAAATCTGTTTTGCCCCTTTTCACTAGAAAGAGACCTTGGCACAGTTAATGTTACCTAGTTTAATCCGTACCGTAGTTACGTCAGTGTCTTCCAGCAATTATCATAATTCACAGTATTGAACTGGTGCGGTGACGCAACAGGGAAGAAACTATAAAGAGAACCACACCCACAGAACGATGTGGTCGGCCTTCCAGGCCGACCCCCAGACTACTGGTCCTCCGATCGGAGGGACATAAATGCAACTGACGTAGAAAAACAGATACGTACCTAGTATGGAACAAAACCTAGTATGTGACGGTGCCTAGCATGGAACGGGGCCTAGTATGGAATAATAAAGGAAACGCGACCGTGGATCAGGTCATCTTCCTTCGATCGAAGGGCCAGAATGTCACTGGGCTTTCAATGGGAGGTCTTCGTGGTGAAAATCGTCGGATTGATGATTGATGAAAGAAGCACGGTTCAAAGAACCGCGCGGCGCGGCCCCTTTTTGACGGTGGCACGCGCCAGAGAACGCATCGCTATGTACATAAACGGCTACAGTAATATTACACACAGAGCCCAAAAAGAACGACAGGGTCGGTCTGAACAAACGCCCCGAGTCAGTATTTACCGTTTTAGGCAACTGATATAGAGATTGGTGCGCCGTGAGGGGTGCCGAATTGGCCGAATTTTCCAAGGGGGTTGAAATGTGGGAGTGCTACGTCGTTAACGAGGAGGGAGTATGATGTTGTTACGGGGAGGTTTCCTGCTTGAAAGAGTGAGTTGGGGTTTAGTAGCATATGCTTAAGAGAAGAGCGTCCTGCCGTACGCTCTGTCTTAACCCAGCCATACCCTCTCCTAGGCCTGTATTAAGTGCAGGTTGTAACACTCTCGCATTATACAGTTATAACTTTAATAACTGATAACCAGGTGGAATCCTTAAAGGTCTACTTGTAAGCTCTGGAGGTCAGGGAGTCCCTAATACCTTTACCGCCTTCGTTAATCTACCTCTTATATGCCGTGCTCGTCGACGTTACCGATATACTTCGGCGGGATGTTTTTTATTGTTAATCTGGTACTTCAAGCGCGCAAAAAGGCATCGTACGCTTCGTCAGTACTTCCTCTACATCCCTGTCAATCAAGCGGTCGAGAGTTCTTAACGTGGACGGAATCGTGGCGGTGGAGGAAGCGGTTCACTCACTACTTACCAAGCAGCCGAAGGACTCCTCCTTACGCGAGGATTTGTTACGCCATTCTCGTGAGTCAGGCCTTCGTTGGAGGCCTTGCCGCAACTTCTTCGTTACTAGCCTAAGCTAAGAAAAGGTTCTCTTCTTCTGGCGATAGTTTTCAGTCACGTAACTCACTCTCGTTGCGGGTGGTCGCGCCATGGAGGTGGCCCCACAGCGTTCCGTAACTAACCTGCGCGCGCTCGGCCGCATCGCGCATCGTGGCGCCGTCATTGACCAAATCAATGCCGGCTGAATATCCTGCTCGCGTAGCTCAGCCATGGTAACTTTGGTAGGAATTGCGGCCAAAATGATGGTGTTGTGATGGTTGGAGTGGGAGAGTTCGTCGGAGCGCGTAGAGACAAATGATAATCGGCATGGGGTGGCACAAAGTAGGTGCCTCAACTTAGATACTATTGTTAATAACCAGATCACGTCTCGATCGCCTACGTGAAACTCACAGCATTGCCCCAGTAGGTATGGGCTGATGTTAGAAATACTGTGTTGATACCAATAGAATGTGCTAGGGGCTTGCTTACAGCGTGATATGCTCATAAGCTCTCCGTTCTAGCTGATCAAGACTTCGGATTTCGGTGACCACGGCCCCGTTGCCTCGTACCTGGAGCCGCCACAAACGAGAGGCCTTGGACGTCATCTCCTCCAACGTGCGCTCGAGACATTTTAGTACATCCGAAATGGCCTTGTAATCCTCCAAGCAGGTGCTAAGCAGAAGCTGAAAGCGGCTGTCAGTTGTGGCAATGGCATGGCTGCTTTGCTCTTCCTCTCTATCAACGAAGAAGGCGAGAAATTCAAGATTGCGCTCGATCTTCTTGATGGCCTCGGGCAAGCCCTTGATGGCAGCAAACCTGGCCTTCAGTTTCCTCGTTGTGTCGACAATCTGGATTGACAAAGAGAGCAGCCCAGCAGCGGAGGCGACAACTCCTATGATCTCTGCCATTGTGACGCACCGCCAAGCTAGGGATGCCCGGTGTGCGTCTCTGTTGCTTGAGGTTGGAGGAAATCTGAGAAAGAGGATTCTTGATGGCGATCAACAAGACTCTCGAGTTGAGGATGCCTAATCTGCCTGATGATCGAGCGGGAGAAACGCCAATCATCTCGAGAGTCGGTGCGGGGAGTGGGTGCGAGGTTGCGCATCAACGGCCCCAACGTCAACAACAAAGGCGGAATATATCTGATTATTTTGTGGGCCGACAACTGCATCGAGCTAGAAGTGTTCTGCAAGCTTACTGGTGAACCTCTGCCATACTTATCATGGGCAAATGAGGACAATGACAACAGACCTATGCGTTTCCCGAATATTGCCCTCTGCAATTTCCGTTGTTGTGTATTGTCCTAAGTTGCTGCTCCCTTCACCTGAGCTGCGGGCGATCCGGTGTGGGTCCTCGCTGCACAGCCCCTAAGCCTTGTCTCTGGCCACAAGGCTATACCCTAGCAGTTTGCAGCGGGCAAGAAGATTGCAATTATGGCCTGCGCAGTGTAACTGAGAGTCTTTTGCTCTTAGGCTATGAGGTTGACTTTAGCGGAATCCCCACCCCACCGCGGGAATTCCGTCGTTGACACCCCAAATGCTGGAGTGGATGAAAACCTACTGGTTGCCTACTACGGGCGGGTGCTTCCTCGACCCCGCTATCAGGAATCCAGTGTGGTTACACGATGATCCGGACAGCAAACCCCGGATTTCCAACCATTCACAGGACCTAGGTCTCCTGCGCAACAACCCTGTGGTGTTGTTCGACAGGCCGCTTGCATGATCCTAAGCCAATGGCAAGCCCCGACCCCCATGGCGGGGAACTAACCGATGCATGAAAAAGATGGGGGGCAGTAAGAGGTAACGCATTTTCAGCAAAAATGTCAAAGAAAACCACCCGATATGGGTCCCTCATATCATCGTACATCTATTGGGCCTATTGATGCAAGTCCCTTGCTATATAACCAATAATACGCATGGCGGGAAATAGGTGCTTATCACTGCCTTGCATGAGGACGAAGAGGGCACCGATGATAAGATGGGCTTGAGCGGCCGCATACTAGAGGTCTGGCCGCACCTCCCCACTCTTCCCACTTTCTGAGGAACGGGCAACGCCAACCCTGTAAGTGAAGTAAGTCGCCGCGACAGAACAACAATGGCTCTAACCGAGGCACTTGGCGAGTTCATCGCTCTGAACCCGCCAGTTACCCTCCTAGCCTTGGCAGCCCTAGCGGCCAGCATCTTGCTCTTGCTATGGGGTGCCAACGGCCCCCCTTCCATCCCCGAGATGATTCCTTTCGTGAGCAATTCTTACCCGGTTTTTAAAAACCCGCAAGAGATCGCCCGTCGGGCAAAGTAAGGCGTCCCTGCCCCGGCCCAGCCTAGCTATGGGGCTAACCTGTCCTAAGGAAGTGCTTCCGAGGCGGCAACGTCGTCAGATACCGCCTTATGAATCAGGCAGTCTACGTCGTCCGCGGCCAGCAAAACATGCAGAAGCTACTGCGCGGAACTCCCGACTTCGGCTCCGAGGGCTTCATCATCCAGATCATGGATGGTCTCTTCCGCATGACGCCCAAGGACCTCGCAAAGTTCAAGAACGACAAGTCGGGCCGCCTCAAAACCCCCAACCCCGGCACTGCTGCGTCCACCTCGGTGCGCTACTGGGCAGGCGTGCACTATCTCTACTACGACTACCTAACGGCGCCGCATTTTTCCGACGCGCTCGCGGCGAAATTCGACTCGGTATTCAGTCGGCAGCTGGAAAGGCAGCCACTCGGGGAATGGGCGACTGTTAACATCCAAGAGTTCGCCCGCACTCAGATATTTGCGTCCAAGGTAGTTTCGTTCTGCGGACCGCGTATACTGGAGCTCACTCCCGACTTTGCTGATGTGTATTGGGACTTCGACCCGTACGGGATGATGATGTTTTACAAGCCGCCGAGGTGGCTCGCCCGGAAAGCATACCGGGCCCACGATCGAGGGCTGGCAGCCGTCCAGCGCTGGCTGGATTCGGCATGGGAGACGTTCGACTGGAACGACGCCGAGGCGGTCGAGTCGGACTGGGAACCACGCTTCGGAACACGCTTCTGCCGCGAGGCGTGCAAGTGGATGAGGGATAAAGACTTTGATAACGAGTCCATCGTCGGCTTTCTCATGGCGGTCATATTTGGGTATGTCCTGCTACGCCAACCGATGAGGTGCAGAACTGACGGAGGAGAGCAGGTTGAACGGTAACTCGGTCAGCTTGATCATCTGGGCGCTCATGCATCTTCTTGAGGATCCTCCGCTGCTCGCCACGGCGCGCGAGGAAGCTGTTGCGGCCTACACCACCGATGAGAATGGGGCGCGGTGCATCGACATGAAAAAGCTCGCGACAATGCCCATCTTGCAAGCCGTGTTCGCCGAGACGCTTCGGCTACACGTCAACCTAGCGGTCGCGCGGGAGGTATACAATCCTATTGTTTTAGAAGGGTATGAGATCCCGAAAGGGGCCTATCTCCATGGATATACCGGTCTCGCACACTTTGACGACGAAGTCTGGGCCAAGGACGGACACCCAGCTTCGGAGTTTTGGGCTTCAAGACACCTCGTAGAGGTGGTTGTTGACAAAACTGACGAGGCAGGTGCCGTCCGCAAAACCTCGGAGTTCTCACTGGCGGATAAGGCCGGTTCCTATTTTCCATTCGGTACGCGTAAACATGCCCCCAAGCGAGGAAGAGGTTACTAACACGGGCTCAGGCGGAGGGACGGGGATGTGTCCAGGGCGACACTTTGCCAAACAAGAGATTCTGCTGGTAATGGCGGCTATTCTTTCTCGCTTTGAAGTGCAGCTCATCGAATGGACAAATCTGGGGGATGGCTCCAAGTCCGATCGGGAGCCACGCAATGATGAGCACTATGGCGGCATGACTATGCCACCCGACCGCGACGCCAAAGTTCGGTGGAAACGACTCTGGTAGCAGATAGCGGCGGAGAGGCCGGATGATCGTGGTCTGTTTCTCTCATTTCTTCTTCGTTCTCGGGATGATGTTGGAGCAATAGGAAATAGGCAACCTTAGCTCTTAGGTTACTCAATCTTCTGTGAAGCGGGACGGCGCCAAATTAGTATACACCTTATTTAGGTAAAGGTAGTAGGCCGTAGACAATGCTGACGCCGTGCACGTCGTACGAGAACCGTAGGAGGAGCGCGATGGCCCCCCTTAGGGTCATCTCCCTGCCTTTTCGCTCGTTATGTGGCTCCCGCTGTAAAATGCCGCCGTCTCGGTTCAACGGCTTTGACAATCCGGCCATTCCTGCCACCAAGCAGGGACCTGGGCAAGACATACTAGGGCAAGTTGTCAAATTACGTAATCGTTCCTTAGTCAGCCGCTCTGCGAGCGGTTGGGCCGTAATTTAGGGGCTCGCGGTCGCGCGGACCGCTTCTTGAATGCAACACACTTCACGACTTCCAATTACTGCGTTTCTGGTTGGCTGCGTAGAATTCAACACAAGTCTACTAATCTCAGTAGCACTAGGGGGGAAGAGAAGTCGAAGACGACGTATATTTGTTGCTAGCCAGCAAGAGAATAGATTGTCATATTAAACGCCGTATCTTGAGAAGAAAACATTCAGATATTCTTGGCGTTAGGGACGGAACACCTAAGAATTCACAGATTCCCGTATAACGACCAAGCATATGATTAGCTTTGAAAAATTAAGATAGAGATTCCTACTATTAGGGATGCGCTCGCTGGTAGGTCTGGCCGTAGCTGCCATAACACTCGGTCCTCTGACAGCCAGACCGGGAGCGAGCGAACAACCTAAAAATAGATGAGGGTGCCCTAACCATATTACCTCCGATGCATTGCATCGTGGGACAATAATTTTGCAATTGGAACCTCATATGAGAGTTCCCGTAATTGGTCCCTCATATCGTTATGATATTATGTGCTTTATTTCGCCGGATTGGGGTAGATCAGGAGTCATTCTGCCTCGCAGTCAATACCAGATCTAGATCTGAGAATGGTAGAGCTCGAGAGCTATAAATCATAGAATCAACCCTACCTAGCCCTCGTCAGTGCTCAATTCCCGACCGCAAAGGTTGAAACTCTACGACAGAGCCGCTCCTCCACCCCCATTCCATCCTCAACCCCACCAGCTCCCAGCAATCAAGATGCATGCATTCCACATCCTTCCATTCCTCACAGGCATCACCGCCGCGCTCACAACACACCCCGTCACCCACGAAGAGCCCGCCCCAGCCCCTCCCAACAACTCGATCCAAATCGTCGGCGTCGCCTTCGCCGGGTCCGGCTGCCCCCCAGGCTCCCTTTCCGGAGGGCTGTTACCCGACCTATCAAAGCTTACCCTGAACTACACGTCTTTCATCGCAGAAGCTGGGAAAGGCTACTCCGCAGCGCAATCGCGTAAGAACTGCCAGCTTAATTTGAAGATGAAGTACCCGTCTGGCTGGCAGTTTACCGTAGCGGAGACGAACTACCGGGGGTATGCGAGTATTCCGGTTGGAGGTACGGGAATTGCGAGGTCGACCTACTACTTTTCGGGGAGTTCTAATCAAGTATGTCTTCTGTTGTCACATGAAAAGGGAAATGGCTGAACGAATGGGGTAGATGATGTCCACCATGACCATCAAAGGCCGGTATGAGGGTGACTTTCTGAAGACGGATCAGATTGATGTCGCTAGTTCAATCTGGTCTCCATGTGGCTCTGAGGGTATGATTAATATCAACTCGGAGGTACGCTTGGATCCGAGAAACTCCACCGAGCCGGCGTTCTTGTCCGTGACGAGTCTCGAGAAAGTTGAGCTCCGCTGGCATCGCTGCACGCCGTTGGCAGCTCCGAGCGACACTAGCACTTCGAGTCAACCAGCGCCGAGCAGCACCTCAAACTGAGCCAGCGCCCAGCAGCCCTCCGGCTCAGGTCCCTGCGAGTTAAAGGTTCCAGACCCAGGGTTCGCATAGGGTTTTATGACCTGCCATTGTTTAGGCACCGCAGGATTAAATGGGCTTTGGGGAGTGCGAATGCAATCTGTACCGGCGCTGAGGGTTTCGGCGATTAATTCAACATGTATTGTTCTGGAAGTGGGGTATCTAGTTACGGCTACATGTGAAGCGCGTGATTATATCCCTCTATATATGAGGACACTGTCTTGGGCGGCGTCAACCTCATCATCACGGTCGATCAGCACATGAACACGGCCAAGCTCGGCGTGCTCTCTCCCACCTCAACATGCCACACGTTTGACGAAAGTGCGGATGGATACGGACGTGCAGACGCGGTGGGTGCCGTGTACCTGAAGCGGCTATCTGACGCCATCCGCGACGGCGACCCAATCCGGGGCGTCATCCGCACAAGCGCCACCAACAACAACGGCAAGGTAGCCGGTGTCGGCATCACACACCCGAACCGGGATGGCCAGGCCGCGGCCATCAGCCACGCCTACAAGCGAGGCGGCGATTTTGATCCACGGTTGACAGGATACTTTGAGTGCCACGGAACCGGCACTGCCCTAGCCATGGCCATGAACAGCAGCTTACGTCGGACGAGGATCCACTCTTCATCGACGTAGTTAAGACAAACATCGGCCACTCTGGAGCCGCGAGGATTGGAGACGCCGAGTTCTCGCAGCCCCTGTGCACGGCCATCCAAGTAGCTCTGGTCCAGGCTTGGGCATCCGGCCGACGGTGACAGTGGGTCATTCGTCAGGAGAAATTGCCGCTGCTTATGCCGCTGGGCTGATCTCCGCCGATGACACCATCGCTACAGCTTACTACCGCGGAAGGGTCACCAAGGATATCACAACCAACGGAGCCATGCTGGCAGTGGGTCTTGGCGCTGAAACCGTTACGCACTGTACCGCTCACCACGGTGGCAAGATCGTCGTCGCCTGCCACAATTCCCCGTCAAGCGTAACCCTGAGTGGTGATGCCGACGTTATCGAGCAGGTGAGGGTCGAGCTGGAGGCTGCCAAGATCTTTGCGCGGACTGTCAAGACAAACGGCAAGGCGTATCACTCGCACCACATGGCCTCTGTCGCTGAGAAGTACGAGAAGCTCATCCGTGCCGCGAAGGAGCGCTGGACTTTCGGTGAGCTTCGCCGTCCCAGCTCCGCCAAGATGGTATCGTCGGTGACCAACGAAGTTCTTCCTGAGACGGCTGGACCACAGCTACTGGAGCACCAATCTTCGGAATCCAGTGTTGTTCAATCAGGCAGTCCGCACTATCCTAACTAGCTCCGAGTTCTCAGACCTGGATCTCTTTGTTGAAATCGGCCCACATTCGGCCATGTCTGGACCATTCAAGCAAATCAAGGCGACGGTTGGGCCGGACGGCAAGGTCGATTATCTGCCGACCCTGCTGCGCGGCAAGGACTCGGCTGTGCAGCTTCTCTCCTTCGTCGGCGAGATGTTCCATCGCAGCTATCCCGTAGTTGCGGAGCGAGTGGCGAGCATCTATACCGAGAGCCCGTCGAGATCGTCAACTATGCGCTGCGCGACGTGTCGATCAAGAAAGCCTTGGTGACCCCTGACGATGATGAGGGAATCGAGGTTATGATCAACATGCGTCCGTCGACCTTCGCGTCAGCTGAGTCGAAGGTTGGAGGGACCCGGTGGGATTTTGGTGTGTCGTCCATCGACCGTGACGGTGTCAAGAAGGAGCACATGGCCGGCAGTATCAGCATCAATGCCAGCCCGCGCAGCAAGACACCACATGAGACGCCACAGTTCCACCAACGGGCCAGCGGTCGGGCTTGGAACCAGGCACTGCGCGAGGTTGGTTTTGACTACGGGCCGACTTTCCAGGACATGGACAATGTGCGCTTTGACGGACACAGTTATCAAGCTAGCTGCACGACCAACACAGAGACAGCAGTTGCGTCTTATAGCAATGCCAAGGTCTTGCAGGTTGATCTGCAACAAAAGAACGGCATCGAGGCGCAAGGCATCAAGGCGACATCACACGACATTGTGGCGCTGTCGGGCGGTGTCAAAGACGAATCCCAGCTCAGAAAGTATCTCAAGCCAGCGGGCCTGACAACTTGGAGCGCACCGACAAGCCCGGCTGCCTTGATCGTGATGGGCTACGCCGACCTCAAGCGGACCATCATCAACACCGCCGGCGTGGGTATGAACCGAGGCATCGTCCTAGACCAAGCAGCCACGAATGGAATAACTCACACATCCACCAAATCCCCTGAAGTTCAGATTGTATACCGCAAGTATGCCTGCGACGTCTCAGCCGTCATCAAAGCCACTTTTGAGGCTTTGTCCTGGCAAGTCAAGCTTCGCAAGCTTAGCGACTGCGACAAGGAGGTCGGCGCCGAGCATGTCATCATGCTTGACGATATGGACGGGCCGCTGCTGCTCACTATGACCGAGACTGAATTTGAGGCGATCAAGACCATTGCCTAGACAACCAAGTCGGCGCTCTGGGTGACACCTGGCTCGTTCCTTCAGGGCGAATTACCTGACTACGCCATGACGTCGGGTCTCGTGCGTGCAATCACATCCGAAAATTCTTCGGTGGATTTCCGCACCCTCGACCTCGAGTTCGCCACCTGCCCGCCGGAGAAAATCGTTGCAGCCATCAAGAGAAATCGTTGCGCAGCAGGTGCAGCAAGATGGTGTTCGCGAGCACGAGTACTGCTTGTCCCACGGGCAGCTAAACATCAGCCGCCTTGTGCGCAACAAGGGTCTCAACACCCTGTTCAACCCTTCGCTTCAGACCGAGTCCAAGATCATCAAGGCGGGAGATCGTCTGACAGGCATCGTCTCTAAAGGCAAGGTCATCTTCCAGTCCCAGTCTGATGACGAGGCAGCTGTTTCGCCTGGCCATGTCGAGGTACAAGTCACCCACAGTACCCTGACTAAAGAGGGCGTCCGGGTCGTCACCGGCACGGACTACCCGACCACTTTCAGCCACGAACTTGCTGGCGTAGTCATGAAGCTTGGACCCGGCGTTGCTGGTCTTGCTGTTGGTAATCGCGTTGTCGGCGTCCATGCCGACAGCTTCTCGACTCACCAGGAAGTGCCTGCTTCTCTCCTTCAGAAGCTTTCCGAAGGCGAGGACGTCTCGGAGGCTGTTTCTCTTCTCGTCCCATACGCAACCGCGTTATATGGCTTGCAGACTCTCGCTGGTCTTCAGCGTGGCGAACATATTCTCATTCTGCACAGCACAGGCACATCCGGGGCGGCCGCCATCAAGATCGCACAAGCCCTGGCCTGGCTCGGCAGGGCGCCTGCGCGCCTGAGCGCGCCTGAGCGCCTAGCGAGGCGGCTGTAGTTCGACAGTAGCAACTACGACGGATAAGCCGGAGCCATTCTAGGCTCGTACTGTTCCAGAACTCCCAAGGAGCCTTCCTGTCCCAGCATAAGCGCGGCTCCGTCTGTCTCTGTGCCGAGATTCACCCTTCCCCGCCCGGCCGACGACGAAGTGGCTGTGTCTTTGCCATTCTGGCGTCCAGAGGGAGAACCGACTTCACGATAACCGTATGACTTCAAAGACATCAAGGACCTGGTAAGTCGGTGCTGTCCTTCTTTCCGAGTCGACCAAGACACTGGCAACAACCAGGGGAGTGGCCTCCTACCAAACCACTAAAGCGAAGTTGAAGCCCTAAAAGAAGCCAACGCTGAACGATCGGGGCGAGACAGCGGTAGCGTCCATATCTTCTCTGGCATCCCAAACAGGGCTTTGCTCTGTCCGCCCTTCGATTCGGAGGAGAGGCATGGGAAAAGGCCGGAAAGATATGATGGATAGCGAGCATCACGCACCGGGACCGCATCCCAAGGCGTTGCACTTTCCTCCAGTTTGCTGATGTGACTTGGCACGGCGAAGGAACTCTTTGGAGATGAGGCCGCGACTATTGTGCGCGAGCCTTCGAATACGGTTGGGGTTGTTAGGGGTATTTGATTTGCTGGACGCATCCTGACCACAGGGATATCATTGATGTTTCTATCACCCAGAGCAAACAAAACGTTTGTTTTAGGCCGAGCCTCTGTACCACGATAATTCGAACAACTTGGAGCATCGAGGCTGAGCGTGCGCTTGGACAAGATATCTAGGCATTTATCTAATCCACCAGGCGTCCGTAAATGGCTTACCCCTGCATCATGCGTCCGCCAAATAAGCGCCACCGCCTTGATACACTTGTAGAATTCAACGCAGTCAACCAAGAACACAGTAATTACCGCTCTCAAGTCTTGTTGTATTCCGGGAGCCGTCCTCTCAGCCAAGCGAAGCTCTGGTGCTCGGCCGCGCTGCGGTT
>Ga0247780_1001616_pt1 | contig 11884 bp, 14 predicted proteins | sample UWRJL079202R5_FD_179927 | JGI IMG/M metagenome (GOLD analysis project Ga0247780, IMG submission 179927) | Plant litter microbial communities from Arlington Agricultural Research Station in Wisconsin, United States - UWRJ-L079-202R-5 | ecosystem: Environmental > Terrestrial > Plant litter >... | reverse complement strand
AAGCTGGGGGGGGCGGGGGGGGGGGGGGGGGGGGGGGCGCATCATCAGAGGCAGAGCGGCAGCCGACCCGGCAGTACTGCCTCCAAGCATGCCTCTGGAGCTGAAGCGCGGCTGGACTATCGAAGACGACTGTAACAACGCATCCTCCCACAGAGTAGCAGCTAATAGGAACTGCCAAACCATCAGCACTGCTTAGCTGATCACGTTTGTCGACAAGCAGCTCACTCGCACCGTATACTGGGGCTGTATGCCCGTCGACCCGTACAGTCAAGGCGGTAGCCTCGGGGCGATCGGTATGCTCCTCAAACTCGAGCCAGCCCCTTACGGTATATGTTTGTCACTAAAAGCACGTAAGCCACGCATCGGCACTACCTTATCTACGAAGGCCTAATCTACAACCGGCTCAAGCGGCTCCAGGGACAGGTTATACTAATACTTCTAGGGCTGGTCGAGGTAGGGGACCCCAAAAGCTGACGACAAACGCTGATAACCGAGCCTATATCGCCTCCTTTGCGGCACAGTTTTTGGCACTAGGCCTCCTATCCTACGCGAAGGCACATTATGGTCCGATAATGCCCTTCTTCTTAGATATGCTGCTAAGTAGGGTCATTTTCAACGGTAGTGGCCAGCCACCAAAGCCCATCAGCTCTCTCCAAAAGCTCGACGTATGCAGGTCCTTAGTAATACTCACTTACACAGGAGAAATGGCCCGGAAGCCTAGGATATTATACACTGGTACATTCTAAGCTTGTTCACTATGTACCAACATACTCTAAGCCAGTACATTATATACTAGTATATTCTAGGTATTAGTATATTCTGTGCCATACTTATATAGTATACTGGTACACTAAGTACTATCCCACTTTTGGTACCAGGATACTACGTACTATCTTAGGAACTAGACAAGGATGCTACGTACCATCCCACGTGTACCAGTATATGCCAGAAATGTGGACACTGCAGGGGACATCGAAAGGAAACTTTAGCCGGGGGGACTGAAAAAGGGCCTCTGAGGCTGTGCGGCGGCGGCGTATAGATCACCCTAGCTCAGGGAAGAATCATGGAAAGCTCAGGACAGAATCAGCTATAGCTCACCCCAGCTCAGGACTACGAACGAAAAAGGAAATTTTGTGTGCCCAGATTCGTCTCAGATTACCAGGCTGTAAGTTGTGGCCGTACACGTCCTACCACCAAACTGGTGTCATGCTGCGAAACGTCCTCATCCAGAGGTGAATACACAGATTCACTTGCATGCGGCCAAAGAGCTCCGGGAGTTTCACGTGATGCTGTTAACAAGTGACACAGCCGGTGATGTCAGCAAGCTTCACAGTTGGTTGGTACGAGTGGTATTGGGTATAAGAGTACTTCCTTTGACATCAACTCATTCCCAAAGACCCAGGACTCACAAGCAAAGTCCTAGTATTAATTCCCATAACAGCAAGACTCCCCGGGAGTGCAAAAAATCCCGTCCGCTTGGGAGCACATCATGTTTGCTCACAGCATAGCTCTCATCGATATCGGCGCCATCGATCAGTTCTCACTGGACCCTGGCTCGCCGAGCCCTGATGAGATCATTGAGCCGTAACCCCAGCCGTATAGATATAGATGTGATTTAAGCCGCGATGCGGGTACTCACCACCTCTTTCCCATCCTGGCAGAAAGGTTTGACTAACACCCCACGGTTTCGCCAAACAGCCCCAGTTTCGACGCGCAGCGAGCCCTGATCTCTGACGCAACTTGTGTTCTCGAGGATCCTCCTTCCAACTACGCAAGGGAGAACAACAATAAACTTTCCTCTTCTTTCTTGTTCATCGACTCCGCAGCTTCCTCTCCCGTCGTCACGGCTGCACCCCAGTGCACCCCGTTTTGCAACCCACGAACCATCAACTCCCGCCTCGAGTCCAGCGAGGTCAGTGACGGCGATTTCGTCCTCGACGCCCCCCCAGCCTACCTCCGGCTTCCCTGACCGGAGCAACAGCCCCCACTTTAACCCCTACTTCAGCCAGACATCCCTGGTCCTCCAGTGGCTGCAGAACACCCACTCCTCTGACACCCTCCCTGGCCCTGCTCCATCCACTCGTCGACGAACAACTCCCAACTCCTCTGAGAGTAGCTCGACCAGGCCATCCATCTCGACGAGCAACTAGCCCACGCATCGTCGCCCGAAGCCTGGTGGACAAGTCCCTACCTCGGCAACTCGTGGTTCGTCGACTAGCTCCTGGAACACCACTAGAGCCACGCCAACAACGTCTACTCGTACGCGACATACACGACTCCGGAACCTACTGAGGCAATGGAATCCAACAGCAGCATCGCGTACGGCTCGGTGGGCACCCAGACCGGCCCCGAAGAGCAGTACGAGGCTGCGACGCAGGCGCTGCAGGCCATAATCCGCGAGCTGAACCTTCCGATGAATTGGGACAACATTAAGAACATGGAGTCGGCCGAGGAACTTCGGCAGGAGATGGACAGAATGACGGAGGATCCGACCTGGTTTGCGTTGATTCCGTCCGAGGAGCGCTTTGACGAGCTACTGAAGACGTTTGGGCGCGTCTACGGGTCTCTCGACGCTTGATGTTGCCGTCTAGGGCGATGATGGGGTCTATGGTGGGGGTTGGGTTGAGGTGGATGGTGGTGATTGGTATCTGGTTGCTTTGTTACCCAGGAGCGGGAGCTTGGCTCTATTGCAGTTGACCTAGGGATATTCAAGAAGCAGGACTAAACTACCTTACCTTACTGAGCCAGAGAATAAATCCTCAACTCATCACAACATCTCAGTTATTAACCGAGTGAGAGAAAACACCCAACCCATCCTCTCGCAAATTTTGAAAACGCCTCAGAAAATCGGTGCCGAATTCCCGGCCCTTTTGTCGGGTCTTGGACTCAAGCTTTGCGAGCTCCCCATAGGGTGTGATAACCGTGCATATTTCGGCATGCAACAGCTCAGCTCGTCATGTCGGCGGCCACCCACCCAGAATAGAGGCGTCCACTTACAAACGCGCTGCGAAGAAACAATTCGATAGCGGTGGCAGGGAGGCGCAGCCACAAACCAAACCGGACATGTTGGCTGATTCGGAGTTGATAGGAAGTGGACGGTCAAAACCAGCGAGGTGAGCTGTTTTCTGTTTCCTATGGCAATCGTCAATCTTCCCATTCCATCCTCTCGCCAACGCTCCGTCGTCCACTTCACAACCATGGCGGGCCTAAGCAAGTCACTGCACTCCGTCCTCGCTCTCGGGCGGCTAGTTGCGTTTATGCTGGCCGAGGTTCATGCCCACCATGTCACTCGACCCTTGAAAACTCCTCCCCCTCAGCTCCAGGGCGTCATTCGTGGCCCCGCACCCACGGCGGCGGTTGCGATGGTCCCGGATTTGTTCCGACGCGCCAACACCGACATTTGTGCTTACTACAACGGCAACATCTGTATCCTCCCATCTCTCTTCAACGGTCATGATACAGACCTAACATCTCCCAGCCAAACCCGAAATCTGTAGCGCGGGAATGGCCTGCCAAACTGACCAATTCCACAACGTGTGGAACTGCTGCCCGACAACGCTGTCCAACTGCGAGATCCCCACCACTTGCATCGACTACAAGTCATCGCTCGCCGGCTCCTGTCGCAGCGTCGGAACGTCCACCACATGCTGGTATGACCCTCCCTGAATTCCCCCACCCTCCAAATTCTCACCCAGACACACCACACACAGCGACAAAACGTACCCATACTGCGCCATCATTCCCTTCGCCGACCGGACCAGCATCTCCATTGTAGGCTGCAAGCGCGGAACCGACTACATCACCTTCTACGCCACGCCAACATCTTCCACCACCACCACTACGCCACCACCAACCCCAACCCCAACCCCTACCACCCAGGACAGCTCCCCACCAATCGGCGCCATCGTCGGCGGCGTGCTTGGCGGAGTCGCCATCATCGCCCTTGCGGCCGCCATCAGCGTGTGGCTCGTCGTCAAGAACCGCCGAAGCAGAAACCCCACCCCCCCAACGACCACAGAGTACTCGTTCCCCGCCCCCCAGAGCCCAACCTCCATGTCCACGCCCTTCACCCCGGCCATGAACTCGCCGATGCAGCACGAATACCGGGCCGGCGCGCATCCCGGCCACCAGTCGGTCGGCGGGTGGAGCGGCATCACGGCCGCCAGCCCGGGACTGGGGCCGGGATACGGGAGTGAGGCGGGCAGTCCGGGCGAGTACAAGGCGCAGCCGGTGGGGATTGCCGAGGTGGGCGACGATGAGCGGGGATACCCACAGCAGATGCCGCTGCATCACCAGCCAGGCGTGTATGCGTCCGAATTGCCTGCAGAGCGGACGTGGTAGAGTCGAGGGTTGTTTTTTGCACATGTAGCTCTAGGAAGTTACCGCTAATGCATTTAATCTCTGCGAATAATCTAGCGAAGCGTGAGAGGATGATCAAGAGTGGGGATGGGAGTGTGGACGGCAAATCCCTTACCAATCACATGCGTTTACACTTCGCAGCTTCGACATCAAAAAACTGCTGCTTAGCATGCGGCTTCTTCAAACCCAGCAGCATCTTCAACTCGGCTTCGCCGCCTTGGCCGCCGCCACGATCAAGAGCTTACGCCCCTGCAAAAAAAAAAACCCCCCCACCAATAGCTAATGCCCAACTCGGCCTGTTGGCATCATCATGGCCTCTGGTTTCAAGCTAGGGCCACGTCAGCGATCAGGCTTTTCCGAGATTGGCCAGCCAGGAACTACACCTCCGTTTTCTCAAGTCCGGAGAGGGCCCAGCCTGCTCTCTCCCTGCAACAAACCTTACAACCACAGCCGACTGATTTAACACGGTATTGTCGGTCTGTAAGAAAAAGCTGTATTCCCAATCGCTATTATATCATTGCCCTTGTCACAAAATTTCTTTCGTTCGACCAAGAGGTAGTCCTGCCCACCTTTACACGACAACTCAGAGCAACCCGCATGCTCTGCATGCTCCTCCACGGCCCAACATGGCACTCTGTTCCGTCTGCAAAGCACTCCCCTGCGGTCCGTGGACAAGAAGATGGGGTGCGATGATAGACCAGCACGACCGTGACGGCTTCAAATGGACCATCATGAGATACGACCTGCCTGGAAATTTCGGAGGCCTTGAGAAGCGTGCGGGAGAGGGTTGCGAGGGCTGCCGGTTTTTCTACGACACGTTGCGCGACCACCTCTACAGGCGGTGGTGGTACGGACCTACGCATCGAATCGAGCCGATCGCCCCTGAAACGAAAGTGCACATTGAAAGCCGTACGGGTGCTGTAGCCCACTATGACCTAGGAATCGAAAACAATTCCCAGCGCTGCACGATGGATCTGAGGAAAGCGACCGACTTGAAGTTTCAACCCGACTTCACACTTCCCATAAACCCCAGCGACGAGGTTTGCTGGGGGACAGCCTTGGGTTGGATGAAGACGTGCATCACCGAGCACGCTTCTTGCATCGCTTCCGCCACCGCTCCCATCCTCCCGAATCGCATCATCGACGTGCTCCCCGAAGACGAACAAACCCCTGCACGCCTCATCCTCCCCGCAGCCAACACGATAGCACGCTTTGTGGCTCTAAGTCACTGCTGGGGCAGCCAGGACAAGACCATTGGCATGCCAAAGCTCACTTCGGAGAACCAGACCACATGGCAGCAGAATGGCATCGACGTGCGCTCCCTGCCGCTCAACTTCCGCGACGCCATCACCGTCACCCGCCGGCTTGGTATCCGCTATCTCTGGATCGACGCCCTGTGCATTCTTCAGGATTCCACGGTAGACTGGGTTGCTGCAGCGCCCAAGATGGCGGATATCTTTGGCACTGCCACTCTGGTCCTCTCCGCCACAAGCGCAGAGCACTGTGACGAAGGCATCTTGCAACCACGGCTCTCGACGTGTTCGCCGCTGTTGGGACCATCGAAGGACTGGTTTTTAACGAGACCCAAACGTACATTCACTACTCTGGAGTCTGAAATCAACGCTTACCATCTGAGCTCTCGCGGTTGGGCTGCCCAGGAGAGGATGGTGGCCCAGAGAGTTTTGCATTATACCCCCGCGGGCATGATCTGGGAGTGCAACACTCACCTACAGTCCGAATTACCCGGGGTCAAGGCAGAAGAGAACACAAGATTGATAGCCAATCTGCTAGCACCTGCTCGTCGTCGGAATCGTCAAGATGGTCAGAGCGATCCGGTCCCGATCCCGATGGCGACCAGGTCACGGTTTTGGCCATACCCGCTTCCTCAGAGACCGGCGAAGAAGAAGAAGAACGGCGGTCGTCTGACCAAGGCCAGTGGTAGTACCAACTCTCAAGGCGAGACAGGGGTGGATGCAGGCGTCTTCTTGGCGGAGTGGTCCAACTGCGTCACGCGGTACTCGTCCAAAGATCTCACCTTTCCATCCGATAAGCTCGCTGCGGTAGCCGGTCTGGCGGTGATATTCCAAGACTCCCTTCCTCACGCCGGAGAGTATCTCGCCGGGGCGTGGAGCGGATACTTGGCGACTTGCCTCGGATGGGCAAAACGAGTTCACTATCCAAGCAAGCTCCCGTCGCTCAGCGACCAAGCGTTTCGTGCCCCATCTTGGAGCTGGGCTGCCGGCGACGGCCGGACAGTCTGGCCTCAGGAGGAGATGAATTCATCATCATCGCCGAGGGCACCGCGTTCTTCGACCTACGAGGCTCGTCTCGTCGAACACCACATCGTGCCCGTCGACGGAGATGGCCCTAGTCACCTCGTGGGTGCTAAAGAAGGGTCCTACATCATCCTGGAAGCCAACTGCATCCACCCATCCGACCTTAGCAGCATTGCGGTGCAGTGCTCCTATGAGCCGGACTGGAGCGAGTATGCCGCTGGTAATCCCATGCCTGAAAATCCCGGTTTCGACGGGGAGTTCAAATTCGTGCAGCTGCGCTCCCGGTCCGTAGACAGCAAAAAGCATCCTCGCTCTGGCCCGTACTACGAATTCTGGGGGCTGCACCTATACAGGAGGAGCGGACCCGACTCGGAGTTCCGGAGAACCGGTCTGCTTACGTGCAAGATACCGTACGAAGTCGGAAGGTTCAACAGGGTCAAGGCAACGACGGCTGGAGAGGAGCTATACAAATCCCTCCCGTGGAAGCGTGAGCATGTCAAAATCATGTAATCATCCCCACAGACACCTTGGCTGGGTACACTTAGGTAAGCACTCCCTTTCTCAAGGGGAGGTTTGCCAACGTTTTCTTTTTCTTCTTCAACAAAAGGCCGGACCGTCGGTAACGGTGGTTTTCCTCTCCACAGGATCTGGTTTTATGCCCAATGAGATCGATATTATGTAGTAGCTCAGTACCTAGATACACTTTGACATTATGCTCACCGCACCGTCCGTTTCCCTCTGCAGAGTACCAAGTTTTCCCGACACAATAGCAAGCTGGGGCTGCTGGCCAACAACCTGGTTCCCCCCTCGCAACTCTTCGAGAACCCCCGAAACCCGGTTCACAAAGCCCTTTCTCGTTCGTGCATACTCGCATCGCTCGAGCGCTGCGGTAATTCCCTGCGTCTTTGTCACGCCTCACGACAGGGCTAGTCTAGTTAAAGCCTGCCACAAACGACTTGTTTACCTAGCCAGAAACTGGGCGTACTCACGCACGCTTCAAACGGGGGACACACCATTTGTTGTAGATATAGTGATGAGATATCTTAGATTTCAAGCAGCAGAAAGCTTCCAGCACGATTAGTGCCTACCTGCGACAAGAGTCACTGGAAAATGCCCCAGCACCCAGAGTGGGTTCACTCCACAAATACAGCCCGTGCCAGCAACCCCTGATGCCCCCGGTGATGATGATACAAATACTGTGAGAACAGCCGCATATGCCGCCGTGGCGGTAAATACCTCTACCCGCCGAGCGTTTGTCAAGGCAGCCACGCTTATTGCAAAGAGCGCCATGAACATGGCGATCAGCCCCAGTTGAAGATTTTTGTCTTCCACATTCCGCAGCAGCACAATAGCTCCTACAAGAAGGATGGCCGCTACAATGGTGCTAACGATAGATGTTGCCCATGCGGCGTGGGTCCCGTTGTAGGACTCGGTGTTGTCTGTGATTCTAGGTGTCTGACTGATGTTAGGGTCTCGGTACTCCTTGAAATTAACCCAAGGAAAACATGGGCTGCGTAGGTGTCTACCTTCAACAGCCAGTGGTTTTAGAGAAAGCGGGACAGAGGGTCAGTATCCGCCGGCCTCCTGACAGCCACGAGATCACATCTGTTGTCATGCTCAAGGCGTTTGCCTGCAAGGCCGGCGGCATGGCGAGGATCCGTGGACGTCGGTTACGACAGTGTATGATTGGGCACGGGCTGCCTCAAGAGAGCGGGTCTCTGGACTTCGGAGTTTTGCTATCTGATGCTGGCGGAGGATGGTACGCCAACGGCGTGGAAAACAGTTACCCTCTTGTTCGGAATGCGAGATTGAGTCCTCTTCTGATACCGCCAACCTCTGACGATGCCCAAACGGCTCACGCCGTTTGGGCCGTACCCACGCAACAGAAGACAACTGGTATCAATTACCGCTCCCTTCTGAAGACTATTCGAGACGCAGTTGGCATGACGCTACACCTTGGCGTCTGCCGTCTCTGGGTGGACTCGTTATACACCATCCAGGACGACGAGGATGATCTGGACTGGCGCTCCGAGTTAGCCAAAATGGACAGCATCTACGCTTGGGCGGTGTCAACACTCTCAGCCACGCGGTCATCGTCTGTTGATTAGGCACGCGGGCATTATCCGGTTGAAGGAGGCAACATTCCCTTGACGATTCCGTGGACTAATACCGATGGTAGCATGGTGGATGTCTTCGTGCGTTGACGCTTGACTCATGAAGCCATTCTCTTGGAAGATTTGACCAGTAATGCAGATCAATGCCCCTTGTTATAGCGCGGACGGACCTTTTAGGAACGCCTTCTCGCGGTGAGGACGCTGCACTTCGTAGCGCAAGAGATGGTTTGGGAGTGCCGCTGCGACTTCTGGTGCAAAGTGCAGCGGCGCACAGGTGGGCCAGGTGTGGAAGACAGGGGAGGTGCGCGGTTCTCTGTTCAGTCAGGCGTTAGCAAGCCCTCAAAGCGTGCGAACCTTTCTTACGTCTGGTAATTGTTCGTCTAACAATACTCGCGGCGTACCTTATCTGCATCTGAGAAAAAGCTCCCCGCGTTGTGGGACATTGCCTGTCACTTTCAAGGGCTTGACCGGCAGGGAGGCTAGTACCTTGCAGGATTGCGGGAGAGGGGTGTGTTGAGTCACCTGGTTTAGCAAGTAGGCCATGATTGTCAATAGGCGATTAGTAGGGAGGGAGATTGGCAAGAAGAAGGGCTCGGACTTTCCGGGTCATGGAAGGAACATGCTCCAGTTTGAGTTCGAGTTCACTTAAAGCACCCCGAGCGATCTTACCATCATGGACCGTCAAGTTCAAATTGAGCGAGCATGGGCGGTCAAAACTCGAACCAGCACCCGCACCAGCACCACTGGCACTACACCAACACAGACGATGCCGTCTTCATCCCCGACCTTGCTCCCAAGGAGTTGCATCTGTCTGGGCGGGGCACTATTCACTACGCCTAGATCACCGTCTACTCCAAAGATGGCAGGTCAACACCGGTATGTCTTGAACTCCACCAGCTCGAGCCCTACACTAGTGGGAGGCGAGATACATCGAATCGGTCAGGTCTCCATGAAATTGTGGCGGAAAATAAACGCGACGAACATATCACGCGCGATGTATACATCACATGGGATGTGGAACGGCAAGATCCGGTTCCTATTAAATACTACCGTGTGGGCCTGGTGATATCAGGCAAAAGGCCAAGTTTTATATATCCTTTTGATGGGCGACAATTACCACTGCTATTATCTAAACCGTTAGTATCACATATCGCTGGCATTCCTTCCCTCATGAAGTTTGTGAGAATGTCACAATAGTAGAGCTCTCCGCTAAAGATAGTGTCATACCATGTGCCAATGAATGCAAGAAATAGTATGGTTAGGATACCATAGCGAAGGAATTGAAAGTGAAGACTAATGTACCTAATTGAGTAAAAAGTAGGTACTTATTTCTATCTACGTCCACCACACGGAAATCACACACACACCCGTCCCATTTAAAGTCTGAGAGTCGCATTCGGCCATCTAGAAAGTTGGGCAGTTTTCCACTAGCTTTTTCGATGCCAACCTAATCTCACCACCGCAGCGGGCAAATACAAATCCCACAGTCCACCGGGCCGTCTTCAAGATGGCGCAACAACCTGAACTGGAAGATGTTCGCCCCATACTCTCCGGTCCAGGAGTGGCCAGTACGACTCCATGCGCGACTACTCTTACTTAGCGACTTCCCGGTTATCTCTAAACCATACAGCTTCATGGTCAAGTTGATTACAGGTGCGCAGATTCTAATAGCAGCGGAACGCTTCGAACTGGTCTTATCGCTTTACGGCCCCGGAAACCATATTAGCCTGGTTAAGTAAGCAGCTGGATGGGTAGGGGCGAGCCCCATTTAGATTAAGCATGGCTCTATATATCCCGCCTAAGTGGAGATTTTATGCTGTTCACTTTATTTCTAAGGGCATCGCCAATCTGTCTGATCTAGACTAGGTTGTTACGGCTGTGGGGGGACTGGGAACCCTGCCTTTAGGTGCGGACGAGCTCGGCGTGCATCAGCCGCTCCTTCCAACCCACGTTATCGTGCTGTATCTAATCGTCTTGCCGATACAAAATTTCTTCGCGTGCCCTGAGCCAATGCACCATGCACCGTTCCCTGAACCATAGAAATTGTAACTGCCCCCAAAGCCAAGTCTGCGCCCCGAAGACCTGCAAGTGTTTTCCGCACAGTGATTTCCTTCGTAGTCTGCGGTTGCGGCCCAAGGATGACCAACAATTCTCCATGCATAGGAGCACGGACTCTTGCAGCAGGACCCCAGAACAGCCCAGCGGGATAATTCGAAGATATTAGTCGTTCAGTTGCCCGGTGTGAGGCTGTGACGAAATCCCATACCAATAGAATTTGGCTCTGCAAGAAATACGAATTAGGTGAGGTCGTGGGATTTGACGCATTTCGGGGTAACGTAACCTCGTGGCGGGTATGGCCGTGGTAAAGATGCGCGACAGGGATATGGCACTTGAGCTTTTGGTGGTTCAAGGAAGCTTGGCACATCTTTCCCTGGCTTAGATCCGGCGAGCTGCGGTTGCTGAACTTTTACCACTGTCTCTGACGCTATTCAACTCTGCTGACTAGATGCCTAGGGAACCCTTCTCTCTGACATACCAACGCCATTCGCTGCTTGCATAAAGATGTGTCTTCATATTCTAGCACTTGTGGTCAATTGTTGCAATAGTTGTTGATAGCATTAGGAATGAGAGTCAAGAAAAGCCTCACACGCAGGGCTTGGCTTGCCCCCCGCCTCTCTCTCTCCCGCCTCACCAAAATCTTGGTAGCAGAGAGCCACTATAAGGAGATCAAGTACTCTCAATAGTACGGCCATCTCAGCGGCTACTTCGGTGAGTGCAAGCGATTGCGCCACACCACGGAAGAGATCGAAAACAGAGTAAAAGTGCGGAGGTCTCTTGGGCACGGCGCGCTACCGAATTTGCCAAGCGTTATGGCGATATCGAATTCTGCGCCCAGAGCTAGAATAAAGGTTCGTTGAGATCGCGACATTTGCATCCAAATTTTCTTGTAGTGGCTGTTGTGATGTTTGTATAGCCTGATTTACCGGGGGCCAGTTGGGTGATAACAGTGCAGTTCGACCAACTGCCGGACTTTGTGCTTGTGGTGTTGACTGGTGTGATGTATGGACGCGCACACGAACAATATGCTGCCCTGCATATAGGAACACGGGACGGTGGAGGGGGGGGGGGGATGCA
>Ga0247780_1001615_pt1 | contig 11885 bp, 13 predicted proteins | sample UWRJL079202R5_FD_179927 | JGI IMG/M metagenome (GOLD analysis project Ga0247780, IMG submission 179927) | Plant litter microbial communities from Arlington Agricultural Research Station in Wisconsin, United States - UWRJ-L079-202R-5 | ecosystem: Environmental > Terrestrial > Plant litter >... | reverse complement strand
TTTTTTTTTTTTGCGTGCCCTGGTTGGTGTTGCCCTATATCTTGGCTCTGCGGGACACCATGGATGGCGATCCGTACCAAAATCTACCAGTGAATGAATAATCCGAGCGCTCATCAGCAACCCAGTCGTGCTGACCGCCTGCAACTCTTCGCGCCGGCAAGCAAAGCCCCAACCCACACGGGGAATTCTTTGCCCAAGTGGCGCTGATGGTGCCGTTGAGGGTACAATACGCTCTTGGACACGGCGGCGTCGCGATATCTCCGCTTCGGCTATCACTACGTATATTGCGGTTCTCCCGAGGCCTGTTCAGCACTTCACCATCTTTTCCATATCGCTTTGTCGATCCCCCGCGCACATATCACCACACTGGAGGTGGTTAGCGGTGGCACCACTGTGAGACATCATGGCTCCCACCTTGCATGACTCTGGGGACGCCCACCGACGGGTGGCGCTGCCAGTACGGAATGGACTCGTTGCTGGTGATGTGGGTCCCAGACCTCAACCTAACTCACATCGACCTCCTCTCAACGTTGAATGTCATTGGATCACATCCCAAGTTGGATGGCAACCGACGGGGCTGCTGCATACTAGAACGGCAGTGACGTTCGGAAACCGCTTGTGGCTGTCTCATTGCTTCTTTCATGTCGGAAGCTGCATGTACTCGCTCAACTCCCCTTGTCACATGTCGGCCTCATCCCCGCACGAATAGGACGCGTCGATATTGGCAGCGTGTCTCTGGGCTTTCTTGCTTTGCTGGGCTATCATGGTTATCATACCCAGCGCGGGTCGACATCGAAAGGCCCCGGAATCACTGGGATCTTTTTGAACAGGTCGGGAGACTGATACTTGATAAGCGATCCACGATCGACAGCGTCGGCTGACTTGCCGCTTCCGGTCCGAAGGCGGCCAAATAGCTCAACAACCCGCGAGAAAGCTTTCCGTCGAGCGACGAGGCGAACGATGTTGTGCGCTTGATTGGGCTCGGAGAGGAAATTGTCTCCGATGGGTGCTTCATGGAGCTGCAACGGCCTCGCAGTCATCAGAGGGACTCAATTCCCTAAAACGGAAGACCCCAAAGCTCCTAGCTGAACACAACGCTTGCCCAGGCGGAGATCCAGCTGTTGGGGACCTTTCCACCTGTTGAGTGGAGAATTCGAGCTTTGGGGACGACACCAAGCACGGACGGAAGTGAAGTCTGATTACGGACCGGCAGTTCTTGATCCATAAGAGATATCGTCGACATATACGACCACCGGGTATCCAACAGGACTCGGCCGATTGTCCCGCCAATGCCGCCGCAAACATATGTCTTGGCAGGTGGATACCGGCGCGGGAATATGCCATCTTGGGACAGTGACTGGGACTGAAATGGCTAGCATCCACTAAGCTATCAGATACCATAAACCCACCATTCTTTGACTGGATGGAGACATGTCCTGAGGAGGGGTCGAGTGGGGGGACTCAACGACTAAAATGCTCCGATCGTTAGGCCGCGGTAATTTTCACGCATCTCCATCACATTTCCAACAGATCGTCGCCGAAGTTGTTAAACCTGCAAACGCGAGAAGATGGCTGACAAGAAGCTGATCTGCGTCATCGGCGCTACTGGGAACCAGGGAGGCTCGGTTGCCCGCCGCTTTCTCCAGGATCCCCGCTTCGCGGTCCGCGCACTCACCCGCAATCCCGCATCACCGGCAGCACAGGCCCTCAAAGAGCTTGGTGTCGAGGTCGTGAGCGCCGAGTTGGACGACGTTGAGACCCTTAAAGGCGCATTCAAAGGCGCCAACGTCATCTTCAGTGTCACGCAGTACTGGGAACCCTTCTTCCGGCCCGACTGCCGCGCCAAGGCCGCCGAGCTTGGCATCTCGTGTCGCCAGTACGCCTACGACGTGGAATACAGGCAGGGCCAGAACATTGCCGACGCCGCCGCCACTGTGACTGGCTCGCTGGATGAGAATGGCTTTTTGGTGTCGACGCTCAGCCACGCTGGCAAAAGCAGCGCGGGCAAGATGACCGAAGTCTACCATTTCGACTCCAAGGCCGAGATCTTCCCCGACTACGTGAAGGAACAGTATCCTGAGCTTGCAAAGAAGATGTCGTGCGTCCACACCGGGTACTTCATGACGAGCCATCAGATTCTGCCAAACAGCTACTTCCAAAAGGTGCGTCGTGCCGGTTGATGCAACGTCGGGTGACTCTAACCCCCTTTCAGCTCTCCGACGGCAGCTTCCAGATGCGTTTCCCCACGAGAGAGAACAGGCCCATCCCTCACATTGACGTGGTCAACGACACAGGCAACTTCGTATATGCTGTGTCGCAGATGCCTCCCGGGAAGGCGTACATGGCTGCTGGATCGATCGTCGGTTTTGGCGAGTACATCAGGTTGTTTGGAGAGCACAACAATGTCCCTGTGAGCTACAAGCAGGTTACATTTGAGGAGATGGTTGCCGATTCCGAAGACGAAGCTACCGGGATTGAAGTCGCAAACATGTATTTGTATGCGGACGAGCCTGGCTATGATGGTGGCATGGAGCTGCTCACAGCTGAGGACCTGAGAAAAGTGAGTTTGAGTGATGGCGGAGTTTAATTTGAGGCACTGCTGACATAAAAAGGCTGGCATTGAGTGCCCGATGACGAGTCTGGAGGAGTTTGTCAAGAAGCAGGACTGGTCTGCTGTTCTCGCCAAGTGAGGGTTAGTATAGTTGAGCATTACGTTACGCGATACACATACCATGCCAGAAACACACAGTTTGGGGGTTTTTCGTTCAGATTCGAGCCAGCTTTTTCCACTTCTCCCTTTTGGAAGACACATTCCTCGAGGAGTGTGGCGGTTATTTACAGTCACCCATACATCTTTCAGACAAAGAGGGACAACAGGACGTATTAACAAAATTCTGCTTCACCTGGACAACCTGCAACGATGAAATAAAGAATTCGAGACAAATCAGTCCATAGAAAGCAAAGTTAGCGAGCTGCTTGTGACAAGACTCAGCCTGAACAATAAACAAACACTCTATTGGGCGGCAGGTGGCGGTACCTCATGTCGCTACCTAACAAAACATTGCGGAGGACACTCAAAACAAAGCAGCATTCTAGAGGTGATCGAGAAAATACCCCCAGCCTGGCGTAAAGCTAGGTAGTTTCTTGGATGTTCTTCGAATATGCCCAAAGACCATGTTCAAACCCATATTGAGAACCAAGCACCAAGAGCCCGAATTCATGCTGGCAGCTGAGTTTCTTGCCAGTCACCGGAAGGCGGCGGCTCAGCTTTCCGGGGCGGACTCCCTGTTATCACGGTCACCGTTACACCCTTTTTCCTTCTCTATCTTGGGCAGGGACTAGCAATCTCTACGTCGCGTCTAGCCAACTGTTTACCCCTAAAAAATCCAACCGTCACCTCAAAATCCTCCTCTCCATCGGCGGGAAGTCTTTCTCCCTCTCGCCCAGATAGCTCCCATCCTCGACTAGTTCAACCTCATAGCTTACGACTACGCTCGCGCCTGGGGACGGTAGCAAGCCATCAAGCGAATTCATTTTTCGGTCCTGCTTCTGCTTCTGCTAGTGGTGGTGGTGGTGGTGGTGGTGGGGTAATTTCCCTGGTCAGCCGCGTCCCAGGCAGGAGTAGGAGGAGGGGGGAGCACCCAGTTCTCGACGCAGGGCGCGGTGGATGAGTACAAGGCGCTACCGCTGCCGGGAGGCGATGGTGGTGCATGATGGTGCCGTAGGGGTGACGTTTGGCTATGGTAAGGCGACGAGAGAGATGGTGAGCTTTGATACAGTCGAGATGGTTCAGGGGAAGGTAGAGTGGTTGAAGGAGAGGGGCATGGGAGGGAGTATGTTTTGGGAGGCGGCGATGGATCGGAGGGATGAAGGGAGTTTGATCGCGACGAGCTATGAGGCCTCGGGAGACGTTGATGAGAGTTCTTATTGGGTGGGGTGTGAGGGGTGTGTTCATGATAATGTCAGGGGGTTGTCAAGTTGAGGACGGGCATTACTTTTGGGCTGAACGTTTGCACTCAGTTCACGCTACGACTTGTGATGACCAAGAAACCAATGCGTTGATATTGATGGAAGCCGCCATATGGGCCTAACATGCTGGGAAGGTGTCCCTAGGGTATCTGATGTGGACTGAAGAATTCGAGAAAAAATGAGAACCGGTCAACGTGTCCATTTCCCCTTATTTGGGAATAAAGAAAATCCGGCCCAAAAAGATCGTACTCACTGCACCCAAAAAAGACAAAACTTATTAATGATGAGATGAGGTGAGAGCATGGCACACATCACGGCGCCCCCAAGAGTCTTCTCTTCCCCCCTATAATGACCAACTTCCCGAATCCCTTGGACAGGGTCCGGTCGACCGGCTCGGCATCAGGGTCTCGCTCTGCCTTTCTCTTGCCCGCCGCATTCTTCGTGTACACATTCTTCTTCTCGCGCGCCTCCTTGAACTTCTCCGCCTTGACGGCGTCCTCGATGGCAAGCTTGAAATCGTGACCAGTCATCTGCTCCATATCACTCAGATTCATCCGCGAGACGACCGCCTCGGGCGGGATCGAGTTCTCGATAACGTACTCATGCTCGAAAGTGTTGAGGTTGCGGAGTTGAAAGCTGTGGGCCAAAACCGCCGTGCTCCACAGCCGCTGGAGGCCGTGGTCCCACTCAGGGCCGGATGTCCTAATCTTCAGGACTTGGATGTCGCGGAGACCCCGGCTGCGGAACACCTCGCAGTACTTGACTGCCTTCTCCAAACTGTCCACCGCGGCCAGGAAAGGACTCTTCTCGCGGCAAGTCCAAGTCAGATGCTTTTGCAGCATGATCTGGAAGCCGAGGGCGTCCGTCTCACGCTCTCCGTAGCCCCTGGCTCTGAGGCCCGCGAAGGGCGTCGGCTCCGCCTCGTCATTTCCCTGGTGAATGACCCGGTAGACATAGCTCGGACGCTCCTCGCCACCGCACGTCGTGATTGTGATCGACGTGTCGAGTAGCGCGCGGCCATTGATGAAGCCTCCCGAAGTGTTGCGGGTGACGACCGACTTGACTTCCATGTTGTGGATGTCGCAAAGTTCCTGCAACTTGGTGCTGCCGTTCTGCTCCCAGATACGGAAGCGTTTGATGGGTTCAACGGCGCTCTTGACGAGCCAGACCTCGACGTCGGGCTTGCTACGCTGCTTTTCGTCGACGATGCCCCAGCGGGCAACCTTGACGTCCTCCGGAGGAATAATTTCGTGGTGCTCATCGCCATCGTCATCACCACCACCGCCGTCACCCCCGCCATCATCACTGCCGCCCCCAGCATAAGCTCTAAGCTCGACGGATTGCATCAGATGCGTGTCAAGGGCAGGAGTGGACTCTTGGCCGAGGGCGAGGTCGAGGTCCCCGGCTTCGAGGAGAGCGAGAAAACTCATTTCGGAGATTGTTTGTGATGACTGTTTGCGAAATCGTATAATATGAGAGGAGAGCGAAGCTGTACCGCCTCAGAATGGTGTCCAGAAGAATATGTGTTTGCGGAACTTGTCAAGTCTATGAAAGATGATGGTTAGAGAGCGGTCATCAAGGCTGTCAAAGGTTCAAGGTAAAGCAGAAGGTGCGAGAGCTGCGGTTTCTTACCTGCTTTGGGTCTTAAGTGCGTTCTGAATGTTGAGCTTGTCTTGCTCGCGCTCTTCGATCTTCGATCTTGAGCTCTAAAAGGTTGACTTTGGGCTCGAGAGGAGCGAACTCCCGAGGAAACGAGCTTGCAGACGATATATCCTCCGAAGAGGCCGAGGATGTAGGAGTTGGGAAGGAAAGCGGAAAGAGGCTCCTAAGAATTGTTCGATGATGAGGAGAAGTTGTGGTGGTGTTTTACCAGGTTAAGACATCAGACTGTTGTTGGTGCTGAGAGGAAACAAAGTCGGCGTGGTCAAAGAATGGAAGGAACAAATCGCAAGTTGTTTGGTTAAAGAATGCTTCCGCTGAGCTGGTTGAAAGTAGGACCTTGGAGCAGTGTCGATGCTGCCGGGATAGGGGCAAGGTGCGTAAAGAGATCGAAGGATGAGGCGAGAGACGAGAGTTTCTCGTGTGATGACCCCAAGCGAAAGGTTGAACGAAGGAGACAGAACTCCAAGGGCTAAATATGACTGTCTATTTGGTTGTAAGGGTGTAGACACTGAAATCGCCAGCGTGCTGCTTTGAATACTGCCTTGAGTTTAGGTTGCCCGGAAGAGCGTGTGTTGTTGAAGGTGCAGACCTGAAAGATGGGTTGAAGAAAATGGCTGAAACTAGGTGTTCCAACGCATAACCCTTTTAAGGTTGAGTTGCTGAAGAAGAGGAAAAGTTGAAGCTCGTTGAAGTTCATTTCCAAGCATTGCCAAAAAGTGTTCTGATGTATTAGCATTCTGTATGCTGTTACAATTTTGGAAAGAGAGAGGTGCCATCTCTAGCTTCAAAATCCCGCCCTTTTCCATTTCAGAGACCACCTTCCTCAATGCTCCTCTCAATAGCGCTGTCTATCTGGCGTCCAGCTGCTCGCATCGCGTCTGTCCCATTGGCGGGAAACATGTGCTGGCTCTGTCTGGCTTGAATGACCACGTCCTTCTTTGCTGGGATCATCATCAAGAAACCGTAGGTGCTTCCGACGGCAATTAATGCCCCAAAAGCTACGGCAAGTCTGTGGAAGCGGCGTTAGAGAGCTCAAATGTGCTGCAATCTCATGCCTAGACTGAAGCGAAGAACTCACGCCTTCAAAGCTGGCGGCAATTCGGTGACGTTGCGGTTGGAATCTGGTTTCTCATAGATGCTGGTATTTCTGACACTACTGATTCGGCTCGGCAGCGCGACGGGGCGGGTTGTGCAGACCCTGAGGGTCGATCGGGTAGCAACGGATATCAGCATGGTCGAGGAAAGCTCAAGTTCAATGCGACAATGATGTTCTGAGAAGCTTGGCCGTCGTCGAAGTGAAGTCTTCGGTTTTGAAGGTTCCGGCTCGGGTGAAGTCATCCTGATGTCGCTCTTGTATGACGAAGCTGGGCAGTCATGTCGTGCGGGAGACATGCACGCTTTGACAGATTGGGTATCAGACGGGATGCGGGCGGACTTCAGATGCATGCATGGTGATGGAGCAAGGACGAGGGATGAAAGCCGTGGTGCGCATCGGGAGGCATCTGCATGTTTCGTCTCCGTTGTCTGAGGTTGAGCTCACTAAATCTGTGGCGGCTGGATCGAAGCGGTATCTGCTTGTCCTAACATAAGCATTGGCCAACCCAGCGACCAATATTGTTGTGAGATTCCGTTTGTCGGTCGACTTTATCGGGTCGTCATGTCTAAGCATGCCACCAGCACCGAACGCCGACATGACGGTCTGAGTGCGGTGACGACAAAGGCCTGGCCAGTGCGATTGACGACGTATCGTAAGCAAGCGGATGTAAAATACCGGCCAAAACGTCGCTGAAGAAGCCATTTAGCCATGGCCTGAGGTGGCAGACAGAATTGCGATCCGAAATGTTCAAGTTCGGGGCTTAGCGGCGCGGGAAAGCGGGCATTCGACGATGGCCGTGCTGGCGCGTTGGGACAAAAGAACTGATCTGCCGAGGTGTTCCGGTAGGTAGTCTGGAAATTCGAGCGCCAATTTTCGGCAGGGTGCAAAGACGTTGCCGCTTCCAATAAATATGAGCGACGCCTCAGTGACAAAGACATTTCGAGCGGCAGCAACGACTTGCGTGGAGGAGCGAGGGAAGGTTGAGCACGGGTCACCGGAGGGGGCCGACATCGGAGAGTAGGACCCAGGGTTAGGGTACCATGTAAACATTGCGTTTAGGGGTAACGGCAACTGATCGCCCTGCGAGGTCGCTACACTGCGTCGGAATTTTGGCAATTCTATTGTGAAGATACGGCATTCCAGCTACTTATGTGAAGCAGACAACTTACTTAAGCAAAGGACAAAGCTCGAGTCGACGGCAGCGCAACAAAGGAAGAAAGAAATGGCGAGGCGGATGGAATTGTGACCTGAGTGTGTTTTAGGCGGACAGAACCCCGTATTCAGCATGTTGGGGTCTACCCAGGACTCCATGAAGTTACAATTTGAGCCTCTCACAGTCCCCTCAAAGCCTCCGGCCAAGGAAACATAACATCCTGTAAAGGCTGTCCCGGGAAGAAGTTTAGCCCCCATATCCACTTCTTCGTAGTTCTCAGCCTGGGTGTCCTGCTTCCCACATCATCGCATGTTACAGCCATAGAGACATAGCGGTCCAGATCGTTCAGCTCAGCTGCCCAGTCCGATTCCCGTTCGCGAAACGATGTGAAAACTAGCGTCTGTTCCTCCTCTTCCAGCTCCTCGACGCTGATAGATTCTGATTCGGCTGATTCTTCGCTGCTGCTTTCCTCCTCGCTATCTGTTTCCGAGTCACCAGAAACACTGCTTTCGTTATCCGAACTCCCATGGCTGAAGAGCTCGCTCAACAAGTCAGGAACGCTACTGTCTTCTTCCTCTTCCATAACGAAAAGGGCGCCGTTATCCCGATCCGGTCTCTTCGGGTTGACGAGGCGCGCAATTCCCACCTTCAGGTCTCTTCCACCGTTCAAAGCACTGACAAGATTCTCGGCCATCCACACTTTCCAATTCTGGGAAAATGTCTTGGGCTTTTTGGCGGTTACCAAATCAAGTTGGGAGGCGATCCAATCCTCATCAATATCTCTCAGCCTGTCAGCAATGTAGTCCAACTGTGACTCCAAAGTTCCTCTGCGTCGGTGACGCTGGGGTCTGAGGTCTTCTGATCGTACCAGTCTCTCGATTGCCCACAAATGGCCCTCGGTCAGGATCCCCTCGGTCATCAAGGTAGGTAGAAACCGGCAGCCCTTGATAAAACAGAGGTTGCGACTGCGTCCGCCTTCAAGAGAAATAGACCGAAACCATTGGTACGACTGGCTCTGGATGAACGCAACGGCGGTAAGCTCCCGCGTTCTCTCAACGTCGGCGTGATCCTCGAGGTGGTTCGCGAGGATTTCCCCGTTCATGAGATACAGAGCAAGGATGGATAAACTGAGGCTCTCTCCTGCCTCTTCCAATCCCTCGCTATCAAGCAGGGCGGTGTAGTAGCAGCAGTTTGCGATGATGGGAATGCGATCCCACACACGCGTCAAGTCCCTCTGTATAACATCTCCGAAGATTATGGGCGACATGGCCTGCGGAGACGCGACTTGTCCAAGTGCAATCTGTTCGTCCGACAGGGTGCGGTAACTCTTCGTTCTCAACATCACGCTGTCGTACAGTCGTTGGTCCCCTGGCCCATAGTACTGCGCATGGAAGGCGAGGCAGAACTTGGTCGCCCTCGCATGGAAATCCTGAGACGGTATACAAAGCTGCCCGCTCAGGGAGCCGAATAACCGCTTGTCCTTGCGACGGTTCAGGGCTGGGTCATGCGGCACAAGCAGAACCATCTTCGAAAACGCTCGGTAATTCTCCTGATAGGTCCAACCCCTCGTCCACCAAAGGTCGTCGGTGATATCTTTAAGCAGCTGCATTGCTGCCAATGCTGTCTGGCGGGACGTGCCGGCGAGCACAAACCGGCATGATTCTGCGTCGACGAGATGACCTCTGCAGATCTGTGCCAGCAATTCGAGCTCGCCCGACGACTGAACAGGCCGGGCCAGCAGAGCAATCGGGTACTTGCTCTTGCCGTACACCAAGTCCATGGCCTGCATCCCCTCCTCTTTCTCCGGCCCCGGCGTCTGCTCAATGCAATGCTTGTCAATCCAAAAGTGATCCACATTTCGATCTCTTTGATCCATCAAGTTTCGATAACTCATGTATTCCCGCACACGCAAAAGTATGCTGTCTCGCACGCCAGAAGGCGTCGGCTCAACCAACCCGCTCTCCTCAACACGAAACCCGCCCTTAGGTTCCCCGCTCTCAAACCCCTTCGCGGGATCCCACGTCCAAGAGACAGCGACAAACTCGCCTTTCGAGCCGTCAATGACGGACCGCCTCATCAAGCCGAGGGGACCACTCGGCTCGCCATCGAGAGAACGCTTTCGTGAGCGGTCCCGGCGGAACTGCAAGCATTGGAGATTTGTCACGAACTCAATGGACTTGTCTTGGTCGAGCTGGTGTTGGCGCTGGATGCGGATCAATCGATTGATGAGGGGCATCTGCGGGGTACTCGAGGCGATTGTCCGGAGCGACATGTCGCTGTCATCCGTGCCCTTGTTTTCGCCATTGCTGAGGGGCATGATGCGAACCGTCTGGCCTGGCAGAACTCCAGCACAGGAGAGGGCTTTTGTGATGCGGTGGGGAAGATTATCGTCGGAAATCAGAGTTTAGGCATGGTTAGGCGGCAAGTCGCGACAGGACGTGTCGTGCGAGCCAGTGGCATGCGGTGTAACAAGGAGAGCACGACCCGGGAAGAGAGCGTGCCATTCGCTAGGATTCACACATTGGATCCTCATTGGTGGGCGGTACCTGCCTTGCCCTGCTTCGACGCATTGGAAGGGTTGTTGTGCAGGAACCGGGGAAAGCTGGTGATAACTAGGTATTGCATTGGATTGGGTGCTGACCCTCTACCTTCCGTTTCTGACCTTGAACAGTATCCCCCGCCCCCAGCCAACTTACACATTTGCAATCACACCTGCTTCTCGAGCTTCTCAGACTTCTCCCGCTCCTCGTGTCATTGTCTTCCTCAAAGTCGGTTTTGCCGTACAATGGCTGCCCCATAGGCCAAGGAAGCATGCCCCCAACGCCCGTGTTCCCTCTTTGTGGCACGCCATTCGTCAATGTCAATAATTGCAGCCCTCCCCTCGGGCTCATAGTGGACAAGTGCAGCATTTCTTGGCTTCTCGCTTTTGGTGTTTTGTACTGGACGTGGTAGCGGAACAGTCGGTACAGGGCCACGTCCCTCTGATGGCAGCCCGACATCAAGTTCGAGCTCGAGCTCGGCCACTCCTTTCATCTCGCCGGGCTCATCGGGGCCGGTGGTGCCGCTGTTGTCTCCCTGCGGAGCCGAGCCATGGTTTGGCACTGACTGTCTCCTGGTAAATGGAGATGATGGCGGGACGTACTTTGCACCGGACTAGCCCGTGCAGCCTTCGCTTCCTTTCTTGCGTTATTCGGTCTTTTGTTGGCCTTATGGGCATCCATGGTTTCAGTCTCGAACATGCATCAGCATGGGCATCTCACCAAAACGTCCCAAGCAAGCATCTCAATCGCAAAGGCTCCAAGATCGCGTAGCTTGCGGACTTGATGACTACTGGGATTATCCTCGATCTCTGTGACATCAACCATAGCTTCAAAAAGCTCTTTCACCAGAGCTTTCTGCTGCTGGTCTGTCCGCGGGAAGTCTGCGTCAAGACTTCGGTCCCGCTGGTGGTTGACGTCATGAAGAGTGGCGTGCTGAGGTCGCGACCCGAGACTCCTTGGGAATCCCATTCTGTGGTCATATACTTCAATGCCCGCCACAGTCTCATTAACCACGACTCCCTCGAACATCACTCGCTTGCCGAATATCTCAGCGGCACCGTTCCGTCACTGAATTTGACGTTGGAGTTGGCCATCAAGCACGGCCAAAAGCTGGAGTGGGGTCCGCAGTTCTTTCACATATGTGACGCAGAACTCCGCAAATGCGACGAAGACTCGGAGTTCCGCAAAAGCCTTCTCCTTAAGCTTTGGGAGATACGGGCCAGGAAAATAGCTCAATAGAACACAATGGTATTGCGGAAGAAAATTCCAATTGAGAAAATACACCAAGTACGCTTTTGAGTTGCTATTGTTCTGCTATTGAGGGTACTATTGTGCTGCTACCGAGCTGTTCAGTGCTCGATCCTTTGGGACCAAAAACTGGACTTTCACTTGGGTGCTGGCGTCTGAGGTGGACGCGAGAAAGAGTTGTCGTCTGAGACGGGGGGGGGGGGGGGGGGGAGGACCC
>Ga0247780_1001613_pt1 | contig 11901 bp, 15 predicted proteins | sample UWRJL079202R5_FD_179927 | JGI IMG/M metagenome (GOLD analysis project Ga0247780, IMG submission 179927) | Plant litter microbial communities from Arlington Agricultural Research Station in Wisconsin, United States - UWRJ-L079-202R-5 | ecosystem: Environmental > Terrestrial > Plant litter >... | reverse complement strand
TTCGCTTTTTTTTGAAGAAGGGGGGGAGGGGGGGGAGGGGGTTCTTTTTTGTATCCAGGAGGCAAAAGGGGCTCTTGGAAGGGAGAGTTGAGACACAAGAGACAAGGGGGAAACCTACTGTTGAGAGATTCCATGGTGAAATTGAGGAGGCCGTTTTTGCCCGAGAGGGCGTCAACTGTGTCTTGGAGGAAGACTTGGAGCTGCTTGACCTCGGCAAGTTGGAGGTGGATGTCTTTGGTCATTTGATGGCTGGAGAGGACCGTTTGATGGGTTGTGGTGAGGGTTATGTCCGTTATAATTTCGGCAAAGGTGCGGACTTGTTGGGAACTGCGGGTCACACGGTCGAGGAGGCTGTCGATTTTGTCGTGGTGAAGACCGCTGGTTAGGCGGGCGACTGGAAGGTGAATGGTTTACTTGTGTTTACTTGATTGCACAGGAACAGCGTCCGCGGGCACCTGCAGATGAAAGCCGACGAGAAGCGCCACGGCCGCGGCTCCAAGACCCAGGACTTCATCCGCGGCAAGGGCTCCGGGCTGTTCATCCTCCTCCACGGCGTCCCCGGCGTCGGCAAGACCGCCACGGCCGAGGCCATCGCGTTGACCAAGACGCAGGCCATGGAGATCTGGCAGATGAACCTCGACCGCCTCCGCAAGATCGACGCCGAGCACCAGAGCGCGGCGGGGCGCAAGCCGATGGTGATCGACGACGACGAGATTCTGCGCTTCACGCCGCGCGGCTCGGCGCAGTGGAACGAGAGGCAGATCCGCAACGCGTTCCAGGTGGTGAGGGCGCTGGCGTATGCGGACGCCGCGGCGGAAGCCGAGAGGATCAGGAAACACGACCCGGCGGCGGAGGTGCCGCCGCCGCGGCTGGGCGCGGAGCAATTTAGGATTTTTGATGCGCTGACGCATCACTTTGAGGAGTACAACAAAGAGGTGCACGGAGGTCAGACGGAGGCAGAGGTGGCCAGGGAGAGAGAGCTCCGAGCGGATGAGGTTGGGCCCCCGAACTGGTCGGGGGAGGGGAGGTCATCGCTGAGACCGCCCGGGTTGAGAGCGGGCGTCCAGGGGTACCAGGGAAGAGTTCCATCACCTTCAAGGGCAGGGTTTGAGCGGGAGTATGGGGGCTTGGGGAACCTGGGTCCGAGAAATGGGACGCCAAGGGTTGTGGTTGGTGAGGAAGACTGGCCGATGCCGACCAGCCCGGCTAGTACGCCATATTACGCGAATAAGAGCGTGAGAGGCTGGGAGTATGTTCGGGGCCTGGAGAGGGACGAAGCTGGACTGTATGAGCCCGAGTATGGGGATTCTAAGAATGAATATGGAAAGAGAGGGAGATGGTGAAGGAACATCCCGTCTGCCTGACGGAGCCCATCGCAAAACCTCATCACAGCAAGATACCCTATATACTGCATCCCCGGATCTCCTTACATGCCATAATAAACAAACGCCGCCAAAACAAGTGGGTTATTTATCTCCGCTAATGAGCTTCGCATCTCACAGAGCGTCTTGTGCAAAGTACCCAGGAGCATCCTCGTAGCCAACGACGGCCTTCCTTCCAAGGAAGCCGCCGGTAGAAACTTGTCGCGACTCGAACGGCCTGTCCGTCGGGTATCCCCCACAAAGTACCCACCACCCGAGGGCACCCGGCAAGGAGAAACCCGCTCAACAAGTGTAAGCTCTCATCGACCAACTCTCCCCGTTTCGACGCCGCGGTCTCACAGGCTGACAAGTACGCCAGACCACAGCTCATCTTGAGAGCCATGAGAGCGCCGACATTCAGAGGGTTCGTTTTGTAGTCGGGCAGCTTCAGAAAGCTCCGGATCGGAGTCTTTGCATCCGAGATTCCGTGGCATACGAAGTGGGAGATGGAGCTGACGGGTAGCGCCGCCATCATGTCCGCAAAGGACGGATTTAGCAGCACCTGGCTGGTGTCGCTGTCTCCGAGCAGCATCCCGACCTCCCTGGCCTCCCCCTCCGCCGCAAGGAGAGGGGCCTCGCCTTCCATCTCCGCGAGCGTCGCTCCCACAACTAGGGCCTTCCTAGCGGCTGCTTCCTTCCGGAGCTTGGCTGCTTGTCGCCGAGCAAACGAGAAGCTTTTGAGGGTGGAGATATAAGATGACACGACGGAGTCAGCCATGCCACCTTGGTATTCCCACTGCCCAGCCGCGTTTTCGCTGTAGTTCCCGCAGGCGTGAAGGGGGAGCCGCCCGAGGACACCTCCGAGCATCCACATTACGCGCGGTCGGACGGGTGAGTCGCGCAGATTCCCTACTGAGGGCGCTGCCGTCTCCGGCGAGTTTCGACGCCCTTTCAAGCAAACCAATTGCTCGAGTGATATCATCAAGCATCGAGCTTGAGAATCCGGCCTGAAGCCGACGGTGCAACGACATAGCTAGATTGTTGCACCGGACATGCAACCGTGGCCGACTCCGAAGCAGCGTCGAGCGAATTCTCCCCGTGGACTGCTGCCAAGTCGATATGCGTTCTCTCCTTTGTCGACAGGAACTTCTTCATATAAGCTGAGGCGAGGTTGGAGTGTTGCGCGCTCAGGACGTCAGGTTCCCTGAACTCTGCGGTGGCTATAGCGGCTTTGAACAGATGGATTGCCTCGTCGATATCACTCCTGGCTCACAGGATGTCATATCTCGTCATGAGCGCGTACGCCAAGTTCGCATCATATCCGACCGGCTTCACCGTACGCGAAGCGGACTGGTTGTCACCTTTTCGCTCCATGATGCGAGAGGCACGTTGGAGATGGTGAATGGAATCGGAGATATCCCTGAGCATGTCTTCTCTCGTGCCCTTCCACTGTGTTCTGGGCGGAAGAGTGTTTCCAAGGGTTATCAAGCGTTTGCTGAGATCGCTCGACTTCCCCACCCCTGAGTGGATCGACTTGAGACTTGCCTCAATAGCTTCATCGAGCGCTTCCACCGCGCCGGTCGCATGGAATTTACAAACGAGCGCAATGCCGAGCAACCCGAGATTCCGTGGCGAAGGTTTCTTGTGAGCCATTTCTAATGCCAGACCGACGTACTTGTCCAGTGCTTCCCGGTCTCCGGTCCGCTCATACTGAAGGCCCTTGGCCTTGCACAGGTTATAGAGCGCTAGGTCAGAACCAGGCTTCAGCTCCAGCGCAAGTTCTGCTGCTTGTACCGCACCTTCCACTACCGTTAGCGTGAGGCTGCATTTGATTGATTGTAACTGCCGATTCGAAAATGTTGCTGAGGTTATTCAACGCCCGGACATGTTCATCGCTCCTAGGTTCTGAACTGTCTCTAGCTGCCATGACGTGATCGGCGGCAGACTCGATATCGTGCGCCAACTTGGAGATATCGCCCCTCTGACAGAGCGCAACGCCCAGGAGGTTGTGTCTGTGATTGCTCACCGTGCTTCCTGGCTCCAGGCCCTTCAGTGACTCTTCGTACCAGTGCATCTCGTCGTCGAGAGTGCTTGGCTCCTCGGCTCTCTCCCATTCGTATTGAAGACAAACAGCAAGTTGGTACGCTGTCTTCGAGTAGTTTCTCATCTGAGTGGCTCAGGTGTGAGACTGCTTCCTTGGCCCAGGTAATAGCGTTGTGTAGATCTCCGGGGAGATGGTGCAGCTTATATCTGTCCAGTAGACAGACGCTGAGACCCCGAGCGTGATTGTGGAAGTCCTCTTGGCGTTGCAGTTCACGCTGCCCCACCAATTTGGCTTTCCAGAGAATGGCTTCGTCAAGAGCGTGCCAACTCATTGATTTCCAAAATTGGTCTTCAAGGAGGGATGCTAGGACGTGGGCTCCATCCGTTTGCTTGGGGCACAGCCCGCCGTCCTGCGGAAGAAGAATAGCAAAACGCTGGACATGAATCGCTTCCGCCAAGTCAGCCTCGACAGAAAGTTCTTCGTATTTCGTGCTTAACGTGTCTGAAAGATCCATAAGCTTGTCGGCGATGGATCGGTCCAGAACAGGTGTCAAATTCACCGCATTGCGACGAGACGAGACGCAGCTGCGTAGGTCCTCCGTTGACTTGCGTTGTTCCCATCTCCGCTGGAAGGTATCGCCGAGGTTAGAGAATGCCTTACCCTTGGCCGCCGTGTCGTCGTATGCAAGACTCAGTGCTTCCTGGAGAACCGAGATGTTGCTATCGAGATCTGCATCGTTGCCGCTGTGGGAGAATAAGTTGAGCAGACAAAAGTCTAGCTTGTTTAAGTTGCTGGCTGTCTTTTCCGAGTCGATGAGCCCCCGGAGGGCGCGGATGATTTCCCGTAGAGATTCCTCGGACGGGCAACTCTCGTAGAGGCTGAGATTCTCGTCGATGCTAGATGACATTATACCTCACTCAGTGAATGATGTCCCGGAGATGGGGTCTGCTTCCTCGTAATGCAGAGAACGAAGATTGAGTTGGCAAGTCTGAGAAGGTAGCGTTTGACGGCGGCGCATTTCGCACTTCTTGCCAGTCTTGTCAAAGCATCTGATGGAGCGCCACTGCTCGAAAGGCCTCGCATCATCAGGTTATTCTCCGCAGCGATTGCCACTGGGGTGTTCAACTACCTGCACAAGCCCTATCAGCCCACGCCCACCATTGGCCACTAAGCTCCAACATGCTCCGGCTGCGGCGGCAGCAGTCACGCCCTGGCGGCAACTGCCCACTATCATACCATCTTACCCTGGACCCTGGTCAGATTGTGGCTGAGGTGAAGCGCATGGACGCCCGTGTTGAGGAGACGGATAAACGGGGCATTACGCAGGTGAGGAGCGTTGAAGTTATACCCTCTAAAAGTCCGCCCCCTTAACTCCTATCCCCCGGTCCTCTAATACCTCTAGTGCATTTGGTTTATCTCCTATTGTTCGGTCTAAAGTTTACCTGCGCCGTATCTGTACACGGAGATATGACGCCGTATGGGGGAGTTAATAACGTCTAATTGGCTGTAAATTCGGCTTTAAGTCCTGATATTATATTCTCATCCTTAATATAATTTATAATAATGCACCACTGCTTACCTGTTATATATCTTTCAAGTTTGTTTATATCTGACGGTTAAGCGTACTGGGGGTAGCCTCCTTTTTTGGGCCTGGTGTCTGGTCTGTGATATCTTCACATTTAATATAGTGACTCAGAGCGTTTGTCCAGGCCGACCCTGTCGTTCTTTTCAGGCTCTGTAATATTACTGTAGCCGTTTTTGTATATAGCGATGCGTTCTCTGGCGCGTGCCACCGTTAAAAAGGGGCTGCGCCGCGCGGTTCTTTGAACCGTGCTTCCTTCAATTCATTATCCGACGATTTCACCACGAAAACCTCCCATTTAAAGCCCAGTGACATTCTGGCCCTCTGATCGAAGGAAGATGACTTAGTTCACGGTCGCATTTCCTTTATTATTTCATGCTAGGCTCCGTTTCATGCTAGGCACCATCACTAACTAGGTCTTGTTCCATACTAGGTACGTATCTGTTTTTCTACGTCAATTGCATTTATGTCCCTCCGATCGGAGGACCAGTAGTCTGGGAGTCGGCCTTCCAGGCTAACTGCGACGTTTTGTAAGTGTGGTTCTCTTTGTGGTTTCTTCCCTGTTACGTCACCGCACCAGTTCAATAGTTAGCTAAGAGTTATTGTTCTAAACGCTCTTCTTCGCTCCCTTTTATTTTCCTCCCTGAAAGGTGTTAGGTTGGTCGCTGAGGCTTGACAGACCTAACTAATCAATTAGTAAGGGCGACCCTATAATGCAAACCCCTAATATTGTAACATGATCTGCTGGGGACATCCTGATCGTAACTATGACTAAAGATTCGTCGGGCCGCGCCGGCCTAACTAGCGACCTGCGGGTCCGCCACATTTTGCGGAATTCACCGGCTACCGTACGAGCTCTAGGTGGCGTGCGGGGCCCTAACTACAGCCCGGAGGGTATATAGGTGGCAGAAATAATACAACTGCACCTACAACTGCAATAAGCCTTGTAAAGCCTAACTAGCCTATTATAACAGTTGTTTACAGCCCTGTATTACAGGGCTGTTTAGTATTCCCAGTGAAGAACTATAGCGTATGATCCACTATATTCCAGAGCCTAATAAGTCTAAAAGGCCTATAAGAGTGATATATTCTAACAACTTAGGCTTATAAATACTTTGTGAGCCCTTATACCTGCAGCGCTCCTTTAGACTAGATTATCTATCTTACTACTAATTGCTGGATCACCTACTTATCAGTGACCTGACTCCCTATAATCCACGGTACGCTTATAAACTGTAATAGCAGTCATCTCAACTCTTCGTTAATGTCATAGCTGTCCACATACCCAGCTATGATCGTTTTCTATTCATGTGAGCGTCCATCCGATATACCCTTGGCCTCCCTCAACAGTCATGCCTCCTCCGGTCACGTTACCCTCTGCCCGCCAAGAGAGGGTGTCTGCTTCTGCCGACTCCTCAAAGCTTCGGTCTGCGTAGTTTCGGCCTCGTCTTGCGTCGAGCCAGCTGCGCCCAGTCTACTAACAAACCATGTACCAGCGGTTTCCCGCTCCTCTTTAAGGGCAGACTTTCTGTGACGTGATTAAGGGTCAAACTCATGAATTGCTTGCGCACAATGGAGAGGCTTTCAACGATGGAAAGCTGCGTTCTAATTGTGTCAGGGATTTGGAAACCGGAAGTTTCCAGCGACTCTAAATACTGCGCAGAAGAGCGTTGTTCCATTCCTTCGTTACGGTGGCCTGGAATGGGCCACGTTTAAATGTATCAGTAGGATACCAGCTATCGGCCCAATCGCTGGTAAGGAGACCCCTTCCCGCTGCCCGAGTTACTCTACTAGGGTCCGTCGCAATGCGTGCTCAGGCAGGCAACCAAGCCTGTGGCCAAAACGGTGATAGCGGGAGGTCAGGAAGAATATCAAGAAGCAAACAGGGATGCCAATACAATATGCAACACCTAAAGCCTACCAAAACAAGCGTACCTTTTCAGAATCGCCCTTGTCTTGCACCGGAGGGGCCCCGTCAAACATAGCCTAGATAAATCATTCAGTCAGCACGAGGGCCTTGGTCTTTTTTGTTGCCCTTTTACGGATGATCTTTACTGTCACCGCTGACCAGCATCTCCCGTCAATGGGCCATGCCACTCCGCAAAGGACGCGGCGCCCATCCTTCCGGGACGGGGCGGGACGGACCAGCGCCAACCCTAACCCCACCCACGGCGGCCGATCTCGGTCTCCACCGCGGTGACGAGCGTGTGAGGAGGGGTCCCGTTTGAGGTGAGCGGCTCGCCAAGTGGACACATCCCCCGCGGGGCAGGAAGGAGGCATTGACTCACTCACTCCCCCCAAACTACAACACCGCCAAAATGACAAACGACCACTACCTGACGCTGTCGTGCGGCGACAAGCCGGGCATCGTGCACGCGGTGACAGGGGTGTTTGCGGATGCCGAGGTCAACATCCTGGACCTGCAGCAGTTCTCGGACCCCACGACCAAAAAATTCTTTATGCGCGTGCACTTCGGCCCGACGCCGACGCCCTCGCCCGACTACCTGCGCGCGGCCTTTGACGGGCTGGCGACGGCCTTCACCGAGCTGGCCTACGACATCCGGCCGCTGGCGCAGAAGACGCGCGTGCTGATCATGGTGTCCAAGATCGGCCACTGCCTCAACGACCTGCTGTTCCGCGCCAAGACCGGCCAGCTGCCCATCGAGATCCCCGTCATTGTCAGCAACCACCCGGACTTTGCGCCCCTGGCGGCCAGCTACGGCATCGAGTTCCAGCACCTGCCCGTCACGGCGGCGACCAAGGCCGCGCAGGAGGGCCAGATCCTCGAGCTGGTCAAGGCTCACAACGTCGAGCTCGTCGTGCTGGCGCGCTACATGCAGGTGCTGAGCCCGACGCTGTGCGAGGCCATGAGTGGCCGCATCATCAACATCCACCACTCGTTTCTGCCGTCCTTCAAGGGCGCGAAGCCCTACCACCAGGCCTACGACCGGGGTGTAAAGATTATTGGTGCGACGGCGCACTTTGTCACGGCCGATCTGGACGAGGGCCCCATCATCGAGCAGCGCGTCGCGCGCGTCGACCACAGCATGAGCTCCAAGGCGCTGGTGGACGAGGGGTCCAATGTCGAGAGCCAGGTGCTGGCGGCTGCGGTCAAGTGGTATGCCGAGCGGAGGCTGTTCTTGAACGGGTCGCGGACCGTGGTGTTTTAGACAGATGTAGACAGAATAGATGAGAGCTGTTAATCTGCAAGGAAGTTCAATTGCCGCTGGTGGTATGATGGCTGTGGTCGATGTGCTCGCCGTGTGTTATACGGTTTTGCTGTGTGGTGGTGAGCGTGCGCCAAGAGGGAGCTGAGCTGAGCGACATCGCCGAGGGCGGTTCAGGCTGCTCCTTCCCGAGTTCTCCGAATCGGCAATTGGGGTTCCCGCGGCCTCGGTCGATATCTCGGCCATGCCGCGCTGCAGGGAGATGGTGTGACGCTCCGGACCGTTGGTTCTCTTCGGGGGCACCCCATCGGCACGGGGGCCGGGGCGCGTGGGCTCATCCCGCGCTGAGTGTTGATCTGCTTGGCTGAGTGAGGAACGAGTGTGGGACCTCTAACTTGTCTTAGACCCCCTGCTGTGACGTAGCAAAAAGCAAAGATGGTGAAATATCGACGTCCTGACGCGAAGATTTTTTCTTCTGGGATCCTTCACCGTTGACTCATTGTCTCTTGGGATATAAGGTGGCGAATCTGTCCCAGCCAAAAATCGTGTCTGTCCGATCCGTTGACGCAGTCTGAAATTGGGAAACCTGTACAACAGGGAAGTGGCCATCGAAGCTCAGAGTTCAATTGGCGCGGACTTCACTTTCTCCGACGCCGACCTTCGGGAGCTCCTCCAAAATGCTGATGTCTCCCGCGACTACCATGTCCTCCGCATCTGGAGCGACAACGCCCACGCAACCCAAACAACAACTCCCACCGTCCCGCGAAACACACAGCGATGTAAACAACTCCCCGCCGCAGGGGCTCCTCGCCCGTCTGCAGAAAGACATCGAACTCCGACACGCCGATCTCCCGCTCCTCGTGCTCTGCGCCGTCTCCGGGCTCTGCGACAGCGTCGCCTTCAACGCGACCGGCGCTTTCGCCTCGATGCAAACTGGTGCGCCCTCTTTTCACCAACCGCCAACCCCAATCCCACCCTCCCCCGTCCCAGCTCTCCCCATCTCGACACAGCTAACCACCTCCCCTCCCTTCCCTCCTTCCAGGAAACACCATCATCCTCTCCCTCGGCGCGGCCTCCCTCCCGCCCAACCAACCCACCCTCTGGCTCCGCGCCCTCATCTCCCTCGCCTCCTTCTGGCTCGGCTGCCTCCTCTTCTCGCGCCTCGTCCGCCACAGCCCTTTCCGCCCGCGCTCCCGCCTCACCCTCTTCTTCTCCTTCGCCCTCCAGTCCCTCTTCCTCCTGGCCGCCGCAATCCTCGCCCAGTCGCACGTCATCCCCTCGTTCGCGCAGATCTCCATGCGCACCACCCTCGACGCGGCCGGGACGAAACACCGCGAGGAGCTGGAGAACAACCACCTCTCGCTGGCACCGCTCGCGCTACTGGCGTTCCAGTTCGGGGGGCAGATTGTCGCGAGCAGGACGTTGGGGTATACGGAGGTGCCGACGAATGTGCTGACGAGTCTGTATTGTGACTTACTGAGTGATCCGTTGCTGTTCTCGATGAAGGAGGGGATTGGCGCGGATAAGAAGCGGAATCGGAGGGTGGGCGCCGTGGTGATGAGCTTTGTGGGCGGGATTTCGGGGGGGTGGGTGCAGAGGAGTAAGGGGGGGATGGCGGCGGCGCTGTGGATGGCGGTGTTTGTGAAGGTAGTGGTTACGGTTGGGTGGTTGGGGTGGCCAGTTGAGGGGGAGAAGAAGGAGGGGGAGAAGAAGGTTGAGGTTTAGGGGGTGGTGAGGCGGTGTTGTGCAAGTGCACTGGGATGTGTTGACGATGTACGAGACATATGTGGCACATCGGACACATCTGCTGGTCTCAGAAGGCGTGTCATGGGCGTGCAAGACATCTTCTTGGAACCAGACAGTGCGCCTATCTAGAGACCAGACGTGGGAATGGTTGCGCAAAGGGGGAACGGCGCTTGTCAAAATAGACGGTGTCCATGCTTGGATGGTTCAATGCATCTGCTGATAATCTATAGACTGCGCTACAATTACCGGCTGGTATGTCTAATGTAAAACGCTTCAACTACACACGACGATGTGTGATATCATATCCCTGGCCGAGCCCCTTCAAGCTCACAAATGATCCCATCGCCTTCCCAGGAGACCCTACCGTAGCCTAGTCCCAAAATGCTTGGTGCCCCGCCAGTATCCCCATCATGTTTATCAGGAACTCAGCAATCTCATCTCTCCGGACTTTAATCGCTCGACGCCAGAGGGCGAAGCTCTAACAAGGTTCCATATCCAAAGCGCATATTCGAGGGGGACATGCTCGCGGCTCCAGGCTTTCGGCTCGGGCAGGGGTTGGCCTGGCTCCATGCTCTCCGGCCAGGGTGCAGACAACTCCAGTACGATGTCTGTGTTCATGGCGCGGAACAAGAACTCGTCGCGGGACGTTGGCTCCCAGCGTGCGCTTCCTGATCCCCCATCTCGAGAATTGGGCGCGGCCTGGTGATGGTTTTTGTGGGACGGGTTTTGATGCGGGACGCTGAAGCCGGGCAAGTTTCGGTACTCCCTCTCCAACTAAGGGTCGGGATCGGTAGGCTCCGACGGCTGGCTGTTAAGCGTACCCGGCGGTTCCCGTACGATGCTCAGCACCTCTCTCTCAAGATCGCCGCCCTTGTTGAGTCGGAGCTCCGGGAAATCGTTGTCCGGGAATTCGCGTGTACTGTTACTGCTGTCCCGTAATACACCGCGCATTTTGAGGGGATTGGAGGTGTCGGGCTGTCAAATGAGGCCCCGCTGTGTTGCTAGCTGTGGGGATGAAGCGGTTGGCGATGGGATGCTGAGGACGCCGAGGGGAAAGCTTCGGTTGTGGCCGTCGGTGGCCAAGACCAGCTGCTCTTTTACGATACAGTGGAGGAAGTGACATTTTGGAGTTGCGTGGACTGTCGCGCCTGCCATGCCGACTACATTCTTTGCATCTCATGATCTGCAGGCTGCAGATTGCGCACATTTGCAGCCGACGAACGAGCATCCGCCAGATCGTTGTGTGGTTCCGATTGATCAATTGCAAAGTAAAACAATCTGTGCGACTTCGTATTTTTTTTTTTTTTGCGATGGCGCGATAGCTTCTGGGTAACCTCTACGGCCTGTTTGCGACATTGGACGTCAATGACCGGGAAAGCAACTTGCGCACAACTGTGCATCATGAGCAGCTCACGCGGGCGTTGACATCACCACTCAAGCTCCGACAGGGGTCCAGCTCAGCGGATTGCCAAGACATCGTGGCGCGGGTGGGGCCAGCGGGCATATTGCCCCTCTCCCTGGCCGAGCTTGCTAATTCTACGCACGCACCGGGCTCGTCATCAAATCCGAGCGCACAACAACGACCACGCAACCGCGTCCCTCTCCTCCAAAACACTCTTCGGTCGCTGAAAGTCAATCCGCGATAACCACCATAGCTAATCCCCCTCGATTCCGCGCCAATGGTGCACACCAACCTGGCGGCGAGCGCGGTCGCAGCCAGCGCGTCGACCTCAGCCGCCACATCCGCACCCGTCTCCCGACCACGCCGCCTCCCCTCGTCCGGGTCCTTCCACGCCGGCGCGCCCTTCCCGCAGCTCTCCCCCTACGATGAGCTCACTCCCACCGGCAAGCGACGCCGCAAGAGCACCACATCGAGCCTCGGCCCGCAGCGCCGCCAATCCACACATCACTACCACACCTTCCCGACCGCACCACCCAAGACTCCCTCCGAGCCACCCCACCAACCGCCCACCGAGCCATGGTACTCCCGCGCGTCGAGCT
>Ga0247780_1001612_pt1 | contig 11905 bp, 10 predicted proteins | sample UWRJL079202R5_FD_179927 | JGI IMG/M metagenome (GOLD analysis project Ga0247780, IMG submission 179927) | Plant litter microbial communities from Arlington Agricultural Research Station in Wisconsin, United States - UWRJ-L079-202R-5 | ecosystem: Environmental > Terrestrial > Plant litter >... | reverse complement strand
TACCACCTCACGCGCGCCCAGCTCGACGCCCTCCCGGACCCGGCAACCGCCCACGCCCGTCGCGGCGCCGAATTCACCTTTGACGGCGCAGGATTCCTCAAGCTCGTGGAAGCTCTCCGGGCCCCGCTTGGTCCGACTAGCCCGACTGTTTTTGCCCCGTCGTTTGATCATGCAGTCAAGGATCCGAAGGAGGATGATATCGCGGTCCTTGCGTCGCAGAGGATTGTGGTATTTGAGGGGAATTGTGAGTCCCTCCTAGTAGCGTGTGCTGGGGGTGGTGTGGTGTCATTTCAGGGACTAACTGGAGGAAAGATGTCCTGCTGGATAAGCTGCCTTGGTCTACTGCCGCAGAGCTGATGGACTTGAGGTGGTTTGTGGATGTGGATCCTGCTGTGGCTCGGGTTCGTCTTGCCCGGCGACATGTGGCCGCGGGTATTGTGAAGAACTTGGAGGAGGGGGATCGCCGAGCGGTGGAGAATGATCTTCCTAATGGTGAGGAGATTGTGAGGCGGAGGGTGCCGGGTGTTAATGAGGTTGTAACGAGTTTGGAAGACGGGGGATGGGTGCATTTGTAGCGGGTTGGGGGGTTTAGCCGAAGGGAGAGATGGCTTGAGAAACATCTCTGGTCGTGGTGGAGGATGATTCGAGGTCTTGCTCATGTCTCTCGGCGGGTTTGAGTAATCACTGTGTTCATGTGCGAGGGCTCTGGCTAAAGTAAATGGTTTCTCTGCTGATGGGAAGATGCGTTGGAGAACCCCTCACACAGCTTCTCCCAAAACAGCGAGGCATGGCCTTGCGTATGTCAGGCCTTCTTTGCATTATAAAAGGCCTTATTTATATTTCAATAGGACTTAGCCACGTTGTGAGAAAGCTTGCCTACATTTTGACATGCATTGCTTTCGTCTTCGGCGGCATATATTGCACTGTGAGAGGCCTTATTTGCAAGATCAATCGCCTCGCTTACAATATAGAAGGCCTTATCTATTTTGTGAAGGCTGTAAGTGTGTTCTAGTGGGCTTCGATTACACTGACTTAGACCGTTGGAAAATGCAAAAAGGCCTCGAGAGATAATGCAACATACTTACAACATTAAGCTGATGGCCCGTCTTGGCAGCATGAAGGCATCCTCCGCACTGATTGTTCGTACCCGAAGGACATAGGGAGTGGATATCCGGATCCATAAACTGAGGATTTCAGAGGGGATTTTCTGTGATGCCGGGGTTTGTGATTTAATGCTTCCCAGAACTGAGTGCCCGAGAGACCAACCAGGCAACTTATTCCTCATGATGCTGCATGTTCAGGCAACGCCGTTGAATCATAGAATTTGTGCTGGCCACTGTAATGTTGTTAAGTCTGGTGGCTGCTGGACAACGGAGCAAGCATTTTATCGACCTCGACGGGATTGTTCGGAGGCGAGGAAGGCCATTTGAAAGCTCCCTATCTGCAAGTAACAACCCGGACTTCAACCGCACAATTCCGGCCTGGCTACCTCTGAATCTCGCCATATGCAAGGGAAGGACGTCGACAGCGAAGCTTACCACTCGTCTCTTTCTGAAGAACCCACGGAGGGACGGACTCTTCTCTCGCCGCGGCCCGCCCTGGCGAAGCCAGGCCGTCCTTCGTGGCACAATTGGCTAGCGCGTCAGACTGTTAGTTCACTTGCAATCTGGAGGCTGTAAGTTTGACCCTTACTGAAGGAGTTCCATACCCTTTCTTTCCTTCTTTCTTCACAAGAGCATACCCTGAATAAGGGGTTAGAAGCGATACAAAACAAAAGTTGTGGGAAAGAACTCCTTTCTGACCAAACGAGGAGGAGCTACCGAATCTCAAGCAGGGGGATGCCATTCTTTCCGTCCATACGCTCCGGGAAGAAAAAAAGGAAAATAGGGGTTCAGAGATGCAAACTACAAGAATGTAGAACAGGGAGGCAAAAAATAACTCCTTCGGTAAGGGTCGAACTTACAGCCTCCAGATTGCAAGTGAACTAACAGTCTGACGCGCTAGCCAATTGCGCCACGAAGGAATGCCACAGACGCACCCGAAAGTGCTGTTCGTTGGAGTTCGGGTCGCGGCTTGGCGCATATGTATTCAGTAGTTTCAGATTATTGCTGTCCTGTACTCGAGGTTTGGCTATAGGTCACGGGTCTCATAGAAGGGATATGAATACGCTTCTCCTACATTTGCTACACAGCTATGACCATTACTCCATCTCATCTCGAACCATCGTTCTTGAAAAACATAGTATCGGGTTAGAGTGAAGTGTGAGAGCTGGTGAAGCGGCTTGCCCTGCAGGGTTCAGCCAGGGATGGAATAAGCCACGTGGGCCCCACCCCAGTTGCCGCCCCGGCAAGCTAGGTGTCCTTTGCGGCTGTCGAGTCTCGACACAGTAAACTCCCAACGGCGGCTGAGTGGTGTTTTTCGAAGCATTGAACCCGACCCGTAAAACGAATTCGAGGCTTCCTGCTGCGTGGCCCTTGGAGAGAGAACGGGAAGCATTCGCCAATGCGGCCCTGACACAACCGAGGAGCAACGCCCAACTGTCCGCGTGCCCCGACGACGTGAGCGCGTACCACTTTCTACTCTGTAGACTTTTGAGAAAGGAGGGGACCTAAACGAGCAACCAATTTGGACGATTCGAGCTGGGCAACCTCACGCTCGTGAGGACACCCGCCATGATGAACGAAAAGCACCTGGATGACGAAGCATTCGGCGCCAAGAGTGGCATTGTGAGCGCATTCGACGCATTCCGTACGTGGTCTCCCATTGCGCCCATCCCTGTCTCGCGGAGCTCGCTGACCAGACCCTGTTGCGCCGCTCTCTAGCCAAATCAAAACCACAATATGTCCAGCGGACAGCCGGCGGCGGCAAGTGGACCGTCGCCATGATCTTCATATCCGTCGTCCTCGCTTGGACGGAGCTCTCCCGGTGGTGGCGCGGTTCCGAGACGCACACCTTCGCCGTCGAGAAGGGTGTATCGCACGTCCTCAACATCAACCTGGACATCGTAATACGCATGCGGTGCCCCGACTTGCACATCAACGTCCAGGATGCCGCCGGCGACCGCATTCTTGCCGCATCGCTACTGAAGCGGGACCCGACGAACTGGTCGCAATGGGTCGACAACCGGGGCATCCACAAGCTGGGGAGGGACGCCAGCGGCGCAGTCAACACCGGGGAGGGCTACACATCCGGTGTACATGAGGAAGGTTTCGGCGAGGAGCACGTCCACGACATCGTCTCCCTGGGTCGTAGGAAAGCCCGGTGGGGCAAGACGCCCCGACTCTGGGGTACCGAGGGCGACAGCTGCCGCGTCTACGGCAGTCTGGAGTTGAACAAGGTGCAGGGCGACTTCCACATCACCGCTAGGGGACACGGTTATATGGAGTTTGGGGAGCATCTGGATCACAATTGTAAGCTCTCCCTTTCCCTCCCCTAAGTCTTCGCGCACATGCTAACCCAGACAGCGTTCAACTTCTCGCACATCATCTCGGAGCTCTCTTTCGGCCCCTACCTTCCGTCTCTCGTCAACCCCCTCGACGGCACCGTTGACACCACGCCCGCCCACTTCCACAAGTTTCAGTACTTCATGTCCATCGTGCCAACCGTCTACAGCGTTGGTGACCCGGCGAGCCTCGGCTCCCGCTCCATCGTCACGAATCAGTACGCCGTGACCCAGCAAAGCCGCGAGGTCAGCGACCGCACCATCCCAGGCATATTCTTCAAGTACGACATCGAGCCCATCCTGCTCAACATCGTCGAGTCCCGCGACAGCTTTTTCGTTTTCATCATCAAGCTCGTCAACATCCTGAGCGGCGCGCTCGTTGCCGGCCACTGGGGGTACCGGCTGTCGGACTGGGCTGTTGAGGTTTTGGGGAGGAGGCGGCGCAGCGGCCATAGCGATGGCATGCTGGGTGGGAAGGGGTCTTTCCGCGAGTAAGGGGAAGTTGTTTGGCGTCTGTTATCAGGGTTACATACAGGGCAAAATAGTTGTACGATTTTGGGGTCAAAACCTTTCTATCATATACCATCATTCTAGAGCTGGCGAAAATTGGCATCACGTTCACGAAATGATCTTGGGGCGGGATGATGGCTGTGCTTTTGTGGTTTTTTGGCGTCACTCACTTTGAGACCGAAATTTGCTCCTCCCCGTAAGCCTTGTACTACTGACCATTGACTTTCATGTATACAGTAAACAGATAGGTTATAGCCTGGACATTCATCCGCGAGTATTGCTGAATGTAGTGATATTGCGAAATGCCAATGTCAATCTTCCTCAGCTGCATGGCGTATCCTGCACAGAGTATACCCTACATAAACACCTAACCTAATCCTAGTAACTTAGGGTACCTGGTATCAGATCCTGGGTCTTAAATCTCAGATCTCAAATCTTAATACCGCTCCATCAACCACTGCCTCCTCTCCTCCTCGTCCATTTTCTGCAGAAACTTCAGCTCAAACTCCTTCAGCGCCGTATACCGCTCCACCAGCTCAGCCCCTATGTGCCCCACCAGCTCCTCGTCCTCACGAAGCGCACCCAGCGCCTCCTCCACACTCCCAGGCAGCATCTGCGTCACGCCCATCTCCTTGCGGTCATTCTCGGTCAGATTGGCCGGGTCAATCTCACAGTCGCCCCAGACAAGTTTCTCCCGCGCTACCACGCCGTGGATACCTGAGAACAACAACGCCGACATGGCGAAATAGGGATTCGCCAGCCCGTCCATGGATTTGAGCTCCCAGTGGCTGTCTTCGACCTTGCGTAGCGCCGTCTCCCGATTCTGAGTACCCCATGTCACCCAGCGACCACCGGCCCAAGCACCATCGACCAACCGCTCGAAACTGGCGGGGTTGCTGTATGTGAAGGCAGTAATAGCGCGTAGGTGCTTGAGCACGCCGGCGTAGAAGGATTCGTATATCTCTGGGCGGGACCCGCCGGGAGACGAGATAGACACGTGAGTGTGTGCAGCGGTGCCGCATGCGTGAGCAAAAGGCTTGGGGTGCAACGTGAGACGGAAGCCCGCTGCTGTTGCGAGGGCGCACATCACGTCTCGTGTGTGCAGCAGCGTGTCGACAGCTTCGATGGGGGAGTAGGGCGGCAGGACGAGCTCGAATTGGCCTGTAGCGCTTTCGGCGTGGAGCTGCTCGACAAAAATGCCCATTTCCTCGAGCGCTGCGACGATATCGTGCAGAAGCTTAGAAATCTTGGGATCGGCGAAGTAGCGGGACACTGACCAAGCATGTCCGTCAGTGGTGAGAGTTGTGAACCGGCTGCCGTTAGCAGTGTTGGGTGCCTTTTCAAGACGCTCAACTAGTAGAAATTCTATCTCGAAGCCGAGGAGGAAAGCGAGGTTGTTTTCAGCACCGAACTCGACGGCCCGTTGGAGCAACGATCGTGGACAGAGAGCGACTCTTGCCCCTGATTTCTCGCGGAAGTCGGCATACATCGACACATGGCCATCGATGGGGCCTTTCTTCAAGGATGAAAAGTCTGGGTGCAGTCGGTACTCGCCGGTAGCCACGGCACCTGGCATCAACCAGTCGTTCTGGATCATGCTGAAGGCAGCTTTGGTGATGCCGATGTCGGTCGATTTGCCATCGCCGAGGAGAGACATAAACTTCCGGAAGGGCACCATACGCATCTTTGGCTGCGCTGTAAAGTCGTTCCAGCAAATTCTGATGAAGTTGGGCTGGTCGTTGGTCTTGAGGAAGTTTTGGAAGAGCTCGGCATCCGTCAGATAGGCTCCTACATCAACATCTGAGCCATCGTCCAGCTCATAGAACTCAAGACCGAGGCGGTACAGCTTGTTCGAAGTCTTGAACAGCATGTCCTGCACCAGTTCGATCGCAGCCTTCCATCCTATATGACCCTTGCGAACATATTCACAGAGGACCTATGGCGTTGTCAGCCAACTGAGGTATCCTGTCCGAACGCAAAGATATCCTACCGTCGCAAAGACCTCGCGCATCTGCATGTTCGCAAGCAAGTAGGTCTCAGGAAACCAGTGGCCATCGCTGCTCCAAATGACCTTCGACCATGGGCACAGCTCCAGGATCTGGCGCAGCACCCTTTCTTGGCCATCTTGACTCAGAGCAGGGAACACCTCGCCTATATCAGCGTAGACATTTTCATAAACTGAAGCCAAGTATCCAGCCTCGCGAGTGAATGGATAAGAGGCGTGCAACAAGACAATAGGAACCGTTGGGTATGCGCGGATAAAGCCCTGTAGGTGCGATGGGGATGCCTTGGAGAGCGTGATATCGTTGTCGCCTAGGCCCGTGTGGAACTGAATCGGCTTCTTCTGCCGAGCGGCGCAGTCCCGAATCAGCGTCGCGGTGCGGTGGACGACCAAGTCATTCAAGCTGACTTCCTGCAAGCGCTCAAAATCCAAGAGAGCAAAGTTGGCAATGATGTCACCAAAAGCGCGACGTGCGGCATCTTCGTCCGCAGCAGCAAGCACATCAAGGCCGGTTCGGTAGCAGATAACTCGCGGATGTCAGTATTCTCCCCTGACACACGAACTGGCCGGAGCCAGCCGAAAAGGGGTAATCAAGCAGACACACCAGACTTGAAAGCCACAACCTCCGGGTCTTCGATAGCTCCAGTGATGTGAGCGTCAAACTCCCGGACAAAATCGTCGTACGCATCGTCCAATACATCGTTGCCGGTCTGATTCGAGGCATCGCATGTCTTGCCCAAGCGCTTGATGATATCGGCGGCGACCTTCTCAATCCTCACAATACGCTTGCACTTGCTGCGAGTGTAGTCGTCATGCCAAGAGTAGTGCTCGGCATCGTCTCCATCAAGGCCATCGTCGACCAGAATCGTCTCGATGCCGAAGAGACACTGGGCCGCCCAGTCCTCAAACGAATCAATGCGCTGCTGTTCAATGGCCGCAACGACCGCTTCCCACGTGAAGCCGCATCCAAGAACCGTTGCTAGCTGACGCACAGCTCTCAGATGAGGCAGCGAGGTTGTCGCCGCGTGGATTGCATCGCCTACTGCTTCGGTGGTGATAGCTAGGAGAGGATGCTTGCCCAGAGCCTCAGGCTTGAGCAGCGGGTGGGCGTGGTTGTCAACAATAGGGGTGACGCGAATAGCTCGAGCAACGGCATCGACTTGCGAAGGCGTCACGGAGGATTTAACCCCCACCCACGAAGTCATCTTGCTGGCGCTGCTGCTTATGCTATGCCGCGCGAATGTGTTGCTAGTAACTACACCTGCCTCAAGCACTTGACTGAGTTGTGAGGGGGGGGCCTTTGAAGGTTTTTGGCAAGCAATGCGATGATGGTCGTATTGCGCAACGGCCAACAATGAGGTCGGACGATGCCGCATTATCATCACATCATGTCTCAGCGCACTGCATGCAGCGCGGGGCATGTCTTACCCCATCGCCTGACATCCCCGAGAGCTCGCCTTTCCGCAGGGAACATGGTAGCATAGTGCCTTCCCTTCGGGAGGCCTTGGGTTTACACGAATACGCCTCATCTGGTGCGTCATGGCGACCGATCCCTTTTCTAAGCTCGCTGGTCTCAGTGGAATGGGAATTGACGCCGAAGGCTCGCTCTGCATCGCGAGATTGTGCGCAATACTCTTCCAGAATTGGTATGTACAGTGTGTCTGCACCGTGTCTGCGGAAGGCTAGGTGGCAGCCATGATGAAAGGAAATAGCAACTTTAGACCTGGAAGGATTGCGCCGTGCAATCAATTTCGACGTAGAAAGGACCGGCAAAAGAGATGCCCTAAAATTGAGCCGGAATGGTCGGTAACCGTGCCGCTGCTTGTGCCTGACAGTGTCATACGCGATACTATCGGACGGCGAGGCAGTAGCGGGTAAGATTGACAAAGGCAGCTTGATCTGTCATTTGCTGTCTGTCAAACGTCAAATTCGACGCGGTCGTTTCAGTAGGAAACTCAATTCATCGCTTCTCGCCTTTGCGAAATTCGACAAATTTCGGGACCCCCCTCCATCCACAGCACCCCGCCAAGCCGGCAACGATGAATTGCCAAGACTCATGCCTGCCCCTGTCGTGGTGTCGCCATAAACTAGCGTTCGCCTGCAAGCCTCGATGCCGATGCCCAGCCTTCCAGAAAGCCAAGTTTGAGAATCTCGTGGCTTTGCGCAGGGAATAAAAACAACGACGTAATCGCCGTATCCACCCGGACCTGGGATGAAAACTGAAAGAGATGCGCGGCTTCCCGGTGCTGCGCCCTGGAATTCCCAGGTGAGGGCTGCAGGACGTTTGCGGTCGGGCGGGCAGAAGAAGCACGAGGTTGCATTCGCTTTGTTTGTCCGTGGCTCCCGGGGACTCGTGGGTCGTACTTTGGAAATGGGGGGGGGGTCATATGCAGCGATATGCGCCCACCCTCCCGCCTGGGAACGAGAGATCTGAACCAGGTTGCCCTCCCTCCCAGGAGTTAGCCGTCAACACAGATTAGCTTGCATTTCCCTAACTGCTGCCGCCAGTCGGATCGTACACGAGCCTGCGGCATCCCTAAAAAAAACCTGATTGACACCCCACCCTCGCGCGGGCACTCCGTCAACGGGGAGAAACACACACACCTGCCTGCGTAGTGGCGCAACCCCCCTCCCCAGATTCACCACTCCCTCTTCCATGTTTTTGTCCCCCTTCCATTGTCCACTCAACGTCTTCGTGATATCCATTCACACAGTATTCCGTGCCAACTTGCGATCCTTACCGTTTCCCCGTTGATAGCCGCTATCTAATCGCCATCTGCTCGAGGAGACTTTGGGTTTTGTTTTTCTTTTCGTTCCACTTTAGTCGCTCGCTACCTACGAAACGATGCTGTCGATACCACGGATCGCCGTGGCGGCCTCCCTGATCGGAGCCGCCCACGTAAACGCCGCCTACAGTATTGGCTCGCCTGGTACGTTTGCACACCATCGCCGGATCGCCAATGCTAACGGAGTGCAGCCGAAATAAAAGCGACAGCGGCTCAAGTCGCCTGGGACCTGATGCAGTACTATAAGGGGAATCAGTCAGGCCAGACACCGGGCATCCTGCCGGGCCCTCCTCCGGCTGGCGATTATTACTGGTGGGAGGGAGGCGCGCTGTGGGGGACGCTGATCGACTACTGGAAGCTGACGGGCGACTCCTCTTACAACGAGGTCGTCACCGAAGCCATGCTCTGGCAAACCGGACCGGGCGAGGACTACATGCCGCCAAACGTCACGGTATCGCTAGGGAACGACGACCAAGGTTTCTGGGGCATGTCCGCCATGCTGGCCGCCGAGAACGGCTTTCCCGATCCTCCGCCAGATAAGCCTCAATGGCTCGCGCTCGCCCAGGCCGTATTCCATACCCAGGCAAATCCCGATCGGCACGATACAACTTGTAACGGTGGTTTGCGATGGCAGATTCCGCTGTCTAACAACGGATATAACTACAAGAACAGTGAGCGCCAGCCTGATGAAGTCGACACATAGGTGTGCGCGGATCGCTGACAGAACTATAGGTATTGCGAATGGCTGCTTCTTTAACCTCGGTGCGAGACTCGCGCGCTACACAAATAATCAGACCTACGCCGACTGGGCCGAAAAAACCTGGGACTGGATGGTGGGTGTCGGATTTATGGACAGCGAATACAACATCTACGACGGTGGCCACGTCGAACATAACTGCACCGACATCAACAAAGCCCAGTTCTCGTACAATAACGGCGTTTTCCTCCTCGGCGCCGCGTACATGTACAACTATGTGTGTTGATAGCTTTCACCGTGAAGACTAACTTTCAAAGTCGCTAACATCGACGCAGACGGATGGAAGCGACGTATGGAGGGACCGTGTTGACAAGCTTGTCGACGCAACGATCAAGACTTTCTTCCCCGGAAACATCGCCTACGAGCTTGCATGCGAAGAGCACATGTCTTGCACCACCGACATGCTGAGTTTCAAGGGCTACGTCGCCCGCTGGATGTCGGTCGTGACTCAGGTTGCGCCGTTCACAGCCCCCAAGATTCTCAATGTTCTCCAGACGTCAGCCGAGGCCGCCGTTGCCACGTGTACCGGAGAAGACACCAGGCGAGCGTGCGGCTTCAAGTGGCACGACAAGGCGTACGATGGAAGCCACGGAGCAGGGCAGCAGATGAACGTTCTTGGGGCCGTGTCATCGCTTCTCATTGGGCAGGCCCTGCCGCCGTTGACCAACGCCACCGGAGGTACCAGCAGGGGCAATCCAAATGCCGGCAGTGGGTCAAACACCTTTGACGGCAAACGGGCGCCACCGACGGCAGGAGACAAAGCAGGCGCCGGTATTCTCACATTCATCATCCTAGGTACGGCAGTAGGCACGTTTGGTTGGATGAGCACCGGTCTATAAGGGAGAGCCTGGTCAAGGATCATAGTGCTGGCGCAACGGCGTTCAGCGTTGGGTTTCGAGCGGACGTTGTTTTCTCACTGCTGTGCATTGGGTCTACTAATCATTTCTTTGCCTGTTGTTACGATTTCCCCCACCGGTGGATTATACGGCGTTTTGGGAAAGACGGATGAACGAACGAATGGACGCTCTGGGATGAGGGATACAGGGAGGCATGCTGCGTTTGGCGTTGGTTCCACAGCTGTTGTGTTTCTCCCTCGGGCGGCACTGTATTGCGAAGGATAGATTGCATTCTCGACGGCCCCTTCTGAGCGGGGTTATCTGCACATATTTTGTAGCCCTGTCTAAGGGGCTGGTGTGTGTATATATTGCTTTTTGGGTCTCCGCATTCAGCACGTCAGTTATGGTTGATTGAAGCTGGCTTTGGCAGTGCCAGGTGAAGCATGAAGTGGACAGAAAGGTTATGATCAGGTGCTGACAGGTGATCTGAGGGATGAGTGACGACATGGAGTGACAACAAATAACGGGTTGTTGACTGTCGTTGGCTGTGGTGCCATCAGTCAGCGCTAGGTAATGCAGAGAAAGCTTGAGTTTCTTATGAGCGTTAGGGGCGGCAGTGAGATTCCGACATGGGACGAGGTTCTGGCGCTTAGTTTTTGAGCTTGTCCACATGAGGGTTGATAGGCAACCCACTTTTCCAATCTGATGGACTGTATCCCTTCTGTAGTGCCATCCTACTCTAGGTTGGAGCCAGAAAAATGAGGAACTCCAATGCACTTCGTTCGATGTGCAGGAAAGCAAACCTTTGAACAACGGGCACGTACTCTGCACCGTTTCCATGATTTGCAGCATGCACAACGATCGTCTCCACCATGCCGCCAAGGCCCAACGTTGGTTGCTAGGCCACCCCAGCCAGGAGGTCTTGGCCAACCCAATAGGTATGGCCGTTCACTCACCTCAAGCTCACTGCCAACCTCACTCACCATCCCTTCTCCCAACCCCTTTCCAACAAAAAAATATACGTACAACACACCAACAGCAACCCAAACAACCAAAACCAACCGTCCGTTAAAATGCCCCTCCCCGACTTCACCTCCCCCTCCCTCTTCCCCACCTTCGAAACCTACCCCACCTCCTTCCCCTCCCCCCCCTCCTCCCCCACCTACTACCTCCTCGGCCAAATCAAAGACGACATGACCATCACCAAGCCCACCCTCGTTTGCTCCGACCGCTCCGGCGCCCCCTTCGCACTTGTCTTCGACGGCCTCGAGCGCGACGGGCTCGACCTCAAGAAAGTCGGGCTGCGCAAGGGCTGCACGGCTGTAGTACCGTTTGCGAGGAAGGTCCCGCCTGCGGAGGAGGGGACGGGGAAGAGGGGGTTTGTGACTGTGCCGAGGGAGAGGGCGGGAGAGGTGAAGGCGATTCCTGGGGGGTTGGAGAGGGTTTTGGTGCTGGGGGAGAGGCTGAGGGAGAGGGAGGGGGAAGGGAATAAGGAGAGGGTTTGTGAGGGGTGCGGGAAGGGGGGAGAGTTGTTGAAGTGTACCGGGTGTGTGGGGATTAGGTATTGTAGTA
>Ga0247780_1001611_pt1 | contig 11905 bp, 8 predicted proteins | sample UWRJL079202R5_FD_179927 | JGI IMG/M metagenome (GOLD analysis project Ga0247780, IMG submission 179927) | Plant litter microbial communities from Arlington Agricultural Research Station in Wisconsin, United States - UWRJ-L079-202R-5 | ecosystem: Environmental > Terrestrial > Plant litter >... | reverse complement strand
GTTGAATTTCCTTATCAGTTTTGACTGAATTTCCCATAGTAATTTTTTTTTTAGACCACCCTTACAACAAATTGTCCTCCGGACAGGATAAGGTTACGTTTACCAGAGCGCTAAGTTACGTTAAACTACTCACTAGCACCTGAAAAGTAAAGTACGTAAATGCAGAGTAAAGTCCGAGAACTAGGGCTGAAGCAGCTTTTAAGTTAGTTTTAAGCCTAAATCCTAGCCTATTAGCCCCGAGTTTAGGCTTAAGATATATTAGTATATACTTTGAGATAGTACATGATACTCTAATTTGGAATTTAAGATCGTATATAATATCCCAGTTTAGAATTTCCAGTTTAAACGCTACTCTCCAAGAGGTATGATAAGATAAGTGCTCCTTATAAGTAGTAAGGTGATTATATTATAGTTATATAAAGAGTGTAAAGTTTATAAGATTATAACTTTATAATTATACACGTAGTGTTATAACGTAAGCTCCCCTATTATGGATGCAGGTGTATTAAAGTCTCTACTGATCTAAAAGTAGGTAAAGCTTATGATAGAAGGCTTTAGGTGGGGTTAAAGGATTTAATTATCTTTACTATATATAACTTGGTTCAGAACGTTAATAAGTATTCCTTTAGCTAGGGGTGTAGAATGCCGCTGCTTATGTGATAGGCAACGTAAATACTTAAAGGTCTTAATTAAAAACAGCTGGGTTATTAATGTATAGTTATTTTACCCAGTCTATAGGTGACGTTACTACTATTATTATTAATAGGTGTTAGAAGCGCTGCACTCTGGATTCTGTGGAATTAAAGGAGTTGCAACTGTGTGATTGTATTCCTTGTTCAGCTCTCTGGCTCAGCCAGAGAACCTTTCTTATAGCTGTGAATAGTGGCAAGCCGCGTGGCAAAGCCACGCGGCTACAATTTCGCGTCTGTGGCAATGGTTACAAATCTATTGTTCTGGTGGTTTCCAGACTCTTCTTTCTGGGCCAGCCAGAACCCCTTCCTTTTTGACAATAGGGAAGTTTAGCTAAGGGGACTGAAAACGGGCCCTTAAGGCTGTGTGGCGGCCGTGTATGGGATCACCCCAACTTAGTGAAGAATCAGGGAAAGCTTAGGATAAATCAACCACAGCTCACCCCAGCTCAGGACTACGAATGAAAAAGGAAATTCTATGAGCCCAGATTCGTCTCAGACAACCAGGCTGTTGTCACCAGGCATGCGATGATGATGCATTCACTCGTAACCTCTGCGCCACGTTTGGCATCTAATTCCCGACAGATATCTAGTCCCCGCAGGATTTCAACCGTTCTCAAAGTCGTCCATTTTGAGGGCAGACAAAAAGCTCTGCTCAACCAGGAGAGTCAACATGGTTGCTGATTCGACTGGCAAGACTGGCGAAATGGCCGGAAGGCGGAGCGAGCCTGACAGCCACACCATTGCCTTACCTCAACGCCCGGCCCCCAAGAAGATACCCAAGGAGAAACCCAAACGGAGAAGCCAGCCAATGTTCTGCAACACCCTTCCAGTCGCGCGAAACGGTCATTTTTATGGCCGGGACGAGATTTGGATCGCATTGACAGCATCTTGCAACCTGCACACTCGGATTCCTCAACGGTCCTCCCATCCGTGGTGCTGCATGGGCTCGGTGGGGTGGACAGAATGCAGATTGCGCTCAAGTACGCCTATTCAAAGCTCGATGAGCTAGATGCCGTGATTTGGATCGATGCGACGAATACGATCTCAATCCGGAATAGCTTCAATCGAGATACATCGGAGGCTCTAGGGCTTTCCCAGCATGAGTGGCAGTACCGAGACCCTGCGGTAATAGCGAGCTAATAGGACTCGAGCCCTCAAATGGTGGGCTTGGCGAAGCAGAAAGTCAGTCCCTTCGTTGACGGCAAATCCGCACACTTCGATACTTTCTTTGATAGGAGCAGCGGCCGCCAAGCCGTCTCTCGTGGTCACGATGATTGAACCGTATTTAGAAGCTGGCCAGTACTCTCCTAGCTTCTCGTGGGTGATGGAGAGCGCGACAGCGATGAAGATCTTCATGCCACAGAACTTGTCAAAAAGATGGGAGGACCTCCTCTTGCTCTCTGTCAAATGGCCGCCCATATCAACGCAGCGAGCTGTACCTTCAGCCACCTGTTGGACATATACACCAAGGAGAGAGAGCGCCTGGAGAAGGAGACGAAACCCGGATCAAGTTATCTGGGATATAGGCACTTGCTCGAAACAGTGTGGTCGGACGACATCTCCGCCCTTTCATGTGAAGAACGCTATTTCTTGGATGCTTGTCTTTCTTCTCCTCGGAGAAACCTATCCCTTTGGCCCTCATGAGCGGCGGTGTGGTGTGAGTTTCATCTCTTCTTCAAAAGGCGCCCACTTTTAGCTGACGCCCGATGTGGGACATCCAATGCGAACACTGTCATCAAAGGACTGAAACGCCGCTCATTTTTGAAGCTGGGCAATGTCAATCGTGCAGTTTGGGTCCATCCACTGGTGCAAGCGCGATTTTCGGCTGGGTGGCCGGCGAAATCCAACTCTTTTGCCATCAAAATCATTGAGACCGCCATAGCAGCTCTAGCGTTGGTCATTTCGGACGATTACACGCTTGATCACGAATTTGTGAAGCTTGTATACATACCACATGTAGCTGCCTTGGCTAAAAGCTACCATAACTTCGAGGAAGGGCTCCCGTCCGTCCTCTTTGGGGACTCTTTGAAGCAGGCCGAGGATAACAAAGCCTGGCCCTTAACCTGTGGTTACTTGGACCTTATGGTGAAAGCCGCGAAGTAAGTGCCTATCGTCGCTGTCTTTATCTTACCATGATGGAGCATATGAGCTGAAACCACTCCTCTACAGAAAAGTGTTAGATCATTCCGATGATGTAGGGCCGGTTACCATTCTGCTTGACGTTGCCGAGAGGGCATACTCGAGATTTCCATCACCAGACCACTTCGATGCCGAAGAAATGTATGCGACAAAGGAGGCTTATTCAATGCGTTGGCAACCACGCGACCATTAGTGAAGCTTTAGAGGCATCCAGACCAAAGCCGGTGAGAAATCCGCCCCTGAGTCTGTGGCCGTTGTATGCTTATATGTTGGCTTGTTTGTTGAAAGAGGAAACCTGGTTGGGGGCTGTCAAAAATAAAAGAGGAGGCTGAGACTCCTCAGGGGTTTAGTATAGTTGCCTTGTCACGAGAAACGCAAATTGATTTACCCGGCTTTTATTGCACGTGTTGAATCCATACGAAATGGAACATGGCTAGACACCCGCAATCAAAGCAAGCTCCTCATGCCCTATGATTGATCCTCACCTTTGCAACGAGACTCGACTTGGAATAGCCCAAGCTCGTTTTCTTCCAGCCTGTAGAATCAGCCCATGGACTGCTCTGCCTCTTGCTCTAGTGTGAAAGTTAAAATTGCTCTGACGGTCCCGTGAGTAAAGTGACATTCTTTTTTCCGACAAATACGCTACTGTTTTCTACACTGCTCATGAAGTTATGCACATAATCATCCCTTCTCCTTAACCCCAAAGTCAAGCTTGAGATACTAACAATCAACACTGAGACCAATTCTTCGCCCTCATACCGCTCCCCTCATCCACTCGTCCACTGGCTCCTCCACTTACTGGTAAACAAACTTCAGATCCAGAGGCTGGAACCCGCTGTTCACATACCTTTCGGCCAGATGATATAGCTCCCAATACTCGAAGCTGGTGGGCATCTCGAAAGCACACTGAAGGTCCTGAAAATACCCCTTCATGAAGTTATCGAGACGCATGCCATCCACACCCCAGGTCAGATCACCGCGCATCCCATGCATACACCATCTAACAAGACAGTACCAGGTCTGGAGAAATGCAAACTGGTTCATGGGCGATGTCGGGTCCATTGCTAATCTCAGGCGTAAGTACTTGGCTCTGCAGGGCCCGCATTTGGTCCAGGAGACAAGTTCAAGGCGAATAGCAGGGTTCATGATCGCTCGGGCGCCTTCGAGCGCTCCATCACCGGCCCATAGATTCTTCACTGCAGATATAGGTTAGTTTTGAACCCCTCTGGCGTCGTAGGCTGTAGGAAGGGGATCAACATACGTATCCCATGTGAAGATCGGGATTGTCCAGCAGCCTCGAAGCCCAGCCTCTGGAATCTTATTGTAGAGTTTGAACCACAGATGTTTCAAGACTTTTAGTTCTTCCTTATTGCCCAGTAGTCCTGAATTCGCGCTCATTGTGTCGGAGCTGGGTCCTTGAGTAGCGATTCCCTTGCCTTTGCGACCCTTGGGAGCATTCGCAGAGCCGGCGGAAGCAAAGGGCTCGACCTCCCAAGATTCGTCAACACGAAGGTCCTCTGGTTGGAGAGTCATGTCACTCTCGGGAGAGCCGGTATCTTGCTCGTCACCGATATCATCCATCGTCACATCTTCGTCTTCCTTGACGCTGAGATCATCTCCACCCCTATATCCCTCACCGGCAGACTCTTCATCCGCGCTGTCGGGCTCTTCAGCTTTGACACGCTGCCAGTACCCCGGCATGATGCTGTACTTAGGGGCCAGCATCTTTTCGGCGGGGAGGGTTGAACAGCTCTGCTTATCTGCAATTTTCGGGTTAGCTTCCTTTCGAGCCAGCAGTAGTTTCAAAGGGAAAAAAGGACAATACTTACTCGGTTGCCAGAGTGCTTCTCGACCCTTCAGTCTCGCGCTGGCAAATGACGTACTCCAAGGATGTCGTGTTCGTGCCGTCTCTGACTGAATGATCAGGCCGATGTCGCCAGCCCGGAGAAGCGCAAAGTGCTCGTCCTGGTCGATGTACCGCGGATGATGCTAAACAGGCGGAAAGCTCGGAGACAACACAAGACTTTAGTGGTGTCGGAGATCACTACTTCTCCAAGACAACTTGCTGCCGGACAGCAAAGACTATTCGGTGATGAGGCTTGAGGGGATGTAACAAGCCGAAATATCCTCAAGCAAGGTGGGATTATTTTCCCAACTTGTCAAATCTGCTCAGAGAGGAGCTGTCAGTAATGAGAATCTTCGCCTATTGCCCTGTTGCTCGACAGATGTCTTTGAGTTCAGGCTCATTGGCACATTGAATCGAGAAACAGTGGCTCAATTTATGAGAGGTGTAGGAAATAGCTGCAGAAGATAGGAACGGCAGCAACACTTCCGCCGGCTGAAGAACGTCCCAACGGGGTAACTCAGCGGCTTAGGCTGAGATGGACTGGCCCCCTGAAGGGAAAACTCTGACGTATACATACCTGATGGACAACCGTTGGGCAATGCTGTTCTGTGCTGTTTGATGAAAGTGTGCTTGGCTGAGCTAGATGTTTTGGTTGGTAACACAAAGTTGTCTGCGACGAATCTGGGCACACCAAATTTCCTTTTTCGTTCGTCGTCCTGAGCTGGGGGTGAGCTGTGGCTGGTTTGTCCTGAGCTTCCTCTGATTCTTCCCTAAGCTAGGGTGATCCCATACACCGCCACCGCCGCACAGCCTCAGAGGCCCCTTTTCAATCCCCCTCGGCTAAAGTTTCCTGTCTATGGAAAGCAGATGACGCAAAACTATCGCGGTATTAGCGGTGGCGGTGCGAAAAGAGGAGGAAACGAATTTTATGGTCCATTGCAGCCGAGACCATCTCCCGAATCTGCTTACAAGATAGACTGATGATTCGTGGAAAGGTAAGGGCCAGGTTTCGGGACTGCCAGTCCGTGTTTTTGTCTGCCCAGTGCTTGGGCGACACAGTGAAACTGTGGTGGAGCCTAATTCTGGGCCCGTTCGCCAGAGTACCGAGCTGCGTCGGACCACCCGCCAGGCGTCACAGCTTCCAGGGTAGTCTTGGGCCCGAATTTTGGCCTAGAATATACTAGTACATGCCCTGGGATAGTGCATATACCCCAGCTCGAATTTTAGGATGGTACAGGATATATTATCACTGATGGGACGTCCTATAGTACACCAGTATATGATGGGATGTCTCAGAATATACCAGTACATGCCCTGGGATATTACATAATGTCCTAGCTTGGAATGGTAATTTGTTACGGCCTACTCCTGGTACACGGTGGTGACTAAGGTAAAGACAGATCGTAGTAGCGGATAAGGTCTCTGACCGTGGCTAATTGCTATAAGGTGATGGGAGTAAGATGACTGAATGAAGGCTAGTATAACTCTCGGGGTGTTACACTGTTAAGCAGATCGCAGACTCAGAGGTTGTGAACAATAAGTCTCACAGAACAATGTATTGCTAGCGTGAGGAACTAAGAGGTCCCTCACTCCATCATAGCAGCGATGGCACTTATATACTGCAGGGCTTTTGGTCTTTGCACCCTGGGCCTGAGGTAACTTGTACTTTGCTCTGTTGCTCTGTTCGTCCCTTCGTTCGGATCATAGAGCACGGCTCTGTAGTTTGTGTTCCTGCTCTGAACAGAGCCTCCTTTCTTAGCACAGAGCACTCCGTGTGTTTGCCCTGTTTCACACCCTAAAATCGACAAACACCCATGCTCATTGTCACGTGACTCTTCGTCACGTTTGATCAGTCTAGATCAGCTCCGACTCAGCTTCGGTAATGTTTGCCCATTGAACAGCACAGTATTCCGAGAAGGTGCAGTTTTAGCCGAAGGGCCCAAAAATGGTCCTGTGTAAGGAAAGGGCCCAGAATTAGGACATTTGCACCTGTAATAGCCACCACCCAGAACTTCATGGACAGTTCGTCCAGGCGTTCCGCTTGGTAATACTTATATCTATTACTAGTCGTTAATATTAGAGATATTTAGGAGATGCCTTTGTGTAAGGGACGGGGATGCGAAAGATCTGCGAAAACGCCGTCTCCGTGTGGGCATGGGCCCAGAACTGGGACATTTGAATCCGCAATAGCCACCACCCAGAACTTTATAGACAATTTACCTCTCCCCCCGCTTAAGAATGCTTATTAGTCGTTGATACTGGCAACATTATATATGCCTTTACTAATAGGCGTTGTTAGGAGATGAGTATCAGACCATTAGTGCTCGTAAAATGACTGTATTTAGAAGACGGCTTATTGCTACGGTAGCCTGAAGGATTTCTAAAGACACTTTTCGCATTCCTTTTCCACATACCCTTCCCTTACTCCCCCTAGGGTTACGTAGTCTCTGTTGTCACTCAGGCCCTTATGATAGTCTCCCTTACCTTCTCCCTATCTTTCAAACACACCCCTCATCTCTTTTAATCTTATGCATTATATCAGCAAACCTAGTATTCCCACAATATAAGCCCTAAGCCTAGGAAAAGCGGCCTAATGGGTGAAGATCTGGATGACTTGATCGAGAGAGCCATATAAGATGGCCTCTCTGGGTATAAATCTTGTATTAATAATAAGCCTATCTTGCAACGCACAAACCATGTGGGCTCAATTGTCAGGCGTGCAAGCACTGGGTGTTTGCACTGCGAAAGGTGCCCGGAATGCCCTAAGAGAGTGTTCAGCATGCTTTCAAACATTAAGTTAAGCACGAATTAGTCCTCTGGTGACGAACTAGTAGGCTGTGGTATGTTGGGCAGACAAGTTGCTTAATGGATAGGTATATTAAGGGAACCGAAGGAAGAAAGATGGCTTAAAAAAGAGAGAGGCTTGCCGTTAAAGATAGGATAAAAGGGTGGTTGAAATAGATGGAGAAAGGACGAAATTTGGCGAAGAATAGGGCTAATATATGGTAAGCGGGCTGCCACTTCGATCGCTCTTCCTCGTCTATGTCGTTCGTTAGTCTTAAACCCTCTGATACGTAACTAAGCGATCTGAAAGCTTACATCATGCTTCAATGGTAGCTACGCTAATTCATAGCTCGCCAATTCGTAGCTTAAAATAATTACTTCAAGCTACATTAACAAGTAGTTCGGTTCGCTAACCATATATGACGTAGGACTGGCGCGGCGTTTTACTCTAGCCGTTTCCAGCATTGTGGGATAATTAATCTGTTGAATCGTACGGATTAAGACTAGGAGTAAAAGATGATAGGGGAAAGCTAGGCCACTTATAGGTTAGAAGTCACGACCCCACAACCGATCGACCTGATCGCCGATCATAAAGACCACGTGCACCCCCAATTGTAACCATGCCACAAAACATCCATTTCCTTACTAATTTCTATGAAACAACATGTTTTCTACATCTCCTCGGCGCGACAAAGGCTCTCCAAGCTATAGTATATAACCTTTTAAGCCTCCTCCATCGCAGGGGTGGGGTCTACGCGCGCGGTGACTCGCCTCCGCTTTAAGGGCTTCTGCAAAGCCTCCTCAGCCACAACAATATCGCCTATCCTTACAAACTTACCGTTTGGAGGCTCTTTCACCTTCTTCCTACTATATGGTTCCGTAGCCCTTAAATCCTCCTTCAAACACGCGTTTTCAGCTTCCAACAAAGCTATCTTTACGTTACTTTAATCCAGCGCCTTCCCTACCTTACAAAGAACACTTCTTACAGTTCAATTAATAGGGCTTACGTACCCCCTAGCGTTGTTAACGGCCCGGAGAATATCACGGCTCTTTTGCAGAGTCTTAACGGCACTGTCCGTAAAGATAAGGGCTATCTTAAGGATCTGTAGCCGTTTAAAAGGGGGGGGGGCGAGTTTCCAATCAATACCTCAGGATCACTAAGGACTTAAAAGGGGTTAAACAGCCATATACTAGTCTTTTTAAAGCTACTCTTTACATTAATAAGGCTTACACCCTCCCTAGAGGTATCCTTATAAGCTAGAAGGAAGCGTTATTTATAAGTTAGTGCTAAGCCTTAACAGGTTGTAAATAGCTTCGTTCGTTACCTATAGTAGGTCTTAAGAGCCAAGAAAACGTTACAGTCTAAAGGCTGAGTTTTATAAAAGGTATAGGCTAGTAAGAACAGTACCTAAACTTTATTCTTAAAGGCTAAGTAGGCTAATTCTTCCGATTTGTAACTTAAATAAGGATCTATAATAAGAAGGTGCTACTTTATAGGGTCTATAGGCTTAGTTTCCAGTAAATAAACCTCTTTAAACTATTTTAAGGTTATTTTTATATTATTAAAGCCAGTAGGGGAGTAGTTATACTTCTAATTATAAATATTAGGCTGGTTTTTAACCCACTTAGGATATTACTATCCCTGGAGACTTACCCCCGTAAAGACAATAACTAGAGTTAGCCTCCAGCCGTCTGTAATAACTGTCTTTAGAATAGATACCTAGGTGGTTCCATTAGAGGACTGAACGAGGGCTCTAGGTGTAAGAGAATCGCTTATAACAGTCCCAGCCGTTATCTTGCCCTCTTATATGCTATGTTCATCCATATTAGCAATGTTAGTGTGATGGATGGCTTTAAACTTTAAGTGAAAGCTGAGAAGGCTGTAGAACTCCTTATAAGCCTCCTTCGTAAAACCGCGCTTCCTCGCGCTTTCTAACAGTACCGACTTCTTTATTTTAACACACGTATGGCGTGCCAGGAAGCGGTCTACCTAACGGTAGCTAATAGGGGTAAAATCACCTCCTTTAGCGAGGATTATTACAGCCATTCTAGTAATCTGGGCCTTACTTAGAGGCCGCGCGGAGGCTTCCTTATTAAGGCACTAGTCAACTAGGAATGACTCCTCTTCAGGAGAGAGCCTCTGGTTGGCTAATTTGCTGGTTTTCTTGTTGGTTGCGCCGTGGATACGGTCACAGAGGGTTGCTTGAGGGATGCCCCAGTTTTACGCGGCCTCTCGCTGTGTGACTCCGCGCTTGACTTTATCGATTGCCGACGTAATATTCTGCTCACGCACAGTATTCATCTTGAATTTGGTGTGTTTTGGTGAAGAATTGAAGGAGTGGTGGTGGTGGAAATGGGGGGGTGGTCGAGGAGGAATGGTAGAAATTGTGATCGGCAATCAGGTCGATCGGTTGTGGGGTCGCGACTTCTAGGTGCTCTAGCCTTAATCTAACTGGAAGCAAAAGGTTAAAGAAGCGAATACAAGATTACGAGAAGAGACGGACGGCAGAGCAAAAGACGAGCTCGACGGAGATATATCATGGAAACCAATGAAGATTCGAGGTGATTCTCTCACCTCGAATAAGTTCGACGATCTATGCTTGATTCACGGCGGGCACGTTATGCCAAGGCCGAGCAAAGAAACCGGTGCTCCACATCGGCAACTTGCTTCCGGCGCGGCACCCTTTCGGCACCAATTGGTGGGCCGGTTTGGTGAGGCTTGGCGGCGGAGAGTGCCCTCGTGCCCCCCGCCGAGGCAAAACCAAGGAGGTCGTTGTTCTTGGCCCTCGGTGAGTCCGACAGGGCGAAAGATGACGTAGGAACACGATGGGAGAATCTATTTTGTTTCTTTTCCCCCCAACTGCGAGCCGACGGTTTTGGTTCCAAACCCCGACTACCCAAGGTACCTTACCTCCACTCCCTCGATGTCTCAAACTGAACAAAACGACAACCACGAAAAGATCACGCCGGCCCCTCGGCCAGCTGAGACAGTCTTGCAACCTTCAAGTCACGAAAATCCGCCGGTAACCGACGACGAGTTTTCCATCGACTCTAACGACTCGAGCCGATCCGGGGTCTGACGAAAAACCAAAGGGATACTCAGACCGACGTCGCACCTTCGGCAACAGCCGGCTCCCCAAACGGCGGGAGCGCTCACTGCTGCAGCTCGCGTGGCTAGCCTTCAACGAAAAGCTCATCTTTCTGCTCACGGGGTCCAACATTGTTTCCCTCGCACTGGGCATCTACGCTGCCGTCGCGCCCGGACACGAAGACGACAACAGTGCCAAGCTCGAGTGGATCGAGGGCGTGACCATCGCCGTGGCGATTTTGGTCATTGTCTTTGGACAGGCCATTAGCGACAAGGTGCGCAATAAGAAGTTTGTCAAGCTCAATGAGAAGAAGCAGGACCGGTCGGTGGCTGTCGTACGGTCGGGCAAGACAGTCGTCATCTCGGTGTTTGATAATCCTTGTGGGCGACACTCGTGCGGCTCGAGGCGGGTGACGTGGTGCCGGCCGATGGCATCTTGGTGGATGGGTTTGCCGTGCAGTGCGACGAGTCTCCGTTGACGGGGGAGTCGGATTTGGTGGAAAAGACGGCTGCGCGGGAGGCCGAAGAGGGGAAAGGCGACGGTGATTGCTTCATCCTGAGCGGGACGGGACGCTGGTTGAGCATGGCGTGGGGACGGACCTTGTCACGGCCGTGGGCGTCAACTCGACGTATAGCAGGATCAAGATGTCATTACGGGATGACGTCGAGGAGACGCCGTTGCAACGAAAGCTTGGCCGGCTGGCGAAGCAGATCATTGTCGTTGGTTTCACCGTCGGGTCCATCTTTTTTTGCCATTCTGCTCATCCGCTGGCTAGTGCGGCTCAAGGACTTTGAAGGCAGCCCGCGGGATAAGGGCGAGGCGTTCGTCAATATCTTTATGCTCTCAGTGACGGTGGTGGTCATTGGAGTGCCCGAGGTTTTGTCGCTGGCAGTTGCTGCCGCCCTGGCGTTTGAGAAGGGCGGGCCTGGCTCGGCTGAGTTTCTGGGATCTAGCACCGAGGCTGCGCTCCTGCGGTTTGCTCATGAACAGCTTGCTATGGGACCACTTGCTGAGGAGCGTGAGAGGACGATTCCGGTACATTTGTTTCCCTTCAACGCGGATAGGAAGTGCATGGCTACTGTTGTGAGGAGGGGAGACAACAGCTATCGCATGCTGGTGAAGGGCGCGCCCGAGATGATGCTCCCGCGTTGCTCAGGGGTTCTTGCACGGCCTGAGGACAGCCTGGATACCCAACCCCTTCTTCCTCACCGGCCAGCTCGGCACCATAGACGGCCAGATTCTCATCATCTTCAAAGGTGGCGACGCCTTTCAGACTCAGCCGCTGACGGGTGCGCAGTGGGGCTGGTCTCTATTCTTTGGAGCCCTAACCCCCCCCCCCCCCCCCCCGTCCCACA
>Ga0247780_1001610_pt1 | contig 11912 bp, 12 predicted proteins | sample UWRJL079202R5_FD_179927 | JGI IMG/M metagenome (GOLD analysis project Ga0247780, IMG submission 179927) | Plant litter microbial communities from Arlington Agricultural Research Station in Wisconsin, United States - UWRJ-L079-202R-5 | ecosystem: Environmental > Terrestrial > Plant litter >... | reverse complement strand
TGTGCTCACAATGCTGGCTGGATCGGGCTCAGGTCGACGCCGGTGACGTGGCATTCGGGATGAGCGTCGGCTGTGAGGTTGTTGGGTCCCGTCAGGAATGAGGCTGCCGCCGGGTTGCCTTTAAGGGAAGGTAAGGCAGGTACCTACCAAAGTCAATGGCCCAGTCCCCCGTCCCACATCCGGCGTCGAGCACGCGATGCAGCCGTTCGGGGAGAGGCGCGATTTGAAGGCGGTCGTTGAACGTGAGCAAGAATATGTAATGCTGGAATCCCAAGCGCTCGTTTTCTGACTGCAGTAGCGATCGGGAATGTCAGCCAGCACGGGTCATCCATGGTGCCGCTCATGTGATAAGGGGCGCGAAGGGCACACACCTGGTCGTTGGGGAGGAGGTATCTCCCGTCCTTATAGGCGTGGTATGTCCTCCCGTTCTCCTGGCGGTATCTCATGACGGCCGAGCACGCCGTCATCATTTCAATCTCATCGCCCTGTTCACTGATGTCAGCCCTGTTTATTTCTTATCTTTTTTTTCTCCGCGTTGAGGCAGCGTCGATGCGGAGGTCTTACAATATCAAGCGCCGAGTCACCGTCGCTATCGCTGTCGGCGATGAGACTCGCCGTGTCCGTACCGGTTGGTGCTGGTTCATTGTGCACCATTTTGGATGCGTCGTCCTTGCGAGAAAGAAAAAAAAGAATGTAGTGACCCGAGGGCTTGGTACCTGGGAAGGGTGCACCTTAACCATCAAAGCTAATGTACCTCAGGTTGCCAGGACGCTCCGCGGGTTCGCCTACCGAGAAGTCAAAGCGGGGTTCGGTAGCATGCTCGCCAAGGGGTCACGGTCATACAATGACTACCTGTAGGGCCGCGAAAGGAAGGTGCGCGTGGAAGAGCGGTCCCACCCGCAAATAGCGCGGTTTTGACAGCGGGGGAATTGCAGGTTTTGGCGCCCGCAGCCGGCAGGACCGGGCTGGGCCCTGCATCCAGCCGTCGCAGATTGACACACCGTGTGCAGCGACAGCTGGAAACGGCCAAGCGGCGGTCTGGGCATCTCCGTCAGCGAGTCAGACCGGCCGGCCAATTCTGACCGCCACTGCGCATTGGGTAAAAGCTCCAAAACTTGATCCTTATCTGGGTGTATTGGCGAGCTCTAGACTAATAAAAACACGTGCCGATGTGGATACCTAGTTGATGTACATATATGCTGATCCCAATGGCTGGGCATACCTCCGAGTCCACTCGGACTCAACTCTATCTAGCTTCTCTCCGGGCATCATCGACCCCCGGTACAAAACCGTTTCCGGAACGGGTGACCGTCGCTCGAGTCGTCTAGAGACTTTAGCTGCTCCTCAAGCTCGTCCATCCGCTGTGCGATCTGCACAAACATACCATCTGCGAAAGGGGGGTTGAGTATTAGCGCCGGATCTGGTAAAGGTGGCACCTATCTGCATGTTTACTCACCCTCGGCATGCCATAGGATATGGCAGTGGAGCGCCCAAACACCAGGGTTATCGCCGCGGATGCGAAGAACAATGTGGGAATACCCCGGGACTGTGACTGTGTCTCGTCGCATCGGGTTCGCGAGGTTCCATGTTGTTTCACCTTTGCCGAATATTCCTCTTCCCCAGCCTACGATTTGGAATTGCTGGCCTATGAAGAGTTAGCGTTGGCCTGTATGATCTACGGATGACATAAATTTCAGGGTGGTATACCGCTAAAGTAGGAAAACACGGTTAGCTAACGACTCTCAACCTCAACCTCAGGGGGGCAAACTTACTGTAGATGGAAAGGATGCATCATCATAGCATCCGAGTTGATAGCAATCTGGACCCCCTTGTCCACGTCGTGCGAGACCATAACAAACTGATCCGCCCCAAAAGTCCAGTTCGCAGCTAGCCCCTGCTGAGCCGCAACTGATTTCTCCGCTTTCCACAACAGGGCGTCATCCTGGACAGTTTCGTAAAGTGTCTATCCGCCTTGTTAGCAACGACCTCCCCCACCAACCGCCAAAGCTCATGACCAACCTCATTGATATACGTCCGCACGGTACTGTTGACATTCTCCCGCGAGAACGTAAACGAGTGGTTATTCCCCGCCCCAACCTCAAACGCATCCAACTTCCTCACCGGCTTAGGAAGATCAAAAGGCAGATCCCTACACGCTCTTTCCCACGGCTCCGTCCCCGTAACCGCATTCGTATCCTCAAAGAGATCCCAGGGCTTGCCGATCGGGGTGGCATTCATGTCGATATCGTCGTACGACAGGATCCCAACAGCTTCGTAGTCCACGCTCGAGAATGATGGTGTTCCGACACCCATGTGGAAGCAGGACCGGGCGGCGGTGACGTGCATCTTGTAGTTGCCTGCTGTTTGGTTGGCGGCGACGACGACGGAGTATCGCTGGCCCGGGTTCATGAAGATGCGCGTGGTTGCGATGGGCGTGACCTCGACGCCGTCGATCTCGACGATCTCGAGCGTGTGGTTGTCGATTGAGTACAGGAAGGGCGTTGAGGTGCTGTGGCTGATGAGGCGGAGGCGGACCTGGTTGCCGGTGTGGATGCGGGTCTTGTAGAGCGAGCCGGCGGTGCAGTTGGGGGATTTGCCTGACACTAAGGTGCAGTTGGAGACGTGGCGTCCGTTGATAATGATGTTGTCCGGGGGTGGCTCAACTCCAGCGTCGTCGCCTTCTGGTTTCAAGTAGTCGGCGACAAGCTGCGGCTTGGTTAGTGATTGTAGAGAGACCGAGCCGACAGGGGCGGTAGGTTACCTCTTCAGCATCGCGACGGAATATGTCTCCAAACATGACAATCTTGTCGTCATCGACCTGCGGAATCTTCTCATCCGGGTCATGGATGATCAAGGGTCCGTACAGTCCATTGGTATACTGCACAGAGTCATGTGAATGATACCAAAACGTTCCTCGCTGGCCCGTGACGTTGAACCCGTAGGTGAAACTCTGGCCGGGCGGGATTGCACACTGCGTGACACCATGGACACCGTCCATCCAGTTGGAGTTCCTCTGGTCGATGCCGTGCCAGTGAATGGTGGTGCCCTCTTCGGGTAGCTGGTTGTTGACGACTATGCGGATGAGATCGCCTGTGTTTGCTTCGATGAGGGGCCCTGGCGACTGCCCATTGACGAAGATCAAGGGCTTTGCGTACCCGTCCGGATCGCCGCGCCCGAGAGTGACGTTGAAGACATAATCGCGTACTGTGGGTGTTGAAGACACCTCAAAACTAGTCTTCAAATCTAGCTGTTCCGACGGGCTCGCGGCCTTGATGGTTGGCACAGGCGTGGCGGAAGGAGCTGGGTCGTTTTTCGGTGGCTCTGGCACTGGTTCTTGCACTGTGCCCTGGGCTGGCTCCTGTACCGGCGTCGATGTTGGTCGCGGCGGGTAGTCGGCAAAAAAAGGGGAAAGCATCACGCCGGCCAAACAGACAAAGGATATGAAAAGAAAAAGACTCAGACACGCGCAGAATGCAGTGCCTCGGCTGCGGGTACCTGGCGGAGCCCGCTTCTCATGCAGCATGGGCTCATCTTCGCCCTCATCCTCGCGGCTCGATGGTCTAGCCATCCTCTCCGCACTGCAGCTTATTGTGATCGGTTGCGGTTGGGCGGTTGCAGATGCATTGTGTCGTTGAATTTGACGCTACGCTGGATTGATGTGGAGAATGGACAACAACCGTGGCCTCAGCAATTTTGCCGGGTGGACCATCCGAGCTTGGCTCGTTTCAGAACGGCGCGGCGGAAGTCATCCAGCCAATCGCCGCTTAGCATCAGCCGAGCTTCCTCATGTGGGGCTATTGCTTAGCCGCCCTCGTCCCTTTCCAACATCAGCTGATGAGTAAGATGCCAAGGACTCACCCAGAAGAAAGGATCCGAGTTTCTCTTCTGTGAAGAAAGCTTTTGGGGAAAGGGCGTCAGTAAAGTCGTGAGTTGCTATGAAGAGATGATAGGAAAGACCGCCCTGATCGGCCAATCAACGCCGAGCCGCCTGGTAGAAGATTGAATGGATGATAAAGAGTTGTCCCCAAAATAACAATTGCATTGTCCCCTTAACTATCCAATCCTGGAGAAGAATAAACCGAACTTCAATCGCCAATACCCAAGCGCTAGCAACTAAGAAGCTCTTAAGCTCTTCCAAAAGAACCCCCTGCATCAACGAAACAACTCCTAACCAAGCAAAAACGTCCCCTGCTTCCAATATGGCATCCCCCTCCCAGCACACAACACACCTCGCTCACTGCTCCCCCTCCGCAACAGCCTCCGAAAAATCTCCCAAAAACCTCCATCTCGCCTCGCGATCCCACCCCGCAACCCGCTTCCCATCCACCTTCTCCGGGAAGAAATCCACCACACCCAGCACACTCGCATCATGCGCCGCCAACACAAACACCCCCTCCAGCGCGTCTAGCTCCTGCAGCTTGCGCACGCTCTGCTTCGCCTCGTCCGAGTCATGGTGCCACCCGCCCGGTCCCGCAGGAGTATAGAACGGCCTGGCGGTACCATCTGGGAGGAGGGGCTTGAAAAGGCTGCATGAGCATCCTCCGCTGTGGTTGGCCAGCGGACTGGGCGTGATTTCTTCCGGGAGGGGGTGGAAGGGGCTCGGGCGGAGCTGGCCCGCGTGATGGAAGCCGTCGCCTGCCATGAGGATGTAGGCGTCGGGGTCGGAGGTTGAGGCAGAGGCGGAGCTGCTCACGCGCGCGAGGGCGGAGATGTGGCCAACTGCGTGGCCTGGGGTGTCGAGGAGGTAGAAGGAGCCGTCGTGGAAGTAGTCAATGGCGCGGAAGGGGCCGATGGCCAGGGTCTTCCATTTTCCTTCGGATGGGCTGTTGAAGTCGAGTTCGAGAACGTCGCGCCCGGTGTAATCGGTCTCGAGGATCATGGACTCGGGGTTGGTGGGGTATCCCGGGATGGCGTGCTCCTTGTAGCCAGGACCGACGACCAAGGCTGTCGAGGGCTCAAAGGTGGTGGTGTCGCCGACGTGGTCAAAGTGATGGTGGCTGATGATGATGGCCTCGATGGCGGCTGTGTCGACGCCGCCTGCATCGAGGACCTCGCGGACGCCCTGCTTTACCTCGAGCGTCCAGTTTATGGACTTCAGTAGGCCGACCAGGACGGGGCTCATGTTCCACCAGTCCTTGCGAAGGCCGAGGTCGAAAAGCAGGCTACGGGTCGCGCCGCCGGGGCCGGAGTGTTGGATGAGGAAAGAGAAGATCGGTGCATCGAATGTCTCGAGGCCTTTGACCTGGGGTCCGAAGAAGCCTGCCGAGCCGGCGTTGTGGATGACACCGGTGGTGTTGATGATGGAAACGTCAACTGTGTTGGGAGACGGGGGGATCCGAATTACCGGAGCCGGTGCCCCTTGGGTTTCATTGGCAGTCATTGTCCGTACTTTGTGCGTAGCAGAGACAAGAGTGGATGACCGCTAGTGGGTGAAGAGCGTTGGATGCTAGTTGACTGACAGAGATGCCGTGGAGATAGCTTCGTAGAGATGCACTTTTCAACGGTGATGCTGAAAGTTGGTAATATTCGTGTCCTGTTGTCGTTGAGGCCACCCATATATGCATGCTGTCTCATTTGTCAGCATGTTTGTCTCCGCGCTGGATGCGAGTCCGGGCTTCCCCAACTAAAAAGCGTGCCCCGAGCGCGCCGACTTGCCCCGGATTATATGCTGACATGCGTGAGGTCACCTCCAGGATCTTGCAGCTGGGACAGTGGACCCTGCAGGATACAGGGCTTCCGTCGCTGCAATCCTGTCGTCGGCTCGAGGTTGATTCAAGCGAAAGAGAATGCGAGCTGAGGCTTGGATCTCGATGCTGACAAATGTGAATGCCGTTGGTGCTTTCAAGCGCCACAAATACCATGCCTGTCCTGCTCATGAATTCCCGGCGAACAATTCAGCAGCCCAACGGAGTCCGCCAACGCGATACGGTGATCGACGGGAGACGCAGCTTCCGGTGCGTGTTTCAAGGCGGGGTGGCCGAGCATGTCAACATTTGCGGACCAGAGAGGCTGAGCCCCGGCACTCGGCGAAGCATGCATTCGGCGGTGACGAATAAGCAAGCACTGCAAGCATTGCGAGCAATTACCAGTTAAATTCAAGCCATTCAGAAGAGAGATTGGCTAGGGATGAGCTCGAGGGGAACCGAACCGGGTCGCTCGCCTGAGATCGAGTGCTGCGCCGCTTTCCAGCTGCGTGAACCGGGCCTGCAGTTCAATCGCAGACAGTCCGTCCATTTCGACCGGAGCCACATTGTATACTTCACACTCTAGCTCCGAAGAATCCGAGTCCGGTCATCGAGTCCGGTCACCCTATCGAGACTTCAATCTCCTCCAAGGCGAGCTGTTCCCAAGCATCCTTCTCCACCCTTCCGACGGCAAGGCGAGATGCGACACCGGGCGCGGTCCATTCAACGTGCATCACGTTGTAGAACTCGTAGAGCTCTTTATTTCTGCTCTCCCATGACGGTAAAGCCCATTCATCGAAAACATCGGCGTAGTGATGATCGAGCAGATCTTTGCCAGCATGGCTCATTTCCATGCTCCCAGATGAGAGTTCGATCAAATGGCAGGGCTCCGCTGGGCGTTCGTCTCGATCAGAACTGTTCAGACGCAGGGCACCAATCACGTTGCCATCGGCGTCCTGCAAAGCAACGAATACACAGCCGCTCGCAAAAGCTCTGTATGGCTTTTGATGCGCTTGAAGTTTGGCGTGTCTCGTGATGCAGTGTAGATACCGAGAGCGCAGGGCACGGCCGTGGCCGATTCCTATGGGAATAGGGTACCAAAATTGCTGGTCCGGAACGCTCTCGTGTGTGAAGAAGCAGCGTCCGCCTGCGTCTGTGTGTCCATGCCATCCAGCTGGCGCCAAAGTTGGCTCGTCCTTGAAGCGACTCCGCCATTCTGATACCCGCGGCTTGATGAGATATCGTGGCCCAGTGAGAAATGCGGAGTGATGCCACTGGACGGTCTGGAATGTCGACCATCGTGGATGCATCTCCTCAGTCGTTTGTCCAGCTTCTGTCTGGGGCGCCCTCAAATAATCATGGCCGCTCTGCCAGCTCTCGGACTGGACATTTCCACGCCAGGATAGCCACGACCAGCTAGGCAGCACTGCTTCCTCTTCGGGCACCACAACAGCCTTTCGTCGCTCCATTGGGTGGTACGGCTGCCAGATGAGAGCCGCATCAAACACCATCTCGGGAATACCAGTGACCAAGCCGCCCTGGTACACGCGCGCCAGGGCGGTAGATGCCCCTGCAAACGCATCAAACACATCCTCTGGGAACGTAAAATTCCTTGGCGTGATGAGAGAGGCCAGTCGTGCGTATCGGTGGAAGTTTGGCCAAGGGTCGATTTCTACGCCCAGCGCGTTGATGTGAATCGATGGGAGTGGGCACTTCTCCTGTGATAGTGTGATGCGCTCCTCATGCGCAGACGTGCAGTGGCATTCCCAGTTAACGGTATTGTTGTGGAAGATGATCTTCCTCCGGGAGAAAAGAAACTCTTGAAAGGTCCATCCGCGCGAATACCAGATGGTGCGAAGCAGATCTGCAGACATGATGGCCATCACGTCTCTGTCTGTTTGTGGCCTCCTCCATGGGCTTGCAACATCGGCGGCCGAGGGAGGCGTCCTCTTTCTATGCCCAGTCGCTGCCGACAACTTGAATGCTACCAAGCCTCTGCTGAAGGACCTGAGTAACGACCAGGGGCTGGATGTTGAACTTCGCAACGGTCTGGACGAGAGCGGGCCGGAAGCGTCATGACTTTGGGCAGCGATGATGGTGAAAGATGAGTTGGAATAGATGGACCCCATTGCCTTGATCTGACCATGCTTGTGCTCCTCACTGTCCTGCATGATGCATAGCCTGTCGACCCAGAGATATGAGAGGCCCAGTGATGCAACGAGATTCATGGCGTCTCGAATTGTCCTAGGCAATTCCGCAATTTTCAACGATCCATCGATCCGCAAATCGTCGTGGGTGTCGCTTGTGAGGGAGAAAGCTGTGGCTCCTGCAGCTTGTCCCCAAACATAGCTCAAAGTCGCGTACGCGTACGAGGCGCCAGACATGGTGGCAATGAGGCATGCGCGACGAACGTCAACAAGAAATATCGGTTGCTGCTCTCGGGGAACCGCTTGTTGCGCGCGACAGTGGTCCCCATGATTGCGGTCGCACTCGGTGAGCCAAGACTTCAGAGTGCCGATCGAAATCGGCTGCGACAGGCTGTCGGGTAAACGCCAGTCGGCATCGAGTTGCGTTGCCGGCGCCTTCTCGATGTAGGGGAGAAAAGGTTGGAGATGGGCATTGATGCCGTGATACGGCATGTCGAGTGACCGGCATGAGCGGGAGCTGGTGACGACCAGGATTGACCGGAGATGTTTGCCGTTGACGACAGTTGCACGATTGAAGTCTTGGCGCCAAAAAACTGCTCGCTCACGTGACCTTCAACACAGCTTACCAGCGACTATCGAACACTCGCTCCAATGACAAAGACAGGAGTAATTGAGGCTCTTGGGGCGCTTTTTACATCTCAACATGATAAATTACTACGGGGATTGTCAATTTTGATGGTGATGGCGTCAAGACAGGCCTGAAGGAGACATGAATCTCACGCCTTCCCCTTTCGTCTGTAGGCAGTCGTGGTTTCCAATTACTTGGGTAGTCTGCTACGAAAAAAGCAGTGGGTCTTATCTGAGGATGGTTAGGCTAAAATTAAGTTTGCTTCCCCTCGGCTCAGCTTCGGCTTACTATTGCTCACCCAATGCTCACCCTGCTATGAAAATTGGCAAGTTTACGCGATATTATGGGACCGAAAAAAAGTGTCTGGATAGGAGGGTCCCAGAAATCGGGCCCCTATTCCCCCTACTCCAACAAAATAAACCCGCTCTCAAGATGGAGGCCAAGAATTGGGCTTGGTGGCTAACGTTTTCACTCCCCGTTTTAAGATTCTGGGTTGTGGTAATTATACTTACCTACCGCACGACTGCTCTTCTCCTAGCCATAAAGAGGCAGCCCGACTTGTCCTACCTACCACACGGATTTTTCTCTCCCTTGTTCCCGTGTCCTTGCCCCCCTTGCCCCCTTAGTACATCGAAAACATCTCCCTTCTTCCTTTTTTCTCTCAATCTCATACCAGGATGCCTAGAAAGAAGAGCCCCCAGGAGTTTTTTCGCCAGGGAAAAGTGTCACAGAATCCAGCACTTGCGATAGTTTCAATTCTTCCACCCTTCCATTCCAACAACCGTGCCGATCAATTGCAGTCTCTAAAACAACAACAAAGGGAGCACCCCTTCCTCGCTTTCAGAATATTTGTATTAATAGAACACCAAGAAGCTCGTTCTTTTCCACCCGATCAGATCAATATTATTCGTTCTACCAATTTTCTGCAATACTGCAACAAAAAGAGAAGGGCTCAGAAAACATATAGAGAGGATAGTGTCAGATAGGATGCCGTCCCTAGGCATCCAGTCAGCTCGAGCTGACCAGCAGCCTAGCATAGCCAGGCTGACAGTAATGCTGAGCCACTGAACAGACGTACTCCTCATCATGCAACACAATCTATAAAGAACAAGATCTCCGGCTCTACCAGAGATCCAACACAAGCAATACAATCACTCTAAACCCATTCAATCCAAGTTGTCGTGCTTCTGACAGTTACCAGTGTATCGGTCATCTTCCTTGATAATCCCAGAACCCTTTACACTATGAACTGATGACGCAGCGACTGACTAGGACGTTGAGGAGCCCCGTTACACAGGTTGATTCTATGTTGCCGTGCTTCTGATACTCGCTGCATCTTGCCTTTTTGCTTCTATTAGTATCTTACTAAACTCTGCCGTCGTATCACGGCTTCCGCAGCAACTGCAGCTGCAGTACCATAGATCCTGTAGCGCCCTGTGCAGGTACTATATACGTGCGGGCCTTTCAGGTCACAAACTTCAATGCCCAAGCCATCATGGGGAAGGAGGCTGCAAACTACATCGCCCATTCCGGAAACCAGTCATCCGATAGAAGAATCAAACTCGCGATATTTAAGGTGCCAGAGTACCCAACTAGAAAAGTATCGTCGGATGTATTGTAGCCTCTCTTATCCATAATTCCGTCTCTTCGGGCATGTGAAACTCGGTTAATAGGTTGCCAAGCTTGTCAGTAAACAAAACCTTGGAGAATGGTCCGTCTTCTGATTCGTACCGCTGTGAGAATGCCATCCAGGGGTAGCGAATTCGAATAAGGCCAGCTCTTAACCCCGCTTCACTGCTTTCTGTAGGGGACTCCAGCTTCAGAACAGCCAGGACGGTTTGTTCCCGCAAGTACAAAGACTCTATCTCCCGTTGCTCGTAGAGTAGAAGCCCCCGTAGCTGGAACTCGTCGTCGTCTTCCTCGCTGCTGTGTTTGTAGAATCCTTGAAGGTTCGTATCGTCCACGAATAGATATGCCTGTATGTAAATATCCTCTGAAATAGCAAGATGGCAATAGACCCCATCTGCACAGCCGTCGTTGACGAAAGTGTAGGAGTCACCGTTAGGGAAATGGACCGTGGTTTTGTGACCGTCGGGATGGCTCCATTTGATATAGGAAACCGATAGGTCCACCACCCGTGAGGTTATGCGAATGGTTTTTTGGCGCTCCAGCGTCTCCCGGGTGAGAACCGGGCGGTCTCCTTCCATGACGTCCATCAAATCCATTATGTTCCCATCATCACCAGGAACTTGGATCGAAAAGGCGTAGCTCGACATGCGCATCATGTCAAGCCCTGCTTGCCTCAGGTCAACAGGTTCTTTCCAACAAACCCATGTCCAGCTCGGGAGCCCATCCCTCATCTCGCCCGGTTTGTCATGGAGCCAGCCCAGATCTATGCTTAGATACTGGTTAGACCGGCCGCGCACTATTTCGATGGGAAGGCCCCAGAGGTGGCGAACGGGATGTTTCCCAGAATTCACATACTGAAGGATTCCTAGGCAGGCGTTCAAAGCGTCGGAGTCATATGATAGGTGTCGCCTGCTGTATTCCATAAGATGCTGCTGGCTGGCCAATCTCGTCGTTGAATGTTGTCCAAGACTCTCCGTCGAGTACGTTCCACGCCGTAATTTCAAGGCGCGGGGGGTGAATTGTGGAACGAGAGCGCTGAAAGAGGCTGCACCTCTCAGGTTCAGCGAATCCGGGGGCTGAATGACCGATTCGAGGCAGTAGAATCCGCCGCACAGATACAAGACTTGTGTCTGCGTGAAGATCAGCCGCCTTCTGGCCAGAAAAGCTTCCTGGTATGTCCACCCCCTAGTTGCCCATCGCGTCGCTCTGATTTCGCTGATGGCGTCAGTTGGTATGTGCAGCAGTTCCACGCCATCTAGCTTGACCCTGGCCTGGTTCCGCCGTTGTCTCGTTACCCCCGGGAGGCCAAAGTGTGGATCTTGGCCTGCGGCGGCGATGAGGGTTAGGTGGGACTGGGCGTATATGTTGTGCATCTGGGCAATTTGCTCATGCTTATGAGCACTGTCTTGCTTAATGCACTGGCCGTCATGATTAGTTTACATTTTCAGGCTTCAGCGGGGGAGATCCATCTTACGTATCTGTCAACCCAGAGATATCTGTAACCGAGTTTTTTGGTTACAGTAATGCTGTCTCGGACCACCAGCGGCATCTCTTCGCTTGAGCTGTCTTTTCCCCAGACATACGACAGAGTGACATATCTGTCCGATGTCGCTGGGACAACCCTCATATCTTCACAGTCCCAAAAATGTAATCCTGGCACCGTGACCCGTTTTTTAGGAAAGCACTTCTTCGCGTGTGTCGCTTCACAGCTTGAAATCCATTCCGCCACTGCGTCGAAGTTGATCTTGTCTGGATGTAACCGCCGCGGGCCAAAATCGAAGGTGTCCTCTCCATCATGAAGGATTGCGAGGAACCCCCCACTCC
>Ga0247780_1001609_pt1 | contig 11934 bp, 14 predicted proteins | sample UWRJL079202R5_FD_179927 | JGI IMG/M metagenome (GOLD analysis project Ga0247780, IMG submission 179927) | Plant litter microbial communities from Arlington Agricultural Research Station in Wisconsin, United States - UWRJ-L079-202R-5 | ecosystem: Environmental > Terrestrial > Plant litter >... | reverse complement strand
CACGGATCTCGTCCTTGCGTTATGGGGACACCTCGTCGACGGCCCGGCAATATTCAAGATGACGACGGATCTCGTCTGCTCCCCCACATCGCCTCCACAAAGCGCCATCAACGACCTCATCCGCCGGATACTGCGCGACTGGGCGATGCTGTTCGAGTGGCTTTGTATGGCTCAGAGTCGCATCGGACTGCCGTCTGCCGTGATGAAATCCAAGTGGCGCGATGCTGCTGTCTTTCCATTGTCGGGCGATGAGCTAAGGGACTGGACGCAGCTAGCCTTGAGAGGCACATATGCGACATGCCGCATGCTCAAAGCCCGACTCCTAGTAGCGCTCGCGCCGACGAGATTCCGGCACCTGGAAGGAGAGGCCCAAGAGCTAGCTGAGCGAATTTTGAGCCTTGATTCCGACACGCTGTCAACTTCGGGCATTCTTGGGCATGGCCTCGTGGGAAGCTTATTCGTGTCACAGAGCAGCTGGCTTGCGCGGGCAATCATCGAGACAAAGGATATTTGGGTTGAGGGGTTGGATGTTTGTCCTGATGGCATGGTTGAGAGGAGTAAATTCGAGGCTTGGTGTGCGGGAATGGGAAGGAAGTTGTCCAGTTAGTTCAGCGAGTAGAGGATTCGCAGCTGCCGGAAAGTTCGCCCAGTCCATTAATTAATAGTCCGTATAATGTTGGTCGAGGAATGGTCGGTCGGCATTGAAGGTGGTGCAGCTTTGGCATTTTTGTTATCCCGGTTGGTGTATGAGGACGCGGATGGTCTCTGGCAGATCGGCTTTACGTCCGCGTCGTTTCCACCGGCGCACTCGACATTGCACTACTATTGGTAGGACAAGACTGAAAGCTCGACAAGCTCCAGCCCGTACGGTATTGCCAGTAAGACGACCTCGTCGATTGTGAGCCTGATCATCCAAGGGTCATTCTCGGGGTCATGATAATTTGTGTAGGCATTGGCGGGGTATCAGAGCTCTCGGAAAACTAGAACTAGTCCGAAAGCGATCAGGATACCTAAGGAATTTGCTGCCTCTTGTCTTCCGACAATCAACTACAAACATTCATGGTTGCAGTGTCAGACAGACTAATTCGCTCTGATCTACCACACATGCCTCACCTGGGGATTGCGGTGTGCCGCAAATTAGTTGCATTCTGCCAAGTAGTAGCCCGTTTGGTTATTGGTCGACTTATTTATAACTCCGGTTCGGCAGTCAAGGCTTGAACCGATAACTTCCCATGACTGCGCCCCTCGCTTGTCCCCGCAACTTCGCGAACTCGAGAGTATACGAAATACCACAACGGAATTCCGTTGACGGGCGCCGTTGAGGGCCCAGGCAAATTCCGGCGATGGCCTCCTCAACGCCGTCGAATACGGCAAGTTCCTAACTACAGGCCAGCCATCCTCCGCAAGCCCACTGTATTTACGCTCTTGCTCTGCATCTGCGGCCTTTTCGCAGTCACCGAGTATGCCCGGCATGCCCTGCCACCAAACTCCAAGTACGAGCAGTTTAAACGAGAAAGGCAAACGCAAAATGGAACACGCGTCTCAGTAGCCTCGATTGCTCCTATTTCGACCCCGGCTCCCAAAGAACAACTGCGAAGGCGCTTCAACGAAACCTCAGTATTTTCTACTGCAACGCCTGTCGGCAATGGGACGGCAATAGCAAGCATGTCGCTTAATGAGACGGGCTCGGTTGCTAGCACACAGACTGGAGCCAGCAGCAGTCTTAACACAACACGGCGGCCGGAATTCACTGCCAAATTCCAGATTCTGCGGCTAGAACCTGACAAATACGCGAATGAGAATGGAATACACACGCACGTTAGCATCGCAACGGCGTGGACATTCGGGTCCAACATGGTCTACACCGCCGTCCCGCCGGGCGTCGACGTTAGTGACCGCTGCGTTGCCCGCATGGCCAGAGAAGTGCTCACAGGCAACCCCGAGGACTGCGAATACGTCATCCGGCTCTTTGATGTCAACGACCTTGATTGGGGTTGGTACGGAAACTACGTCGACGTCCAGTGCGCCGACGACAGCATCAGCCGCCTCCTCGACCTGTCCGAGGAATTCGAACGGAACAACGAGCCTGCCCAGTGTGCCTGGGATGAGCTCCGGCTAGGCACGACATTCCGGTATCCAAGAACGGTGCTGCAGACCACCGAGATCTCAGTCGCCACCACAACCATCGCCCAAGTGACTTCGGATGCCAGTGGACGCCTGACAACCATGCTGCAAACGAGCACGATGCCGCTGAGCAAAGTAACCCTCACCTTCGGCCCGGTCCCCGCACCGGCACCGATTTCGACAGCACCACCAGCGGCCATAGTTACCACCAGGTCGTACTGATCGACTCCCTCGGAAAACCGACCCAAACCCTCACAAACGCCCTCCCTCCGGGCGTCTTCCTCATCCCAAAAACCATCCCCCTCCTCGACTCCTCAGGCTCCACTACCGCCTTCTTCACAACCACTATCCCCTACCTCCCCACAACCCGGACCCTCTTCGACTCCCTCGGCAATCCCACCGCAACAACCACAGAACTTGTTCCATACATCACTCCTCCTCCGGGTTCCTTCAGTAAGTTCTTTTGATTTTTCACCCCCTTTTTTTTAATCCAAACAAATTGAACTAGCTCGCTGACACATGTACACCTACAGCGACCCCTCTCCCCAAAACACCCCCATACAACCCCAACTGGGTCCCAACCATGTCGAATTCCCAATACTTCCTTACATCCTTCCTCCCCGTCTTACTAGCCCTGACACTTGTCAACGCCCCAATTCAAATCCTTGACACGCACATCAAATCCCTTCTTCCCTTTCATACGCTTGCTACTCGAGCCAACGGCGTATCTGCCACGGACTCGCTGTGTCTGGTGTAGAGGCTATTCAGGGATTGGATTCGTGTGACATCTTGCAATAAGCAGCAGATGCACAAGTAATGCTACTAATTGGCTATGGAACAGAAAGAATCTCTACCTAACCGGGTCTACAAATAGAAGTGTCAGGATAGTGAACGCCTGGAGTTAGGCTAGTTGTGATTGGGAGGCCGTGACCTTCTCCAGATTCTTCAGTCCTGCTTCTTCCGCGATCCTGGTTGCATTGCCAACAGAGACAACTGGAGGGTCATCACTGCCTGTGATACGGTGCCAAAGAATAACAGAGCTGAGCTCCAGAATGGTGGGGCAAGCAGAAACGCCGGAATGGCAACCAAAGAGCTCGTTGCTCCCACGACACAAAAGCCCAGTGACCATTGCCACGGAGAACCCCATGATCTCTGGTACAGGGGGAACATGGCTGTGAAGTATCCGAGGAGTGCCATTGCAGAGGACTGGATGATGAACCAAAAGTCCATGTCATGGTGGTTGCCGATCTCAGAGGCGCTGTAGGTCCAGGCTACGCCGAGGAATGCTGTGGCGCAGAAGATGGTGATGATGACTACGGTTGTCAGCACCGACTGTGCCGCAATCTACTTAACATAGCTTAGTTAGCACGATACGAAAAAGTGATGTGGGCGTAAGCAGGGACATACCAGCGATGCCAGATCCGGGGTATGCAGTTCTTCCATGCGCTTCTTGTTGCGTTTTGCGACGACCTTCTTGGCCTTTGCGCGCAGTTCTTGCGTGACACACTCGGAATCGGGGATTTCCTGGTCCCAGTTCGTCCGGGCCAGGAGCTGCAACACCAGGGGTTCAATTGCCCGAATCTTCATGAGTACGGACACGTTCAAGACTGCACCGAAAGGAAATTTTGGTCCGTGGGCATTCAGGATCCGATCAAAGGCGTGGACGGCCTCCCTCCACAGCCCAGCAATGTTTTCGGCGTCAGCATACCTCGTCCCCTCCGCGACCCACCTCTCACACACACTCGCGGCATCGCTCCAGTACCCATAGCACTCGTGGTTGCTGAGCCTGGCGGTGATGGAGAGAATTTCCTGGTCGTCGGCCACTCCAGAGGTGCGAAAGGGCCTGGATTTGGCCTCTAGCTCTTGCTGGCGCGCATCGATAAAGGAAAAAGGGGCAAGTTTGCCAACATAGTTCGAATTTCGGGCAGTCACGTCCCTTTGGTAATGCAAATCCTGTTTTAGCACACCCAGAGCGGCTTCGTTGAGTATGTCTATGATCTTGGCGAGGCGAATTAGCATTATCTCCGGGTCGGCGTCCGCATCCAGGTGGAGTCGGTCGGTGCGATCTGGGCGGACCAGCGAAACAGACCCGTCATAATTTGCGCGCTCCCGCCGACGAGACATCTTAGTATAAAGCAGATATGGACAGGGAGATGTGGGATGTGGAAGGTAAAATTTAGAGTGCCTTCAGCTGCGGGGCTTAGGCAGCCGGCGTGGCTGTGTTGTGCCTAAGTAATTGTGATTGGACCATGCAAAGTCCAAAGGTGGCTGATTTTCAGCTCCACGTCTCGCCAATCAGTATTTAAGTATCAACCGAGCTGGGTACGACAGTTGTATGGCGCGAGTCCTGAGACGCCGTTGAGGAACGACGTCTGGTAAACTGTAAGAGAAGAAACTCAATTCTGGAAAGGGAAAATGGAGAAACCATTCCAAAAGGGGCCGGGGACGTGCTTCAAGCGCCACCATGAGCGGAATTGTTCGACAAGATTCGATGGCATCCTGTACATCAGAAATGTCACCACCCTGGCCTATCTGATCGGCAATAAGATGTTCGGTGCTCGGCATTAGGTATGGCGCTGGGACGGTAGCTGTATCAGGAAACATTTGCTGGAACATCCGGATCCATTGGTCACTCGGTGCATCCTCCTGTCGTCGTCGGCGGCTATTGATGATACTAGTCTGTTGGCCGGGCATGAGATGGAGTTGGTTTCGACACGCGGCAGATCGGCCAGAACGGGAACAGACACATTTATAGTGATTCTTCAGATGTTCCCTGCAGTAGTTTCAGGTTAGCCTCTATGATAAGTCGCCTCGAGCAAGCATAAAGGGATGCGTACTTAACTTGTCTAAAGTTTGGTAAGCCGTGTAAGTATGTCTTTAATAAGCGCGTATAGGGATATCTTCGGAAGAACGGATATGCTAGCTGAGTAAACGTTCTAATGTTTTACCTGATACTTAGGCTGGGACTCTGGATCTTGCTAAACGAGTTGGCGCCGGTACTGGGGTTAAGCGTTAAAGAGCTAAAGATTTACGGCGAATTAATGTGCTTAGCTAAGGGCGCGCTGTTAACTAGTGAACTGGTGCGATGGCGCAACAGGGAAGAAACCACAAAGAGAACCACACCCACTGAACGTTACGGTCGGCCTGGAAGGCCGACTCCCAGACTACTGGTCCTCCGATCGGAGGGATATAAATGCAACTGACGTAGAAAAACAGATATGTACTTAGTATGGAACAAAACCTAGTATGGAACGGTGCTTAGCATGGAACGGAGCCTAGTATGGAATAACAAAGGAAACGCGACCGTGGATTAGGTTATCTTCCTTCGATCGAAGGGCCAGAATGTCACTGGGCTTTTAATGGGAGGTCTTTGCGGTGAAAGTCGTCGGATTGATAATTGATGAAAGAAGCACGGTTTAAAGAACCGCGCGGCGCGGCCCCTTTTTAACGATGGTATGTGCTAGAGAACGTATCGCTATGTACATAAACGGCTACAGTAATATTACACACAGAGCCTAAAAAGAACGACAGGGTTGGCCTGAATAAACGCCCCGAGTTGGTATCTGTTTTTCTACGTTAATTACATTTATGTCCTTCCGATTGGAGGACCAGTAGTCTGGGAGTTAGCCTTCCAGGCCGACTGCGACGTTCTGTAGGTGTGGTTGTCTTTGTGGTTTCTTCCCTGTCGGTCACTGCACCAGTTCAATATGATCGCAACATGAATTCTTCCTTTGATCGGGGGCTTAAACAATTATAGTTTCAACAACGGGCTTCGTTTTCGTGTTGGACTTGCTGATTGAGTGAAAGTAGTGGTCCGAGAACCACGTGACACGGTCTGCTCTTTAGTGCGCGATGCAAGTCAAAGAAAACAACGCTCTGTACAAAGAGCGACTTAGCGCAAAGGAAAATCTGTCTCCCTGAAATGACCCTTAAGCGAGTTACTGTGTTTCTGACATGCGAGGCAGCCAGACTACACTACTGGCCTTGAACGAAAACAACGAGGACGGCCGAGAAACTGTCATCAGTGCTTAGCATGGTAAAGAGGTGTTGGAGACTGATAGTATACTTACGCAGCTGTAGCCGCAAAGATGTTTACCCTTGGAGTGTTAGCATCGCTGAACCACATCACGCTGATGGCGAAGAGGGTAGTAAAGCTGCCGATATAGCGGAGCCTTTCCACCATCGTCTGGGCTGTAGTTAAAACACCTATAGCCACTGTTGGCAGAACACAGGCTATAACCATCGCCAGGGCCGAGGTGAGCTTCTGGATCATTGGCCCAGAGATGAAGTTCAGGATTCTTGACCCCGCAGACTCTATAATCCCGTTCTGCACAAAACCGTTAGCAGCTAGCTCTTTTATTAAATATTGTAGAACTCAACACTTCCCTCTCCGTCTCTAGATCTCCGCCGGCAGCCCAGACGCTGGAGCGGAATTCTCAGGTGATAATGATAAAACGGTATCCACTCCTCCCGTATCCAGCGGGTTATACCTATCTGCACCTGAATCTTTTGTACTGTGACAAGATCTTTTTTGTCTAGGGGACGGTCTCGCTTCCAGAAGATGCTGGAAAGAAATGGTAGGATTTCCTTCACAAGGGGTTGGATCTCCTGTGGGGGCTTGTAGGGATCACCCCAAGCGAAATTCCCGGCCCCCCTAATACCATCTTCCCCGAAGACTCTATGATATATCATTGTTCGAAAACCTTCAATGTTCGTATAGTTGGGGTGGGGCATCGCCGTTATCTGAGCGTATTGAATCAGAGCATGGTCTGTGAAGGAGCTTTTATTAGCGTGATATATATTAGTGCTTATTATCCTGCCTTACTGTATTCTTTTAAAAGTCTTCGTATCTCTTGGAGAACTTGGCGTTGTTCGGAGGCCTTCGGGTCTGCTGTACATTCGGCGGGAAACAGCATTTCCTGTGCACTCGTTGCATACCGTCTCCGGCCTTAATGGTTATAGTCATCCAGCTCAATCTGCTGTAATTGTTGCTCCAATTTAGAGAGTTCAACCTGGTAGTATAAGAGGCTTTTCACATTTAGTTCCCTGAAACGGGGAAACGCTTCGACACTGGGCGCCTGCGCCAGCTCCTGCGCCAGCTTTGGCCATCCAACCTCAAGTTTCTGGTTGACACAATCGTACGCTAATTGTGAAGCTGACGGAGGGGGGCCAGTAGGTTCCATGGCGGGCGTTTACTTGAAGTGCGATGTATATTGGTCCCAGGTAATATTAGGGAGGACAGAACTTTTAGAAAAGTCCAGAGCATTTGCCATTAAATATGGAGCCCCTTGAATAAATTAATCCCTGGGCCGGTACGGGACTGTTCGGGGCTTTTTCGACTCTCTTCTCATCACGCAAATGGAAATCTGCCGAAAACGTAGGGCTCAAATCGCGATCATGGTGAATGACCAGCATCTCGAGTTATGCGGAAACGGTACAGCATGGCCGGTCTTCTATTGGTTGAAATGTAAATGTGGTATCTCGCATTATTTTGTTAATCGCACCTGCAAACCGCGCTTTTAAAAAATCGATATCTGGCTGATGATAGGCGGGCTGTTTTGCTCTACAACCAATGGGTAGTAAGATACCTGGTGTGGCTCGAACCTTGCTTTGGGGCATTACCAATCACTGGAACGAGGACGGCAATCCGGGCAATGGAAAGTTCAGCATAGGTTGCCACGTTGCGCGCATATATGCAGCAGAATGCGCCCACGAAGACCGTGGCCCGTCACAGATAAGCAGAGCCTCAGGTAAATTCGCTGTCATTCACTTGGTGTTACGTACACGTGTAACTGGGTAATGCTTGCTGAGAATCGCCACCAGAGGCGGGGTCTAGGAAGGCCACCAGACCCAACCCCGCTCCAGATTAGCACTTCAATCCCACCCAAATGTGGTGGAGGGGTCGGCTAAGACGGTTTGGACGGCAATGAACAGGATTACACCGAGCTTACTTCCTTAGGCATATGGTTCCACCAAGATTCTGTCCTTATCTCACTCACTCTTAGCGAGAGCTGCAGCTTCCAGGCTCATGGCAACATGGATATGCGGTTTTTTTGGTTGGAAGGTTGTCCCTTTTAACTTTGCGTCTGACACCGTGAGCCCTGCTGAAGCACTGGGCTTCGCACCTGTGGACGTCTGCCTTCAGCGCTGCCATACGGCCTACACCGTACTTCAATTAGCTTATACGCTCTAGCATTTTGTCCACATCTAGTCTCTGAGTTCCCGCACCATCGTATAGTTACAACCTTATTAATTCCACTGAGTCTAGTGTGCTATGTATCTGACAGGATGTGTGACGACCATACAGGCCGCCTGATGGCCGGCTCGGTCCGACGAACTTGCAGAAGCCAATCAAGCCGGGAAACCCGCGAAGCCCCTCAAATGCCCAGTTGAGTGTTTGTGGGGTTGCTTGGGCGGGATGGGGCATAGAGACCTTTCGTTCCTCAAGGCAAGGCGGAATACTCAAGGGGCTTAGCGCAGCGTTACCGAGATCCAGGCTTAGGAAATTCACGAAAGAGGTATTAGCTTCTATCGGCCGTTACGGAAATTTTACCCTTGTAGAGAGCTATTTCTAGCACTTGTCTTTTGGAGCGCCATTTTTGTACGCACTTTAAGGCCCACTAAGCGCCGAAAATAGCGCTTTCCACACCTGTCATATATAGCTAGTATATATATACTGGTAATAGATAACTAGTCCTTCTGTGCTAGTATACTGGCATGCTGATATATGCGCAGTAGACTGGTATACGTTTGCTAGCTCTCCAGCGTACTAGTACAGATCTGTACTAGTATATAGGTGTTAGGGATATATAGCTATTACGTGTGTATAACGGCAGTCCCATATATCTGCTGTTTTTTTTCATTGCGCTGACGTGTGTTCCTCCTGACAGTTCGAAGAACAGAAGTTTCGATTGCCCTAACGTATGTGATGGTCTAGGGGATTGTATCGAGGCAGAAAAAGGGTGAGGGGTAGTCAAACCCCCGACCAGGTCCGCCGGTCGACCAAGAGAGAGCCATGGGCCGTTGAAGTGGCTCGGACGATCGACTTTAATACGGTGTGCGGAAGTGACATCGTGACCCAGCTCGTATGTACGAGATTGTCGAATTCATCAACGCACGAGCCCTAAATATTGAACTCTCTTACATAGAAGTGCGCATTGTGCAGCCAGTGCAGCTACACTACGACATCTTCCACCGTCATGAGCAGAACAGGAACTTCTACGGCCGAAGCAAAATTTTTGCCGAACGGGCCGCCGCGAAACACTTCCATTCACAAGCTCACTGAAACCAGACTCAACAGTATTGGAATGCGATCAAGATGTTCGGCATCCGGGTGATTGACTGCGATGTATCCAGGCTAAAACTGAGCAATGATGTGGTCACCAAGCTTTGAGGCTCGGTGTTTGGAAGGTACCATCACGGCCAAATGTCGGAGAGCAGGGACGCCGAGTTGCATGACGGGGAGAGCGAGTACCCAACTACGATGGACGCCGAAATAGAGAGGCTTGGATTCATCTGACACTGCTGGAGGGCTTTGGGATAGCGGAAATCTGAAATAGGGGTTCTTCCATGCCCGTCGCGCGTTTTCCATGACGCAGAGGCTCAGATGCCCATCTCCAGTGGCAGATCCGTGGGGGTCGAGTCTTGGATATGGTTTCGTGGTAAAGTGCAGCTACTACAGCTCCTGCGGTGCGCCAAAAGGGGGAAGGCCTGCATGAGCCTGCAACCTCTGGGACCGAAAATTAAGCGGTTGGTCATTAAAAGTGGGCCAAATCCGCTGATTTTCGGGGTCACGGCGGCCCCCCTTTGAGTTGCCCCCCTCTTCCTCCTTTAGAGCAATACAACGGTTCAACGAATAATCAAGAAACGTGCACTTGGTGTAGGCTCTGATAAATTTTACAGGGCCTTATCTACCCATTTCGGGGGTGGCTTGAAGGGAAATCCATATCTTTTCTCAGAGACGGATCAAAGTGCATGCTGCGCTCCAAACACTAACGCCCTTCGCAACCAGGACGTTTCCCAGGAAATGACAGCATCAACTAATGGCTTAGGATTATTGAGCGCTCTGCTGTCATTGTTGGCATTGGCGCCAACAACAGCACTGGCTGCTCCACGAGACTTCAATCAGTTCAAAGCCTGGTATCCGCAATTCGGCTTCATTTTCGAGCGCATTCTGAAGGAGAACTGCTCGCAAGAACGACACAGAGGAAAATTTCACGATACCGTGGTTCGATGGCGCTGGGGAATATACCCGATACGTCCAGCCGACGGTCAAATGCCTGCTAGAGAACACTAACGAATACATCAAGACCAGCTTATCCATCTCGAAGCTGATCCTTGGCCTTGCCCCAACCATTCTGGCGCTGACTGGGGCAAGCTCGCTCGAGACATCACTCGTCGCCATCATTGGGAAGCGGCCGATGCTCGCCATGATGGTGGTTCAAGTATCAAGATCCCCGGGAAACACTGGCGGGCCAGGAGGGACGGTATCACCAGGCGTGAGGCCCATCGTCTACCTACATGCGACAGTTTTACGGGAGATCCATGGTTGTCTTGCAATACATTTTGTTGCTGGGGTCGGTAGCCGATGTCGCACTCGTGAGCTGGGATCTAGGAAGGATGGCCATCTGTATGGTGGGGCCGAGCTTTATCTACTTTCCCCTGACATAGACTCTCATCGGCATCTTAGTACACGTTGTTGGGGCCGTTGTCCTACGGCTTCGGGCCCGACGTGCCGCCACGCCAGTAGCAGCACCGGCAGGGAAACCCACCCAACATAGACGGGGACTACTCTTCCAGATCCTCCGTCGTTTGCGGACGCTAGGGACCCTTGAGTTTAGCCTCCTCTGAAAACAGGCGCACAACGGCGAGGTCATCCAGGTCGAGTGGCTCGACGAGTCGGTGGCGTTTCTAGTGATTGCCTGGTTCCACTCGCTGTGCTGTGTTTCACACCTCATTTACGGCACTGTTATTTTCTCTAGTGTGATCTTCCTCGGACCATTAGATGCGTTCTTGGTCTTTCTGAGATACCTGGTGTCTTGCCTGCTGTGTCGTATTGTCTTGATGTACGAGCTCGCGGGGCTTCGGGAGGCATATAACAGCGGTGGCCTGCTACCTGGGGTGGTTCCCCCGCGGGATTTCGAGAACAAAGATGGGGGCGGCTGATAGGTTTTGGAGATACTCAGTGAGAACGTTGGCAGGGACGACCGTCTCAACTTTGGTTGGTGAAGTTGGTTGCGGTATATGGATATGGAAATGGATATTGCCCCGGGTATGGTCGGCCTGAAAAGATGAATGAATCCCGGCAAATCTCTAGATGAGCACAAGGACCTGTCAGAAAGAAAAGGATTCAGGGGCCCTGGGCTTCCAGTTATCGGAGCTGACTGGATGCCTGGCGCTGCCAGAGCGCCAGTGAGCCTCAGCTACTATAATGGCGAAGCCTGAATTCTATAGAAAGGTCTACAAAGAAGAGGGTTGTCGCTGGAAGCCAGATCTCGGACGGACAATACAATCAAGCAATTGCAAACCACTCAAATCCACCGAATCCTGTGTGCAGCGCTTCTGACAAATAGCGGCTTAATTAAGTTGCGGATTTTGTAGGATGTAAGGGCTACAAAGCGGAGCAGAGATGACATGCGGCTTTACAGGTGAGTGAGAAAAGGCGTCCTTAATGCCAGATTTTAGTTCGTGGAGGCAGGGCGAATTTAAGGGCTAACTGAAGCATAAAGCATACAAACCAATCTGCCGTGATGATCTCATGCTTATTCTGCCAATTCAAGATCCGTTATTGTGTAGATAGAACTCGCGCAG
>Ga0247780_1001606_pt1 | contig 11945 bp, 13 predicted proteins | sample UWRJL079202R5_FD_179927 | JGI IMG/M metagenome (GOLD analysis project Ga0247780, IMG submission 179927) | Plant litter microbial communities from Arlington Agricultural Research Station in Wisconsin, United States - UWRJ-L079-202R-5 | ecosystem: Environmental > Terrestrial > Plant litter >... | reverse complement strand
CAACCCGGGCTCGCTAGTGGTTCTGCTCGCGGGGATCTACGTGATGGCCGAGGGAAACTGGGATGCCAGCGAAGCTTGGATCAGCGTGGGCTTCGTCGCGATCATCGCCTTGCTCGGGCTCCAGCACGCGTTCTTCCGCCCGCAGACGGCGAAGGCAAGAGAGTTGGCGGAGCGTGACCTCGAGAACGGAGACACGCTGAGCGAGGAGTTCCAGGCGGTCTCACAGCGGCTCGGCACGGTCGGCCCGATCGCCGGTCTGATCGTCGTGATCACGATCTTCTTCATGACCGTCAAGCCCTGACGGCCCTGTCTCCTACGACGCTTAAACCCGACACCTCGCTGCCGGTGGCGATGTTCGACTCCGGGGTGGGAGGGCTGACGGTGCTGCACGAGTGCCTGGTCTCGCTGCCGGAGGAGGACTTCCTCTACCTCGGGGACACGGCGATGTTCCCGTATGGCAGCCGCGACCCCGACCGGCTGCGCGAACGGATCGCGCGCATCTGCGAGCTGTTGCTGGAGCGCGGCGCCAAGCTGCTGGTGATCGCCTGCAACACCGCGACCTCGATCGGCGTCGACGTGGTGCGGGAGGTCGGCGGGGCCGCCGGGGTGGAGGTGGTGCCGGTGGTAGAGCCACAGGCGGAGATCGCCTCCGCGATCACCGAGAACGGCAAGGTCGGCGTCCTCGCCACGCCGAACACGGTCGAGAGCGGCGCCTACCGCCGCGCGCTCGAAACCGAGGGGCGGCCGCTGGAGGTGACCGAGGTGGCCGCGCCCGATCTCGCGCCCTTCATCCAGGACGGTCTGGCCTTCGACGAGAACACCATGGCGATGGCGCGCCGTTACTGCGCGCCCCTGAGGCAGGCCGGGATCGACACCTTGATCCTCGGCTGCACCCACTACCCCCTGGTGGCGCCGATGCTGCAGCGGATCCTCGGCCGCGACGTGCGTCTGGTCAGCGGCGGCCACGCAGTCGCCGCGGCGGTCCAGCGCACGCTCGTCGGCGATGGCCTTGCCCGCGAGCGCGACGGCGAGGGCGACTACCGCTTCCTCTGCACGGGCGACACCGATTCGTTCCGCGACCTCGGCACCCGTTTCCTGCAGATGCCTCTGGCCGAGGTCGAGCGCACCGACATCGAGTCGTAGCGCTTTCGTTTCCCAGTCGGTCCCGATTCGGCACTTTCAGCGCACCCCAGGCGCGTGCGAGTCGACAAGGATCTGGGCCACGCCCGTTATTACCGCTGGCAATACCGTATATACTCGGCCCGTGGCAAAGGTGATGATCTCCATTCCCGATGAACTGCTGGAGCAGCTGGACGCGCGGGCCCGGGCCAATCGCGAGACGCGAAGCGGGCTCCTGCGACGCCTCGTCAAGCGAGAGCTCGAGACGGGCGCTGTTGGTCGACGGCAGGAGGTGGAGCGGCTGCTTGACCTCCTCGCTGCCGAGCCGTTGGGAGGCAACGCGGCTCAGATCATCCGCGAAGACCGTGACTCGCGCTGAGACCTATTTGATCGATGCGGGCGTCTGGATAGCGGCGGGCGACCCCACGGACCGCTTCAGCGGCTCGTCGCGGGCAATCGTCCTCGATTTCGAGCGGCCTCTCGCCGCGCTGGACCTGACGCTCTACGAGGTTGCCAACGTAGCCGTCCGCAAGGGCAGACCGGCGGTGGCTCGGCATCTCGCTCGCACCATCCTTACCCGATGCGAGGGGGGTCTGGTGGGCGTCGACGAGTCGCTGGCGAGCGCAGCGGCCGAGTTGGCGAGCGAACACGGTCTCACCGCCTATGACGCCGCCTATGTGGCGGCGGCTCGGCGCGCCGGCTGGACGCTCGTCAGCACCGACATCTCGGACCTGGTCTCCAGAGGCCTCGCCGTAACCCCGGCCGACGCCGACTACCCTTAGCGCATGAGTGTTCTCGAGCAGGTTCAGGACGACGTGCGGACGGCGATGAAGGCGCGCGAGCGCGAGCGCGCGGCGGCGCTGCGGATGATCGTCGACGTGCTCCAGCAGGACGCGAAGCTCGGCAAGGGCGACGAGGTCGCGGTGCTCCAGCGCGAGCGCAAGAAGCGGGTCGAGGCGGCCGAGGCATACGAGGGAGCCGGGCGGGCCGAGCAGGCCGCCGCCGAGCGCTTCGAGGCCGAGCTGATCGAGGCCTACCTCCCACAGCAGCTCTCCGACCAGGAGCTGGCCGAGCTGGTCGACGCCGCGGTTGCCGAGACCGGCGCCAGCGAGCAGCGGCAGATGGGCCAGGTGATGTCGGCGCTGATGCCCAAGCTGGGCGGCAGGGCCGACGGCAAGCGGGTCAGCGCGGCGGTGCGTGAGCGGTTGGGTGCCTGAGCTTGGCGCGTAGGCAGCTGACCCTCGACAACACGGTCGCCGCCGAGCTGGCCGGCGCGGAGGACACGGTCCTGCGGGCGCTGCGCGGCCGTCTCGACGCGAACCTCCACCTGCGCGGCAACGTCCTCACGCTCGAGGGCGAGCCCGACGACGTCGCCCAAGCGGCGACGGTGGTCGACGAGATGGTCGAGCTGATCGAGCAGGGGCACGACGTCGCGCCGGGGACGATCGAGGCCGTGACGGGCGCGCTCGACGCCGACGAGAGCCCGGCGGAGATCCTCGACGACGTCGTCTGGCGCCACCGCAACACCAAGGTGGCGCCGAAGACGCTGAACCAGAAACGCTACGTCGACTCGATCCGCCGCCACACGATCACCTTCGGGATCGGGCCCGCCGGCACCGGCAAGACCTTCCTCGCGGTCGCGATGGCCGCCGCGGCGCTGACCGAACGCAAGGTGCAGCGGATCATCCTCACCCGTCCCGCGGTCGAGGCCGGCGAGCGGCTCGGCTTCCTTCCGGGCGACATCCAGGCCAAGGTCGACCCCTACCTGCGACCGCTCTTCGACGCGCTCTACGACATGATCGATCCCGACCGCGTCAACGGCTACTTCGAGCGCGACGTGATCGAGGTCGCGCCCCTTGCCTTCATGCGCGGCCGCACCCTCAACGACTCCTTCGTGATCCTCGACGAGGCGCAGAACACCAGCCCCGAGCAGATGAAGATGTTCTTGACCCGGCTCGGGTTCAACTCGCGGATGGTGGTGACCGGCGACGTCACCCAGATCGACCTCCCGACCGATCAGCGCTCGGGCCTGATCGCGGTACGCGACATCCTCGACCGGGTCCAGGACATCTCCTTCGTCGAGTTCGGCGGCGAGGACGTCGTCCGCCACAAGCTGGTGCAGCGGATCGTCGCCGCCTACGACGCGCATGGCAACCGCGAGGGGGCGGCGCGGGCGGAACACGGGCCGACCCCGAGCTCTTGAGCCTCGACCTCTCCGACGTGCCGGCCGATCTGCGGGGCGCGGTCGAGGCGGCTCTCGCCGCCGCCCGCGTGCGGGACGGGCACCTCGCCGTCGAGCTGGTCGACGCTGACCGCATCCAGGCCCTCAACCGCGATCACCGCCGCAGGGACGCGCCCACCGACGTGCTCGCCTTTCCGATCGACGGCGCCGGCCCCGCGACCGGGCCCCGGGAGCTGGGCGACGTGGCGATCTGCCCGGAGCACTGCACCGACGTGATCGAGGCGGCCGTGCACGGCGTCCTTCACCTCTGCGGCTACGACCACGAGACCGACGAGGGCGAGATGCTCGCCTTGCAGGCGCGGATCCTCGCGGGTCTGCGATGACGCGCTCGGGCTTCGTGGGGCTCGCGGGGCGGCCCAACGTGGGCAAGTCGACGCTGGTCAACGCGATCGTCGGCTCCCACGTCGTCATCGTCTCGATGCGCCCGCAGACGACGCGCCGGGCGATCCGCGGCGTCGCCACCGACACCGAGGCGGAGCGGCAGCTGGTCCTGATCGACCTCCCCGGGGTGCAGCGGCCGCGCGACGTGCTGACCGAGCGGATGCAGCAGCGGGTCGAGCGCGAGCTCGCCGACTCCGACGTTGCCCTGGTGGTGATCAACGGCGAGGAGGGCGTCGGGCCCGGCGACCGTTTCATCGTCCGCGCCCTGCTAGAGGCCGGGGCGAGGCTCCCCGTGATCTGCGCGGTCAACAAGGCCGACCGCCTGGGGCCGAACGAGCTGGTCCCGGTCCTCTCGGAGGCGGCGGAGCTGGAGGGGATCGACGAGGTCTTCCCGATCAGCGCCCGCACCGGCGAGGGGTTGGAGGCGCTGGTCGAGCGGTTGGCGGAGCTGATCCCGGAGGGCCCGTACATGTACCCGCCCGAGGAGCAGAGCGACCAGTCGAGCGAGCTGCTGCTGGCCGAGCTGATCCGCGAGCAGGTCCTCAACCGCACCCGTCAGGAGGTCCCGCACTCAGTCGAGGTCGCGGTCAAGGAGGCGGCGCCGCGCGAGGACGGCCTCGTCGTCGTCAAGGCGGAGATCTGGGCCGAGACCGAGTCGCAGAAGGGGATCCTGATCGGCAAGCGCGGGGCGAAGATCGGCGAGATCGGCAGCGCAGCGCGGCGCTCGCTGGAAGCTGAGCTGGACGCCAAGGTCCACCTCGATCTCAGCGTCCGCGTACGGCGCCACTGGCGGCGCGACGAGGATCTGCTGGACCGCCTCGGCATCGAGTAGCCGGTCGGGCGCTCTACGATGGTCCCGTGTTCGGCGAAATCGAATTCGATCAGCGCGGGCTGGCCCCGTGCGTAGTCCAGGATTGGACCACCGGCGAGGTGCTCATGCTCGCCTACGTCAGCGCGGAATCCCTGGAAATGACGCTGGAGACGGGGGACCTGCACTTCCACAGCCGCTCCCGCGACGAACTCTGGAAAAAAGGCGAAAGCTCGGGCAGCTTCATGCACCTGCGCCAGCTCCGTTACGACTGCGACGGCGACGCCCTGGTGGCGATCGTCGATCCGGCGGGGCCGGCCTGCCACACCGGCGAGCGCAGCTGCTTCTACCGCGAGGTGCTGGGGTCGGCGTCGAGCCGGAAGGATGCGCCGCGCGCTCCCGGCGAGCCCGCGGCGGTCAACCACGAAGCGCTGGCCGCCCTGGAGCGCACGCTGCGCAGCCGCGCCGTCGAGCGTCCCGACGGCAGCTACACCGTGAAGCTGCTCGACGACCGCGAGCTGATCGGCGCCAAGGTCGAGGAGGAGGCGGAGGAGGTGATCCGCGCCGCGCGCGAAGAGTCGGACCGGCGGGTGGCCGAAGAGGCCGCCGACCTGCTGTACCACCTCAGCGTCTTGCTGGTCTCGCGCGGGGTCTCCCAGGCCGCCGTGATGGACGTGCTCAATGACCGTAGCCAGTGAGTCCGAGCTGAAGCTCGAGCCCAGCCTCGAGCGGGCGCGCGAGCTGGCCCTCGAGGGCAACGTGGTGGCGGTCCGGGCCCGCTTCGTAGACGACTGCGAGACCCCGGTCTCGGCCTTTCTCAAGCTGCGCGACGGCGAGCGCGACGGGGCACCCTGCTTCCTGCTCGAGTCGGCCGAGCAGGGCCAGGTCGGGCGCTTTTCCTTCGTCGGCCTGCGCCCGCGCTCGGTGCTGCGCTGGAGCGACGGGGCGCTGGCGGAATGGAGCGGTGAGGCGGCGGCCGCCGGCGAGGCGCCCAGGCGCACCGATCCCGCGCCGGACCCCTACGCGGCGGTGGCCGCGCGCCTGGCCGAGTTCCGTCCCGCTCCGATCGAGGGCCTGCCGCCCTTCGCGGGGGGCGCCGTCGGTTTCTTCGGCTACGACCTCGTGCGCACGGTCGAGCCGCTCGGCGAGCCCAACCCGGACCCGCTCGGGCTGCCCGACATGGCGCTGATGGTGACCGACGCGATGGTCGTTTTCGACCACCTGCGGCACGAGCTGACGCTTCTCGCCTGCGCCTTCTCCGACGACGACGGCGGCATCGACGCCGCCTACGAGCGCGCCGCGGCGACAATCGCGGAGATGCGTGAGCGGCTGCGCGGCGCCGTGCCGGCGCCGGCGAGCGCGTCGACCTCCGAGCCCCCGCGGTTCGTATCCAACGTGGAGCGCGAGGAGTTCGAAGCCGCGGTCGAGCGGATCGTCGAGTACGTGCACGCCGGCGACGCATTCCAGGTCGTCCCCTCCCAGCGCTTCTCAGCCCCGGCGCCGGTCGAGGCCTTCTCCGTCTACCGCGGGCTGCGGGCGGTCAACCCCTCGCCCTACATGTACTTCCTCGAGTTCGGCGATTTCCAGATCGCCGGCGCCTCGCCGGAGCCCCTGGTCAAGGTGACGGGGGACCGGGTGGAGGCGAGGCCGATCGCCGGCACCTCGCCGCGCGGGCGCAGCGAGGACGAGGACCGCCGCTTCGCCGAGCGCTTGGTCAACGACCCCAAGGAGCGGGCCGAGCACGTGATGCTGGTCGACCTCGGCCGCAACGACCTCGGCCGGGTCTGCGAGTACGGCTCGGTCTCGGTGGACGAGCTGATGACGGTCGAGACCTACTCCCACGTCCTCCACATCGTCAGCCAGGTCTCCGGCACCCTGCGCGAGGGGGTGAGCGCGATGGACGTGCTGCGCTCGGCGCTGCCGGCGGGGACTCTGTCGGGCGCGCCGAAGGTGCGGGCGATGCAGATCATCGACGAGCTCGAGAAGGTGAAGCGCTGCTCCTATGGCGGCGCCGTCGGCTACCTCTCCTGGGACGGGGACCTCGACACCGCGATCCACATCCGCACCGTCGTCTGCAAGGACGGCCAGCTGCACGTCCAGGCCGGTGGCGGCACCGTCGCCGACGCCAAACCGGCGTACGAGTACAACGAGTCGGTCAACAAGGCGAAGGCGGTCTTTCGCGCCGTCGAGGTCGCCTGCGAACAGCCGGACTGGGCCTGACGCATGCGCGTGCTCGTGATCGACAACTACGACTCCTTCACCTACAACCTGGTCCAGTACCTGGGCGAGCTCGGGGCGGACGTGGAGGTGGTCCGCAACGACAAGGCCGAGGTGGCGGAGCTGCTCGAGCGCGCCCCGGACCGCCTCGTCGTCTCGCCGGGGCCCTGCACGCCGGCCGAGGCGGGCATCTCGGGCGCCGCGATCCGCGCCTTCGCCGAGGCGGGCACTCCGGTGCTCGGCGTCTGCCTCGGCCACCAGGCGATGGTGGAGGCGTTCGGGGGCCGCGTCGTCCAGGGCGAGCCGATTCACGGCAAGGATGCCGAGGTCGACCACGACGGCAGGACGATCTTCGCCGGGCTGCCGAGCCCGTTGGTCGCCGGCCGCTACCACTCGCTCGTCGCCGACCCCGATCTGCCGGACGAGCTCGAGCTGAGCGCGACCCTGGGCGAGGTGGTGATGGCCGCGCGCCACCGCGAGCTGCCGGCCGAGGGGGTCCAGTTCCACCCGGAGTCGGTGCTTACGCCCCAGGGCAAGCACCTGCTGAAGAACTTCCTCGGCGAGGGGGCCGGCAGCTGATGCCGAACGACGTCGTCAGCCGGGCGATCGACGCGGTCTGCGCCGGCGACCATCTCACCGCCGACCACGCGTCCGCGGTGTTGAAGGAGATCATGGAGGGGCGCGCCGACCCGGTCCAGACCGGCGCCTTCCTGATCGCGCTGCGGGCCAAGGGCGAGACGGTGCCCGAGCTGGTTGGGCTGGCACGGACGATGCGGGCGCTGGCGGCGCCGGTCTCCAGCCGGCGCTCGGACCTGGTCGACACCGCCGGCACCGGCGGTGGTCCCTCGACCTTCAACGTCTCGACCGTGGCGGCGCTGGTCGCCGCCGGCGCGGGCTGCGCGGTGGCCAAGCACGGCAACCGCTCCAGCACCAGCAAGTGCGGCTCCGCCGACCTTCTGGAGGCGCTCGGGGTCGACATCGAGCTCGAGCCCGAGCAGGTCGGCCGCTGCATCGACGAGGTCGGCTTCGGCTTCATGTTCGCCCCCCGCCACCACGCGGCGATGGCGCACGTGGTCCCGGCCCGGAAAGCGCTCGGCGTGCGCACGATCTTCAACTTCCTCGGTCCGCTGACCAACCCCGCCGGCGCCAATCGGCAGCTGCTCGGGGTCGCCGATCGCCGTTACCAGGAGACGATCGCCGAGGCGCTGGTCGGCCTCGGCAGCGTTCGCGCCCTGGTCGTCTCCGCCGAGGACGGCCTCGACGAGCTATCGATCTCTTCCCGCACCCGGGTGATCGAGGTCGCCGACGGCGGCACCTCGGAGTGGTTCGTCGAAGCGGGCCAGTTCGGGATCGCCCCGGCGACGCCCGAGGCGGTGGCGGGAGGGACGCCCGCCGAGAACGCCGCCGCCGTGCAGCGGATCCTCGCGGGCGAGCCCGGGGCGCAACGCGATCTGGCGTTGCTCAACGCCGCGGCGGCGATCTACGTCGGCGGCCTCGCCGCCGACCTGGCCGAGGGCGTCGCCAAGGCGACCGAGTCGATCGACTCGGGCGCGGCAGGAAACGTGCTGGAGCGGCTGGTGACGGCGACGCAGGGCCGCGAGGGCTAGGCTCCAGCAGTCAAGTGGGCATGATCGAGCAGCTCATCGCCGGGGCCAGGCAGGGAGTGGACGCGCGCAAGCGCGAGCTGCCCCAGGCCGATCTCGAGTCGCGCCTCTCGGGGCGCGGCGAGGACCGCCCCTTCAACGAGGCGCTGGTCCGCCCCGGGCTCTCGCTGATCGCCGAGTTCAAGCGCCGCTCGCCCAGCGCCGGCGACATCTCCGCAACCGCCGTGGTGGCCGACCAGGTCACCGCCTACGAGCGCGGCGGGGCCGCCGCGCTCTCGGTCCTCACCGACGAGGCGCACTTCGGAGGCTCGCTCGAGGATCTGCGGGCGGCCCGAGCGGCCTGCGGCCTGCCGATCATCCGCAAGGACTTCATCGTCGACCCCTACCAGCTGTTCGAGGCGGCGGTGAACGGCGCCGACGCGGTGCTGCTGATCGTCCGCGCCCTCGACGACGGGGAGCTGCGCTCGCTCCACGAGCAGGCGGGCGCGCTCGATCTCGACTGCCTGGTCGAGGTCCACGATCGCGACGAGCTGGAGCGGGCGCTCGAGCTCGGCGCCGAGGCGATCGGGATCAACAACCGCAACCTCGACGAGGGCACCGTCGACCTGGCGACGACCTTCGAGCTGATGCCCGACGTGCCGGCCGGCAAGACCGTCGTCGCCGAGAGCGGCATCTCCGGCCCGGCCGAGCTGCGCGAGCTGGAGCGGGTCGGGGTCGACGCGGTCCTGATCGGCAGCGCCCTCATGGTCGCCCCCGATCCCGAGGCGAAGACGCGCGAGCTCACCGGGGCCGACGAGGGCACCCGCGAGCATCTTTTTTAGAAAATCTTTCAAGAGCGTTTAGTCCCGCCTCAGTCCCGGTTCCGATCATGGGGCGACCATGAGCAAGGCACGGCGACTGTTCGGCACCTCCTTCGGCTCGGCGCTGCTGGGCGGCGCCGTCGTCGCCGTCTTCGGCTGGCTCGCCATCGCCGCCGGCTGGATCCAGGCGGAGGAGGGAACGACGACCACGGTGGCCGCGCCCCTGGCGGCCCCGGTGGCGGACCGCTCGGGCGGGGACGACGGCGACAGCACCGTCGTCAACCGGATCTACCGCGAAGACGGCGAAGGGGTGGGCTTCATCGAAGCGGAGGTCGCGGCCCGCGAACCGCAGCCGTTCTCGCCGTTCGGCGAACCCGAATCCGAAGGGGGGACCGCCACGGGGTCGGGCTTCGTGATCGACAAGGAAGGCCACATGCTGACCAACAACCACGTGGTCGAAGGGGCTGAACGGGTCCAGGTCAAACTCGGCGACTCCGAGACCACCTACGACGCCGACGTCATCGGCTCCGATCCTGCGATGGACCTGGCGCTGCTCGAGGTCGAGGCGCCGACGGATCAGCTCCACCCGTTGCGGCTCGGTCGCTCCGCCGAGATGGAGGTCGGCGACCCCGTGGTCGCGATCGGCAACCCGTTCGGTCTCGACCGCACCGTCACCAGCGGCATCGTCTCCGCTCTGCAGCGGCAGATCCAGGCCCCCGACGGGTTTTCGATAACGGACGTGATCCAGACCGACGCGGCGATCAACCCGGGGAATTCCGGCGGCCCGTTGATCAACGCGGGCGGGGAAGTGATCGGGATCAACTCCCAGATCGCGACGGGCGGCGGCGGGGGCGGCAACGTCGGCATCGGCTTCGCGATCCCGATCGACACGGTTCGCGCCGAGATCCAGCAGCTCGAGACCGATGGGGAAGTCGAGCACGCCTTCCTCGGGATCAGCGGCGCCACGATCACTCCGGACCTCGCCCGCGCGGTCAACCTTCCCGTCCAGCAGGGAGTGCTGGTGCAGAGCGTCGTCGAGGACGGACCGGCCGACGAGGCCGGGATCGAAGCCGGCAGCAGCTCGGCGACGATCGACGGGGTCCAGGTGAGGCTCGGCGGCGACATCATCACCGCGGTCGACGGCAAGAAGGTGGCGGACATGGACGAAGTCGTCGAACTCGTCAACGAAGCCGAGCCGGGAGACGAGCTGGAGCTGACCGTCCTGCGCGCCGGCGAGAGCGAGAGCGCGACGGTGAAGCTCGGCGATCGGCCGGATGCCGCCGGCGGGCAGCGCCCCGAATAGCCGCGGTACTTCCGTAGTCTGGAGGGATGCGGGTCAAGTTCTGCGGGATCACCAATCTCGACGATGCGGCCGAGGCCGTGCTGCTCGGCGCCTGGGCGATCGGCCTGATCCATTTCGACGGCAGCCCGAGGTGCGTGGAGCCGGCGGTCGCAGCCGAGATCGGGGCAGCTTTCAGGCGCAAGTGCGAGGTCGTGGGCGTCTTCGTGAACCCCACCCTGGACGAAGTGGACAAGGCGGTCGAGAACGCCGGCTGCACGATGGTGCAGCTGAACGGGGCGGAGGGAGCGCAGTTCTGCGCTGAGGTGGCGCGGCGAACCGGGGTGAAGGTGATCAAGGCGGTGCACGTCGCCAGCGCCGCCGACGTCCACGCCGCCGAGGCCTACCGGACCGACTTCCACCTCTTCGACCGCCGCAGCAAGGGACAGTGGGGGGGAACGGGGCAGAGCTTCGACTGGGAGCTGCTGCGCGGCCACCGTTCCGACATCCCCGACATCGTCGCCGGCGGCCTTAGGCCCGAGAACGTGGCACATGCGGTCGCGGTCACCCAACCCTTCGCGGTCGACGTCGCCAGCGGCGTGGAGGCCGAGCCGGGGCGCAAGGACCATGCCGCGATGGCGGCCTTCTTCGAGGCCGCGCAGCCGGCCGGTATCTCGGCCCCATGAGCGCGGTCGAGCAGCGCTTCGGCCCCTACGGGGGCCGCTACGTGCCGGAGACCCTGATCGCCGCGCTCGACGAGCTCACCGCGGCCTGGGAGGAGGCGCGTGAGGACGCCGGGTTCATGTCGCGCCTGGACCTCCTGCGGCGCGACTTCGTGGGGCGGCCGACGCCGCTCTACCTGGCCGAGCGCCTTTCCGAGCGGGTCGGCTCGAGGGTGTATCTGAAGCGCGAGGACCTCGCCCATACCGGGGCCCACAAGATCAACAACGCGATCGGCCAGGCGCTGCTGGCGCAGCGGATGGGCAAGCCGCGCGTGATCGCCGAGACCGGCGCCGGCCAGCACGGCGTCGCCACCGCCACCGCCTGCGCCCTGCTCGGCCTCGAGTGCGTGGTTTACATGGGGACCGAGGACATCCGGCGCCAGGCGCCCAACGTCGAGCGGATGAAGCTGCTGGGCGCCGACGTGGCCCCGGTCGAGGCGGGCGCGCGCACCCTGAAGGAGGCGGTCAGCGCCGCGATCCGCGACTGGGTCGCGAACGTCGAGTCCACCCACTACGTGATCGGCTCGGCCGTCGGGCCGGCCCCGTACCCGGCGCTCGTACGCGACCTGCAGCGGGTGATCGGCGACGAGGCTCGGGCCCAGGCGCTGGAGGCGGAGGGAGCGCTGCCCGGGCGGGTGATCGCCTGCGTCGGCGGCGGCTCCAACGCGATCGGGATCTTTACCCCCTTCCTCGCCGACGCGGAGGTGGCGCTGATCGGCGTCGAGGCCGCGGGGGAGGGTCTCTCCAGCGGCCGCCACGGAGCCTCGCTCGGC
>Ga0247780_1001604_pt1 | contig 11953 bp, 15 predicted proteins | sample UWRJL079202R5_FD_179927 | JGI IMG/M metagenome (GOLD analysis project Ga0247780, IMG submission 179927) | Plant litter microbial communities from Arlington Agricultural Research Station in Wisconsin, United States - UWRJ-L079-202R-5 | ecosystem: Environmental > Terrestrial > Plant litter >... | reverse complement strand
CCCATCATGCAACCACCCGTCGTTCCGGCGCCGCCCATCATGCAACCACCCGTCGTTCCGGCGCCGCCCATCATACCGCCGCCCCTCATGCCAGCACTGCCCATCATGCCGCCACCCATCATGCAATCAGCGTGTCGCGGGGAGGCGCTCGATGCACCGACTGGCGCCGCTACTCCGTCGTGGGGGCGGGACGATGCGCAGCCAATGCTCAATGATACTGCGAAGCAGGAAACCAGAAATCGATTTGACATAAATACTCCTCGGGTTCGTCAATGCAGCAAGTCACGAGCCAAGTGCAGCCGATACGGCTCGGGGCACCCCCTCGTCGCGTTCAGCGACGGAAGCTCAATATTCTGGGCGCCGCGCGTGGGGCGGGCAGAGAGGGCGGTCCTTCTGGATAGCCAACGATGATGGGAGCAATTGCGTTCATACTCGGTGGAATGCTGAGCTCCGCTTTGACCATTCCAGAATTCAGAGACGAAATCGCGTTTCCGACCGGGCAGGTGCCGAGCCCGAGATCGCAAGCCGTGAGCATCAAATTCTCGGCGGCCAACCAGCAGTCCGCTTCGGCAAACTCGTCGTTGGTCTTGCCGCAGATGACGATCAGCGTGCCCGCGCCGTAGAAGATGTCGAAGCTGGCGCTATTCAACGACGCCCGAAGATTCGGCGATTCACGCTTGTCGGCTGACGCGGTCAGCATCGCCTTCGTCAAGTCCGAGTAGCGTTGAAGGAGGTCGCGGTTCTGAACAATCACGAACGACCAGGGCTGTTCATTCCTGGCGTTTGGCGCGCGCACGGCCGCTTCGAGCAAGCGATGCACGTCCTGCTCGCGAACTGCTTGTCGAGTGTACGAGCGCACCGCATGTCTCGAGCGGATTGCCTGCCTCAGATCCATGACCGGGTACGAGCAAGGGCCGTGCCGTGAAACTGCCCCTTTGCCTGCGGGGGCCAGGCCTGGCACGAGCCATGCACCGATGAGTGGTCATGAACGCGAAAAACCTGCTCGTCCGGGACGTGATGACCAAAGACGTTGCCACTCTCGACCGCAACGAAAAACTGGCCGTGGCAGACGATGTCATGCGGCTCGGGCGCATTCGCCACTTGCCGATCATCGACGAAGACGGGGCGTTGGCGGGAATCGTCAGCCAACGAGACCTATTTCACAGCGGGCTTTTGCGTGCGTTGGGGTATGGCTCGCACGCCAAAGATCGCGCCATGGACCTGCTCGTACTGAAGGAAGCCATGAAGACCGAGGTCGAGACCGTGACCCCGTCGGCCCCGTTGGCGGAGGCGGCAAAGACCATGCTAGAGAAGAAGATTGGCTGCTTGGTGGTCGTCGAGGGGAAGAAGATCGTTGGCATCCTCACCGAAAGCGACTTCGTCAAACTGGCGCTGCGAGACTAACAGCGCGCACGGATTGCGCCGAGGTGCAAAGTCTGCGCTGAAGCCCTTGATCCACGCGCTCGAATGGCGGATGAAAATCGGTGTGTGCCAGGCACGGGAGTAGCCAATGACGGGAGCAATTGTTTGGTTCACGGGCTTGCCTTCCTCCGGAAAGTCTCAGCTGGCTAGCCGCGTGCGGGCTCGCTTGGCCGGCGAATGTAAACCCTGCTGCGTACTCGATGGTGACCGGGTGCGCAGCCTACTCCACCCGAAACCCGGCTACTCGAGTACCGAGCGGGACGACTTCTACCTCACGCTGGGAGGCTTGGCGCTCGAGCTCGCGGAGCAAGGGCTGATCGTTCTCGTACCGGCAACCGCAAACCGCAAGCTCTATCGCGATCAGATCCGCGCACAGGCTGCGCGTTTCATCGAGGTTTGGATGACGGCATCTCTCGACGAGTGCCGCCTGCGAGATGCAAAGCAGCTCTACGCGCAGTTCGCGGGTGGCCAGCTCCAAGGTGTTCCGGGAGAAGATGTCATTTACGAGGCGCCCGAGTTTGCGGAAGTTACGGCAAACGGCGGAGAGGACAGCGAGGCGTTGCAGCGAATCGTTCAATGCCTCGGAACGTCCGATCCCGCGCGCGCCTGATCGCCGCTCTCGCAAAACCCAAACGTGCGCTCAAATCAGCGAGAGATTGAACGGCGCGCGTCTTGCTAAGCATTTGGCAAGATGTCATTCGAGAGAATCGTGGTCGCCACTGACTTTTCTGACAGCTCTCGGCGAGCGCTCGAGGTCGCTGTTGGCATTGCGGAGCAGTTCGGCTCCGAGTTGACGCTCGTGCATAGTTGGGAGGCGCCAGACTATGCCTACGCCGCCGGTCTATACGTGGTGGTGGACGTGGTGGGGCCGATCGAGCACGCCGCCGTTCTTCGCTTGGAAGAGGCAACGACGCAGCTCCAGCAGCGTCTTCCAAAGGCCAAGTCATTGATTCGCGCGGGCGTTGCCTGGGAAGAAGTGCTCGCCGCAGCGGGCCAAGTCGGAGCCGATTTGATCGTGATGGGGACGCACGGTCGGCGCGGGCTCGAGCGTGCGTTGCTCGGTAGTGTCGCGGAAAAAGTCGTGCGAATGGCGCGAGTTCCCGTGCTCACGGTGCGCGGGGCAGCGGCGTGAGTTCGTCGGGCGATCGAGGCCTCGAACGGCCCGATGATCGTGAGAGCCGCAAGCGGAATGGCTACGGGTTGCGCTCGACGACAGAGCTGCGAAATCTCGCCCAAGCGAGAGTTCGTTAGCCACGGCGAGCCGCCGCTGCCGACGCACTCCGTCGCCGGGCGAGACAGCTTTGGTTGGGACTGCGTGGTCCCAGATGATCGCGCGATCTGCAACTCGAGCTCGGTGCGCAGGGTTTGCGCGCCGAGCGCAGCTCGTGCGTTCAGCGCGCGAATTCTCTCGCAACCGCGAGGCCACGCAGCTTGGCACGAGCAATGCAACTAAGGCTCTCGGAGGACGAAAATGGAGAACAAACCCTACACCTTGCTGGTCGGCGTCGACTTCTCGGAGTTGGCCGACCGAGCGTTGCACGAAGCCTTTGCACAGGCTTCGCAGCGCGCTGAAGCGGAGGTGCACGTACTGTCCGTGTTGCCCGTCGCTGGTCAAGATCCAGGCTACGCGCTCTCGGTTTACGGTACCTTGGACGAGAAGCCGCTGTTGGACACGGCACTTCAAAGATTGCGCTTGCACGTCGAGCTGCAGCTGGACAAATTCAGGCTCGCGCACCCCCAAGCCTCATCCGGCTTTCCTACGATCTCGCACGTGTTCGTCGACACGACGGCTCACGGCATCGCCGAATTTGCAGCCGTGTTGGGCGCGGACCTAATCGTGATCGGAACCCACAACAGAACCGGAGTCGAACGCTTTCTCATGGGTTCGGTCGCGGAGGGAACGGTACGCAAGGCGCATTGCCCGGTGCTCGTCATCCCCGCCCCCGCGGAGCCCGACGCAGAAGCGGCCCTCGCGCCGTCGTGCGCCGAGTGCGTCCAAACGCGCTTTACGAGCGCCGGCAAAGACTTCTGGTGCGCGCAGCACAGCGAACGGCATGGGCGGAGGCACACCTATCATCAATCCGATCGCAGCAGCGGTGATTCCAACTTTCCTCTCGTATTCAGGTGATTCAATGAGCAAATCCATCCCCTCGATCCTAAAATACATGACCACCAGCCCGCACACGATCGGGGACGATCAACCAATGTCGGTCGCACACCGGATGATGCGCGAGCACAAAATCAGGCATCTTCCGGTTCTGCATGGGGCGAAGATCGTGGGCTTGGTTTCGGATCGCGATCTGAACATGGTGGAGACGTTGAAGGACGTCGACCCGCGCAAAGTCCTCGTGAGTGAGGCGATGTCACAGGACCCCTACTTGGTCTCGCCCGAGGCGGCGTTGGACGAAGTCGTGGCAACGATGGCGCAGGGGAAGCTCGGCTCTGCAGTGGTCACGCAACACGACAAGGTCGTCGGCATTTTCACGACCGTCGACGCTTGTCGCGCCTTTTCCGACTTGTTGCAGACTCGCCTAGCCCACTGAGCCGGCGACGCGGTCGCCAGCATGAACGCGCATCGCATTTTGGTAGGCCTCGACGGTTCGCCACGCGAGGCGCTCGTGCTGGCCGCCGTCCACGGCTCGCACGGTTACGGCGGCCTGGACCGAGTCTTGGACACCACGGCAGCGCGAGTCGTCAATCACGCTCTGTGCTCGGTATTCGTCGCGCGCTGGTGAGACGCCGCAGGCAATCCCGGAGGGGGAGACGGAAGAAGCGAGCGGCCTCACTCCGTGGCTTCCGCGCGCGGCCGCGCTCGTGGATTCGCCATTTGAGCACTCAGAGGACCCGAAGGACACGCCGCGGTTGACCCCGCCTCACCTGAGATAGAAGGTCCCACCATGCAACTCTCGGGGAAAAATCACGACATCTACAAAGCGCTGCTCGCCCAAATCGCCGGCGACATCAAATCCAACCCCAGGTTGCGCGAGTTTCGGAAAGCGACCAAAGAACCGTTGAAGCTGTCGGGGCTGGGCAAGCTGACCATCCCCGTCGTCGTGTGGGATGCGTTGCTTGTCGATGAGGCGTTGACGGACGAGTGGGATGTCAGCATCGAAGGGGGCGATGGCAGCTCGCCTGAATTCACCATGAACAAGCGCTGACCGGTGACTGACTGAGCCTCGCGTCGTAACCGGGCTCATCGGCGAAGAATGAGGGCGAAAGCCGAGCTCTGAGAATCGAGGCGAATCAGTCGGGCACGCACTCGAACGTCGTGGGATTGCAAATCTGGGATACGCAATCGCCGCCCGCTCGACACTCGACGCAGCGGCCACTCAGTGGATCGCAGTATTGGGCGGAGCAATCCGCGTCTTTGCGACATTGTACACAACCGCTGCCATCGCTCGCGCACAGATGCCCGCTGGCCGAGGTCGCGCACTCGCGATCTTCGTCACACTGATAGCAAACCTGCCGCCGCTCATTGCAGCCGTGGGCGCTGGCCGGGCAAGAATCGTCATCCAGGCAACTCTGCATGCAATGATTAGCGAGCGGATCGCACGCGAAACCATGCGCGCAATCCGAAGCTTCCAGGCACGCGACACAGCGGTGTCGCGTGAGCTCGCACCGTGGCAAGCCATGCACGGCACAATCGGTGTCCGCCGCGCACTGCACGCATTCTCCAGCTGCGCAGTGCGTCCCCGCCGTGCACTCGCTGAGGGCACCGCAAGCGGTTACGCTGCCAAGGCCTCCTCCCGCCGCGTTGACTCCTCCACTTCCGCCCTGTGTCGAACCAGCGGTCGCGGAGCCGGCGCTCGTCGCCGGTGGGGGTGCCCCGCCCGCACCGCCGGCCTCCGTATCGAACTCGAAGCGTTGATCGCACGCCGGATTGAAAGCGAGCAGACCAAGCAGAGCCGCCCCGATCGCCAACGGGCGTTTGGCTTGCCGCATCGCCCACCCGATCAAGGTTCGACCACGAGCTGGTTCGCCTCCCGAACGGCGAAGCCGTGCGGATAACGCGCCAAGTAGCGCCGGGCTTCAGCGGCGCCGTTGGCTGTTTGGGCCAAGAGCCGCATGCGCTCGACCATTGCATTTTCAGCCAATGCACTGCTGGGGAAGCGGCTGATCAGCTCTTGATAAGCACGCAGAGCGCCGCTCGTGTCGCCCTGCCGACCGCGAGCGATGCCCCGCGCAAATAGGTCATTTTGCGCGGTGAGCCCCGAGCTGCGCTCGGCCTCGGGGGCGGCGGCGCGCGCAGCCGGTGCAGCCGCGCGCGGCGCGGGCTTCACGGCCGGTGGCGCCTTGTTGGCGACGGGTTCTGACGACGCGGCCTGCAGCAGGTCCGAAGTTTTCGAGCAATTCGTCGGCCACGCTTCACCCGTTTTCACGCGGGTCACGGCGCCACTGGCAACGCGCACCTCGACCACGCCTTCGCTGACCTCGAGCCGCGTTCGAGCTCCGCCGCCACACGACTCGCCTTGCTCGACCACCCGGAGACGGAAGCGTGTGCCCCGCACCTCGACCTCTGCGTCAGGGGTATCGATGATGAAGCGCTGCGCGGCCGCGAGCTTGGCCACGTGCGCCACGAGCTCGCCTCGTTGCAACGTGAAGCGCTGCGTGGCACCTTGACTATCGACCCGGAACGACGTGCGCCCGGCCAACGTCATGGAAGTGCCGGTCGAAAGCTGGACCGAGGCGCCGCCGTCGGCGGGCGTTTCGATGCGTTGTCCCGACCCGATCGAAGAGTGCGCCTCCAGCGGCGCTTCACCCTCGTTGCGAGTCAGCGCCGCCCCTCGGCCGGAGGGAGTGACGTTGATGGCAATCGCGGCACTACTCGCGGACGATGGGCGCCTCTTGTCGAGCTGCACCAAGACGATCAGGATTGCCGCCGCCGCAGCCGAGATAGCGCCGATTGCCCACAGCCGGCGTCGGCGCGTTCGAGCCCGCAGCGCGCGTTCGATGGTGGCGAGCCCGCGCGCCTCGTCGCCCGATGCGACGGTCGCTTCGGGCAAGAAGCGTTGCAGCAACTTCGCGGCCGCAGCCGCATAGCGCGGAGTATTCATTCGTCCTCCGTGGATTGCTTGAGGAAGCGCGCCAGAGCGACGTCCTCTGCGATGCGCTCGTGAATTTCTCGCCGGCCGCGCACTAGGCGGCTCTGCGCGGCGGACAGGGAGACGCCCGTGATCTGCCCGACCTCCTTGAGATCGTAGCCGTAGACGTCGTGCAACAGGAACGTCCAGACCCGATCCGGGTTCATGCGGGTGAGCTCGGCGCGCACTCGCTCGATGGCCTGGCGAGCCGCGACCGCACCCGAGTGACTGCGCGTCGCGAGAGAAATGTCCGGCGGTTGCTCGTCCACGAACAGGCGGCGTTCCGCGCGTCGGCGTCGAATCGTGCGGTAGGCCACGCGCGCGGTCACGATCGAAGCCCATGCCTCCAGCGGGCACTCGCCGCGAAAGCGATCAATCGTGCTGACCAGCTCGTACAACGCCCGTTGCGCGACGTCCTCGTACTCGCTGTCGCGCGCGCCCAAAAGACGGGCCAGAGTTCTGTCGAGAATCGGGCGGACGCGAGCGTAGAAAGCTGCACTCGCCGAGGGGTCTCGCGCTTTGAGGCCGCTGAGCAAGGTGGTGTCGTCCGCGCCCGCCGCGCTCGGATCCTCGCTCCCGGCCGGAGCGGCGGGAACCAGCATGAGCGGTACGCGGGTGGCTGGAGACATAACGGGCTAGTCCTAGAGTGCGGCAAGGGGGAGGGGATCAGGCATCTGCCTCGGGAAACGGCTGCGAAATTTCCAATTCGAGTGCGGGTGCGCGCTCGTGGCGCCGACCGACGCCTTGGTAGTGAGTCTCAATTATTATTACCACACTGAAGGTTCGCGCGATCTTTCGATGAGCCGCCTGCTCTCGAGCGATACGAGGCACTCAAAGCTCACTGTTCACTTTCATTGTGTCCTGGTGTGTGTCGGTCGCAGCACGCGGCACCCAACATCAGACCCTGAGCTCGGAGCCCATTCATGTCACGTCAATCGAAGCAGCTGCTTAGCGGGCGATCTTGCCTTTCGGTCCTCGTCGTTTGTCTGGCCGCTACAGCGGCCTGTGCCGGCGCTTCCGATGGGACCGACGAAGCGGCGGCCGGAAGCTCGTCGGCAGGTGCCCTCTCGAGCGCGGGCGCAGCAGGCAAGCCGACTGTCGGCGGCGGGGGTTCAGTGGCTGCCGGTGGGCAGTTCGTCGGATTCGGCGGTTCGGTCAATGCGGCCGGAGCCGGCGGAGGTTTCCAGCTCGCTGGTGCGGGCGGTCAGGTCGGCGCCATCGCTGGTTCGTTCGGGAGCGGTGGCTCGAAGTCGAGCTCGGGCGGTGCGACGTCAGGCTCAGGCGGCACCAAGTCCGGTTCGGGCGGTTCGGCCGGCCGCGGCGGCTCGGCCGGGCATGGCGGCGCGGCCGGCAACGGCGGTCAAGCAACCGGCGGCGCGGGCGGGACGGCGCCCACTTGGACCGAGATTTACACCAAGTTCATCTCCAACCCGCAGTACGCCTCGAACTGCAACGGTTCTGCTTGTCACAATCCCGGCAAGCAAAAGGGCTTCGACTTTTCGACTCAAGCCAATGGCTACGCCAGCGTGAAGTCGAAGACATCCCAGCTCGTCTCCGAGTTGTCGAGCGGGGCGATGCCGCAAGGCAAAACCAAAATGCCCGCCGCCGATCTCGCCGTCATCAAAGCGTGGGTCGCAGCCGGCGCGCAGAACAACTGAGGCACTCCCCGCCCGACGACGCGGCGGGGACTTCAGAAGCGGGTTCGAAAACCGAGTTCGGCCGTGGCCCGAAATGGCGGCACCACGGCCACGCGTTGGTGATGCGTGTAGATCTCCGTTTTGCCCAGGGTGGCTTCGATGCCTGCGCCCAAGAACGCTCCGGCGTCGCGCGTGAGGTGCCAGCCGCCCTCCGCCACGAGGTCAGCGCCGAGCAGCCAACGGCTTCGGCTGTCCGGGGCGATGTCGTCTTCGGACAGGTGCGACATCTCGAAGTAGCTGGCAAAAAAGTCGAGCCGTGCGCCGAGCTCGAAGGACGCCGAATCGGGAAGGAATGCGCAAGCGACACCTCCACCCATGAACGCGGATCGTGTACTTGCCTGCGCCTCAGGAACGTTGCCGCTGCGTCCGGCGATGAACAGCCGAGCCCAAACCGGGCCTGTCAGCCCCAGCCTGAACCCGGCGCTCGCGCCCAAGCCCGAAGCCGTCCCTCCGAGACCGGTGCTCACGACGCCCGCGAATTCGGCGACACGCCGCGCACGCGGCTGAGGTGGCGGCGCGGGCTGCGGCCGCGCATAGCGCGAGACGTCGACTGGTGGCTCGGCCGCTCGCATGGGTGTTTTCACGATGGCCGGAGCGGCCGGTTCTGCCTCATCAGGCGCGTCGTTGAAGTCGCTCGTGAACATGGTCGCGACCGCAAAACCCAGCAAGCGACCTCGTTCGCTGAGCTCGCTCTGAACGCTGCCGGCACGGTCGCCAAAGCTGATCTCTCGATCCAGCCAGCGCTGCTCGCGCGCCAAATAACAATGGAGGCGCGCCGTCTGGCCTTCCGCAGAAAAGCTCAATTCGACCACTCCGTCCACATCGGAAGCTTTCGCGACGGCCTCCTCGTCGGGTGGATCGCTGGCTGCCAACTGGGTGCGAACTTGCGCGTCGCCACCCAGCACGCGTCGAGCGGCTCGCCGAAATGCGGACATCATTGCCGTGCCGCCACATAGGCCCGGCGGGCAGCGATCCAGATTCGGGTCCTGCGCGATGACGATGATGGTCAGTGTGATGGCCAGCAAGTCCCAACAGCTTATGACGCGCAACGGTGTTTGTCTGCCGGATCCGGAAGCAATCGGGCCGCCGTCGCGGTCCGCTCGAAAGCGCGATCAACGCGGCACCTTCTGCCGTGTGACGGACGAGTCAGGACCATTCCGACAAAAAGCGCGCTGGGTGCCTTGCGAAGCCCTCGCCGCGGCACCCATGATCCGAGCCATGAAAGCCAAACCCATCCTGCGTTTTGTCCGCGTGCTCTGCGTCGCGGGCGCTCTCGTCGCCTGTGGCAGTGGTCCGGGAGATGCCACGGGCAGTACCTGTCCAACGACCTCGACGCTCACCTACGCCAATTTTGGTGAGGCGTTCATGCAGGACCATTGCCTTTCGTGCCACTCCGCACATGGGCCAGAATCACCCAAGTTCGATTCGCTCGCCGAAATTCGCGCGGCATCGAGCGATATCGATCGCGCTGCGGCCGCCGGCCCGAAGGCGGTAAATACGTATATGCCTGATGGCGCGTCTGTCGCCGAGGCAGAGCGGCGCAAGCTCGGTGAGTGGCTGGCATGCGGGGCGCCGGAATGAGGGGATTGGTGTCCCGACCGGTTGCCTACGGTAGACCACCAGTTCAAAACTGCGATTGATGTAGCCCGAACCGCAAGGGCTGATCGCCTCTGAACCGCCCGCCACTGACGGCGGGCCACCGCCGGGCTGCCCCGTATCGGGCGGATCTTTCACCCCCTCGGGCGAGATGCGGGTGATGGTAAAAGTCGTGGCCGTTCCCCAAGTCACAACGAAATCAGTGCCGTTGAATGCGACCTGGTCGTAGCGTGCTCCGGCTCCGCCAACCAGCACGGGTACTGGGTCGAGTGGTTCGCCACTCGCATCCAGCCGGCCCGCGTGAATTTCGGTGTCGTAGTCGCCCGTCTGCTCGTGCCAAACCGCGAGGCGCTCAAAGCTGCGATCAACGCGGCAACTAAATATGAGCGTGCCGACCAGGTACCCAAGGTCGAGCGTCATCGTCACCCGCGTCCCCGCCCGTTTCACCGAGGGTGGTCGCGGCGATCTTGACCAGCCAAAAATCAAGCGTGACTTCCGGGACCTTACTGCGTGCGGGAGGCTGCGAGGCTGAGAGCCCACTGTGTTCTCCTTCGCTGGAGCCGCTGTACCTTTTGCGGGTTCGGTGTTCCGCTTGCCGACGAACTTCAATCCCAATCCGCCACATCGAAATCCTTCAAAACTTTCGAAGACACTCGCAGTGACGCACCCCGACCAAGCGGGCAGCAAACGCTCGAGAGTCAAGCTCCGGAGGCGTGCTTGCCCTCGTCCACCGAAGCGTCGTTGGCAACGGAGGGCGCCCGTTCGCCCTCCTGCCGCTTCTTTTCCTCGCTGAGCCGCGAGTTTTCGCGAACGATGCCCACGGCGATGAGCAGCCAAAGCACGACCAGCACGACATTGATCATCGAAAAGCTCTGAACGGGCAGCGCCATTTTTGCGCTAAAAATGAAGACGAGCCCGGCAGACGCCACGTCTCCCATGCGAACGAAGAAGGTGTCTACCGCCTGCTTTGCCTTGTACTTGATCTCGGTCGTCGTGGGCAGCCACAGCATGTTGCGGACGGTGTTGTTGAGCGAATAATCCACCGCGTTTTCCGTAGTCTTGGTGACCCGAAACGCAGACAGACGGTCGATGCCGAAGAGCATTGGTGTAAACACGTTGTTGAGTGAAGAGCCAAGCGCCACGAACGGATACACGAAGAAGGCGAGCTTGAGGCCGCCCAGCTTGACGATGCGCGAGACGAGAAATGTCTGCAGCACGAGCCCAATGAGGTTCACCCAGAGATAGAAGCCTCCATAATAGCTGGCAATGAAACCTTCCGTGAACTTCTCCAGCTCTCCGCCGGTAATGTGCTGAGCGGCTGCGGCCGCTTTCGCGCGCTCGGAGACGAGCGTCGAGAGCATGAATTCACCGTTGGTGTCGACGATAGTGAACACGAGCGAGAATGCGGCCAGCAGCAGCAGATATTTGTTCTTGCGCACCAGGGTGAACCCACCTTCCCCGGTCTCCGCGAGTGCCTGTTTTTTCTGCGCCTCTTTTCCGGCTTCGCTCTCCTGGCCCTCCGCGCTCTCCTGGCCGTCCGCCCGCCCCCGCTTGCCAGCGGCCGGACCGTGCGCCTTTTCGCGCAGATACACGGTGTGAGTGAGGAAGGCGCAAAGCACCAGAAAGCCGCCCGCGACCAACAGGAGTTCGAAGACGCCGAGGCCGATCGTATTCTTGAGAAATTTGGTGATGTACGCGCCCGCCGCGCTGCCCAGCGACGCACCGATGCCCACAATCGCGAACAGACGCTTCCCCTGCTCTTGCGTGTAAACGTCGTTCGCGAAGCTCCAAAACTGCGCGACGACCATCATGTTGAAAACGCCGACCCACGTGAAGAACACGAGCCCGAGTTGATTGCGCACCGGCGTATGCGAGAGCAGCCAAAACACGACGAGATGGGATGCAAAAAAGAGTGACACACCGACGACGAGCTTGTGCTTCGAGATCTTGTTGGCGACTTTGCTGTAGGCCGGCACCGCCAAAAGCAGCGTGATCGCGATCGCCGCCGAGGCGTAGCTCTTCTTCTCCGCGCCGCCCTCCATCGCGAGAATTAGCCCCTCGCGCACGGGTTTGATGACGTAATACGCGACGAGTAGGAAAAACACCGTCACCGTCAGAAGCACCGCGGTCACGCCTTCGCCGGGCTTGACGTCGGTC
>Ga0247780_1001601_pt1 | contig 12007 bp, 12 predicted proteins | sample UWRJL079202R5_FD_179927 | JGI IMG/M metagenome (GOLD analysis project Ga0247780, IMG submission 179927) | Plant litter microbial communities from Arlington Agricultural Research Station in Wisconsin, United States - UWRJ-L079-202R-5 | ecosystem: Environmental > Terrestrial > Plant litter >... | reverse complement strand
GAGCTGTCGGTCCGGCCACCTTTCGTACGCCGGCTTGGGATGGTTCAGGCGCACAGGCTGATGCTGACTGGCCTGCTGCTGATCTTCGGAATCGGGTTGCTCGTCCTGGCCGCGCCGATCGCGGACTCCGTCAACTACGAAAGCGCTGACTCCTACGTCCTCACCCGGGCGACTTTCTTCTTTGGGGGAGCGATGGCGCTGCTCTTGTCGATCTTTTCCGTTTTCAGGGAGCTTCTGCTGCTGGATCGCTTTTACGCCTTCAAGCGCGAGCGCCTGCGCGAGGTCTACGTGCTCGACGCCTCCGTGCGAGCGCTGGTCGACACCAACCGGGTGATCGATCAGAGCCTCTACCGGCACGGTCCCCGCTATGGGGTCAGCGAGGCGATCGAGACGCTGGGAGAGATGGGGCTCCTGCCCGAGCACATGCTGACGAGACGATGAGCTCCGCGGCCGAGGCATACCTGGACGATGTTCCGGCGACCGAGCCCCAGTTCGACTTCGACCTGATCGGCACCGCGCTCGCCGCCGTGCTCGAACGCCCGTCGGAGGGCGCGACGGTCGTCGGCATCCATGGCCCCTGGGGGTCGGGAAAGACGACCCTGATGTACGCCATCGGCGAGGCGCTGAGGACGCGCGCGGACAGCCCGGTTCCGATCGTCATCGAGTTCAATGCCTGGAAGTACCAGGCGAAGGAGGTTCTGTGGCGAGCGCTCATCCTGCGCCTGGTCGGCGAACTGGAGCAGCGCGGAGGCTCGACCGCCGCGCTCGAGGAGCTGAAGTCCTCGCTCTACCGCGCCTTCGAGGTCCAGGAAGTCGGTCCGCTCTCGGTCAACTGGCGCAACATGGCGGTCGAGATCGTCTCGGTGGGATTCGAGGTTCTGCAGCTGGGGGTGGTCGGGCGGATCATGAGACGCCTGTTCGGGCGCAAGGCGAAGAAGACCGAAGACGCGGTGCTCGGCAGCGACGACATCGAACAGATCGGCACCGCGCTGGAACGCGAGACCGTGAGCCGCCACCTGGCGCAGGTCATCTCGATCGAGCAGTTCCTCGATGCCTTCAGGGATCTGATCGCCGAGCTGACCGACTCCGGCCAGCGCATCGTCGTCTTGATCGACGACCTCGACCGCTGCCTGCCGGAGTCTGCCCTGGAGGTGTTCGAGGCGATCAAGCTCTTCCTCGATGCGCCCGGATGCGGCTTCGTCGTGGCGGTCGACCGCGAAGTGATCCGCAACGGCCTCGCCATTCGCTATGCCCCGATGCTGGGAATGACGTCCTCCGCGGCGGTCGCCGACGCCGATGAGTACATCGAGAAGACGATCGCGATCTCCTACGACGTGCCGCGGCTCTCGAGGGACGACGTCGCGGTGCTGATCGACAGGGCGAGCCTCCCGATCGACCTCGGCGCCGAGGAGAGGGTCATCATCGGGCATGCGCTGGGACGCAATCCCCGCCGGGTGAAGCGTTTCCTCAACCTGCTGCGGCTGCAGACCGATCTCGCGAAGCTGGCCGCCGAGCGCGGGCACCAGGTGCCGGGACCGCTGCGGGGCAACGGCGAGCCAGCTGAGCTGACCCTGCTCGTGAAGCTGATGCTGATCGGCTATCGGTACCCGTTCCTGTTGCGCCAGGCTGGCGGTCCGGCCCTCCTGGTGGAGCTCCAACGCATCATCACGAGCCATGTCACCGCCAATGACCCGGTCCAGGCGGATGCCGCCCTCAAAGACGGGTTCGCGCGCCTGCCATCCTCGCTCGCTCCCCTCATAGGCAATCGCGAGCTCCACGACCTGATGGCGATGGGTCCGTCGCTTCACGAGCGAAAGCACCTGCAGAAGATCTCCCTTTACCTCGACTGGTTCCGCCGCACCGGGGTCGACCGCGAGCCCGACGGCGGCGCCGAGGTCCCGGCCGCAGGCGACCCCGTCGAGCGCTGACCGCCGATCAGGCGCCGAGCGCGACGACGGCGATGAAGCTGGCGTAGAGCGCGAACCAGCCGATCACCGCGGGCAGTTTGAAGCGCCGGGAGAGGTGCAGGCTCTCGTAGGCGATCAACCCGCCGGCGAGGCCGAGGCCGATCGAGAGAATCGCGTTGCCGCTCAGATCCCAGTCGGTGAAGAGCAACCCGATCCCGACCGGGATCGTCGACTGGAAGACCATCGCGCCCGTGATGTTCCCGAGGGCGAGCGCGTCCTTGCCTTCGCGCACCCAGAAGAAGCTGTTGACCTTCTCCGGCAGCTCGGTCGCCAGCGGCGCCAGGATCAGCGCCAGCACCAGCGCCTCGATGCCGACGCTCTCGGCGATGTGCAGCAGCTCCTCGACGAAGAGGTGGGCGCCGCCGACCATCGCCGCGAGGCCGACCACGAGCTGGATCACGCAGAGGGCCAGAGCTGGGTCTTCGCGGCGCTCGGTGCGCCGCTCGAAGATCAGCGGGTTGAGCGACTCTTCGTCCTGAACTTCGCCGCCGCCGCGCAGGGTGAGGCGGATGTAGAGCACGTAGGCAATGAGGAAGCCGATGCCGACCGCGACTCGAATCGGCGCCGGCGGCCCCCAGGCCAGCAGCCCGCCGATCGCGAAGAGGGCCAGGAAGAAGACCAGGTCGCGCTCCAGGGTGGGCCGGTGCACTACCAGCTCGACTCCCTGCTCGCGCTTCTCGCGGTAGAGGTAGGCGAAGAGCCCGACCAGCCCCATCGCCAGCGTGGCGAGCAGGAACGGAGCGCCGACGATCGCCCCGATCGCCACGTCTTCGGACCCCGCGTCGACGCTGAGCAGCGCGACGATCGCGATCAGCGTCTCCGGCATCGCCGTCCCGACCGCGGCGAGGATGCTTCCTACCGCCCCCTCCCCCAGCTCCAGCCTGTGCCCAGCCCACTCGACCGCGTTCGTAAAGAGCAATGCCCCTGCGAGGACCACGGCAAAGCTAAGAGCAAGAAGTAGGGCTTCGCTCATCGGCCGCAGGCTATTCGGCCGACGCCCGCCCGCCTAGGCAAAGTAGAACGCCAACCCGAGCACGAGATAGATGGCCAACAGCTGAACCCCCTCGAACCAGGTCGACTCGCCGTCCTGGGTGACGTGGTTGGCGATCAGGATCGCCAGCAGGATCGCGCCGAGCTCGAAGCCGTTGAAGACCAGTGCCAGCGGAAAGGGCCCGAGGAAGAAGGAGGCGATCACCAGCACCGGCGCCACGAAGAGCGCGATCTGGGCGCTGGAGCCGATCGCGATGTTCACCGCCAGGTCCATCTTGTCTTTCATCGCGACCAGGACCGCGACCCAGTGCTCGGCCGCGTTGCCGACGATCGCGACCACGATCACGCCGACGAAGAACTCCGAGAGCCCGACCGACTCGGATGCCTCGCTGATCGAGCCGACCAGGACCTCGGACATCAGCCCGACCAGCACCCCCGCGATCGCGAGGGCGATAACCGAGGTCCGGGTCGACCAGCCCCAGGTGTCCTCCTCCTCGTACTCGGGGTTGAAGATCGCGCGATGCGTCTTCAGCGAGAAGAAGAGCCCGATCACGTAGGTGGCGATGAGGACGATCGCCACCGCCAGCGAGAGGTGCTCCACGGTCGCGTCGTAGTGAATCGCCTCGGCGCCGGGGCTCGGCAGTCCCTGTCCCTCGATCAGCTCGAAGATCGCCGGCATCAGCAGCGCCGCGGCGGCGAGCATCAGCATCGTGCTCTGGACGCTGGCGCCGGTCCGGCTGAACGTCTGCCTGTCGCGGCCGATGCCGCCGGCCAGCATCGCCGCCCCCAGGACCAGCAGGATGTTGCCGAGGATCGAGCCGACGATCGAGGCCTTGACAACCTCCTGCAAACCCTCGTTGAGGGCGAAGAGGGCGATGATCAGCTCCGGCGCGTTGCCGAAGGTGACGTTGAGCAGGCCGCCGATGCCGGGGCCCGAACGCGCCGCCAGCTCCTCGGTCGCCCGTCCCATCAGCGCCGCCGTGGGGATGATTCCGAGCGCCGAGGCGGCGAAGACGATGGTCGCCTCGGCGTGAGCCAGCTCGAGCAGCACCGCGACCGGGATCAGCGGCACCAGCAGGTATGGCCACCCCTGCGGGGTGAAGAAGAAGGCCGCGGACAGCCGCGGCCGCCCTTGCTGCTCCATCTACTCGATCATGCCCGCGCAGCGCTGCAGGTCGGCGGGCGTCCGCGCTCCTTTGAGGCATTCGAGGTAAGCCTGGCGGCCGCCTCCGCCGCCGGAGCCGCCGGAACCCGAGCCGCCGCCGGACGAGGACCCGCCGGAAGGCAACCCGCCTTCGGTCAAGCCTTCCAGAAGATTGCCGAGGCCTTCGCCGCTGCTGGCGCCTTCGAGCAGTTCGATCGGGTTGATCCCGAGTTTCATGAACAGGCCCTGGAGCGGCTTCGCGTTGCCGGGCGCCGCGATCTCCTGCTCCTCATTGACACCGGTGAGTTCGAGCTCCAGCTCGATTTCGACCTTTTCGCCGCTCGCGCCCTCCGGTTCGATCGTCATTTCGGCGGCCAGCTTGCGGATGATGTCGTCCTCGCCGACGTAGACGTCGACGTGCGCTTTCTCGATCGCGCCGGCGATTTCGTCCTTGGCCTCTTCGAGTTCGTCGATCGGCAGCGGCCCGGCGGCCTCCAGCTGGCTGCTGCAGGCAGGGTCTTCAGCCAGCTCGATGATCGCGTCGACCGCCCCGCCGGGGTCGAGGTCACCGCTCACCTTCGTGGTGCTGGTCCCGTCGACCTCGGCGCTGCCGTCGTTGGTCAGGTTGTCGACGAAGTCGCCCACGGCGATGCCTTCGGCCGCCTCCTGGCAGGCGGTGACGTCAGCGGCGTTCCCTTCGGAGCCCTGGTTCTGTGCCTGTTCGAAGGCCGACTTGACGAGGCCGAACGTGGTCGGGTCGACTTCGTACTCGGTCCCTTCGTAGTTGACGAAGGCACGGTCGGAGAGCAGGGTTAGGCCGCCCTCGAAGTCGACGTCGTCGCCTTCCACCGAGCCCGTGGCGCTCGCCGTCAGGGCGAGCTCGGGAAGATCCTCGGCGCCCTTGCTCTGGAAGGGGCCGGAGAGGCTGACGTCGACGTCGCCGCCTTCCTCGCCTTCGGAGGTGACCCCGAGCGACATCTCGATGTTGCCGCTCTCGATCCCTTCGAGGGTGGCGTCGTCGATGACCTGCTGCGGGTCGTCGCTGCCACTGTCGCCGCTGTCGCCGCAGGCGGCGAAGAGGACGGTGAGGGCGGTCAGAGCGGCAAGCAGCGCAAGAATGCGGAAACGGCTCAAGAGTCGGGCTCCTCGTAAGTCGAAGACAGGGTGGGTCGGGGATTCTACGGCGGCGGCGGCGGCTCCTGCCCCCGGAGCCGCATTCCCGCTTCGATTTCCTCGCAGACGGTCCGCACGACCGCGATCCGCGCGTGACGCTTGGACTCAGCCGCGACGAGGCGCCAGCGTGCATGGGGGCGATCGGTTCGCTCGACCATCTCCTCGACGGCTTCCTCGTACCGCGGTCGCTTGGCGCGGTTCTCCCAGTCTTCGTCGGTCAGCTTCCAGGCTTTGAGCGGATCGCCGGCACGGCGTTCGAACCGCTTCAGCTGCTCCTCCGGCGAGGCGTGGAGCCAGAACTTGACCAGAATCGTCCCCTCGTCGGCCAGTCCCCCCTCGAAGGCGGCGATCTCCTCGTAGGCCCGCCCCCACTCCTCGTCGGATGCATAGCCCTCGACGCGCTCGACCAGGACCCGGCCGTACCAGGAGCGGTCGAAGACCGACATGCCGCCCCAGCCCGGCAGCGCCGGCCAGAACCGGTGGAGGAAGTGGTGGCGCTTCTCGTCGGCGCTCGGCGCCGCGAACTGGGCCACGCGCACGTGCCGGGGGTCGAGCGGCGCCACCAGTCGCTTGATCGCCCCGCCCTTGCCGGAGGCGTCCCAACCCTCGAAGACGACGCAGAGCGGCGGGCCCAGCTCCTTCCTCCCGATCTGCCCCCCGAGGGTCAGGCGCAATTGCGAGAGCCGTTTCCAGGCCTCCTTCAGCTCCCGCTCCTCCTCCTCGCGGCTGAGCGTCAGCGAGAGATCGACCTCGTCGAGGTGTCCCATGCCGTGGTCCTACCCTCGGCGTTCGTACTTAGTCGCCCAGAGGGCGAAGAGAGGCCGAACGCCGGTGCGGTCACCCAGCGTCGCCGCGGCTTTCCTCGATCGGCGGCGGGCGGTCCTCGGTGGTGAGGTTCGCGGCGAGGGGGAAGAGCAGGGCGCCGAGGAAGATCAGGATCACGCCGGAGGCGATCAACCACTTGGCGCCGGCCAGGTGGCCGAGGATGCCGATCGCGAAGCCGGCCAGCATCAGCGCGATGTACGGGCCGGGGCTGGTCGGGAACAGCTCGGCTAGCGGCAGGGCGAGGTCGAGCACGGGTGCGGATTATCATCGCCCGCATGGCCGAAGGCTCTGTGGCAGAGGTGAAGGAGGCGCTGGCGAAGGTCGGCTACCTCGCCGACGAGCCGGCGGCGCTCGTCTCCTACCTCGCGCAGGAGCTCGGCAAGCCGGTCCTGGTCGAGGGCCCGGCGGGGGTCGGAAAGACCGAGCTGGCGAAGGCGCTCTCGCGCGCCACCGGCCGCGAGCTGGTGCGGCTGCAGTGCTACGAGGGCCTCGACGAGGCCAAGGCGATGTACGAGTGGAACTACCGCAAGCAGCTGCTGCGGATCCAGGCGGGCGGCGAGGCCGGTTGGGAGGATGTCCAGGAGGACATCTTCAGCAGCGACTTCCTGCTGACGCGGCCGCTGATGCAGGCGATCTCCAGCCCCGAGCCGGTGGTGCTGCTGATCGACGAGATCGACAAGACCGACCAGGAGTTCGAGGCGATGCTGCTCGAGCTCCTCTCCGACTTCCAGATCACGATCCCCGAGCTGGGCCAGGTCACGGCGACGACGATGCCGATCGTCGTCCTCACCTCGAACGACTCGCGCGAGCTGACCGAGGCGCTGAAGCGGCGCTGCCTCTACCTCTGGCTCGACTACCCGGCGCTGGAGCGCGAGATGGAAATCGTCCGCCTGCACACGCCGGAGCTGCCGGAGACGCTGGCCCGGCGCCTGGTCGAGGTGATCGGGATGGTGCGGGGACTGGACCTGAAGAAGCCGCCCTCGATCGCCGAGTCGATCGACTGGGCGCGCACGCTGCTGCTGATGGGCGCCGAGGACATCGACCGCGAGACCTTCGAGCAGTCGATGTCGATCATCGTCAAGCACCGCACCGACATCGACCTGGTCGCGGAGCGGGTCGGGGTGAAACTTGGCGACCCCCTACGGGCCCAGGGCTGAGGCCGGGCCGCCCGGCCTGGCGGCGAAGCTGCTCGGCTTCTGCGAGGAGCTGCGCGGCGAGGGGGTAGCGGTCGGGACCTCGGAGATCCTCGATGCCTTCGCCGCCCTGGAGATGGTCGACTGGACCTCGCAGGCCGACTTCCGCGAGGCGCTGGCGGCGACGATCGCCAAGTCGCAGGACGACCGCCGCGTCTTCGAGCTGCTCTTCGAGCGCTACTTCTTCCGCGCCGCCGAGGCGGAGGCGGTCCAGCGCGAGATCACCGAGCGCGGCGAGGGCGGCGACGCGACCGGCGAGGGCGCCGAGCGGCTGGACATGGAGGAGCTGCGGGAGCAGATCCGCGAGGCGATCATGGAGGGCGATCAGGACCGGCTGCGCGACTTGGCCCGGCTGGCGATCGCCGCCTTCGGCCGCGCCGAGGGCTCGGGCGTCGTCGGCGTCGACGTGCAGCGGATTCGCCGCACCCTCGGCCTCAGCGCCGGCCAGCAGCCGCCGACCGAGGCGGGCGAGGAGCGGCCGCCGATCGACCGCGAGCAGCTCAACGCCTTCGAGCGCCACCTGCGCCGCGAGCTCGAGCGCGACCTGATCGAGCGCACCGAGACGCTTCCCCCCTCCCGCCCCCTGGCCGAGCTCGACCGGGCGCTGCCGACCAGCCCGACCCAGGATCTCGCCGCGGTCCACCGCGCCGTCTCGCAGATGAAGCGGCGCCTGGCGACGCTCGGCCACGAGCAGCGCGGGCACCGCAAGGCGACGGCGGTCGACGTGCGGCGGACGATGCGGGCCTCGCTGGAGACCGGCGGCGTGCCGCTGCGCCTCAAATACAAGCCGAAGCGGCCGCGGCGGCCGGAGATCTACGTCCTCTGCGACGTCTCGACCTCGGTCACCTCGGCCAGCGTCTTCTTCCTCTCCGTCCTCCACGCCCTCCACGACTCCTTCCGGAAACTGCGCAGCTTCGTCTTCATCGAGCGGATCTCCGAGGTCACCGACGTCTTCGAGCACGAGCGCGACTTCCGCGTCGTCGCCGAACGGATCTCCAGCGAGGGCGGCGTCGCCGACGTTTCCGGCTACACCGACTACGGCCGCGTCTGGCTCGAGTTCCTGACCGAGATCTCCGACGAGCTCGACCCGCGCTCGACCGTGATCGTGCTCGGCGACGCCCGTACCAACGGGCGCGAGCCCCACGCCGAGGTCTTCGCCCAGGTCGCCGAGCGGGCCGGGCGACTCTTCTGGCTCAACCCCGAGCCGAAGCTGTACTGGAACTACGGCGACTCGGTGATGGCCGCCTACGAGCGGCACTGCGACGGGGCCTTCGAGTGCTGGACCACCCGCCACCTCGAGAACTTCGTCAACGTCGTCGCCGGCGGCGTCCCCGCTGCCGACGGCTGAACCGGCGGGGCGGGCTCAGGCGGTCTGCAGCCCGTCGGCCTCGGGAGAGCTCGCGGCGGCGGCGGGCGAGTCCGCGCCGGCGATCGGCATCCGCTCGGTGACTCCGGTCAGCTCGAGCACCCGGGTGACCGCGGCAAACTCGCTCGGCACGAAGCTGAGCCGGGGCGAGTCGCCATCCCGGCTCATCGCGCCGATCAGCAGCGCGATCCCGGTCGAGTCGATGAACTCGAGCTCGCGCATGTCGATCACCACCTTCGCCACCCCTGACATCGCCTCTTCGAGCTCCACCTCGAGCGCGTCGGCGTTGGCAAGGTCGAGCTCTCCGCTCAGAGCGATGGTGCGCTCAGACTCCTCCTCGGCGACGCGCACGGTCAGCGTCCCGGCGGAAATCTCACGTTTCTCCTCGATGGCCATGCAGTGGGGTCCTCCTGGGTTGGGGGGTCGTCTGGCGACGTCCCGGCGGAGACGTTGCTCCCCGCTGCGGTCCAGCCCTTCACCTCAGCGTGTCCGCACGGCTTTCCCACCTGAGAGCGCCGACGAAACCCACGTCGATAGTAGCGCCAGGTCTGCGAACTCGCCAGTCAGCGAGGCGGCGCGTTCCGCGCGCCCATGCGCTTAGCGCGCGACCCAGGCGTCCGGGGTAGCGGCGAGCTCGCGGACCACGCTTGGCAGCTCGCCGGATACGAGGTCGGCAAGGGTCACCTCCTCGAGCACCGAGCGCAGGCTCGCGCGCACGGCGATCCAAACTTCCTGCAGGTGCGCGGCGTTGCCGCGGTACTCGATCGCCTCCGGCGGGGTCGACTGAACATGGGCGATCGGGCCCTCGACCGCGCGGACGATCTCGGCCACGGTCACCTCGTCGGCCGGCTTCGCCAGCCAGTAGCCGCCCTTGGCGCCGCGGCGCGCGCGGACGATGCCATGGTGCTTGAGCTCGAGCAGGATGTGCTCGAGGAACTGCAGCGGGATGTCCTGGGCCTCGGCCAGGCGCTCGCCCTTGACCGGCCCCTCGTCCGCGGCAGCCAGCTCTGCCGCGGCGCGGACCGCGTAGTCGGCCTTCGCTGAGACGCGCATGCAGCTAGTTAATCAATCAGCCGATCACGTCAGGCGTGAGATCGGCCGAGCGGTCGCGCGCTTGCTCCGCCGCTTCCCGCTGCACCCGCCGCTCGTTCCACCAGCGCGGGAACCAGATCAGCAGGCCGAGGCCGATGCCGGCGACCCCGGCCGCGATCGGCCAGACCAGCGGATCCCCCTTCTGCACGGTGACCACGCCGGAGGCGACGAGCACGACGCCGAGCGCCGTGCGCAGGAAGCCGGTCGGCGCCTGCGCGGCGAAGTGGGAGCCGACGATCACGCCGGGGATGCTGCCGAGGAGGATGTTGCCGGCGAGGACGAAGTCGACGTTGCCGCCGACCCAGTGGGCGACCCCGGCGGCCCAGAGCAGGATCGCGGCGTGGAAGACGTCGGTGCCGACGACCTTCCGCGGGGTGAGGCGGTAGACGGCGATCAGGAGGATCGCGATCACGGTCCCGGAGCCGGCCGAGGTGATCCCGATCACGAAGCCGGTGGTCGCCCCGATCGCCACCGCCGCGACTTTGTGGCGGCGCTTCAGCTCGAAGCCGTCGCGCTCTTCGATCAGGTCGCTGAGGATGAGCGCCCGCGCCAGGGTGACGATCCCGACCATCAACAGGGTGCCCCCGAGCAGCGCGTAGACGATCGAGTCGAGGCGCTCTTCGCCGACCTTGCTCTGCAGGATCGAGATCGCCCATACCCCGAGCACGGCGGCCGGCACGCTGCCGGCCGCCAGCCAGAGCGACAGGCCCATGTTGACCGTCCCCATTCGCAGGTGGCGCCAACCGCCGACGGTCTTCGTCACCGCCGCGTAGAAGATGTCGGTGCCGATCGCGGTCACCGGCTTGACCCCGAAGAGGAAGATCAGCAGGGGCGTCATCAGGGTGCCGCCACCCATGCCGGTCATGCCGACCATTGCTCCGATGCCGAAGCCGAAAATGATGATTGCCGGGTCCATCGACTGGGTTCCGCACTGGGATGCTTATCGACTTTCCTGACCTCCTTGGTCAAGAGTGCGGAGTGCGGCAGGATACCAGGGATGTCCGTCTCGATCCGCGGCCTCGGCCACTCCTACGGCCAGCTGCAAGCGATCGAGCAGCTCGATCTCGAGGTCGCCGAGCATGAGGTGGTCGGGTTGGTCGGACCGTCCGGATGCGGCAAGTCCACCCTGCTCGAGCTGATCTGCGGGTTGCAGGAGCCGGGAACCGGGACCCTCGCGGTCGACGGCGCCGGCGAGGCCGGCGCGCGCCTCGCGCACTGCGCCTACATGCCCCAGCGCGACCTCCTCCTCCCCTGGTACTCGGCGCTCGACAACGCCGCGCTGGCGCTGCGCAATCGCGGCGCCGGCAAAGCCGAGGCGCGCCGCCGGGCCGGCGCGCTGTTCGGGCGCTTCGGGCTCTCGGGCTTCGAGGAAAGCGCCCCCGCCGAGCTCTCCGGCGGCATGCGCCAGCGTGTCGCCTTCCTGCGCACGCTGGTCGCCGGCAAGCCGCTGCTGGCCCTGGACGAGCCCTTCGCCTCGCTCGACGCGATCACGCGGGCGGAGATGCAGCAGTGGCTGGCGGCGGCGCTCCGGTCCGACCCGCGCACGGTCGTCCTCGTCACGCACGACGTCGAGGAGGCCCTCTACCTCTCCGACCGGGTCGCCGTCCTCTCCGCGCGCCCGGCCCGGATCGTGGCGGAGCTGCCCTCGCCCGCCCCACGGGCGGCCGAGCGCGACGCCACCGTCACCGACCCTGCCTTCGTTGCCGCCCGCGAGGAAGCGCTTCATGCCCTCCACCGGTAAATCCCGCCGCTGGCTCCTGCCGCTCCTGCTCCTGGCGGCCCTGGTCGGCGCCTGGCAGCTGGCCGCGAGCACGGGTGTGCTGGCCGACGTCTTCGGGCTTCCCGAGTTCCTCGTGCCGTCCCCGGCCGAAGTGGCCGCGTCGCTGTGGGAGAGCCGGGCGCTGCTGGCGGAGAACGCCTGGGTAACGCTGCAGGAGATCCTCCTGGGCCTCGGCTGTGCGTTGGCGGCCGGGGTCGGCCTGGCGGTGGCGATGCATCTGTGGGCGCCGCTGCGCGACGCCGCCTACCCGCTGGTGGTCGCCTCCCAGACGATCCCGATCGTCGTCATCTCCCCGATCCTGCTGGTCTGGCTGGGCTTCGGCATCGGGCCGAAGGTCCTCGTCGTGGCGCTGATCTGCTTCTTCCCGCTCACCGTCAACGTCGTCGACGGCCTGCGCTCGGTCGAGCCCGACGCGATCAAGCTGATGCGGAGCCTCGACGCCTCGCGCTGGCAGATCCTGCGACGGGTCGAGATCCC
>Ga0247780_1001600_pt1 | contig 12009 bp, 17 predicted proteins | sample UWRJL079202R5_FD_179927 | JGI IMG/M metagenome (GOLD analysis project Ga0247780, IMG submission 179927) | Plant litter microbial communities from Arlington Agricultural Research Station in Wisconsin, United States - UWRJ-L079-202R-5 | ecosystem: Environmental > Terrestrial > Plant litter >... | reverse complement strand
TGTCAGCTTATATAAGCAATTGGAGCCATTCGCGGAAGTAGCCGGCTTGGCAATAGGGGACCCTGTAGGCCAGAGATTCTCTTCCACAGAACAACAACAATCACCACAATTGGCCATGAGTGCTAGATTCTGACACATTGTCGGGATAAGGTTTCGAGTTATTTCGCTGAGTAGCTCGTTGGACAAGCTCAAGAGTGACATCTCCACTTTGGTATCTGAGAAGAGACGGAGAAATGGGGTTGTTGCAAGATATAAGACCGCTTGAGATGGTTAATGATGGGTTGCCAAAATTTGGGGTTTTCGTTTCGCAGCCATATTTTCACCACAGGGAGTACCCAAGAAATTATGTCTCACGTGACTAATGGGAGGCTGGAAGGAGTGCGGGGCATGGACTTACTAGCTCCTTGGCTATTGCCTTTGTGCGGCTCAGTTTTGCCCGTTGAATGTGTTACCAGTATCACTGTTTTCCTCTCCTTTTCATAAGCCGTATATGGTCAAACTCAGTCAGCCCAAGTATGCATTCCGCGTGGTTAAAGAGCAGTAACACAAAGGCGTTGCACAAGGTGGGGACCCTCTAACGCCCAGAAGCTTTCGTCCATCTTCCCGGCGTGCCCCTGCGCGCGCCGCCTACCTGTAATGCCCTTGCGCTCGAGATCCCTGAACGCTTAATACAGTCAGACACACTTCGAAGATTATGGGATGAAAGAGAGAAAACAGGATACGGCATCGTTATTGTATTGGCTTGGGCAATGCAAGTCGTGTATTGCATGCGCCTGCCCCTATCCATGATGACACGGGGAACCACGGATGCCCTGCAGGCTTCCCGCGTTGCATCGCGCCCAGTTAGGTGCCTCAGGAGCTTATGTGGCCGGGTTGCTTCACGGCGTACCGCTTGACCATTGGATCACGGGCTTGGCTCCTCTGTACGATCGATCCTTCAACACCAACTCCTGCAAAATCTAAAGACCTAGGTGTTAGTGCGTCACGGGAGTGACAAACTGAAGAGCAGAGGCTTACAATGGCGTCATTATTCCGGTTCGTTTAAAGCTGGATGTCCAGGAATAAGAAGTTAGTAGGTGAGACTAGCACCTCCCTCCAGCTTCAAATAGCCTCAAACCGAAGGTGAGATGCTGTCAGCCGCGCTGACGTTCCCGCCCGGCGGACCAACATCCCGAGCCTGAGGTGATGGCGTGGATCTGAGCCCCATCTAACCCTTCATGTTTCGTGACGGGCGAGCACTGCTATTTATCGATAAAGTGCTCAACTCTTATAGTCAAGTCCCTACCGGTGGCTTTGCTTTCTTTCTTTCTTTCTTTCTTTCTTTTTTTGCTTTCTCTTCTTTTACAATGCCTGTGAGAAGCTGAAAGTTCAGCGTGACCATCACTCTCCTATTTGCTTATCTAGCTGTTTGTCTGCACAGAGCTACCTACCTGTGCCTCAGATTCCGACCGCTTCCCGCTCTCCTCGTCCTGCACGTCTGGAACAATCGCCGTGCTCTTCCCGCCAAATATGGCCCGCCGTCCTCGATACCACGTTAGCAGCTTGCTGTCGGTGACACTCACCTCCATCCCCGCAAGTCGCAACCCGCGATGAAACACGGGCTTCAAGAACGGCAAGCAGGCTGCCATAACAGCAAAGAACTGCTCCGTCACGCTCCACGTATTCATATTCTCGGCCATGGCCCACAGGTCGTCCCCTTCGGGCTGTCGGCTCCACCTCATCACTGCCACGAGCTTGATGATGCTCGCGACGCTGGCAAACAACCCCATCCCCATCAGCGCGCAGACCAGGATGCGCTCCACCGCTGGCCGGCGAATGGTCCAAAGGAATGTCACGGGCGCAATCGAGAGGAGCACGTCGTTAACGATATTGAGGCTCGCCCCGGTGATGGAAACCGCGCGTATCGTCTGCGTATCGGCGCAGTTGTGGCCGTCGTTGGTCAGATCCCACCAGTCGCTCAGCGGCCGGCAGACGGTCAACCAGAAAACGGTGAAGGAAATGGAGAAGCAGATCTGGACGGCGATGAGGATGTAGAGAAAGATCTGCCAGGCGACAAAGGTTGACCTGAAGCGTAAGATGGTCAACGCTGCGGATGTGCGCACGCACGTCATGACCCACGACGAGATCGGGATGGAGAAAAAGGAGAGCGCGATGGCCCGGGAGGCCTCCGATAGGGACAACACCCTGGGAGTGGTGATCATCTGATCCAAAACGAGGCACCAGCATGCTATGTTTAGGAGCTGTTTGTCACAATGGAAGTTAGGCTAGGGCCTCGGAGAGAAGAGACGAGAACTGGGGAAGGGGAATATTTACAAAGCCAATGGATATGAAAACCTCGGTAGCGTCGGTCCGCCGCAGAGACCATACACGGAGGTAGAAGCGGGTTGAGAAGATGGCGATCGTGACAGCCATCATAGGCACGGTCACGGCAAAGTAGATGCGGGCGATGTATGCGGCGCGATCGGAGATCGGTATACCCGGAGATGCCTCAGGTGTTGACATATTTAGTGTTGGTGGATCGATGCTACGTCGCCTGGGCTAAGATGCCCACTTTCTACCAAAATTGAAGGAAAGTGCATGGGTGGGCTGCATTGAATGAAGAAGATGGACGAGGAGGACGGAAGAGCTAGGGATAGGAGCGAATTTAGACGTTTGGGGACGTTCAACTCTCCATTCGCGAAGCACAGATCGCCGCTAATGTAGCGCACGGTTGTGCTTCCACTTCCCGGACTGAGCCAGGGATTATGGTCTTGGTCGGTAAAGCCAAGGATGGAATAGCGCAGTCCGGGGATCTCGGTTCCAAATACCCTGCTTTATAGAAATTTTAGATTTACTCATGTGGCGTTTATTACCCTGTCGAGACAGAAACCCCCTGCAAACTGACTACCTCCAAGTAATGCCGGGCCTCGGAGAGCAAATTATAAAAGGGTCAAATAAGGGGTGTAAGGAGAAACCTTTCATTCTTCGAGACAAACTGGTGACTTGCTCCTGTGGGAACGAGTCATGGCTTGCCGGAGCGTCAGATTTGATTGGGTTGGAAAAATCTGCGACGCGTGAGGGTGGTGGCGTTCTAGAAGTGGTGTCATGTGGCTTGCAAAAAGATTACGAAGGATTCAGCTCTCTTCCACAACCCCAAAGGCCAGCGGTCATCTCCGATAGCACAAGTGAGGGGAAATTTAGGGCTGCTGGTCAAAACGGCACTGTTTGGCTTTGTAGCGGTTTGGGTCGGGGGTTTATTACGATTCCTTATCTCCGCAATCAGACCTGTAAATCGGAGCCTTTGGGACAGGTTGGAAGTTGGCCCACTATCCGGAGGTTATTTCGGGGCCAATTCGCCCAGAGCATTTCCCCCAATCAAGCACCCTTCCACCAATCCCTAATAGGGTTGTTACTGAGTGATTCGAGGTAGGGTATCAGCACGAAATCGACGAGCTTGCTCTCGACATGCCACCGCTTGTGAATTTGAATCTACTTGTGTGGGCTTGATTGATTGAAGCCGCGCGAGTAGGATTATCCCCATCAATGAACCGCAGAGCCTGCTCAACAGTTTTGCCAGCGATCCCGCCATTAGACTGGTTGTGCATGTACATCTATGCTGTTAGGCATCCAGCCCGCCTCAAACATCTGCCCACAGAACCAGAGGGGTCTATCAGGTCTGTCGCTCACTCGGGAGATATGTACATCATGTTCTATTACAGACCGTATATTAGCTGGAAAGTCTTCACCTTGTAATTGATGATACCAATGGAACAAACTTACCCATATCATGCCTCTTAGCAATAAGTATCTGCACGAGACCGAGTTCCGCATCGTTTAGTTCGGCCATGGACCGTGCCGAGGGACAGGACCAGTCAAAGTCGCTGCTAAAGGGAATATCACCCTTGCACATGTGGTGGAAGTGCATCAGGAGGATTTTGGCGCCCTCGTGGAAGCTGAGAACGCGGTTCGCGTCTGCATATCGTGTCTGTCACAAAGATTGTTAGCTGTTTACCTCTCAAAGACCTGAAGGAGAGTCATTGCAGGCAACTCACTAGATACCGCCTCTTTCTGGTCCATGCGACCTCGTGCGCAAACGCGAGCTCATATCCTTGCAGCAGCACAAAGATGACAAGAAAAATGCGAAACCAGTTGCGCGCGCGTCCGGTGAACACTAGTTTCTCAAGCGCTGTGAGAATTCGTCCTTGCAGTGGCTTCAACACACGTTCCATGACGACGGCCGCGAGTTGGAAGTCAACGTAGGGCGGTGGCGCGACCAGGAGAGGTGGGTTCAGCGGATCGGGCAGCTTGTCTGCATTGAGCTTTTCAGGCCCCTCGCAGCGCCAGCCGCCTTCGATAAAGCGCGCTGCCGTCCAGAAGCGGAGAAGGTCGCGGAATAGGGAGCGTTCTTCGCAGTTAGAAGCTCGGCTGTACTCTCTCACAGCGCCGAACACCAACCGACTAATCTCATCAAAGTCGTGAGTGTATCGGTCCAGATAGGCGTCCATGCTCACCTCTATGAACGCCTTCACCGACGACACCGCATCCTCGGCGTCTGCCAAGGCCCACGGTACGGCATAGATACTTCGGCCTCTGGAGTCAAGGAACGCGTTGCCCCCTTGCGGGGCTTTGAACTCGCGGACGCGGAGGTGTAGAACGGTCCCGTGGCCTTGTGTTAGGCTGAGCGTCTTGATGGGCGAGTCGGCTGCCCATATTTTCGGGACGCAGAATCCGCCGTAATCAGGTCCTGTGAGGGCAATAGGGTCAAAGTAGGGTATGTGGCCGGTGGTGCGGAACAGCGAGCTGTCGATGATTTTGCGGCGAAGACATGGTAGACGGCCGATGTTGTTGAGTGTGGATTGTTTAAGGCAGCACAGGCACCACGCTTCAGGGTCAGGGTTGTCTTCGTCTGGGGCACACTGAGGCAGGTCAGAATTTGTTCGGGAATGCTGATTGAGGGGTTTCCGTTTCTTCCTCACTCACGCGCTTTCGGTTCTGGCGACACTGCATACAGGCACGTATCTGTCTCGTTAAGGCGGTCTGGACGCGGTCTTGATCGCTGAAACGGTTGCGTCGGGGGCCTGGCCCTTGCGTTGGCGAGGCGGATACCGGTGTGTTCCGACCTGTCAAGTGTGCAGGTAGCTGAGACGTCGCGGGCTAGTGCATGTGTCTGGGTGCCTGCGTTGTTGTCGCATGGTCGACTTGCTCATGCAAATCTGCTGCGAAAAAGAGGTCGTGGTCGGAGAGGGAGTTTTGTTGAGTAAGTTCGAGATCTCTGAAGGTGAAATCAGAGTCGTCGTGAGGAATAGAGGTCACGGGCTCCAAAGATACATTGGCAAGGAGGGGTTGATAGGGTGGTTCGATGCCGGTGGAAAACGACGTTGAGCAGTGGTTGGTGACATCGCCAAAAGCTGGAATGTATGCGCTGGGCCACAGCGAAGGATTGAAGAGGCTCTCCTCTGGAAGGACTGCGCCAATCAGAGGGAGGTCGCAGAGCCAAGGATAGTTTCCAATCAACAAGTCTGGGCTCTGCAGGGCCAATTTTGTGCTTCCAACCAGGGTGGTATCTGGTGGTTGACTTTGAGCCAGCGTAGATCCTGAAAGCGTTATGGCTTGCAGCTGATCGTCCCGCATGAGCCCCAGAAGACTCCCCACCGTGACACCCAGCAAATCGGCGGCATTTTGCAGGGTCCTCCACTGGTCGTCAGTTAGCGTGCTGTAGAAACTCATGCCGAGAAGGGTGTGCGACTTCGATCTCACTTTTACAAACTGATGTGTCGTGTTTCTGTGGATAAATTGAACTGGAAGCCCGCTCCCTTGTGAAATACTGACTGAAATCAGTGTGCAACGCCTATGACGTCAGGTTTCGACGTCAGTGGATAATACTGAGGTGGCGCGGATCCCTGTCTGGGCGGCTAGCAGCACGGACCACCACCGATGAAAAGGCACGCGGAGACGATAAAAGTGGGGGAATTGAGAGGCGGTTGGGCGAGTCCAGGGAGCCGATTGGTCAGCGGCACTTGGGCGTGGGGAACGGTGGTCATCGCCACCAAATGCCCCAGTATTTTCCTTGACGCTGTGAAAAATCACATGAACAGCGCCTACCAGGACGGTCGCATCCCATATCGTTATGCTAGCCCTTTCCACATCGTCTTCGGCGACCTCATCGGTGCACTCACCGGACAGAATATTAGGCAGAATTATATATCTCCAGCTAGGTAGCTGACCTTAATCTCAGGCTCTAACACTACAAACCGGCAAGGCAGAGCACGTATTTGCAGCGGAGGCAGGGGTCAATATGATGCTTAAAAGAAAAATGAATGCCACTGTAACAATGTGTTGATGTCTCATGAAAGTTTTTCGAAAACAGGAGCAAGAAAAGTTGCCGACCCAAAAAAAATGGAACCAAAATCTCCGCAGACTGCTCTCCAGGCGGAAGCTTTGAACCTACCCATTTCACCCCAAACACCCTCCAAACCATACACGGCCCTGATCTCCGGCAACGGTAGGCAAATTTCCAACCCTGGGATCTTGACCATAGATAAGTACCAGGATCTAACCTAGCGCAGATTTCTACGGCTGCTGGGCTGCCGCACAAGTGGATAGCACCACAGTCCACGGTGATTTATCGTCGGTGAGCACTACTACCGTATCAAGTAATGCAGGACGGGGAAAAGGCAGCATTGATGGCAGCTTCACTGGCGAGGAGCTTAGCCGCAGGGGGGACCAGTATTGTAGTACGTACCTTTTGGGCATTGGGTCTTGGTCGAGCAGACGCAGAAGTGACAAGCCGCTTGTCCGGGCGATGGGTGACGAGGGTTTGCATGCAAGTAGGGCAAATCATCAAGTTGATCTGTGATGGGTGGAAATCTAGAGGGTTCGGGAGACCGCGAATCTCCTTGGCGTTGAAAACCGACATCCTTGAGACAGAAATATAGATAAACCTAGTCCTCGACGCTCATACAACTGGTCTCTAATAGTAGATTAATAGTGCCGCCATTAGGGCTATGTTGGCGGGGCTCTGGACCCAAGCCGTCGCCCAATGCCAGGCGACTGATATCCATCTCGCCTGGGCTCAGAAATGCACTCGCTACAGCACCTCCTACCATCCCGGGCCACCCTCCTGTGGGATAAGCTGTTCGAACGCTGTGGCCGAACCAAGACCGCCATGGTGAAGAAGTGAACGAGAATACTTGAATGCTCGGGGAAAGAGTTCGGGTGTTTAGCATTTGAGGGTTGGTTCCTGTCCTCAGGGAAGCCCTGCGTAGACACCACCCGTCCTGCTCCTTCCGAGTCTGACCGATGGGGCAACCATGGCGGCCAATGGAAAGACCATGAAGGTAAGATCAAAGATCTTCATGGTGAGATGTGGTGATGGCGAAATGACTTCTTTTTAGCGGTTGCTTGAATGTGGGATTGAAGGCTCTGGTGTAGAGTTGGCTGGGATCCAGCAACTCACTGAAAATTGCTCGCCCGGCCGCCCAGTTTGTTCATCCTGTCCCGTGCCGGGCTGCTAGAAGCAGACAGCGGACAAAGCCTTAGGGCTAGCGTCTTGGGTTACCGACAAGAGCCAAAGTACGACTGGCAGTCTCGTGGTACCCTTTAACACCGACACCTTGTGTGAAGCAGGGGACTTGGCAATATGAACGCCTTGCCGACACTTACCCCAAAGTGTATGGGATTGAGGTCAAGACGCTCAAGGTCAGCGGCTTTTCGTCGATGAAGTCCCTGAGTGTCTCGACATGTTCGAAATGGACCGTTTTCTGGTCGATGACCGTGCCGGAACCCTGGAGCAGTTCGGGCTACCTATCTCACGGCAAAGAGCAACAGGGAAACCTGGCGGATTAAATTTGAGAATTTTTCGTTTCTACAGCTTCCCAAAATGATACATAGGCACAAAGCTCCACCAGCCCACCAGCACCTTTGACTTATTTTTAGTTTTCTTTCTTTTTAGCGCACGAGTGCAAACAACCCTCCGCATATTCTCTGAATCAACCTCAATTCCCGGCAAGCGGCTCCCTGATGTAGAGAGACATGATAATCTCGAGCAAGACGGTCGTTAGCTCGAGAGAGCCAGCGTTTCGTTTCGGCTGATGCCCGATTGACGGCGTCGACTCGACCGCAGGGATAAGATGCTTCATTTCCCAATGACAGGCCCGGCAAGGGGCTTGTTGCTTCCATTGACTTTGAAGCTACTGGTTCGTGAGATCCGAAGATTCCCAATCCGTACCTCGAGATCATCAATCTGGTCCTCGTCTTCCCCTTCAGCCAGATCCGATGGAAATAGAGACACCCACTGCGAAACCCTTTTCGAAATCCAACTGCGGAATGTCGTGGCTGCCCAAGTAGCGATATTGTCGAAGATGACTGTTAACTCCAAAACGTCCCGGAGCTTTGTCATGTCTCCGCTCCAGATGCATGTGCCAGATCTCTGTTCCCAACCAGTATGGTTAGTCGATGCCATTGCCCCTGCGGAAGTTTGTAATTTACTAACGTGTAAACCAGTGTCATCGATCCTATCCACAGCCCACAACCCGACATGTTTTCCCGCAAATGTCATGGCTACAACCACTGGCAGGTTGGTTTCCGATGGGGGCTCCTCATCGCCACTATCGGCTATGCCTTCTAAGCGTCGCAATATCTCCAGAGCCGTCGGGCATGCAACGCTTGCCGGAAGACAAGATGGATATCCCGCCGTGTCGAATGAGGAGTGGCTCTTATCGCCGCTACTGACGCTACATTCGCCCGAGTGTTCATCGCAGCCGGCAACAAAGAAAGGAAATACGAGAGCGTTGGGTGCGATTGATTGCGCCTTCGTAGCTGGAGGAGGGGCAGTGTTGGGGTTGACGCCGTTGGCAGTGCGTTCAAAACCAAGCTTAGCCAGATGCTGCGCAGTGTTCTCGAAAAAAATGTCGAGGATGTTGGACTGAAGGAGATGTGTCCAGGAGGCTATCTGTTCTGGAGGCACAGTTTCGAAGGCCGGCAAGCGCTCCACCGCGAAAGAGACGTGAAAGCGGGTATCCTGAGCTCCAGAGTGCGCATCGTGGTTCTGCTGCACTTTGTGCGCGTTGTCTGTGAAGAAGTGCAGGGCGGAATACCTGAGACTGTATCGAGGTCAGTTTCGCCGTCCACCGCGTTCCCACGACTTAGAGACTTACAATTCATAGCGATCATTTTGAAGAGAGAGGTTGCTGCCTCCCAAAATCCTAGTTCATAAGTTAGAGCCTACTTCGAGAATGACGGCAAAGTAGACACTCATCTTACCGCTCTCTGTTCCCTGCCTTGTTCACAGCGTGTTCCAAATCTGCGACGAAATTTGTTCTGTAGAAGAGTCGCCACAGTTCGCATCCCTTCCCGCCCGATAGTTCCAGGGTTGTTGCCCAGGTCTTCAGCTTTTCACAGCTCATAATTGCCGACTCAACCTCCCGGAGTGCATTGTTGTCTAGCCTCGACTTCGGAGCGAGGCGCAGCGTCTGTTCTGACACATTTTTCAAGACCGTTCCAGCGTCATCGCTGTCAATACCGTAAAACCACAAGGGGTCTGCTATTGTGCCGCGGAAATCCAGGAAGAAGCTGGCATCTGTCGAGCCCGCCCGGTCCCAAACTGCCTTAAGTGAGGGACGGGGATGAGACATGATCTCCAAATCGGGGTTGACAAAGCGATGTTTTGTGGGAAAATGCGACAAATGAAAGAACCTGTTGGAAAATTCAGTTCAGGAATCGGACTTGTTGCTGAAGGGCCGTCGGCACCGCTAAAAAAGACGGGTTGGGATGCCAGTAAATATAGGGCGGATTTTGGTGCTATCTGCGGGTTGTTGATTTCGTCCATGCAGGATTTAGTGTTTTGATCAGATGAGGGCAGTTCGTCATGTAGTGCAATCCGGCCAAACACTGTGACATGTTATACAAACGTAAAGGGCAGCACAGTGCCGAACGAGTTATCACACACGGACTGGGATGCGGTGACGACAGGTTCACAGGGCCCCTTGAAACTAGTCACAGTTTCACAGCGTCCGTGCAACTTGACCACGAACCAGGCCAAACACCATGGCCACACGAAAGCAGAGCGGCTAATCAGTGACAATTTGAAACGCGTTAGCGAGAGACGCTCACCGGTCGGGCTGTTGTCGAGCCTGTACCTGACTAGGTAACGAGAAGATAGTCGCCAAGTGAATTGGAAGCCTTACAATCGACTCGGCCTCCTTCTTCGGTAGGCTGCCCATGGGGTGGAAGCCGGTGAAGTTAGTGGATAGCACACCAGGGTTAGAAATATAGAACCGGATGCGGGGGCCGGGGGGGACCCTGGTCTAGCTAGGTCAGCCGATTGCCGATTCGGCGGCTACACGATCGTTCTCCCCAACCTGCAGATGGGCCGTCAGTCCGTTCATGCCAACTTTAGAGGCGCTATATGCGGGCGCGCGGGCCATGCGGCGACCAGGTGTGTCTCATTAATGACCTTTAGGGCAGATGATCTGTGGAGCAGAGGCCTGAAGGCGAGGGTAACGACGGCGACAGTTGTGATGGGGACATTGAGCGCCTCGATGAATGCGGGTCGGGTGGCGGCCGGCGGTGTATCGTCGGGGCATGCTCATGCCACGGAGGATACCTGTGTTGTTGACGAGAACGGGGATAGGACTAAGATTGTGGTCTGATTTTCAACCTGGGAGTGGACACATGCTTGGTGAGAAGTCAGGGCTAGCACGACGCGTCTTGTTGCAGTCTCCCAACAGTTACAGTTCTGAGGCTTCATTGGGTGTTCAATATATCTCTACGGTTCCGAGCCCATGAAGGCCGAGCCAACTGACGATTGCTTGACCGGTGCGGCGCAAAGTGGGCCATGCACGAGGCTGTGTGACCCCAGCAAACCGTTACCTTGGCGCGCGTTTGCTCTGTTTCATGGGCGCTTCTTGTCGGCGGCTGACCACATTAGATCTGCCACCCGTAGGTAGCGAATCGCACCCAGGGCCACCAGACACCGCCTTACATAAGAGCGCACAGCGCACTGGAACCACGAGCCGGCCGTAATTGGGACCCAGCCGCTGCTTGCGGTTGACATGTGAAGTGAAGGCAAACCCGGGCCGTCACGGCCGTCACTCTGCTCACCGAGATCCTGTCATGCTCAGCACTGGGCGAGGCAAATCACTTCATTTTTCCATCATCTCGACGGGTATTCTCCATGGAAATCCCATTGAAGCTTCAATTCCTGCCATGTGATGCGCCACAATATGTTCACTAGACAAAATACGTCCGTACCACACGCCAACCCCAACATACGCCAACATACGCGCTACTCGCCCAACCACACAGCTCCTCCGCAGACAAGGGGTATCATAACAATGCAAACGCGCGGGTCCCAGCGCCACACGCGCAACAAAGGACGCCAGACCAACACCAAAACCCAGGCGCACCACATCACGCCGGATGCGAGGCCACCCGCCCCGCGCAAAACGCAACGCCACACGATCAATCGTCGTCCAACGTCAAATCGATCACCTCCACGACTTTCCTCTTGACGCCCCGCGGGGGCCCAAAGTTAGCAGACCTCGGTGCCAACACCCTCGATGGCGACGATGGCGACGATGGCGCCGCCTGCAGTCCCTTAGATTGGTTGCCCCGCCATGTGCCGGCCGGGGTGCTCTTTCTGCTCCCGGAGCGGTTGGCCATTTCCGTTTTGGCCGGCGTCCCCATCTTAAGGGGCGCTGCCGGCGCGGGCCCGCTTCCGCGTCTCTCGTCCGGCTGGGAAACAGGCGGCATCTCGAACAACGGGGCCTTAAGCATGGTCTCGATCGAGTCATACGACTCGTCTTCTGGCTTCAAGCCCAAAACCCTGTCCCGACTACCCACCAACTTCTTCAGCTTGGCTCGGTCGAACCGATCAAGCTCTTCCCCCACGTCCCTCAGTGCCGTCTCCCATGCAGCCAAGTGTGGAACGTTTTGACTGAGGAACGAGGGGCTCAGGAGCAGCGGAAGTGCAGTTGCAAAGTGACTTGATTTGGTAGAAAAGGGGAGTGCTTCGCACTCCCTAGTTATATA
>Ga0247780_1001599_pt1 | contig 12010 bp, 15 predicted proteins | sample UWRJL079202R5_FD_179927 | JGI IMG/M metagenome (GOLD analysis project Ga0247780, IMG submission 179927) | Plant litter microbial communities from Arlington Agricultural Research Station in Wisconsin, United States - UWRJ-L079-202R-5 | ecosystem: Environmental > Terrestrial > Plant litter >... | reverse complement strand
AGTCGTTGGGGTTAGTGTTGTTGGCGACGGCGTTCTTTTCGGCGAGGTTGGAGGTGGTCAGGGCCGTGGTGGCGCGGCGCTTGCGGCAGCGGGCGATGCAGAACCAGGAGGCGAGGGCGAGGAGGATGACGACGAGGGGGACGGCGACGCCGAGACCGATTTGCGTGCCGAGGGAGATGGCGCCGGAGGAGGAGTCCAGGTTATTTTGGTTGGAGGAGGAGGAACCCGAGCGGTTGGTTCCGGTTGCGGTGGTGGAGCCGCCGGTGGCAGCGCGGGTTGCGGTGGCGAAGGACTGCAGGGCGGTGGTGGCGGCGCGTTGGGTGGTGGTTTGGACGCCGGGGTTTTGAATTGTTTGGTTGACGTACACGCAGTAGCCCGAGACGGTGTCGCCGCCGAAGCAGGTCTGGCCGTGGGAGCAGCAGACCGAGGAGCACTGGAAGGTGCCGGCGGCACAAACGCGTGCGCAGCCGGACCCGCCGGCGCTGGCGCCGCAGCAGAGGTAGGCGCCGTTGATGGTGTCGAAGGAGCAGGTGTCGCCCGTGTTGCAGCACCAGTCGCCCTGTGCGCACTTGGTCTCGAAGTCGGCGCAGTAGGGCCCGAGGGAATTGCGCTTGGCGAGGGAGGTCAGGCTCCCGGAGAAACCGCCGAGGGGTGATGTGGCTGGCGATGCATCGCGATAGAGATGTGCAGAGGGCGGCACGATGGCGTGCCCAGCGGGCAGTTCGATGTCGTTGTGGGAAGTCATAGCTGAATTAATGAGCTGGTGATAGGAAGCGGGTGGCAGATGTCGGTTGAAACCGTGATCAATTCGAAAGAGTGGCGTGATTGATCCTCGGGATTACCTCAAATCAAAGACATAGGAAAAGCTGTGGTACTAGGTTAGCTAGCTAGCGCAGTGAAGCTGCGTGCAGTGGCTCTGACCCGGTGTTGAGTGAGTATTGAAGGTTCGAAAGAGTGACATCGGCCAGCCGACATGTCTCTTTTTGATGTTTCGCGATGTTGGATTCCATCGTCGATGTCTTTTGCGGAAACAGTACCCAAATTTCGTTTGGTGTTGATCCAGCGCCATGGACTAGCGAGGACCAGCGTCGATCTGCAATCCATCGCGATCGAAGAAATGCTGTGACATCGCGAGGCGCCAAGCACCGCTGCCGGGGACCGTCAGGGGTGCAGGATCAACAGCGTCCTGACCAAAACTGACAGGTGAGGCGCGTGCGGCTGTTGACGATCTTCCCCCAACCCACGGGTTCCGGCACGCCACCCGACAATGCCGTTATTCTGCGTCTTTCGTCGCTTTTCTGCGGTTTTGTTTGACAGTCTGCGCCAGCTGGCGCCGATTTCGATCCCTCTTCAGATTCTCGATCCCCTCAACTCAGCGCCGCTCCACCCATCAGGACGCCCCAGCCAACTCGGTCTCACTGCCCTGGCAGGCGCGACAGGCACCGAGGAAGCTCCGAATCCATGATCCTCCGCATCTGCGGCATCGTTGCTTCGGTCGCGCAGAAGGAAAGGGTCAAACCAGCTGAAGCCAAGATGCCCTAACTCACGTAATTTGACGAGGGCGCGTTTCAAGCGCGAGAAGCTGAAGTGGTCGAGATGCGCGTCTTGGTTGGGATGGGACTTTCAAGAGTCAGGCGACTCAGGTGGCGGTGAGTGGGATATTCAGGAAATTGCGGTAGATGACCAGAAGGAAGGGCAAGGCGCCTAAACCTAAAGCTTCCTTCGAGTTCAAGTTGCCGTAATTGCAGTCTCGGATGAGGTCATTGCAAGCAGAACGAACAGTCAACTTGAATGGAGGAGATTCATTTCGTGCATCTTCTCGTGGTTACCATGCTCTTTGACCGCGAGATCAGCTTCGCCGATCCCCCAGATCACAACATCGTCGATGACGGATGTCTGTGCATCTCTGCCCCAAAATCCCTTCTCGTCCGGGGCTTGTTGTTCTTGGCACCATCTCAGGGCCTTGGTACACGGATTGGAACCATGGAATTTCGTAGATGGCTTCCTCTTCGCCCCAGCCTGCCACGTCCGATGTTCCAGATCGAGATCCGTCAATTGTCTCAAACGTGATGCAATCCAGCGAAACGCAGCAGTTCGTCCCAAGAGTTGCTGCTCGATCCTGTCCGGATCGACGATTGGGTGTTCCTCATGGCCCTGCAAATAGCAACCTTGAATGCTCTGCAGAGCGGAGCCAGAGGATCCGAAAGAGGACCCTGAGAATCCCCCGCAAGCAACCTGGAAGTTGTCTCCATTCCCAAGAATAGCAAAAACAATGATCTGCGATCATCCTCGTCCGTGGTGCCTGAAAATAGCAGCTCTGCTCCACGCTCTCTCGGGCACGGGAACAAACCAAATCGGGCGGATCCGAGGGACAGCGTCTGAAAACCCGGACCGATGTCTTGACTTCGGCACCCCAAAACCTAAAATTAATGGCCTGTCGTTTCCGGTTTGTTGTCAATGCACGTTGGGTATCATTGGGTTGTCCAACAGTAGGTTACATTGCGGCTGAAACGATTGGTGTAACTGCCAGACCACGAGCTACCATTGGTCAACCAGATTCTCTTCCTTGTCAATTCAGGGGAATCAAGGTCAGCATCGTCACCAAAGGACGAATTTTGATCCGATTGCTCCCCGCGGATTGAACCCCCAAAGTTTCCATAATAAACCGATGGCCCCTTAACCCATAGGTTTGGTGATATCCCGAATCTCTCGTTTTCTCGACACCCAACTACACGAACAAACCACCAAAAGCCCACACACAACCCCCAAAATGCGCTTCCAACCAACCACCCTCCTCGCCCTCCTCCCCCTCTCCCTCGCACAAACAACCAACCCCCCATGCGTAACCGACTGCACGACCAAAAACCCCGTCAGCTCTCAATGCGACGGCAACGAAACCGGCTCTACCCTCGACACCTGCCGGTGCAACACCTTCCTCGGCGCCACCAAGATGATCACCTGCATCAAGGCGTGTTCGACGGCGGACCAGGCGGTCTTTGCGGGGCGGTTGCCCGAGGCGTGTAGAGGGGATTTGTTCCCTGGTTTGACGGTGGCGCCAGGGACAACGACGACGACAACAACAGGGGCTTCGGGGACGGCGGGGACGACGGGGACGACTGGGGGTCCGGCCCCGGCGTTGACGAGTAAGCCGAATGCGGGGGTTGGGATGGATGTTGGTGGGCAGGGGTTTGTGCAGGTCGCGGCCGGGGGATTGGCTGCGGTGGTTGCATTGCTTTTATGAGACGGAGCTCGAAAGAACGCGGACACGGGTGGGATATATCACTGAAGGGGATTTGAGGGATAGTGGTTTGGGCTGTGTTGTTTCTACATGGATGTGGTGAAATGGGGTATCGTTGTCATGGACTTTGGGCTCAAAAACTTTGATGACAGCGCTCTTGCAGTTTGCTATCAACACTCGGGAATTACGTGTATAAATCTATCACTACCTACGTCTACGAATACGAAAATCCTGCTACCGTCTTTCAAACAACATCAGTCTATTATCGTTGTCCAACTCTTCACAACTTCCCCTGACAACCCCAGCATTTCGCGGCCGCCAGATCCCCACACTTCTTGTCAAACTTGGCTTTCTGCGGATACGGACACAGAATGCGATGATGCGTCTGGTTTGCAACCATCAAATTTATCGGCGAAGACCCAGGGGCAGTCCCGTTTTCCACCCATGCGCGCAACTGAGAAAACAAACTTTCCGGCTGTCCCGACGGTCCTCCAAAGCAATGTGTCATCCCCGGGATATCGTAGTGCCGATAGAAACCATTAGTGTCGGACATGAGGGTTTTGACTGCCTCGTGGTAGTGCGTTGTGCCCTTTGGCGGGACGATGGGGTCCGCCTCAGTTGGTGTTAGTCACAGCCCTTGTTCTGGATGTCGATCTTAGGGGTAAACTTACAAGTCCATGATACGTCACCAACTTCCCGCCCGCCTGGCGAAACTCAGACAGGTCCGCAAAATCGGTAGCAATCGACCGGTACTCCTGCCTAGCAAAGCGAGTCAGGGACTCATACTGGGCCCGGGTAACGTTCCCAACTTTGAAGGTCGGATCCCTCGCGACAAAGTATCGAACCCAGAAGTCTGCAAGAGGAAACGTAACCGCGCTGCATTTCCCGTCGACACATTTTGTCGTTGCCAGCCCGGACGTCCCTCCCGGCGGCGAGTACGGTCCCTGGCCGTTGATATCGGCTCCGGGATCCAGCCCATACCAGATGCGCCGGCCATTCGCTTCGATCGGGCCATTCCATGTTGCATTCGCAACAGCAGCCGCCGTCTTGCTGATAGTAGCCGGAGCACCCGGAATCGAACAGTTGACGGGCTGTCCCACCGCCTTGAACGGGTCAAACTTGCCAAGACAAGCATCCACGTCGCCAATAACCCCATCAACCGCCCCATCGAGCCCATCACACTTCTTGACCACCGCTTCAGTAAGGGCATTGAGCTCGCACAGATGAGGATACTCGCCGATCGAGTTCATAAACACCTCTGCCCACTGCATCGAAGCAAACAGCTCAGGCCAGTATATCGCCGGCGCTCCAGCCGCAATCCCATCATACACCGTCGGATACCGCTGTGCGAGCATCAGACCCTGTCGTCCGCCCTGCGAGCACCCGTTCCAGTACGAATATGCCGGTTGTTTGCCATAAAAGCTGCGAATGAGCGACTTTGTGATTTTCGCCTGCGCCCATGTCAGTCAACTTGCACCCCTCCTCCCTGTTCTTCCCCTTTTCCCTCGTGTCCAAACCCACCACCCACCACCCACCCGAAAAGGAAAGATCATACCTCATCATCCAACGAAACACTCGCCAAACTCCTCAACCTCCCCCAGTCCACATTCCCCTCGCTCAACAACGCCCACGCACTCGGCTCCTGACTCCCTCCCACGCCCGCATCCGTCGTCACAGTCGCATACCCATCGCCCAACGCGCCCTTCATCGCCTCATAACTGAGCGCAAGCCTCCCCGGCGCGAAACCACCTCCCCCAACGGCCTGGAGTCGCTCGTTCCAGCTGGGATTTTCCATGGGGAGCCATGCCTCGACGATGACGGTGTCGTGTTGGCCCGGGTGGGTGTAGGTGACGGTGACGTTGCAGAAGGTGGTGTTGGTGAGGGTGGCGGGGGGTTGGGTGAAGCGTAAGGCGGAGGGGACGGAGGCGGAGTAGTTGGTTATGAGGGAGGTGGTGAGGGAGAGGATGGAGGTGCCGAAGGGGGAGGCGGGGAGGAAGGTTAGGGGGTTGCAAGAGAGGGCCATTGTGAGAGGAGGGGGCCGTCAGGGGCAAAAGAGGGAGGTGGTTGGGGGAAGTTTGGAGGTGGTGATGGAGGTTTGAGGGTTCATATAAAGTTTGAGATTATTCATATATTCGCGGTGGTTAAAGGCCTGGCCGGAGCCGAGGAGCCGGAGCGGAGCGGCGTACTCGCGTAAATTTCCTGTTTTGGCTGACCGTCCCGGATTTGGCTCGCCGAACGCGGATTTGGCTTGGCGACCCGGTGTGGGCTGACCAACATCAACTGAGTTGTTGGCTATTGATCGGTCGGCGAGCGTTTTTGTCATGGTTCTGTAAGTTCTCACCAAGTGATTCTTTTGACCTGGTACCACGAACCACGCCGTTCGACCATGGAAGCAATGTGAGGAAAAAAAAAGGTGGCAATGAAAAACATTACCAACCCTAGTAAAACCTATCTAAACGGTATTATTTACAGTGTATTGCAGTGTAAGCAGAATTCCACACACTCTAGAGCCGTTTGGGAGACCTCCGTGGTTTTGACAGCCGAGTATAGACGGAGTATTTTGGATGCTTTTTGTAGCTTCGGCAACCAATTTTGTTGTGGGACGAGTCAGCCGAAATACCATGCGCCCAATGAAGGGCCCAAAGCAGACGAGTTGAACGAGAGACAGCAAACCGATATAAGCTTCAAGCCACCCAAGACTCAATGCAAGGGCAGTGACGAGGTAACCTAGCAAGCGGCACGAAATCGATGTTATGCCTGGGGACATTGTATCGCTTCGTCGATTCTTGGGCGGACATGAGTGACCAGCAGGGTCGGGGTTGTTTACCTCGACTTCCGCACCTGGTGCACCGCGCAGTCCGCGCACCGGGGGTGATAGCACCCCTTGTTCGGGCAATACTCCACAAGCATCCCCATGTCGCCCCCTGCTCTCCCGCAGTGGCACTGTTTATCAGATGGGTTAGCCACTGGAACACTCCACACTGGACCTCACAGGACGGACCAGGGTGATCAAACGATGCAGCGATCTGCGGGGAAGTATTGGTTCTCAGTAGGGAAGAGGGGAAACGTACGCATACCCACAGCCATACTGTGGTTGGCCGTCTCTTTTTGCCGTCCTTTTCCTTCTTCTGACTGGAATTTTTCGTGGGCTAAGGAGGCCGGGGTTGTTAGAAGCGCGTTGTTGCGGCTTTTCACACTGACTGGTGGGGTCCGGGGTAACAAACCATGCTTGAAACGCCTCTCGGATAACTGATGGCCGCAGATTAGCCGGTCTGACATGAATGCGGCGGTGCTGCTAGGGTGTGGTGGTGCCGCGTGTGGCTGAAAATGGAATTTGGAAGCGGAGGTGCTGCGGGAACGGCGGCTGCCTTGTTGGCGGCTGTTGCGGGTATTGAAAGCTGCACTTTCCACGCGACGCGGTGCCGTCGCCTCGGTAAACAAATAGAGTGATTGACCAGGCAATCGCAATTGGTCAATCCGAATCTTTGGATTGTCCCGGCCTATTGGCGTGGCTGTGCTGGCTCCGTCACGAAGATGCACCTGTGAGATGGAAGAGGCATCTCTCATGAGAGATGAGAAAATTTTTTTCCAAGAGCGAGTTTCCCAGCCACCGATTTTTTGTCCTCTTTGACTAGCATGTTCCGTAGGACCAACCAACCCTCCACGGCGGCCCTGAATTGAGCTCAACAACAAAACCACTAACCTCTCTATCTATCTCTCTGACGTGTCGCAAGTCGGAATACCGGTTGCCGGATTTGCTCCACGGAGGTGCAATTGAAACATCAACCTGAGCATGCGGTCGCGTCAGAATTCACCGGACGCCTTTTTCTCCGGATTGGTTGACTCTGGATGGTTCGGTGGGGCATGGTGGGGCTTGCTATTCGGGAGCGGGGGGCTCTGCGCGGTTCTTGGGGGTCTGTGCACGGACCACAACGCAACGGGATGGGGATCTTGGGGGTTGATTGGGTTATGTGAAAATAAGGCGATTGTCCCGCGGAAGAAGCAATGGTAGCAAAGTCCCCAACACTTCCGTTGTTGGGATTTGGAAATTCGAGAGCAACACCGGGCGGCCTGCTATCCCCAAGCCACGCTCCTTAACTCCTCATATGTAGTGACCGCGACACCGCTGCAGCCCGATCGTCTCGAAGCCCGAACGGCCCCACGCCGTGACAACAGGATTTACCCCGCCGGTTAGACTGGGTTAGGTCACGGTTATCGCGGCTTCCTGGTCCTCTCTCTGACACTTCGCTGTTACTTAATGAACCCCCCGGACGGGCGACGCTGTTGAGCGTACTGGCAATTGACAGGATCGAGGCCATCACGGCGTTACAGCGACCTCCGGCGTACGTTCTGCGGGTTCTGTGTGTCCCCGCCCTCTTCCACCTCCTGCAGCAGGGCAGGAGATGATGCAGGCCGGAGCCTGGCCACATTCGCTCTCTTTTCTTATCACACCACTCGCTCTCGCTGCGAGCCACAGCGATAGCCCTTACACCATTCGTCCGATGCCGCATGCCGCATGCCGCATTCAGGCAACTGGTGACGGCACACCTGCGGTCTCGAGGGGGTGTTGTGTCGTCATTCCCCATTGGCACCACATGTCGTCCGCTCGTTGCTCCGAAGTTCGGGCATCGCTGGGTGCGTGCCATTTTGGCACCTTAGGCGCGCATCTGGCAAGGGCGGTCAGTGGCCGTCCTGGCTCCGGTTGGCGATTTCTTCTTCTCCGGCTGGGTCCGCAGCGTTGAGGAGTCATTCGTGACGGATCCGTCGCACCATCGGCAATGCCCAAAAATATGTGATTTGGCAAAGGCGCCAAGCTCGCCGGGCATCTGAGGCTGTGAATGCAGCACTATGTGCTGTCAAGCCCGAAGCTGCACAATGGTCAGCAAACTTCACCGCCGTCGCTCTTGATTGCTGGGTGTTGGAAAGGCAAACGTCGCTTTGGGATGTCATTCCGCTTTGCGAAAAACGGCATTTTTATATCGTTTGCCTTGTCGAGAGCTCGAATCGGCGGACAGGATGCTTCGCTTGGTCGGCCCCCTTGTGCGCGCCCGAGGACCTCCTCCGTCGCATCTTATCCTCTCTAAGCAGCACGGCCGACCCCTGAGCCTCCCTCCTTCACACAATCCCGACATACCCTCCTTCGCGTGTGACGAGTCCCTGCCCGACGCCCGTCGATCACATTCTTGTCGTGGTGGCGTTGAGAGCGGGCCGACCTTGCAGGTCGCCGCCCGAGAACAAAATATTGAGCATGACGTCGACATCAACATGTCTAATCCTACCACAACCACAGCATCATCGGCTGAATCTGAGCCCGACGTCTTGTGGCCTTCCAAAATTTTTACGCACCCCCGGCAGTTTGACCTAACGACCGAAAACCTCACCTACTTCGAGCTCCTCAAAGCGATCGAGTTCGACAACGAAAGCGGTACCGACTCGGAAGACGATTGCGATGAAGAAGACGACCGGCGGATTGATACAACTACTGGAGGGTTGGACAACCATGGCCCAATCTTGGAAGCTGACGATAGCCCGGAGCACGGTAGCGCTGTTAGACAGCTTGGGATCGGGGTGGACGGGAAAAACGCTCATCGGCATCCCAATGAGAAGGACGAAATTGCCGACTTTGTAGAGCACAGGGTTGCGCAACTTCCCCAAGCAAGAGAAGGTGTAAACCCAACTCTTGTGGCCCTCATCGACGACCAGATCGACGCCACGTACAACGCCCCGCGGAAGCCAGGAAAGGATCGTGAGGTGCGATATCGTGGCGGTGTCTCGAGTGACCAACTTCGAGAGACACTCCGGAAACCGGTACGAGCACTTTCATTCTTTCCGGCATCCAACAGCAAGGTGCTGATAGCAGGGACCAGAGATTCATAGATCCTTCAAGTACCGAGGCAGTCCCCGCTGATAGCCAACTTGGTGACTGTAAGAGGAGAGTTATGTGAGTACTGTCAACGTCGATTACCCTACGCAATTCTTTCCGCTGACTTTCCTGTCCGGCAATAGCTTTGTCCCTGACATGGACGCGAATGAGATGGAAATATTGGCATCAACGGTATCCTTCAGCCAAAGAGAAGCTCTGTTAGAATTTCTTGGCCACCACGTCAAGCTCAACCCGTCCATCCAGGTGTTGATTCAGGTGAGGATAACCGGCCCGGCATGGCTCGGAAGACGTTTCGCTTATCAGCATGTAGACCAGCGGTTTCCGGACATTTGCTCTGCATATCCACCTTCCTTTCCTCGCGCTAAGAAGGCAAAATAAGCTCTTCAAAGACTCTCGTGAGAAGGCCGATGGCAGGCCACTGCGAGAATCCTGGTCTGCAACTTGCCTTCGACCTTCTCCTCAGAACTCTGACAACGAATTCTTCCTTTACGAGGTGCAAAACTCGATGACTCTGGCGGGGATCGATGATCGAATCTGGACTGCGGTTGGCACAGTGGATACTGCCTTTGACAAAGAGAAATCACGAAACTCCGTGGAACACTATCACGAGCATTGGAACGAAAATCAGGATCGGCCGGACCCAATATCCAAACGCATGTACCCCGACACGAGCTCTGGGGCGCCGACCGATGCGTCCTTTCTGGACCCCAGAAAGTACTACTGGACTGTTCTCGACATTTGGACGGAAGATGTTGAATTCGAGTATGGGTTTATCCTGGATCGGTTTAAAGACGCTCTGCGCACTGGGTAGGCGAATGCAATCTCCTTTCACTTCAGCACCACGTTCTCTTCTTCGCCCTGTACTGCTGGCAATGTGATACCTCCCTGGCGCATGGTCCTTCCCGACCTCCAATAAAGTGTGTTGCATCACAATGCTTGCCTTTATCGTCCGAGTCTTTTTCGTCTTGCAAATTGGTTCTAATAACATTCTTGATAGTTGTCTCGACGAGTTCAAAGAGAACATACGAGAATCCGAAAAGTGGAACAACGAGGTGTTGGAACATCTCCGAAGGGTCACGACTTACCTCTCCAAAACTGTGGATGCCTTTCATCTGTTCCAAGAGTCCGATCTTGGGTACTTCTCTCTCGAATCGAAAAGGAAGTACTTTCCCATCATTAAGAAGCGCTTCTGTAGGTTGAAGCACTACCAGACTAGGTTTGAGGAGCTTGAGGCATTGGTCGTGGCAAACAGCGAGAAGGCAAGCCATTCACTTGAGACCCCAAGAGGCGTATTCTAACTCAGGCGCTGCTTTAGATTAACAGACAGATTGGACTGAAAAACCATGACGCCGCCAATAAGGTCCAGGTGTTAGCTGTTCTTGCGATAGCCTTCTCGCCACTTTCTCAAGTCACCGCCATGTTCAACATACAAGGGCTGCCATTCCCCTTGACCACAGCCACCTTCATTTCCTCGTTCGTCGTTGTGGTGTGCCTCTACGCCGTCGTCTATTGTGTCGTGGTGAGGTGGTCGGGCACTGTCAAGCCACTTGTTCGCACGTATAACAGTCACCTCAAACCCTTCTTCGATCTCGCACTCATCAGGGCACGCGGTGCACTCGAAGCGGCGATGGCACTTTCAAGTACGAAGGAACGTGTCGTGGCCGAACTACCAGTATCCGAAGAAGACGCTCCGACATTCTCGACTCATCTTCCCGCCCCTATCTATCCACCCCAGCGGGCGATGACTTGGCCCGTCGTCAGCTCTTTGACGTGGAGCTGGAGGCGCGACCAGTCAGAAGAGTACGAGCTGCCCGGCAGTAATGTGTGATTTTGCCGGGCTGGGCCGCCTCTACCAACATTATATTGCATCGAATCTCTCCTTCTCATCCACGCATCAGTAGAGTTGAGCAAGTTCGGGGCGCCCGAAGCCACCTTTCATACCGTCACCAGACACCGCATCCGACAGTCCTTTTCATTCGGTTTCGATCTCCCGGTTTCGACAGATCTAACTGTCTTCGACAAAGTACGATTTAGCTCCACCGAAACCAGCCGTCCATTTCAGCGACGATCACGCCACATTTTCCTTTCGAGGCCCGGTATATTTTGCTCACATCTCGATTCTCGAGGAACGTTTCTCACCCGTTCGCCCTACATGCTAGTTCATTTCACGGAGCATGTAGTGTTTCCTAACCTCTTGTGTTGGTTGTGGATGCCTACACGAGGCATCTGTCTGTCAGTGGGCACCGAAGCGAGTGTAACACTGATAACAAGTGGGAGTGCGAAGCACTTCACCAAGTCCGACACAGTCCGATTTTCCATTTCATGTCACCATCGATCTCACCAAGCTCCAATTACCCAGCAACCGCCACCTCACTTCGAGGGCGCAGACATCAACAGACACTCGAAGGCACATTGCATTGAGGGCGTAGGATTTCTTAGCTCGCATCAGCTCCCCATTCTCCCTCGTCAGGTTGCAGACGAGCGACGGAGATCATATTGCAGGGAGTTCTGGGTACTGGTTTCAATCTATTTTCCCCGCATTCTCGCCCCGTTCCCATCTGGCAGAACCTTGGCTGTGGCTATGTCATGAGACACTTCTGTATATATGTACCTACCCTTTCGATGTCCGTACTTTAACATTCAAATTCAAATTCACCTGTCTCTCACATCAACCACTTCACCTTGCACGGCTACCAGCCGCTCTTACCAAAATGTTCGTCCCCCTTTTCTTCTCCCTCGTCCCTCTTCTCCCCCTAACCCTCGCCCAACGCCCCGGCACCCTCATCCCCGAAGCCCACCCTCCCCTCCTCTGGTCCCGCTGCACTGCCTTCGACAACACTACTACCCCACTTTCAAACTGCACACCTATCTCCGCCTCCCTCGTCCTC
>Ga0247780_1001597_pt1 | contig 12023 bp, 10 predicted proteins | sample UWRJL079202R5_FD_179927 | JGI IMG/M metagenome (GOLD analysis project Ga0247780, IMG submission 179927) | Plant litter microbial communities from Arlington Agricultural Research Station in Wisconsin, United States - UWRJ-L079-202R-5 | ecosystem: Environmental > Terrestrial > Plant litter >... | reverse complement strand
GCGCCTACGGCTACTTCGCCGACGACATCCGCTGCCAATTCTTCGCCGACCTGCACCATTCCCTCGGCCACAAAGAGTCCCCCGGCGTCGGGTACTACTCCACGCCCACCCGCATCGCCCAAGCCTGTCTCTCGCGCTACGCAACGTTCGATCCCGCTCCGCAGCGCCCAAGAGTTCCGTACCATTGGCGACCGCAGCCTGTGGCACTCGTCTCCCACGACGGCCGATCAGTCACCTACCGAGCGAGGCTGCTCCAGTGGGGGACATCCAACGAGACGCACGGCGGATTCAACGGTGTAAGCGGCTTCAACGGCGCAGTCTACCATGACCAGATGGTCATCGAGCCCAAGAACGTCAACGGGACAATCACCCCCCTCTGGAAGCTGTGGTCGCTCACCATCGACGAGTTCTATTGGACTTCTGTCTCTTGGAAGGACGGCTGGGCCGCTTCCAACCCCCGCCCCCCTCCCGTCCCCTCCCCTTCTTCCTCCTCTCCCACATCCCCTCCCACGTCAACCCCCGCCCCCGGCCTCGCACAAGCCTACCCCCCGGACCTCCTCCTCTCCTCCCCGCTCTTCGGCGAGCGCGAAGTCGGCCTCGAAGGCGGCGCTCCCCCGTATACATCCTGGCCCGATATTCGGAGAATGTGGTTTGGCTTCCGGAATCCTGTGTCAGGGCGCCTGCCGGAGTGGTACTCGCCGGGATGTGTCCCGTGTAAGGCGCGGCCGGATTGGGGGTTGGAAGTGAATGGGTATGAGGAGCCGGCTACGGGGCCTAGCTTGGTCAGGGCGGTCGTTGTGGATGGGGAGGTGAACGTTAGTGTTTCTGCTGGGCCGGGGGAGAAGGTGGAGGGTCGGGTTGTGGTGAGTGTTGAAGGGACGGGGGAGGCTGTTGGGGAGGGAAAGCTGCGTGGGGATGAGGGAGGAAGTCAGAGGGTGGTGGTGAAGGGGGCTGCAAAAGGGGTTACGCTGGTGGTGCAGTTTGAGGGGAGTGAGCGGTTGAGGGAGGGGCGAACTAGGGTCGTACTATAGTATCGTGGGAAGCGTGCGCGAGAAGAAAAGCTCAGAGGTCGGGTGAATAAACTGGACAATTCTGCAGTTTGAATCCTAAAAACATAAACCCAGGGACCTAACTATCGCCTATGGCGCCTTCACCCTACCCTTCAAAATCTTGATCAGAGCCACATTCCCGCGTGCCTTGGCAACTTCATACGCAGGGATGATTGACACCTCTTGATCTAGTTCATCACCCCGCAATTCTAGGATCAGAGTGGCAATATCTATCCGGTCTTGGACCACGGCCCAGTAGAGCGCCGGACTCTGAGACGTAGCCTCCGACCTGTAGTTGATATCAATACTAGGACTCGAGAGAAGCCACTCAACACGCTCCACAGAGTTGTGTCCTGGTCTCCAGTCGGCCATGATGAAGTCTGAGTCCGGCCTTCGAATGGTTTCCACAAGGAACTGGCTAGAGTTGAATCCAGGTACATCGATCAGTGTGTTTGCGACCTCGAACATTCCTTTCCTCAACACTAGTTCGATCGGTCGCATGCCCCATTTGCCCGGCATATTGAGATCGGTGCGGGAGTCGCTGGCAAACAACTGAATTATTTCCTCGTTGCCGCTGTCGACCGCCTCACCCAACGGCGTGGTCCCATCGACATAGTCCGCGGTGTTTGGATGAACAGTTGGACAACGGAGGAGCTGGATGACACTCGCAATATTGTTACAGCGCGCGGCTAAAGCCAGAGGGGTATGGCCTTCATAGTCGCGCGTCATGAACTCGAAGTCAACATCTCCCCACAAGGAGATGAATTTGGAGGTCACGTCTGTTGACACATTCTGGATGGCCCCAGTCCCCCTTTTCAGCTGTCTGTCGACGAAGGCTTCGAGAATTCCGGCCATGTTGAAGTAGGCTAACCAATGGATTATAAAACTTGAAAGAGATCGCGGCATCGACAGGTCGACGTGAAATCTTTGGTACAGCGCTACCAATGTTGACAGACGGTCTGCTGGTTGGTGGCCTGTGAAGAGATGGTCTAGCAGCTCGACGACTCTCGGGTGTGTGGTCGTGGTCATGTCCGCCAGAGCGGCGTGTCTGATCCAATGCACAGCAGCATAGTCCAGCAATTTATATTTCGAGTCCTTGGCGTAACTAGTTTCGTTCTCGAGTCGGTGAAAGGGTAGGGCGGTCCCTTCTTCCAGGTATCGCACACAAGATTTTGCCAAGTAGAAATGACCTCTGGGGACAATGTCTCCGATACTTGTCGATTCGAGGATCTCGAGCCCTGAATTTTCTATGAGGAATTCTTTGACTGAGGTATGGATGAACTGCAATCGTCCTGAGTCATCCAAGGGGTGGCGCTCGCCCCTGATCTCAACAAGACCGCCTGATAGGTCGGTGATCCTGTGCCAGATACTACGACCCCGGACGAAAGAAGTACTGCGATAAATGTCGCGTCCTTTTCCCCAGTTTGACGTGGGATCTAGCGCTATTATGTGTCGCGCTTCCTGGAGCGTAAACGGCCGGAACGAGAAGCTAATCCACCGCATTAGATGGAGACTCTCCTGACGAGCCTCTGCGGGGATAGCGTTAAGGATAGAGCTGTATAGATCGTGTAGTTGTCGGGGCAGAACCCCGAGCTTCTCTTGGATTGTTTCAATGTTGTGGCCCTGCCTACACATTCGAAAGATAACAGGAAGAACAACTTTGACCCACTGAAAGACGCCATTTGCGTACTCGATAACATCTTTGCTCAAGACTTGAGTTTTCTCCTCGTCGATCCTGTTCGACCGAAATTGCTGTCGAACAAATGTGGTAATGTCACCCGCATTTTGGTCCTCGACACAAATTCGAAGACCATGAAGCGCGATGATTGGATAGTGTCGACAAGAAAAACAAACACTGAGGGTCCGCTTGGCGGCTGATGATTTGTTTACCACCGAGTCGAAATATTGTACCAGCTCCACTGCTCTCTTTTCCCCAATCTCGTCCAGGGCATCGACGAAGACACGGACTGGTCTGATGGCAGATAATTCCAGAAGCAAGTCAGTCAAGTACCCCTGCAGTTGATTAGGGCACCAACTCCATTTGCCGTATGTACCTCTTGTCTGACATTGGTCCTTGTAAATCCTGGAGAGGCGTTGCAATTGGTTGCGAGAGAATCGGAGAAGTTGGTGGAGCAAAGATCGAAACAGGCCTTCGTGGCACTTTTCCATGATTGCGCCTCTGCCGTTCAAGAAAAATGAAGCAACAATCTCATCGACATGACGTGTTCCAGTGTTTGTTGCACTGACGAGGTGCTTCATGAGAGTCGACTTCCCAGCTCCAGGCTTTCCCTTTATCCACAGCAGCGTCGACTTGGGCATGGACCACTCGTTGAAAACGGGATCGTCAAAGACCCATTGGCAGGTATTTTCCGCTGCCTCTTCAATGCCATATGCCCTCAAATCCATTTCTGAGAAGAACAGCGACTGCAGGACCGCTTCGAACCTCATGGTCAGCTGGAAATACGTAGAAGCTGGAGACAGCGGTAACTTGAACCCACTTTGTTCGTCAGGTGTCATTTCAGAGCCCACTGAGATTCTCTTGTTTTGTTCAAGGATCGAATCATCCCGGCCGTTTAGTTGCGCTTGCTCATCTCCATGATCACCGGAAATCGGAGGCTTTGGGTTAGCGTCGAGACCTTGAACTAGGTCCGGAATTCGGTTTCCTGCGAGTGCCAATGCCTTCTTCGCCATCTCTACCAGATTGTTTTCAATTTGTATGTACCCATCATCCTTGGCGTCGTCGAACTTGCAAATGCTGGAGTGATCGCCATCGACGGCGATCTGTATTTCCCGTGATCCGGAGAGGTTCATTACAGCGGACTTCTTTTCAACAACCTACTTCCATCGTCAGTGTCCCGCGATGCCCAGAATCGAGATGAGATATACATACCAGCCCGGTCTTACCTTGGGGACGTGTTTCGTAACAACTTATCATCTGATAATCTTCCAGCTGATGACGGAAACTGTCAGCTAAAATATCAGCAAGGATAGAGTCTCGTTTCAAGGCCTCCATGAGCGTGTTGCTGGGATTGCGCAAAACATAACGGGCGACTGATGCGATCACGTCTCCGAGGCGAGCGTGATTACCACCCTGGTGGGGCGTTCCGAAGAACATGATTCCATATGTCGAGACACGCAGCTTTTCGTATGTGTGGTCAAGTTTTGCGTGTACCAGGGCCTGTAGTACGAACCACCGATTAGCAAGATGAAGCGCGTCACCAGTGGCAGCCCAGACGAACCTGTTTGAGAACAATCCCACCCAAGCTGTGGCACACAAAGATTATCGGACGGTCTGATGCTCCGTTTTCCTGTTGCCGCGGTCGAGTTAGCTAGCGTCTGGAAGTACAGACACGGACGACCACGCAGCACACACATCATCCCGGCTCGCCTTGAGCCGATTCAGAAGATTCTCTGCATGCTCATCCACCCCGGCTTTCATCGAACTGAACGCCACATTCGAATTGTAACCAAAGAGCAGTATACGGGCGCTGGGGAGGCGAGCAGGGAGGAAGTCGCGTAGCCATAGCTTGTTGGACCTCCCGGTCCAGGTTCGCTCAGCATGCTCTTCTTTGTTCACTGGGTTCAGGCCATGGACGGCGACGATGCTTGACGAGGGTTAGCAGCGCCCCAATTGGCTTTGTGAGGGCGGAAATACGCACTCGATAAGCGCATGGGGAGGATCAACCAGGACGCGGAGATAGTTTTTCGACGCAGCGCGCGCGGAGCCTTCGTCTACCGAGGCTGGCGAGGCTTCCCCCGATTCGCTCAAGTTTTGAACTGCGCCGAGTAAGGAACGAGTAGTCCTTCTCGCGCTTGAAGTGGTCGTGACATCCCGAGATGAGCTTGCCTGTGAAGTGGAACGGGTTGAGATCAGCACATTGTTGAAGAGTAGGGAAAGTGAGCTGCAAAGGGCCAACTGACCATCTCTTGCCATCGCCAACAACTGCAATTTGGCCTGACGCGTTTTGGGATCCCAGATTTGTGCAAAGTGGGAGTTGATTGAACATGGTTGAACATGATGCACTGCCGACAAGCACGGGTCAGAAGACCGGAGCACGGTTAAACCCACCGTCCAATTACCCGGCAGGCAGCACTCGCCTGATGCGGACCTCCGATGAGCCAGTGAGGAATGAGAACCGCCATGACAACTATGTGCTTAGCAGGTACTTCCTGGACATGCTCTTGTCAAAACTGGTTGAAATAGAACTATACCATTATAACCAGCTAGATAGTTCAAAAGCCTTCATTTTTCCTGGCCCTCCGCACCAGCTCCCCCAGTTAGGTGTTTTTCCTACTCCCGGTTTGCCTCCTCCGCGTCTTCTTCGAACTGAGAAAGAAACGTCTTCCCGTTGAATGCTGATGAAAATGCTTGATTGAACTAAAGCTGTGTGGCTGCCTGAAACTGGGTTTTATGGCCTCGAAGCCACTAGAGGAAGGTACGAATTATTGCCTGAGGCACCACTCCTGCTCAATACTCCTCAGCTCAGCATTGCTCTTCTTTTGAGTCCTTTCTCCTTGTGCTACTCCGCCCATTTCAACCTGGTCTCGCTATAAATCCTGTTCCGATTCTTCCTTCCCTTACCCCGGAAACCCTTTCACTGGTGCCTTTCTAGGCGGCGTAGGCATGCGCATTCTTTCTCCAGTCTCACTCGTTTCTTCCTCCTCTGTCTCCCAATCCTCCTCCTCCTGATTTTCATCGATCCGACGGCACCGCTCATCAATAAGCCACGCGAGAACCTTCTCCGTGCGTGCTATTTCGTCCCTCAACGTCCTCATTTTCGCGTCAAATTCCTCAGCAGTCAGCCAAGATCTTTCCGTCTCCTCCGAGAACTGCACCTTTGCTTCCATCTCTTCAGCTTCCTTCACCTGTCCCATAACCTCCAAGATCAGCGCTTCGGTGATCGGAATCAAGTGACCAAAGTCAGCACTGATCAGGTCATTTACCACAGACGCATTCATCCATTCATCACCCGCAGTCAGATTTCCCATCACCTCTTTACTTTGGCCCTCGTCATCCCTGTGCTGGGCGGAGAACATTTTCAGGATAGTGACCAGGCTCCATGGTCTCAGCTGCTTCGCCATCAACAAAGCTTGCAGTGCCGTGTTCTTGTCCACAGCTAACTCACCTCCCCGCTTCGCCTGTTCCGAGAGCAAGCGATGTATAGTATCAGGGTTCCCCTCCCGGACTGCCGCTCCTAGCACCCGTCCTGTGATCGGAACACGTTCTCCATACCGGCCGAAAAATTCACCCATCAAACTTGGTCCATGAAATTTGGACGCTGCTGCTGCTTCCATGACCCCCTCTGATATCTGGATCCGATCCCCGCACCGTTTCAGTATCAGTTTGAGCCTTCCAAATCCTTCTTCGCGGATGTCGTCATGCCTTATCGCGGCTTTCATCACCTCTTCCGTAATTGGAATTTGGTCCCCATAATGCTGGAATAGTGTTTCAAGCAGCTCGAATTCCCCGATTGCTTTTTTCGCCATTTCCTCGTTGATGGGAATCCGATTCCCGCAATACTCGAGGAGCACCGTGACGATCTCTCGGGCTTTAGCCCAATTCCAAATCGCCCCATTCATGACCTCCTCAGTCATGGGGACCTGATCGCCGTACCCGTTCAGCAAATTCTTGAAAACTACCTCGGATCCTGGGTCATATCTCATTGCTGCATTGGCCAGCATTGTTGTAGTGACCACTCGTCCATCATTATTCCATGCCTTCAGATACGACTGCAACAACTCGATTGGGTTCTTGTGCAGAGCGAGTTCTTCCAAGGCAGTTTGCTTGGCTTCGATGGGTATTTTCTCCCTCCAAGAGTCAAACAGCGGCCCCGCCGTAGACGGCATCCACGCCACCTTGGCCCAACCTCCTGGACGATTCGGCCAGAAATCTTGCGTCTTGGGATGCCACAGTGCTTTGGCAACTTCAGCATTCGAAACGAGTGCCTTCTCGCCCAAACTCGCGACAAGTTTTGCCATGGCTTTGTAGTTTCTGGTTTTGGCTGCCGTGTTAACAACCTCCTCCACATCCACGTCAAAAGGATGCCGCTGAAGCCGAAGCCGTTCGAGAGCCCAGTCCGTTGTTTCCAGGCCGTGAAAGTTCATGACGGCGGCCTTCAACACCTCGGTGGTAATGTGAAGATGACTACCCCTGTATCTAGCCAACATCGCCAGCTTTTGTTGGAGGGTGCTCGGCCCCTCTGCAGTAGGATAGAGTATGGCCATGAAGAGCATCGATTCCGTCACCTCCACATAATCTCCTTCTTCACGCCTGAGTTTATCGGCCATCCAGGTGAGTGCTTCACGTTTGTGATGCCTGGAAAAGTCAGTCCCGACTTCCGTGTACAACCTTCTAAACATATCGATAACTCCTAACAGCTGGAATGCTCTCTCCTCGTCCACTTCGACGGCCGTGGATAGAAATGACTCGATGGTTTGCACCGCCAAGTGGCCTTTGCCTGTCTGGAATGCCAAACGACTCCAGTTGTTGATCTCGAGTGCCAAGTTGTCCAGGTTTTGGGGAAGCCCCCCGGCTGTGTTGACCAGCTCCGAGTACATCGAGGCCTTCTTGTCACTAGTTTCTTGGTCGCCGGCTTCAGTCCCTCTGTCGGATACGCTCCAGTCCCATAGAATAGGAACCTCTTCGACGGCCGGTAGCCGACCCTGTGGTAGCTCGTACGCCGATCTGCCTGACTGCGTTGCCCCCACAGGTGCTGTAGAGATTGCGATGATGACACAGAATCTGCGCTGATTGTGCGGCCTGATGATGGTAGGCTGGGTGGTGTCCGTGAGGACACACACGATGTCCCCTTCTCGTATGGACACAACTGGTGCGTGGATGATCCATACAGCTCTTGCTGGCATCTCTGCCAACAGCTTCCCCGAGTTGAAGTAGTGAGTTGAGGTCACGGAAAATCCGGGATTTGTCGCCTGTCTACTCCCTGCAAGCCGGATATCTAGCTCTTGCACATCGTCTAGGGTTTTCCTTTGCGATGCCTTTGACACAGAGCCAATAACATGGAACTTTGTGCAGATGAGTGCGATTTCGTGGTCGTCTTCTGTTCTGATACATGCCTTGTTGCCGACAATAGCACTTGTCAGCCGGTGGAAAGTAGCACTCCATGAGACGTTGTAGTCAGGAGCTATTCCTTCAGGGATGTCGGAGCTCATTCCAAACAGGGCAAAGATCTTGTCTCGACGGTCGGTCGCGTCACGATCATGATACATGCGAATCATCTCCAACAAGGGCCGGATGTTGAGAGAAAATGACTTTAGTGTTCCGCTGGCGCGTTTTCGTCGAAGACCCGCGTCTTTGATGAGGAACGCTGCCGTACGAACCAGCCCCCACGTGTCGGGTCGACGCTTGACTTCGTCCGAAAGTGTCCCGGTTTCGGTGTCTGTGTGGAGAGATTCCGGGTCGCGGTTGGCACCTAGCGTTGAGCCAGTCTTGACACCTAAGACTTCCAGTCCCCTACAGAAGACCTCGCCATCGACTTCGCCCTCATGGCTCAGGATAGTGACATGCCTGGCTGCGGCGATTTCCTGGAGCACCTGATCGACAAATCAGCGTTCTTCTATCGTAGCAGAGATATTATTACATGGTGTCTTACCCAAATGCGCCGAAACCACGAGCGCCGTGAAAGCGTGTTGACCTTGGCCGTAGCTGTGTCATAGTTGACCGCTTGCGTCGAGTCCTCTGCCGCAGCCTGGATGACCTCAAGTGCTTGAGCAACCTCTCTTCTCGTCTCGTCGTCGACTGTTCGGTGGGTCTCGGCAGGTTCGTCGAGCCAAACCAGCACGCCTCTGGCTGATGCATAGATCCAGGTCATGAGTTGCACCTGGTCTGTTTTCTCGTCCTTGTCCTCCTGGTTGATGCAAACGGCGTCTATCCACAGGAAGCGAGAAATGGCCGGGTCGCGAAGCCGGGCCAGCACCGCATGACAGTTCTGGCGGATGGAGAGACAGACTCCATCAACCAGAAGGTGATGGGTATTCGGTGGTGGGCCCCACACATATGAGACAGCTTCGTAGAGGTGTGTCCCTTTTCGGGGGTCCAGGAGCGGGTAGTGGATGAGCGCGCACTCAATTGGAGCATTCCCATCGGCGTTTGGCAGCAGCTGGAGGACGCGAATGTGATTTTCGGGCAAAGGGGAGTAATTGAATTCAGGCAGCGTTCTGCTGGAGCCCGCGGTTGGGATGCTCTCTCTGGTGTCCTGGATGGCGCGCATCTTTGTCCGGCGATCGTCACCGTCGGCAGGCAGAAGCAAGGATTTCTTCTCTAGGTCCGATGCGGTTGCCTTAGGCAGAGCTGTCTGAGCAGTCAGTCATATACCAGTGTTCGAGGAAAGAGCACTCAACACTCAACCAACCCCGCTTCTTTGCATCGTCGAGTGCATTGCCACAAATAGGCTAACCCAATCAGGACACCTCAGAGCTCGACGCAAAAGCACCAAATGATCCATTTCACTGCCTCACTCTCCCTATCACACTTCAGCTGCCAGGGATTGCATAATTTGGGAGTTGCATACCCTGCCGAGCGGAGCCCACCGACGTCGCCGCTTTTCTGGGGTCTCATTGCACGAGATGATCTCTTTCGCCAGTCAAGGTGCCTTTTCTTTTCAGGTTTGTGTGTGTCTGACTCGGATCAGCAGTGGGCGCAGAGATCTTGGTTTCTCGGCCACCTCACCACCATCTATATATCTAGGTGCCTAGGTATTCACCCACAGGTATGGATCGACGGTCCAGTCATCTCTGGCCTCATCAGGAGGCATCCCGTATGTGCTAGTGTCGACGATCTGAGACCACGACCCATTATCCCACCAATTCGGGGGGTCGCCACTACCTCCTCGTTCGTCAAAGTCAATACCCCCCGATGAAATCTCGCCCCAAACTTGAGCCGCAGGCTCAGGCTTGCGAACTTCGTCAATTTGAGCGTCAGTTTCGGCTACGCCCCTGCTTGGTTCTGGTTCTCCCGGGCCGCCGTGGTCCGCGTTCAGACCGGTTGCTCCCTCGTGAGCACTTGATTCGCCATCAGCTGCGCAGCATTTCAATCGCCATTGGTCGTACATCTCACGCAATGCAGTCTCTACCAACGCCACCACTTGCGGTTTGGAGACGGCCTGATCAACTGGGAAGGCGTTATCCAGCTTCTGTCGAAGAAAAGGCGAGAGCTCTTGTTGCAAGAACGCATTGAACTCGGCGGCTGAAGGCTCTCCGGTGGGCTCCGAAACCGGAATATCCCAGTCTAAGGTAGGTGGATGATTTAGTAGTTGACATATGAGCGATTTGACGTCCCAACAGGAGCACTTACATGGGCAAGGCAGATCCTCATCACCGAGATTGGGCCAAAGAATTCGGTAAATTCGCCGACACTTCGCATACTCGGTTCCGCGCTTCTTCACTTTTAGTAGTTCCAGTTGGTTACGGTCAATCCCTCGTGCTGGTGGTCGCTCACGAACTTGGCATGGTGGGTCGGATCTTTGATGCTGGATGAGCTCATCAACGTTACCAAACTGTTCACAGCACCGGTTGCATCTTTGCGGCTCCATGTGTCGACGGTATAGGTGCTCTCTGTTGCCAAAGCGAGTCAGCCATGATTCATGTTCAGTGGAGAGGGGGGGGAATGGCGGTTATTTACTTCAACCGGCTAGCATTCGGCCATGCACCAAGGCAACTTCTCTTGTGGATATAAACCCATGGAAACATTTTCATGTAAGGGCACCCAAACATTACATCCAAGCTGTTGAGATCACTCCCTCCCGGACCGGACGACCCTGGTTCATTGCCATCACCGTCACCGTTCTCGTCCCCCTCACCGTCATCCTCTCGGCGCCTTTTCCTTTTTGGGTGGCGGGTGTTGTTGGCTACAGTCTCACCGGACATGCTGTCGGGAGCTGCAGTCCCTTCTGGGACGCCACCTGCGTCAGGGGATGTTGTTTCAGTGCCCTTGCAGGAGTTGCCCTGAATTGTTATGGGTTGGACCTGAGGGTCCGGGGATAGCAAAGCCACCTGTACCGAGGAAACGACATTGTCCCAGAGATCCACACGTAGTGATGGCTCGGCCGCGTTCCAGAGGTCTTCGCTAACGCCCGTGAGCACCTTCAAAAGGCTGTGATTGCCGTCGAGGTCATCCGGGTCGGGGGTTTGGTCGGACTGGTAGCAGTCCATGTCGAAGGACTCAGAATCTGACACTGGAGAGGCGTCAAGGTCGTACGGCCTATTCCGCCCCATTTCCTTGGCCCCAACGACATTATCCACATCTACCCCGTAAGTCAGACACAAGTAAGAAAAGTACAGCCAACCCAGGCATATATGGTCACTTACACGGTGAAGGCACCTCGGTGCCTGGGAAGATGGCCTCGAATAACCCCACCCAAGCCGCTGCATCGGTTTTGTAGTGATTTCGACGGATGCTCCACATTCGTGACATTTGAGTCTCATCCATCACTTGACGACGTTCAGGAAAGGGCAAGACGGTGCAGATACCACGTTGTCGCTGGTGGTTTTCGAGGTCCAGTTTTCCATCAAACGCTTGGAAGCACCGAAAGCACTGGTCTTTCTGGAGGGGAGATTGCGAAGCGGCATGGGATCGGTAAATATGGTGTCTGGGAAACAGGCATTAGACACGTTTGAAACGGCATGAGCGATAAATATCGGGAGTATGGAACTGGCACTCACTTGACCTGGGCCCAGTCCCTGAAACCCGTAGGTTTGCAGGCGTTTGGGCGCCGTTTGTAAAAAGGGCAAGCGAGCAGCATCTTTGCCTGAACGACTCCACCTGCTTGCCCTTTCCCGAGGTTATGATGGTTACCATCGCCATCATCGTCGTCGCTGTCGTCGGACCCACTCCCATCACCCACGGCACTTCGCGGTAACGAAGTGTGGAACGTTTTGGCTGAGGAACGAGGGGCTCAGGAGCAGCGGAAGTGCAGTTGCAAAGTGACTTGATTTGGTAGAAAAGGGGAGTGCGAAGCA
>Ga0247780_1001596_pt1 | contig 12028 bp, 11 predicted proteins | sample UWRJL079202R5_FD_179927 | JGI IMG/M metagenome (GOLD analysis project Ga0247780, IMG submission 179927) | Plant litter microbial communities from Arlington Agricultural Research Station in Wisconsin, United States - UWRJ-L079-202R-5 | ecosystem: Environmental > Terrestrial > Plant litter >... | reverse complement strand
TGCGACGCCGTCTTTGCCGGTGATGGTGACGGGGTGGGAGAGGGGGGAGGACGGGGGGAAGAGGAGGGATGGCGGGGGGCGGAAGATCTCCCAGGGCGAGCCTTGGTAGCCGGTGGCGCCGATGAAGGTGTGGGGTTTTAGCCAGGCACTGGGGTCAGGGGTTAGTGGATGGGGGCTCAAGTAGGGGTGAAGGCTGGGGTGAGCATACCGGATTTCGGTCTCGGTCCCGAACTCGGGGAATCGAGACAGGATGGCGTGCATGAAGCTTGAGAGGTCGGCAACGGTTGAGACCATACCGCCGCCGGCGACACCGTCGCCGTAGTCTGAGCCCCAGTTGTTGGGAGTGGATGGGATGACGGCAAGTGAGTCAGCACCGGGACTTGGTCTGGTTGAGGGCATTTTGAGGGCGACGGAGAACTCGCGCATGAGCTGGGTGAAGTTCTTCCCGGTGTGGACTTCGACGGCGTACATGAGCAAAGTGAAGGCGATGTTGGAGTAGACTGATCGCCCTTGGGGTGGGGCGACAGGACTGGAGGTAAGCATGCCCTGGAGGAACTCTGTGCTGTTGTTAGGAGGGGCAATAGATGGTGATGTTCAAGGGGCAGAGAACATACGCTCTTTGTTACACCCGCTGCCAGTGCCAAATCCAGTCACACCACATTCGGGGTAGCTGCTATTGTCAATGTGCGGGAAACCAAGATATTCGAAGTACTCCTTGAGATAGTAGAACTCCTGTTTCTGTTAGGCTATGCTATAAAGACGGGGCTTAGGGTACGGACCGAGAACCCATCTGCGTCATCCGGTCAGCTGTCTTCCTCATGGGGAAGATAATAGCGAATGGGCAGCGCGGAACCTACAGTTTGGGACCAAGCCAGCAACCTGCCCTGCTATCGCACCAAGAGTGATATTCTCCCAGGGGATCAAAGACGTTTTGTTCGCCAAAGATGGGAGGTACTTTGTGACAGGGTCATCAAAATTGATTCCGCTGCGCACGAGGATAGAGTCCTTGTAAGTGTTAGTGTTGCTATCGGCCCCCTTTCAGACAGGATTTGTACTCTTACCGTTATGGCCTTGGAAATAGACCCGACGAGATACTGCGAATGCCGTCCAATGGACTTGGTGCCGTTGACGTTGGCCGACGAGAGGTGGTGGTACTCCCAAACCGGCACATCGGACTCGGCCTGGTCGAAGCTGACAATTCCGATGGAGACGGATGTATTCTGAATATCAAAGCCGGCCTTGATCTTGCCCCCAAACGCATCATCGAGAACCTTGGTAAGGCCCGAGACGGCCTGTTGGAAGGTGCTTGACCGATCGAGCCGTCGGGGCTTGGGGACAATCGGGCCTTCGGGGTGGCAGTCGAGGGCCAGCACAACGGCCGGAAGGATGGCGAAAAGTCCGAGCAGATTCATCTTTGGGAGTGCAAAAGACAACTACGGGGCCGAGATGGCGGAGGGAATTGTGCCCTACAGGTTCAGGTCTGAGGCTGGCGTGCGGTCATAGTGCTAATGAATTCCCCGCAGATTCCACTACCGGCACTCCAGCCGGGAAATGTCACTTTGGTCGTCGTTTGCTTCCCATTGGTCGAGTCATCAGGGCAAAGAGATGCCATCTTGACTGAGATGGCTTTACCCGCCAGTGTCGCATGTCCATACGACGAGTTTTTGATGCCTGCTTACCGACGAGCGTAGGTAGATAGATGCGGGAACGCAAAAGCCAGGAGCGTTGAAACCCGGGCGCCAGTGTCGGGGATCGAAAACTCTCGGCCAATGCCCAGGGCTGGGAAGGAGCGTTCTCGGGTCGCTGTCTCGTAGCACTCGTTCTCCACAACACCTTCCCCAATTCTTCCCCAACTACCCCCAACTCTTCACCCACTGGCGGTACATTTCATCCTAGCAACGTCCCTCCGATCGCCACCTCAAGCAAAGCAACCAAAACGGCAGACGGCGTTCGCGGAAATCGTCCCACGGGCCAGGTACAAAAATGACGCGAATTTTCTCAGGCTACTAAATGGCGCTGCACGGGACTGCAGTTTTGACAGGCGTTAACCCCCAATCGAGACGAGGCGCCGGCGCCAACACCGGTCGCGATCTTGCCCTGCTGCATCATGAAGTGTGGAAGCCCAGCATTCAACATCCCCTGACCAACCCCAGACTAGCATTCAGCTGCACATCAGCTAGCAGTCGCGTATTTGCGCACCCTGCAGAATCTCAACTCAGGGCCATGCTTCTTGCCCGACATGGTGAGGCGGCTGTCCAAAACGGACCAAATATTGCTTGGCGCAGGGGGTGGCGGCCATTTTGGGGGTGCGCCACCTGCTTGTAATGTCCACCATGGCATCTGTGTGGCCATTAGGGGCTCTCGCAGCCACGAGAGTGAAGCGCGAACAGACTAGACTGTGGGCGAGCTTAAGAGAGAGTGAGCCCGGGCGGCGAGGAGAGCCAACGTTACACCACATCTCACCTCTAGTCACTCATTGCGCCAGCCGGCCATTCCGTTCGTTTCTTCGCCCAAGATGCGGTCGTTTTTTCTGTCGGCCCTGCTTGCCGGCGCCGCGGTTCCGCTCACCAATGCTCTCCTTCGTGGCCCGCCACCAGTGATCATCGCTGCGCCGGAGTCCGGCATCTGCATCAACAACGACCTCTCCGACTTTCTCAAGACCAACATCCGCAAAGCCAGGCCGTTTTGCCGCGAGTATCTCAACAACCCGGCCTCGGCTTCGTATGTGACCACCGTGACACCCGTTGAGACGGCCCTGTCAACCGAGACAGTCACCACTACGTTTGTGGTGTCGACGACGGTTGTTAACGTGGAGACGTCGGTCTTGACCTCGACCGAAACCACCGTCGTTTCAACCGCCACCATCACCGTCGAGCCAACCGTGACGATTACTGCCCGAAACCAACAGATCGCAGAGTTCTCCGACATCCTTGCCGCGAACTATGCACATGCATCTATCTCGAGCGCCTGCAGCTGCTTGCCCACGCGCGGGTGCCAGCGGAAGGGCAGCACCAAGACCGCGTCCGCCGCCACGACCACACTCGCCAGCACGCTGACAGTTGAAGACGTATCGACCTGGATCACGACCTCACTCACCACGACGACTACCGAGACAACTACTACCCTGCCGGTGACAACCACCACTGAGGTGCCCGCGCCACAAACAACGAGCTTCCACGCTGCCGTCTACCTGGATGGCAGCACCGAAAAGAAATATCTGGCATCAATCTCCGATGGTCAAAACTCCGGCTATTTGTACCTGACCACAGACATCGCCCTGGCCACCACATTCACAATTGACAGCGAGCGTAGGCTGATGTACAACGATCCCGGATTCTCGGCGCCGATAACGCCCATCTGGCAGGACTCGATGAACACCCCGGGCTTGATGTACTACCTTGGGGTCTCCACGCTGGCGAATCTGGCCTTCAGCACTGTTGATAAGGCGCACGAGTGGAGCATTGATGAGGCCACCAACGCGCTCACGATCGTCGGCGATGGCAGCGTTTTGACGCTTGGGACGTACACCGCGAACATTGCACCAATGGGCGTGAAGGAGTATATCATCCAAGGGCCAGTACCGCACCCTTCCGGCTTCGGACCCGATGTTAGCAGTATGGTTGCTGAGTTGATCTGATGCTACTGGAACGGGGACGGGACGAGGCAGGGGGGGCGAGGGTTGGATGGGCCGAACTCCATGTTTAATGGACGAGCGAGTAGTTGTCTACAAATCTAATATCTTTCTACCCGCAGGTCTGTTCCCGTGTTGACACTCGCTGGGTCATTTCTCACGTAGAACTGGAGCTCGTCTTCCGTAAAACACCACTGGCTTTCCATGGAGCCTGGTCGCGGCAAGGTACGAAGGCTCTAGCCAAATGAAAGGGTCCCCTTAACCAGTATATAAATGCCTTCATTGAATTTTCACACGGCCCCGCTCTGGAACGGTAAGGTCTGGGCTTGTCGCATTACAGGCCGTTTAAACATGCAGGAAGGCCCTATTGAAATGCAAGAAGGCCCTTTCAACATATAGAAAGGCCTTTTCAGTGTTTATATAGATCATTTTAGAATGGGAGATGGCTTATAGTACTGAAAGCCATAGGTGGTCTTCACAGTAAGAAGGCATTTCTCACACTGACTATAGGGACCTTTTCCTTCGGCCTGAGCCTTCGTGCCTCACCTATAAACCGGATAACCTCCCCCCCGCAGCCACCCAGCTCAACCCTTCTCACGCCCAACCTCACACTCAGAAAAAGCTCCCCTTCCACACCTTCGCCACCCCCTCCGCAAATAGCTTCTGAATCGCCTCCCCCGGATGCAAATTATCCCACCACAAACAGCTCTTGCCATTCTTATTCAGGCACGTCGCATCCGGCGCCCCATGATTCCGCGGGTTGGCCGTAGCGGTGTTGATCGCCGTGGCGCTGTCGACCACAAAGGCCGTGACGCCGGGGTTTTGGGCCTTGAATGTGGCGAGGCGGGAGGCGAGCTGGGAGTTGAGGCTGTTGACGTTGGACATTACCTTTTGCCGGCCGGAGGTGGATTGGGCGGTGATTTGGGGGACTTTGTCGAGGGCTGGACAGAGGTTAGTATGAGGGGTGGGAAGGGGGAGGAAAGACATACGCGGCACGGTGATGATAAAAAAGTTCCGAACCCCCGCGGCATACAGCGTCTGAAACTGCTGGAAATACCGGTCCACCATCTGCGACACAGGCGCGTCCTGGCCCTTCCAGTACTTCTGCAGGATGTCATTGATGCCAAAAAACGCCCCGGCAAGGGCATTCTCCGATGTCCACGGGGCATACGCCGACTTGGATGCCACGCCGTTCTTCCATTGCGATGTCTGCTCGACGAAGCTGGGGATTCCGTTGCCCGGGGGCGCGACGAGGTTGGAGTCGACGGTGGCGCCGCCGACGGCGTAGTTGTAGATGAGGGTCTGCGAGGTGTTGAACGAGGTGGCCAGGTAGCCGGGCCAGGAGTAGCCGCCGCTGAAGGTGGAGCCGGGAAGGGCAGGGTTGCCGATGGGGTTGGAGGCCGAGGGCTTGTTTCCTGAGGGGTTGAAGCCGGTTGCGGTGTACGAGTCGCCGAAGATGAAGAGGTATTTGGTCCCGGCGAAGCGAGCAGTTAGGTGATCGTCGGAGGCGGGGTGTGCGGCGGTGAAGGGCAGGAGGGTGGCCGCTGCGATGCAGAGAGCTTCTTTGAAACGGAACATCGTGGTGGAATGTGAGGAAATCAAGATCCAGGCAAACACAACCGCGACCACCAACGACAACGTTGAAAGTCGGTATGGGAGACGACGAAGCATTCTTATCTTGTTGAGTAGCCACGCGAGATTAGGTAGCTTACGTAGCTACAAAGGTCCCATTGGGGGGAAAACACCTTTTTCATGCTAGCTTCGCTGTGGTGGAGTAGTATCCGGAACGTAGCAAGTTGGATTTATCCGACACCATGAGCTAGGGTGGATGCGCGCCAATCGCGTAATGAAAATAACATCTCCACATTCCCAATTCAGACGTAGTCGGTGCTTGTGGTTGGTACCCCGGAATAGCCTGTCAAGAGGCTCCGGACTCATCATATAACGTAGACGGGTTTCGGGGACCATGACTCCAGGTGGCCATGTTTTCCCTTGATGACCAACGCCCCACTGTTTACTGATTTAGGGTATGTAGAACTCAATTGTAGAGAAGCGTTACACGAATACTGGAAAACTACATCGCGGTAGACCTTAGCATTACAAAAGACACAGAAGACGCCGGTCACGAGAGAGTGCGGGCCAGATGAGCAAGCAAGTGGTGAGATGTGAGATGCAAGTTGCTGATGTTCCATGGATATCGTAAGCGTGCTGAGACCTAGACACAAGATGGGCGAGCGTATATTACTAATAATGTGAGTTATGGCTACCTAGCTCAAACGGTACTTTGGGTACTTTGGGCATGCCTCAAGGCTCGAATGGAGACGACCTCTAATTACCCCCATGAATACGACCCATTACCCAAAGCACCCAGCACCACGTCCCTCGCGTTAAGTTGTAGGCCGAAAAATGAGAGGAAAGTTGTTATACTAGGGGTGGCCTCGCATCATTGGACGCCCTGTTATAAATGCATCAGCCAAGCACCGCGGACAGGTAGCGTGGAGATGAAGTAGCCTGCTTACCTTTTATCTCATTCCCCTATCCTGCTACGCCAGCATTTTCAATGAGAATTTCGACGCAATTGCGGTTGTACTAGGCTGTCTCCTGAATGCTCCGCTGCTGCCGCTGGCATGCGCTAAATAGCATCAAAAAAGGGGCCCTTCGCGGGCGCGGGCAGCACATTGTTGTCCACAAAGAAGGCGATTGATGTACGGAATCTTGCCAAAGGATGCGCGGCAGAATATTGAACTAGGTAAGTTGCCTACGGAACGGATGTCCCAAAAAAAAATTCTTGCCGCAGAAAAAGTCGACAGGATTGCGTGTTTCGGTGCGGGTACTTCATGTCGCTGGCAGAGGCAGTGAGCGGTGGACATGGCATGGGGGAAAGAACGACTGAGCTTCCTTCAGCAAAGCCGGAAGTCCCACTGATGAGTTGCGAGCAACGAGGGTGAGCATCCTGAACGAGGTCCGCTGTTTTCGCTGGGAATGCAACTCTTGAGATCCGACCATCGCCCAAGCCCTATCCGTTCCCAAACTCCTGGAGACTGCCGCGCAACGACAAGAACCTTGTGGTTGGAGAATAAATCGCTCGAGACGTCCTCGGCAAGTGGGATTGCGAGACAAAACGTCGAAGAGTCCACTTTGACGTCCAAATCGCCATCGAGGGGAAATTTCCAGAGTAGAAATTGTCCATCCTTCCCCACCATCTGTGCATCACACCACCCTCCTCGTCGCCGGCGGATGAACACGGGAGAGCCACGAGCATGTAACTCCAGCACACCGGATGCTTCTGCGCCAAGAGCGGAGTAATTCGCTTCGAATTCGTCCCACGAGATGACTCGATTGCCTTGCAGACCAACCCGAATCTGCAAATCCGTCTCGCCCTGCGGCACCCGCCATGCCTTATGGTGGATAGGCCAACTCACTGGACAGTTCCAACCCTCAGTCCCGGATACCGCCGCGGTATGCTTCGCAGTAACATCGCATTTCCACCCTATCCATGACCACGAGGGAAAACCTGGCCTCCTCTTCATGCGCTGATCACCCTCCCAGCAGAGTCCCGCAACGAATCCAACGAGAAGCGTCGACTTTGGGGGGGTTGATTTTCGAAGATATCGAGAGAGAGCAGCTGAATGTTTGGCTTTCAACGCGAGAGGTAGGACAGGCACACCGAGTATATGTCGAAGTTGCTCCCGGCTGGTTCCCAGAGCTCTCAACAATCCCAATACTCCGGCCAAAACCTCAGATTCGCGATCCACTGTGCGGTGCGAGTACTCGGTGATTCGCTCTACCATCTCCCATGGAGAATAGCCAAGTTCGGCGGGGAATAGTCCGACGTTCTCTTTGCTGATGCCGTCGCAGTATCGTGCTCGAAATCGCTGACCGTCGTCGGTGTGGAGAGCGTCGAGGTTGAGGTTGAGCGCTTCACAGCAGTACATGCCACCACACTCGAAATACGCCTGCTCGTTGGTGAAGACGATTCGGCGCCTCGCAAGGATACCCTCTTGATATGCCGACGCTTTTTTCCACCACGCAGACCTTGCGATCGCTCGCGTTGGATCGGCCATGCTCGACACCAAATGATGCTTGCCGATTCTCGCGCGCGGTTGGTGTATATGCCGAAGCGGGCCTACGCCTGGCAACCCGTAGTTCTCGTCTTTCCCGGCAGCGGCAATGATCGTCACCTCGGAGCTGCCGTAAATCAAGTCCATTTTGGGTATTTGGTCCACGATCTGCTCCTCATCGTCCTGGTTGATGCAATACTTGTCCACCCAGAGATATTTGATCTCGAGAGACAGCGCAACTCTAATCGCATCCTCTATCGTGCTCGGGATCTCATCCGGAAGAACACAGGCGAACGAAGGATGTCGTGAGTCCTTCCCCGGCACATAGCTGAGTGTTGCATAGCGTTGACCAGACCAAGGGACGATTCTGCCCGTCTCGCAGTCGATGACTTTGAACCCAAAGATTGAGCGCAACATTGAGCTTTCCACCGCTCGGCCGCAGCGGTTTGTGTGTCGCCGGCGGCAATAGCCCATCCAGTCTTTCAACAGGTCGAGGGATACCAGAGACGAGAGGATTCGGACGGTGTTTGCGCCTTCTGTCTGCGGGACTAGGAACGGCCCTCTTGTATCGCCCTCGAACGACAGCATCGCGGTGCTCACAGAATCCCAGCCTCTGTCACTGATGCGATTGCTGGAGAATGCTCTTGGTCTGTACTCCGAGGAACGGTATATCTTGAGCGTGCCAAAGGTCTTGGCGAAAAGCTCGCAGAGCCGACACGAGTCCACCTTCGGCCCGCGCGCCGGCCCTCCCGTTTTCAGTGCCCTGCCGATCGCTGTTGAATATTGTTTTCGGAACACTTCTTCAAAGCTCGAGCTCAGCCTCTGGCACCATTTGCAAAGCTTCTTCGTCTTCGCATCACGATGAGATTGCAGTTGCTGGGCGCCAGTGGGTGGCGGATTCCAGGCGGAGTCTTCCATTTCAATCCGCGATTGCCAGCAGAAGAGTTGTGTATCGAGAGCGGTCGAGATGGCAATGATGGGTGACGATGGCCTGCGGGATTGTGAGTTGTCGTCAGCAAGGAATCAAGAATCGAGAATCGCGCACACTTGAAGGTTCCTCGGTGGTTGGCGGCAAACTGTCGACGTGGTCTTCAGATTGAGCCCTCAATTTAAATATGCTCTGATGTGAGGGATTGACTGACGTGTCAAGCTGCGCAAGCGCCGGCGTTGGCAGGGACGGTCGGCACGGCCAGAAGACGAAACACGAAGTGTTGGGCTTGGGGATGGGCAAGAAATTCGGAAGTTTTCCGGTTTCGCGTATTTGGGGTTTCGATTTCGGACACCTTGAACAAGGAGGTGGCAGGCGAAACTGGCCGGTAGAGTCACGGTGACCCGGATCCCTTCCCCAGGATCGAGATTTGGAAGGAGCCAGGGGCCTGGGTTGGTCATGTGCGAAAGGTTTCCATTTCATCCCAATAATCCTGGAAAATGCAGATTTCGTACCATTTCTTTTGGCGTGGAAATCACCCAGTCGGTCGCTGGTAGGGGGCCCGCCACCAGGCCAGCGCTTAAGGAAGGCGCAAACGCTGGCCAGTACTCAAACATGGCAGTTAGCCGCGGGCGACAAAACGGCTCTTGCCCCCGGATTTACAGCGCATGCAGGGCAACATCTTCACCGCATGCGACACAGTACGAGCACGGTCCTGCTTCAAACTCTGCCGAGGGGAATACGACTTCTGACGGATCTACCTACCTAGCTTCAACATCGGGATAATCAGACGTCTCGACTATCTTTGGTTGGAGATTGAAGAAAAGGAGCCCCGCCAGCGAACTCACCCCTCGCTGCCTTCCGCGGATACGAAGTTTGGAACATGGATGGCCCCAAGCGACGATTATTTACCAGACGATTCACCGGATGTTGATGCTTGCCAGCCCCCAGTCCAGGGAGATGGTCCTTGCCCCGCCGAAGGCTCCGGCAGCGTGTTCACAGTATCCAGCTCCATCCGGCTCGTTCGTGACTGCAAACCGAACCGCGGAAGGCCAAAACGGCTTCGTATGAAGCCCTCAATGGGAGCTTTAAGGGTCGGCGCGCACGCCCCGATGATGAGGAGGATTTCCTCCATGCGAATCCTGTTTTCACGCGGGGTTAGCTCCATTAACCATGATTCACGCCAGACGCGAGGGAACAGGAGAAAAAAAGACGCATAGCGCGAAGGGGAGGTGAGCGGGTTGACATACCACATGAAAGCGTCCATCAGTGTCCGGTTCGCATGGACTGATGTTGGAAGCCAGGTCTTCAAGATAACGAGCTTCAGTACCCCGCCAACAGCTGCCACCAGGCCGAGTCCTAGCAGAATCGACACTAGAATCTTTTCCACCACTGAGCGGGTGAGACGCCAAATGATCACGATGGGGAGCACAGCACAGATGACATCGCCCGCCATGCCGATCCCTACAAGGTGCGATCAGCCACTTCTGTCTCTGCTCTCATGCCGGATGACAGCCATGTCGATGGAGTACTGACCGCCAAACAGACAAACAATGGTCCATACGTGGTCCGGGGGCAGGCAGCGCGCATCGGCGACGAAGGTCCAGTTTGCGTGGATGGGACGACATTGAACGAGCTGAAGAATATCCAGAGCGGCAAGCGCAAGGCCTTGGAAGACGATGTTCACCCAAAGGACAATTTTCCATATCCTCTCTTGCGTGATGTTCAACAGGAGGCAGCAAATCGAGATGCGAGCGAACGCCGAAGCGAAGAGTGCGATGAAGAACACCGCGAACATTATAGGCCCAATGGTTTCGAGGTCATCTTTCGGGATGAGAGATCGAGGTCGCCCGTAGCCGCGGGACACGGTGACGGCAGTCAACACGATCACGATGGTTTCGGCCAGCTGATCGGGTCTATGATCAGAAACGTTGTTCTCGAAGTTGTCGGTGGGAGGATAGGTACTCACCATGGCGACCGATATCGTATAGTCTGACGCATTGAGGCGGCACTTTGGTAGACATCTCGTCCAGATGCGCACGATATAGACTGTCAGTGCGATCACGAACAGAGGCGCGAGGATCGTCAGGGCCCTGATTCCAGCCGTGAGGTCTGGGGTTACCTTCACCTCCTCACCTGCCATTACGAGAGGGACTTCACATTGACCGAAGACTGAATGCTAACAACGACAACGAAGATGAAGACGACAAGAGCCCCATGCAAGAAAGGAGCGGGGTTATCAGTTTTTGGTGAGAACCGACAATGGAAAAGGCGAGAAACCAGCATTGTGCTCCGAAGGGTTACCTCTGGGGAAGTGTGCCAGTGAGCTTCTCGATCTGGGGACCCTGCAGAAGTGGTCATTGGGGAGGACGCTAAGAACGCCAACCGAATACCGGAAAACAGGCTCATCACACCCGCTGAACGGCCGATTGGCTAGCGCGCCTTGATGGTGTGACCCAGAGTCTCGGGACACCCCAATCGAACGATTGGGTACCAGCTGGGAAGTCAGCACTTGTGTCTCGGTCCATCATGCAGGCGGGTGGCACAGGGGGCCAAGAACGCGGTGAGGACACGACCTCCCCGGTGAACATTTTCTCTTCCTTGCATCAATGCCAACACCGAACTGACTCGAGAGTACGGACTACGGAGTAGTTCACAGCGACCAATATGTTCAACTCTTGCTTCGATGCTCCGCTGGCCAAACATGTAAAGCTGGTACTGTTGCTTGATCCTGCTTCATCACTTTGGGCCCTCACGGGAGCTTAGTGAGTATTCAAGTTCATGAGGCCGACCATCGACGTCATGCGCTCCTGTTCACGGCCATGCCTAGGTACCTTTGGGTAACCCCTGACGAGACACCGTCCCCTGTCCCCTGTCACATCCAATCTGCTACACACCAGCCGAATACTTGGCGACTGCGATCCAAGCTGCGTCGGGATCTCCATCTGTTCGGGGCCGGCTCGTCTCAAAAAGCGAGCAAATTCGGCCCTTGTCGTTCCCGGGGGAGGGGCTCTATGCCGCCTGATCTACCGCTGGAGAGCTGCGATCGATTTGGCACATCAACCACTCATTTTCAGCGCTTTCATAGAGACGACTTCGGGACGGCCCGGGGTTTGTGTTTGTCCGCTCAATTGCAGGCAACAGCCCACCCTCGAAGTTTTAGCGCTCAAGCTCGCTATAATTCAGCGAGCTGATCATCAATCGCCGGCAGGTATCTGCTTGTCGGCTTCGCGTCGCCAAGACGTCTGCCAATATTCCTCTTATACCACAGCAATGTGCTACTGTGGTATGATGGGTAAAAAGAATGTCCCAGTCTGGTATAGCAGGGGTTTGCGCCAGGGCCGCACAGGGCAGAAAGACGCCCGTGAGGCCGGAAAAACCTCTGGTGGGCCAGTTTGAAGATACCTG
>Ga0247780_1001595_pt1 | contig 12082 bp, 15 predicted proteins | sample UWRJL079202R5_FD_179927 | JGI IMG/M metagenome (GOLD analysis project Ga0247780, IMG submission 179927) | Plant litter microbial communities from Arlington Agricultural Research Station in Wisconsin, United States - UWRJ-L079-202R-5 | ecosystem: Environmental > Terrestrial > Plant litter >... | reverse complement strand
GGGGTGTGGGGGGCAGGGGGGGGGGGGGGGGGGGGGGGGGGGGGGGGGGGGGTTTGGTGTGGGGGGGGGGGGGGGGGGGGGGGGGGGGGGGAGCGGATGTCGATGATGGAGCCATTGGTGCGGTCGTAGGTCACAGTGGCGGACTGGTAGGAGGCGGTGAGCTTGACGGTCCAGGGCATGGCGTGGCGGGTCCAGGTGAGGTTGGAGAGGCAGGTTTGGGCGGTCCATTGGTGGTCGGGGCAGGAGGTCCAGCCGGCAATGACGGACGAGGGGGAGGATTGGTGCACGCAGAGCTGGACGCCGTCGTCGAGCTGCGCGCCAGGGTAGACGCATTCGTTGTCCCAGTCAAATTCGTAGCCCGAGGGCAGGTGCTCGAAGGAGAGAGCGAGGCCGCGCGAGGCGTCGATGCGGATGGCTTCGGTGGTGTTGAAGATGCCGCCGTTGAAGAGGGTTTGGTTGAGGGCGGGGGAGTATTGTCGGGCCATTTCGAGGCCGCCGGGGAGGAGGAAGGATTTACAGTTGGTTTGGCATCCGGGGACGGAGAAGGGGACCGAGTAGCGGGGATGGCCGAGGAGGATGCTGGTGAAGGCTTGGAAGTAGACCCAGAGGTCGGCAGTTCGGACGTTGGAGAGGAGCCGGATGTCGATTGGGACGAGGCCGGCGTAGACTTCCTTGGAGAGGTCGGAGGGGGTGAAGTGGTAGTCGAATGTGGCTTGGACTAAGACGGGTTAGCCCCTGAATGTCAGGCGGAGGGTATGGTACCCGCATTTCAAAACTGAGCCGAAGAGTAGCCCCAGTACCGGTATTAGGAGTCTAGAGCTCGGTTAGCCCAGCACTGCCTCCACACGTGCCCCTGACTCACCTGAAGTTACACCAAATATCCAGGAACCCGTTGACAGAAGCGAGCCGAAATGTTGACAACCACCCCGTGGCGGCACTGATACCGAAGAAGGCGGTTGCCGACGTCCCGCCATCTCTGCTTGCGAGAGCCGTCCTCATCACATCCAGGAGACCAAAAACAACGGCGTCGCACAGCAAGACAAAAAATTGTGAAAAGATGGAGATCAGCAGGTTAGAGGTCGTGGCGTCAAACATGATGACACCAACCCGTGGGTTTTGTCGAATTAGGACGTGATATATGAATAAACAATAGAGAACAGTGAAGACAAAACAGGCGGCGAAAGACCACAGCAGTGAGCGAGCTGGCGAGGCCCGCATGTTCCGCCACAGACCCAGACGGGGTCCATGTTGAGTCTCCAAGTCGGCTTCGTTGATCGATGGTGGCGCCGTAGGAGTATCTTTCCCCTGGGGCTCGGGCTCGGGCTCCTCGGCGACACGAAGCGTTGAAACGCTAGCTGTGTTTTTTTCATCCATCATGAGAGCGAGCGGTCATGATCGCGGATGTGTGGAGAACTCGAAGGTGGCGTCGATGAGCGGGATGGCGTTCAAGATGGTGTTGAGATTGGGCAACCCCTCACTTAAAGCCACATTCTTAAAAAAGAAGCAGGGTTGCACCGCGCCGGCCAATACTGCAACGGTTTTTCAGCTCCGGCATTGGAGCAATAAGCCGGACGAATACAAAACCGTTGCCAAGGCCCGTCACCGAGGGGAAACAAACCGAACAACCAATAACGATGTGCAGACACACACGGCTCTCGGCGATCTTGACGTTTTGGAGATGCGACCGATCTAATCGGTGTGCAATTGGGTGGTGCCTGATGCAACGTTCAGGTGAACACACAGGCGCAACTTGGTAACTTGCAGCACTCAGCCACTATATTTCGTGGGGTACGGTATTTGACGGCCCGGTCCCGACTCCCGACCCGCAAGATGAAGCCGATCTGGGACAGGAGCCTGAACGCGTGAGTCCCGTCCTTAGTAACTTTCAGGCTTCTCAAATAGGTAGGTTCGACTCGCGACTCTTTTCTAGAGTGGTCAAGGGCTCTTGACCGTGATCGGCGCTTTCGAGGTCTATGACGATGAAGTTGCTCCCACCAAGCCCACGGTCGATCTTGTTGCAGTTAGTTCTGACGGAAAAGGCAAGCGCCTAAACTGGGAACGCGTCTTCGAAAAATAACCCGCAGTGTTGGCCACCTTTTGCCGTGACTTGAGGTTGCCAGATTCGAAAATAGGGCTGGGATAGAAGCGACGCGCTCGACAAAAGGGAAAGGATTATGTATTTAGAGATTCAAATGGCTTGAGGTGAGGCCATACGGCTAGTCTTGACCTCCGTTTGATGACACCAAGGTAGGTCGACAAGCGTCGTCCGTTTCGGCGTAGTCTTCTTCCGTCGAATACTACATGGCCTGCTCACCTGACCACCCGACCCGCAAGCTGCTGAATACACGAAGGATATGTATCAAGGATAATGAGAGGGTCGAGAATTGTCTCCTCTACGGTGACAAAGATGTCTAAATGGTGGTAAGGCGTGAAAGACAAAGGACTCATAGCAGTGAACACTAGCATTGTGGGATACAGCACCATTCATTATCTCAACCCCCTTTGTCTGTAGAATCCAGGACTGTTCGCCTCTATGAATATAAAAACTAGTCGATATCCAAAATACTATTCTATTTCACAACTATCATTCTCGGGACAGTTCACCATCCCCTTCACTCGGTCAGACAAATATCATTCTAGCTGTAGATAAACACAATACGATGGAGAACATGCCCCCACCTCCCCCACGCATGCCCAAGGGACACCAGTGGCAAGAGGTCAAGGACGTCATACGCAGCGGCCGGGGAGCAAGTAAAGACGCACCCCAGCAGAAATGCAGCTTGTGCCCCAAGTTTGTGGCCATCCCAGGCTTATTCCCCTACCATGCCCCCCTGAAGGATGGTGAACGCCCCGGTGCGTACTTTGAGGAGGCCGCCGTCCTTCCTTGCGGCCACATTGTTGGCGTGCGGTGTTTCACGAAGCAAGCCGAAGCTACCGCGGCCCAGGGTGGGATCCCTTTGTGTCCGGAATGTGATTTCCGCCTCCAGTTCACTGGATGTGGTCACTATGTCCCCATTGCGGATCTCAAACTCAACAGGACCGCACAACAGGTGATGAGGCAAGTGCCGGCAACAATTCCCGAGGGCAACATCGTACCAGATATTTGCTCTTCCTGTCGGGCCCATAAGGCAGTTACTGCGTTTGGCCAGACTTGGGATGCTTTCCACCAGCCTGCCAGCACGTTCTCGCTCTTGCTTCAAGGGAGCAACCCTGATCGTGCGGTGATTGATACGGCGAGGAGCATGCGGGAGCGCTTCAATCAGTTGAGGGCCCTTTTCTTGGACTGCCTGTTCGCGGACTGTGCCCTTGCTGCGCTCCTTTCAAGCTGGGGTGGGCTTTTCCCTCTCAATGCCTTTGATGGCGGTCCGGGCCACCCCCTAGTACTGCTGTCGAAAGAACGACGGGCAATGATCAAGCGGTTGTGGGACGAATCCCTTCTCAACCATCCTATTCGAACTCGTCGACCCAGTCAAGGGAGCGCCTCTCAGGCTGACAGTGAGACGCAGGGGTAAGGTATGCATGGCTGCTCTTGCCACCCAGGTACGTAAATATATTTCCAAAACTTCTTCTTCAGCAATTTGTATGAACCCCGTGAACAACACCCTACAACATCAACTTTTGACGTGCTAAGCCGTGCTCCAAAGCTCCTCACCGCATCGTGGCCACCAGTGATAATGATACGTTGGCCCGTTGACTTTCACATCCGACCGCGATATATCTGCAATTCGCCGAACTCAGTGCCAAGTCGGATTTGGTGCCAGGAACGTAGGATGCGCCTGACAACCTATTTTCAGGGACCATGCATCGAACGAGACAAGCGTTTGGGGGGATTCTGTGAGAAATGACAACATGGGGAAGGGAGGGAGCCGCATCCTAAGTGGGATGGAATTGTGGTAAGGGCGGGGGGTGAAGCTTTAGTACAAATGGACAACGGGGACGCCGCTAGCGAGCGAGCAACCTTGGAACTCGAGGCTCCCGTCGTTTTCTCAGCACTGTGAAACTATAATCCTCCCGCTTGGGACTGAGCTAGCCATTGGCGAAACTGGCACCCTTCAGCTAGCAGCTAGCAGTGTTAGCTTCGGCCAGTGAGGCAAATGCGCGATATCGAGATTGGGTCGAGATAGCGATTCTCAATCTGCAATTGGCAGCTGGACCCGCGGGATGACCCCCCACGCTCAGCTCGGGCGATGCGCGGGCGCAGAAGGAAGCCGGAAACGGAGCTGAGGCCGACGCACGGGGTACGTACCCAGGAATCTGCAGGCACCAGATCAATGTTTGTTCAGTAATAAAAGAGCAAAGATTTGCATTTTTAAAATCGCAAAGCCGCAATTCTCCTTCATACGATGACATAGCTCATTCCGAGGATTGGGAAACGAACGTCGTCCCCGCAATGCCAAATCCACCGCATGGCGTGACATGCTAGAATTTTCTTCATTGGCTCTGCCAGGAAGGTGCACGCGACGCCATGCCAGATCCGTCTGAGCTTTTCAGCTTTCGGAAGCTTGCCTGGTCTCCGCTGTTAGGGCGTGCCCACATCCGCATTCGTGATGTGCCATGCAACGAATTCGTGATGTATCGCCTGAAGTGTTCCACATGTTCAAGATCACGAAAAGCACGATGACGACTTTTGCATTTGATCCCCAGATCTCAATCATGGTCCAAGCCAAATGCAGCATCGCCCGGCGCTCCTAAGGAGAAATTATCTGGGATGAGGCCTGGTTCTTGGATGATTTCCGCATCTGGACGGTGCTGGTGGCGCTAACAAGCGCGACTTCCCCGCATCCAATAACAACTGGTCGGGTGACAAAGCGCAGGCCCGGTGACGAGCGATAACGCAATTTTTGGAGGAAAGCACCAAAGCGCCCCGTTTAGCAGAGCCTTGCATCGGCTGGATATCAGAAGACTCCACCTCCCCACTCTGAACATCGATTTCGCCATTTCGCCATCGTCTTGCACCAAAGACATGCCCTATCTCGCAGTGCACCACTCTGTCGACGAGTGCAACAAACCCGACCGTCCGCCACTGCTTTGAGAGGGGCCTCGTGCGTCCCGCCTGTTCGCGATATATTTGACTCATCAAAAGTACTCGCAGCGCCGCCTGGGCACGACGAATCCCGACATTCGCCCACGACCTCTGGTGTCATCGCAATCTCGACGGCCCCCATCTGCCACCATTCCGGCATTTTTCCCAGCATCCACCTCATTGCGAATTGCATGTTGGGCATTGCGTGCCACCCCTGTCTCGCCCGCTGAGTACTGCCCTGCCGCGCAGCGTCCACTCAGACCAGCGATCCCTCCCTCCATCAAGCCATCAACCAGTCCTCCCGTCCTGCCGTTGGATCGCATTGAGGCCGGGCCTGTTTGGCACTGCCTGAGTCCCTTGACCGCCTGTCCGCTCCGCGTCCCGCCTGTGTCTTACACCCGGCCGAGCCTCCCAGCAGCGCTCCCTGCCAGCACGCAATCGCTCTCAGCCTGACGGTTCCCGGCAAGCGAGCCCAATGCCTGCCACTGCGGCTGCCACCATTTAACTGCTCGACGACGCAAGGCCGTTGAAACTTGGGCTTTCGGCCCCCCGGTTCTTCCTATGGAACAATCCGCCCATTCGACGATTACCACCCGTCGCCCGCCGTCGCCCCCGAGTCGAGATGACACCGATGCGCTACCAAATGACGACGTCCTCCCTCATCGAGTAGGACACCGTGCCCGCTCCTCGAACAAAACCGCCGCCGCCCCCCGGGCCGAACACGAGAGCAACACCGGTAGCGGTGGACACAACAGAGACAAGAACTGCAAACGACTGCGGCCGAAGGAGGAGGATCGGAATCGCTCGATGAACGGCGTAACAAATATGTCTTCGGTTCTGATCGGCAGGACCGTTACCCCTTTCCTCAAGGAGCACATCCCCAGCCTCTACGCCCCGATCGGCAAGCCAAACAACGAGGAGACCGCAAAAGCAAAAGACCCCAACACAAAATATTGCTACCGGCACCAACCCGACTCAAAATGTCGACGAGCCGCCGACGAAGAGAAGATGATCATGATACAGAGCGAGTTGGACAAGCTTTCTTCGGCCGTGAGTCTTTCTGTGCCGCACACCCCCCTTCGCCGCCATGCTAACTGTTGGTAGGATCAACAAGCCATCACCCATGTGTGGTCGCTCTTCTCTGCTGCCCCGTCTCGACACCGAGAGCTGATGCTCCAGGGGATCCTATCCCAGCTCTGCTTTCCCCAACTGTCTCTTGTTTCCAGAGAGGTCAGCGAAGCCCTCAAGATCGACTTTATCACCGCCCTGCCCGTCGAGATCTCGCAAAAAGTCCTGTGCTACCTCGATACGGTGAGCCTGACCAAGGCCGCCCAGGTCAGCCGGAGATGGCGACTGCTGGCAGATGATGACGCTGTCTGGGTGCGCATGTGCGAGCAACACGTCAACAGAAAGTGCACCAAATGCGGATGGGGTTTGCCTCTCCTGGAAAGGAAAAAGCTGCGATACTATACCCGACAGAGACAGCTCGCCAAGAGCAACTCGAATGGGAGAATACAAGAGCTGGATGATTCGTACAACGCCGCTCAGAATGGCCTTGCGCCTCCCTCAGGGAAGAGGCCATATGCGGGGTTCCTCGAAGATACACCCGAAGGCAAGCGGCCGCGACACGATAAGAGCAACGGGATGAACGGGTCAAGAATGGCAAATGGCGCGAATGGCTCGCACATGTCCAACGGGTATGAGCAACCTGAAGGAACCAACACCAAGAGCTGGAAGATGGTCTACAAGGACCGCTGGACCGTTAGTGATGCTCACATAAGCACTTATGTGACTCGTTTTGAGACTAACGCTGTTTTTAGATCGGGTATAACTGGAAATATGGCAGATGCTCGATCAAGACACTGACAGGGCACACCAACGGCATAACCTGCCTCCAGCTTGAGGACAACATTCTTGCGACAGGGTCATACGATGCCACCATCAAGATATGTATGTTGTCTTCGGCCTTTGTTTTTCGTGGTGCGTTGCTGACTTTTTTCTCAGGGAATCCCGATACGGGCGAAGAGATCCGTACCCTCAGGGGTCATCAAGCAGGGATCCGAGCGTTGCAGTTCGACGACTCGAAGCTGATTAGCGGCAGTCTTGACAGTACGTTACAAGTTGCAGCATATCGTTGCGGCCATGCGCTAACTTTGTCATAGACACGATCAAGATCTGGAACTGGCACACTGGCGAGTGCATCTCGACGCTGCAAGGTCATACGGATGGTGTCATCAGTGTGCACTTCGATGAGCAGTTACTCGCTAGCGGCTCGATGGACAAGACTGTCAAGATCTTCGACTTTAACTCGAAAGAAGTCTTTTGCTTGAAAGGTCACACCGATTGGGTGAACTGCACACGACTCGACACCCAGAGCCGAACCGTCTTCTCGGCCTCTGACGATACAACCACCAAGCTGTGGGACCTCGACACAAAACAAGTCATCCGTACATTTGAGGGGCACGTTGGCCATGTGCAACAAGTTATGCTCCTTCCGGCAGAGTATGAGCCCGATGATGAGCTGACAACCGGCATCAACGGAAATGATAACACCGATGCTGTATCGATTACGAGCGGCCGGGGCGGAACACCGGCGATTTCTTTCACGCAAGCTGAGAGGGCGTCTAGCAGCACGTCAAGTTCACGAGAGGATGATATTCATGCGCTCTACGGTTCTTATTTTGCGTCAGACCCATCGAGACCGCTCCCCCCTCGATATTTCCTCACTGGCGGCCTCGATAGTACGATTCGTTTGTGGGACAGCGCCACTGGCAAGTGTCTTAAGACGATGTTCGGCCACCTCGAGGGCGTGTGGGCACTGGCTGGCGACACGATTCGCGTGATCAGTGGAGCGAACGACGGCATGGTGAAATGCTGGGAGCCGCGCAGCGGGAAATGCGACGCCACCTTCACGGGGCACCGAGGCCCGGTAACATGCGTGGGGCTCAGCGACAGCCGCATGGCGAGCGGCAGCGAAGACGGTGAAGTGAGGATGTACTCGTTCAAAGATGTCAGCAACGGCTCAGACGCTGGGACACCTAGTTGAACAGGGAGCCTCCCAACAGAGGCTTTGCTTGAAGGCGGATTTCTTTTTTTCTCGGCTGGCTCCCGTCACCACGACGGTGGTGCTTCATTGCGGGCGTAAACAAAAGCTATTGACACGATAGAACTGGCATTGGATGGAAAGCAAATGGATGGAACAGGCGAAATCGGGATTTGGAAATGGGACGGACGGACTGGACGGGAGGGGTTATGGCATTCACCCCAACAACTTATACCCTTCGTAGTGATATAATTGATGAAATCTTGGTTCCCACCATCACAATCTGATATGCAACCGAACGGCGAGGCGTGAGAGGTTGAGCTGTCGCGCTCGGAAGGAGGCGGGCGCGGGCTTACGGCGCATGCAGTTGCATGGTGTGGCAGGACGGACTCGGCTTAGAGGTGATAACCTCGGCATTGCGCTGCACGATCGAACCCGGATGCATCCGAGCTGGGGGGCCGGGGTCCAGGGGGCCAACCCCACACTGATCCCCCGCAAAATCACAAGCTCGGCCTGGAGTCGGTTAACAGTACGTCACAGGAAGATCACAAGCCAGCTCAAACTCTGCTCGTTTTCCAGGCGGTCCTCGTCCTTTTCGGTTGTCACGAGGTCGGACTTGGAGCATCCAATGCTAGCCGCGGACAGCAAGCTGGAGCTGGGATGGCGTGTCGCAGGAGCGTCAGCTGCCGGTTGTCAAACAGCGACACGATACGCGCGAAATGAGCACGAAAAAAGCGGTCGTTTGGTGGTTCCTGAGCAGAACTAGGAGGCTCTCTGGCAAGTGCGCTCCGCCCCTCCGCTGCCCCGAATGCATGGCAACGGGACAGAAAGCCGTTTCTATTGGGCCGTCGTGCTCCCGAACGGTGCTCTGTCGCACGGCGCCCCACCCCTCGCCCATCCGTCACATCCCGTCATGGACTCTTGGGCTCCGACGCTGATCTGGCGAGGCCCTCCTGTGTCGAGCTCTGTTGCCGTGCCGCGGGAAACAGGTCTCGCATGGTCTTCTGACTCAACCGGCCCCGTCACGCCGGTGGGGATCATCTCCCCTTTTTCTCCAGGATGCCATATTTGGCGCCATTTCAGTGCCGCGGGGGTGGTGGTGCATTGCGGAGGAATGGGGAAGAGCGCACACCTCGTTCCAGTATATGGTCTGCACCCCTCCCTCGCCCCGTCTGGGTACCGTCATGGCGAACTGTTGACGACTTTGCTTGCTTGTTTCTTGTTGATCGGCACCGACCTCTCCCCTCCGCACAGGCATTCTTTGTTTCTGTCTCGCATACACTTCTTTGTTCTCCCCCTCCCGGATTGTGCCAGCCTCTGGCTACCCTATTGTCTTGAGTCACTGTCCATTCCAGACCAGAGACACCAAACGAGTGGATCCGGAAGCTATTTCTAACCGGCGCGGCCCCTTTCCGGCTCTTGACTCGCGGCAGTCCCACCGTTCCGCAGCCGGTTGTCCGTACCGTCCTCGAGAGCAGCTAGCCAGCCTTTCTTCCGCCTGCCATCCTAACATCCACGACGAACGCCATCTAAGTAGTTGGAGATCTTCTCACAAGGCATCACTAGCTTGCATTTGAGTCAGGAGACCCAGCCAAAAAGGGAGTGACGCACATCGGGAGGTCTACCGCTACGCTCGCCCGGGGGACGATACCCTTGAGAACGCCACCTTCGCGGGGGAAGGAATACCGGTAGGAGTTAGGATTACCACACGAACCACATCACAACAGCCATGGCGACAAAGCTCAACGGCGACGGGCGGAAGCCCCCAACGGCGGCGACGAACCTCATCGGTAAGCTGGGCTTGTTCACGGCGCCCGTGGCAGCCACCACGTAAGGGGGAGGAAATGCTGACAATAGATAATTGCAGCTGGCGGAGGAGCAGGCATGATGGAGGCATTGGTGTGCCACCCTCTTGGTATGTACTGTTTTTGGACTTGTGACGCGGAGCTGTGGCTTACGCGGTATCGACAGACACCATCAAGGTGCGCATGCAGCTTTCGCGACGCGCCAGGCAACCAGGCGCCCCGAAGCGCGGGTTCATCAAAACGGGTGTCGAGATCGTGAGGAAAGAGACGGCGCTGGGCTTGTACAAGGGCCTCGGCGCGGTGATGACGGGCATTGTCCCCAAGATGGCAATCCGCTTCACGTCGTTCGAGTGGTATAAGCAGCTGCTCGTCAACCGTGACACGGGCATGATCTCGGGCAAGGGCACCTTCCTCGCTGGTCTGGCGGCCGGTGTGACTGAGGCTGTGGCCGTGGTAACGCCCATGGAAGTCATCAAGATCCGCCTTCAGGCCCAGTACCACAGCATGGCCGACCCGCTCGACATCCCGAAGTACCGCAACGCCGCGCACGCGCTCTACACCGTTGTCAAGGAGGAGGGCTTCGGCGCCCTGTACCGCGGCGTGTCGCTCACCGCGCTGCGCCAGGGTACCAACCAGGCTGTCAACTTCACTGCCTACACCTATTTTAAGGAGTGGCTCCGTATATGGCAGCCCGAGCACGCCAACGGCAACCTCCCCTCGTACCAGACCACCCTCATCGGCCTGGTCAGTGGCGCCATGGGCCCGCTCAGCAACGCCCCCATCGACACCATCAAGACGAGACTGCAAAAGACGCCTGCCGCCCCGGGCAGCACCGCTCTGCAGAGGATTTCCCGCATCGCAGCCGACATGTTCAGGTGCGCCCCCTTTCTTCAGAAAGTCTGACGGAAACGAATGCTAACAACACCACAACAGGCAAGAAGGCTTCCACGCGTTCTACAAGGGCATCACCCCGCGCATCATGCGTGTTGCGCCAGGCCAGGCCGTGACGTTTACCGTCTACGAGTACCTAAAGGAGAAGCTCGAGAAGAGCGGGCCAGCTTTGCTGGTGGGGTCGAGGTATGAGGAATAAATTACACCACACCATCAACACACCCGCCCCAGCAACAACAAACCAAAGGGAGCAAACAGAACCTGCTTTTCCCCCTGCGACACCGATATACTTTGCAATGCCCTCCGGTCCTCAGCTGTCCCGTGCTGATGGGAAGATCTGTCTGTACATGATGTCTTTCCTCCACTTTGCCCCTTTCTCACTACCACAACCAACATGGAGTTCGGTTGGGTTGATGACGTCACTTTTCTTTCCCGTACATACTTTTTTCCCCTTTCTCTTACGGTATTCACCCGGATTGCTGATGGATTTCGTCTTCTTTTTTTCTTTGCTTCTACAGTCACGATCGCCAGTTTACGACCATGGAAGCCAAGATTTGAAATTACTTCCTTCAAGTTGCTTGCTGCTGCTGTACTGCTGCCTCGCGCGTGCAAAACACGCGCGGTTCTTTCTTGGGGGAGGTATTGGATGGGAAGAACACTGGGAGGAAGGGTAGATGAGGGTGGGGAGGGGTAGAGAAAAGTATGGGTGGAGGGGAGACGGGAGATGATTTCCTTTGTGTTTGACGAAGAGGGCGGAGCTATACGCTTGCCTGTTGAGTTAGCATTGCATTAGATGGTTGGCATCATGCTCGTGCGTTCCCTGGCGGCACCCCTTGATGTTACATCGGGGTAGCGTGTGTATTTTGTGGTTCGCAGGCTGTATATAGGAGGATGTGCGGACGTTAATGAGAAGAATGGCCATGTTTTGTTTTGTCATGTGAATCGAGGGTGGTATGGTCTTGGGGCTTCGGTCTTACAGTTTTTCAGCATCGATGTTGGGTATATTTGAGAGACAACTTGAAGTTGAAGAGGCGAAGTGAGACAGTACCAGATCATCGTACTTCGAAGCTATTCCACATCGCCCATCTATCCATATCCCCCTTCGAGCACATTCCGAGTCGTCGAACCTGCGGCACGGGGCCATCCATCCATGTATCCAAAGAACATACCCCCCAAAAACCAGAGAAGACATCGGTATCAAACTCCCGCATGACCGACAAACGAAGACAAAACCGTCATAACCTCATACCCGTCACAGCCCATCACCACTCCCTCCTCTCATGCAGGTAACGAATGTCAATATCCCACATCACGTCCTCC
>Ga0247780_1001594_pt1 | contig 12083 bp, 11 predicted proteins | sample UWRJL079202R5_FD_179927 | JGI IMG/M metagenome (GOLD analysis project Ga0247780, IMG submission 179927) | Plant litter microbial communities from Arlington Agricultural Research Station in Wisconsin, United States - UWRJ-L079-202R-5 | ecosystem: Environmental > Terrestrial > Plant litter >... | reverse complement strand
CCGCCGCGTGCCGGTCACCCCCGCCCACTTATCCGCCATAACAATCAGCGGTGGGAGCACAGCGCCTCCCCCAATGCACCATCCCACCACTCATCCGCCATACGCTACGCCGGCCCCCCATCAACATCTCCCTGGCTCCAGCACGAGCCCCGCCAGTCTACATCTCTTCTCTTGCATTTACTTCAGTTGTATCATTCTTCTAGCGGAACTAGCAGAATCGGCATCTCTTTGATTACACCCGCGCTTCGGGCGGGCGCGGGGAATTCGGCACGGGGTATCAGATAATCCCCGGCGAGGGGTAAACATCACTTGTGCATTTTTGGGTCCATTTTCTTGGGTTACATATACATGTCTTTCCCCCATCGGTGTTTCACATACAGGACTTGGGAAATCGGAATACGGGAAGCGAAGACACTTTTGATACCACATGGCGAAGAAGAGACGGGAAGGCAACAAACAAAAAGAAGACAGAGCCCCGATAGCAGTGAGTCTGCCAGGGCTGAAGGAAATCAATAAACAGCATAGGCATGAGCATTACTTGCAGGTGCAAACCTAGTAGAATACAAGCTTGACATATCGTTGTTTATCCGTTCGTCCTGCAATCGTGACAGGCTGCTGCGAATATGGGAGACTTCGTGGTGGTTTCCGAAGTGCTGTCCTGCCCGTAAACAGTCGGGGTTGGTTCGACCAACCACAACACCTCCCTGTCCATGATCAAAAGGTCCACGCAGGATGGGCTGGCTCGCCGTATATTTCTTGCTAGCTAAGCTACTTGCGTTCTTTTTTTCTTCTTTTGTCGCTCCAGCCAGAGTTCCATCGCTGTGCCTGGCTTGTCTCGTGGTCTTGTGATGATGAGGGACAGGCCTGTCGTCCAGCCACTGGACAGGGCAGGGGGTACCCAATCCAGCACGATAGTGCGTCGGTCGCCTGTTGGCCAGTCCTCGGGCCTCGTGCTCTCTCCCACACTAGGTTGAAAAGGCCCCATCACATCTAACGCTCTTCCCCCATACCCGAAACGGCTGACCGAGCTGGGAAAGGTGGTGCATAAGGATGGATATTGTGCTCTGCTTTTGTTCCCTTTGCCGCCAGCCAACGTAGTTGGAATCGGGGATGTGCTGTGGAATGGTAATGTAACAATGGGATTGATCGTCGGGCCCCGACCGCTGTCACTCTGCGCTGCGGCGCTAGCTTTTTAGTTCAGTCCCGCCCGAGCCTGGCGATTCCAGGACCTCTGATGGCCGGTTCTGGGCTGGGCTAGGTGAGCCGGCCGCCGCTTTGGGACCTGGATAGGTTGAGGAAAAGCGCACGGTCCAAAACGGCAAACTCGGCAACCTCGGTCTTGCCCGTCACGGGCGTTGCGGGCATCACCTCACAGGGCTCGCAGCCGTCGTTTGCCCTGTCTGGGGAACCCGCAGCTGCCCTGCCCTGCGCTATCCTGCGGTGTCTAGAGCAGGTTCAGCTCAGCTGGAGCGGGCGACGCAGCTAGCTGTACGTCTGCTGGGGAGCGCGTCTGCGGCTGCGGGCGAGACTGTCAGCACCGAAGCGGGCCACGGTGAGTGACGGGAAGGCGAGGGCGGCAAGGCTTGGCGGGGGTCTGCGTGTCGGTTAGCGTGTTCGTAACTTGCAACTTGACCCGAAGGTTGTTTGTTCCACAGCGGAGCTCGGCTTCACGAAAAGAAAAAAAAAACCAGATACAAGCAATGGTGCGTAACGCGGGTCGCGCTTCTGCGCGTCGAGTTTAGTGACGCAATACCCGGGCGACGATGAGAAGGGCGGAATATTCCTCGACCTGTCGTCAACCTTCGTCCACGGTTCCGGTGTCGCTGGCGTCGCACACCTTGCACCTCGACGGATCGCGCTTGCCGCTTGCCGCTTGGCGGCGCCTACCGCGTGCCGCGCTCTGCGGTTTCAGTGGTCGTCACACGCCACAACCAACGGGTGCTCGACATGAGCCCAGACAATGTCTTGAATCAACGGTCGCCACCATCCTCGGGCCGATGATAGGTAATCAGATGAGCAGCTATTGAACTCCGGCAACAGCATCTCAGCTCAGAGATCTCGCGGAAACCACTGCCATTCGGCCGCTCCACCGCGCTAGGTAAAGGTATTTGAGAGCCCAAGTGCTTCGTCCCACCAGTACTGGACTGGAGACCGGCGAGGTGCGTTTCTGGGGCGTGACTTCCATTCATGTCCCCAGGTGGGGAAGGGGGGAAGGTACGAAGTACTTTAAGGCAAGGTCAGCTTCCAGCCTAACCTCACTAACCTTGAACCCCAGAAAGTGACAGCCATGCTTGCTGCAGAAAATGCACGTCGTGATTGACGGAGGGCCAATCTGCGGTTTTTAGGTCATGCATGGACTTCAAGCTGTCTGTTGAACCTGGCCTGCAGATTCCACAACCTCCATCATTCCTGTCACCGCCTTGCAGAGTGAGAGCGGAAGCAACACCAGAACCCGAAGCGATTCCGCGCCCCTTGGTCAGCAGCGCATTATTGAAACAAGTCTGAGCAATCGGTTGGTTGCTCTTGCCCCCTGCTGCTGCGGTTTTGTAATCCGTCGTGATCTTACCTGGAGGCGGGCGTATGGGGATGCAGAGCCAAGTCACCCTACTTGGCGGCCTGTTACTTGCCAATTCTTAGACCGTCGGGCATCAGATACGCATCCAGTCCTCGCTCATAGGGTTCGAACGGGACCCAGGACAGGAACCGCGCATCCTGAGTTGGCGATGGGATTGGCGATTCACACGACGCCCCCTTGGGTTACTGTCAAGACTGGCTATTGACGAGTCGCCTGTTGACGTCCTTTGGCGTTGCCGGTTCTGTGCTGATGGGGTGACACTGCACAACATTCTGTCGTGGTTGGTGCACGAAGTATTGTGCCGTTGGAGTTGGTAGAGTCTTGTCGTTTCAATGGCGTTTCTTGTACAAGCCATCCAGTACCCAAGGTACCCTCCTAGACAGAGAAAGTGCATTTGTTACTGGGGGGAGGGGTGGGACTCTACCAGACAGACGGATTTTCTCGAGGTGTGCGATGCGGAAAGTCCATGAGCCCGGTCCAATGAGAAGCATGATATTCTGCAAGTCCACGAATCGCGTCTAATTGACGAGCCTCGCTCCCTTCAGCATCGCACAGTATCGTAGTGGCAGAGTTATGTGTGTTTGTGCCTGTGCACAAGTTCTGAGAAGCAAGCCAGTTTCACGATCCTCCCCAGTTCGTGTTTGCCGCAAAGTCACACCAAAAGCAAAGCACCGGAAGCTCAGCTGTGAGACGAGCACACACGCATGGCTGCCATGGAGATGCTCATGCTTCTCGGCGACTTGCTTGGGGGTATGAGCTTCTTGTCTCGCACCGTGAAGAACAGCCATGTTTGCCAGGAGGGTGTGATATATTACACTGCCTACATTTTCGATGTGGTGTCGCAGAGTTCAAACGGTAGCACAACAAATGTCAAGAGCCGCCCTAATTTTACCCGATCTTTACATAGTACGCGCGAGACACATCTTATCTTTGGCTGCGACAGCCAGACAGCCAGACAGCCAAATGGCACCTGGCGCCCAGCCGGGCTGCTGCGCGGGATATGTGGATGGGGCTCAGCAACGGCATGTGTGGCAATCGCAAGTGCAGGAAGTCCAGGGTTCTGGTTTGTCGTCTGTTCCTGCAGGCTTTTTGGCTTAGGGAGGCGCCGAGTGAAGGATGCGAGGCTTGTTGCGATCGAGCGATTGAGGAGCGGGTGATTGCATTTCCTTGCTTTTTCTCGGCTGGGAGACAGAGATGGGCGAATGAGGGGCCGAAAGAAACACTGCTGCAGCCTCAGATCAGGCCATGCAAGGTGGGGTTCGTTTGAACTTTTGAACTGGCTGGCGTCTTGCCACAGCTGCCCGACTCTCGCCAACTTGCTCCTTCCCCTCCTGTTTGGGGATGCAAGGGCTCTGGATGACCACCACAAACTGCGGCTGCCCGCTGGGGCAGCGGACACCAAAGCAACGAGCAGAGGACTGTGTTATTACGACGTTACACCCGCAAACCGTGACCGCGCCTGGCCCGAAACTCGAAAGATGAGACTACACAGTGTCCGACATTAGGGGTTGGTTGCCGATGACCTGCGTCCCGGCGATGATAGGACTGTCTGGGTTATAAAGTACTGACTGCATTCAGACGACTTCATCACGCGTGTTTATCGGGCGTCCCCTTCCTCAACTGGGTAGCTGAGGGCGCTCTGAACGGCCGGGGATGGGAGAACGATGCCACTCTTGTGGAGCCAGGGAATGCTGCTCGGGCCTTCACACTCGGGTTCGGGTTGAACTCCTTTGATCCTCAGATCGTTCGGATTACCAGAACGCCCTTATCGTGGTGCAGCGCTCGCTGCGTGCATTGCATGTCCCATAAGCCACCTGCACGCCCTACAAGCTGGACACGGCCTCTGGCAGCTCAACAGCAAGCAATACACTTGCTTCCGACGAATTGGAGGTGTTCAGTTGCAGGGAGGACCAAAGGAGAACAAGCTCGGAGAGCTCGTCGTCGGCGCTCACCCGTTGCGCTACCTCCCATTCCCAAACCGGGTCGCTCAAACATTGGTGTCCGGACGGAGATCCAAGCGTCGAGCCAGATCCTCCAACGGCGAGGGGGCCGTCATCTTTGTCACAAAATGACAGAGATTCCGCAGATCGATCGCAGTGGTTCGTCATTCCATGCCACAGGCCCTCGTCGCATCCTTTGTCCGCCCCTTCGAATCTCCCTCGCCACCGTTGAAGACGTTGAAGAGACGTCGCACCATCTCGACAGCCGGCGGGGCAATGCCACTGTGCTCCATGGCCCATCAACCCACCCCCCTCTAGAATATTTGGATCTATCGTCGGATTGCAGGCCGTCGATGCGCCTTGCCATGCCAGAAAGCGCGGCTCGAGTGGCCTCTTGGCATGTGCAACATGACGGCAGACAGAGGTGAGCAAACAGATGCCTCCACTTGACAGAGTCTGCCAGATTGCTGACTGCAATCTCATCATGGCATTGAGACGGAGAATTCCCCGAACACAACTTCGAGAAGCCGACTTGTGTCCGGTCACTTACTCAATGCAAATTTGCATTCCAGACAGTTTGCGGATCCGACGGTGACACGCGTCCCCGCCCGCCTGCCGTGGTTCGTCTGATGTTCCTCCGCTGCAACGCTCATCTCTTCAAGCAATCGGGCTAATAATATTCTGCCCGTCGTGGCAGCGTGCAAGCTCTCTTTCTCGGACCGCTTGCCCGGAATCGGGACCTTCGGGTGTTCCAACCCCGGGTTCTTCAGTTCCATTTTGCCAAGTCGCACACATGGGTTTGCGAGCACGACGAGGATTCAGAGTTCGACGTGCCGGCCCGTCCGTTGTGAGACCTATCTAACCCTCCGCTCAGGCTGAACTGTAACTTCGATCCTTCGGATTCCTGGCCTGGGCTGATACAGGTCTTGTACTGTACCGCACGGTACATACCATCGAAGCCTTGAGCTCTGGCAATTGCGCATCCCGACCCCAGATTCGCACGGCTATTCCTCCCGCTACCTTACTTTCCCACCCGTTCTTTCCCATGGCCGGCTGCTATGTTTCTACCCTTACACTCCACATCGCATTGCTTGCATAGGCTAAAATCGCAACCCCAAAGCGACATCAGACATCATACTCTGCTAAGGGGTACGGTCGACCTGCAGTCGCCAAGGCCAGTGCCATGTGGTTCCCTTGAGCCCATCATGGCATGTAGGTCCGGCATTTGACCCAAACCGGCTGACTCGACCCCCAGAAGTGGAAGCTCTCTCCCGTTTCTGGCGCGTCTAGAAGGCCTGAATTGTGGCCGCAGCAACTACCAAGGCGTGATTTGAGGTCAAGGCTAGGCCGCTGCTGCGTATGCCGGCAGTCAGTCATCTTTTTCTCCCCCAGAGTTTGTTACCCCAAGATGTTCGCCTTTCGTACGAAGTGCCACAAAGTGGCACACGTGGTTTGGCGGGCCACTTCCGTTGTATATTACCAATGTTCCAGAAAGCAACCTGACCACCGTCGAACCAGCATAGTCTTACCACCCTCTTCCTTCGTTACCCATTCTTGGCTGACCTCTCACGGCTGTTTCGCCCCCAGAGCCTGGCACCCGTGCCATGGCATCGTTACACAAGATAAGATAATGTCTCGAGGGGGACTTGGTCGAGGCCGACCGAGCGGGATCCTCTTGCACAGCAGTCAAGGCGGTGATTTTCCACCAGATAACTTCGTAGAAGACAAATGCAGGCGCTATGACTTGTGGAAGATGCGAGTTCCTGGTGCGGCTCGGTCCAGTGGCCGAGATGATGACGGGCGACTTGAGCCTTTTCGGTGGTTCGGATGGCCCGTGGTTGAAACACCTGCGAGGATGGCGCACAGCGACAATCCTTGTGCTGGGGCTCTTGCAGCCTCGTGGTAATCCCGTCGAACCGCAGCACGGGAAGTTACACGGTTCAGCATGCTTAACACGGCTGGCAATAAGACCCCACACGCTCATCGAACCCACCCATTTCGGCCGCGCGCCCAGCAAGCCGGCTCACCGGTGTATACCACGGCTATGCTAAGTCCAATTTAGGGGTTGTGGGCTCACCAGTGTTCCCCAGTTGAGCGCGCCTTGGCCGACCTGTGCCGCGTCGCTGCGTGCTACGGTCGGTATTGCTCTCAGGCGTTGTTACGGCACCAAGAATTAGATTGCCGACGGGAGAGCCATGGTTTCGCTTATCATCTTGTTTCGGACCTTTTACTGGGACATTGAAACGGGATAACGGTGCTGCTACCCTGACGAAAACGGTCCTCTTGGGGCGCTGTATTTGGTACTTGTTGGCAGAGATGGCGCCGCATCCTGCGCAGTTGGGAATCCTGCAACGGGGGGTTCGGCATCAGCTCACCTACCATCGCCTGCTATTCTTGTCTCGCATCAAAATTCTTGCCGGCATCAGAAACACCGTGGCCTGTCTGCAACCCACTTTCTGTTTGCTCTCCGCTTCTTGTTTGCCTCGCCTTTTTTCCCCTTTCCTTGTCGCAACTAGCTCGGTGCGCTCACCTTACCCGTCAGTGGCGGCGGGCGGCTGACCCCGCCTCCACCTATCCCCGTCCCCCGACCCGCCTGTTTTGGAGTCGCCGTTGTGGGGAAAGAGGGGTGCTGTGCGGGGTGGAGCTCCCTGGCTTCTCTCAAAGTCGGCGCTCAGCCTGCGCCGCAAAGACATTGCGACCCACTTTCGAGGCCGATATTATTACGTTGGAGACCGTAGTCCGAGCTTTGCGTCGCTGGGGGCCGGCCACGCAGTGCCTCGGAAAACTGCTGAACTCATAGCTGACCATCCTCATTGTTTCGATCAATTTCGTTGGCTCTTCTTGTCATCAACAGGCCACATCCATCCCGTTGCCGCGCTCCCGCTACCCGTCTCGCTCCGGACACCGGAGCTACTGCCCTTGGTATTTCGTAATTCCTACTAACACGTGGGTGAAATAATCTTGTCTGACCAACAACACGAGGAAGTCGCTCCTCATGGAACAGAACGGCGTACGAAGGCTCGGGCCAAAAGAAAGGGTCCCCTTAGCCGCTCCTAAAATGTCTTCTTATTGCAAAGACCTCCCATAGCTTTTGTTGTCACAGGCCATCTCCCATTCTGAAGACACCTACATCAATACTGAAAAGGCCTTCCTGATGTTGAGAAGGCCTGTGATGTGATAAGCTAATGCCTTGGCATCCTAGGACAAGACTATGTGAGGATTCCAAGAACTCATTTTCGCACGAAGATAAGAGACCCTTTCTTTTGGCCCGAGCCTTCGTAGTGCATCTACTATCTTGTGCTTCAAAATTGCCCGAGCGCGACTGGTTGGGTTGGTCGACACTCTCGTCTTGGACCTGCTGTGCGACACACGGATTCGGATCCGGGCCCTTCTAACTGCACGCCGCCCGCGAAAGGTCTCACTCGAGGGAGCCCGTCAGCTTCTGTCAGATCCTGTCCAAAATCGTCTCACCTCCGGACTAAAGTCGAGCTGTCCTGGATGCGAGAAAGCATGCTGCTGATGGTGCTCACCCCGCGCGGGAATTCACTCCTATAGACGTTGGGAGGCGTCTCAGCTGCTGACGCCATCAGCTTATCCCATGGCTTGTTTTTAATTCAAGCTCAAAAGCCACTATGCCAGTATCTTATCAGCATCGTGGGCAGGTGTGTGCTGCCGCCGCCGTCACCAACCCCCCACTCCACCAAACAAGTTCCGAACTTGCTGAATCTCCGAGTTGAAGCCCAGGCGGTGAGCGAAAACAGGTGAGACAGGGCAGCAACATCCCAATTCTGACATTTCCGTCTGCACGCGCCGGCGTGACGGACGCACTAGACATTGAGAGCGGAACGCGGGGGACGCGGGGTGTGGGGGTCCGCCGAGAAGGCAGGGCCTCAGACCAACAGCGGGAGCCGTGGCACCAACCGCACCGGCCGATGCGAGGCATCGATGTCCGAAGGAGCAGAGGCGACCGAGACAGCTGTCCTCGCTCGGCGGCGCAGTACCGAGAAATGGGTCGCGGAGTGCTTCCGGAGGAAGGCGGTCAAGTATGTGGGGGGGCCACATCCCAATTGAAGGCGGAATGGGTGTTGGCGCGTGATCCCTCAGCCCTGCTGGGGTGTGCGGCCCTGGCAATGCGTTCCATGCAGCGCGTGCATTCATGGAGAACATTGCAGGCATGTGCAGGAAGCTCGGAGTATCATGCCGCGAGCGCGATTGGAAGGGTTATCCTGGCCGGGCCGCATGTGCATGTGCGGCGGCCGCTGAACTATGGGTCCGATGGCCCGGACCCTCCGTTCCGGGGAGCTTACTTGCCGGTAAGCTTACGCTTCGCGCCCCGGCCGTGCTTCAACGTATTTCCCGTCCGTCTACGGAAGTTTGGAAAGGTAAGTAGGTACGGCAGTCCTTCCAGTATTCTGGGGCCAAAAAGTTTGCGTCCATTCTCTGGGGACAGAGGTTGTGTCGGTGCACAGAGAGTTGAAGGCAACCATATGGAACGGCAAAGAGGACTTGGCCAAAGCACTGTGCCACATCCCAGCCCAATCCATCAAACTTGTTGAAACAAATCCTGTAATCTTGCCAGCAGACGACTGCATGATAATTCCGGTGAAAATGGCGAGTATCATTCCGAGAGAGTGCGCCGCCATTTCAGCGCGTCTTGCCAGGTTGTTTGAGCTCGCATAGCAATGGGGATGTAGGCGGTTGGGGGCCATTTCATGAGCGTCGAGACCGTTTGCTACCGAGAACATCAATTGCGTCCTGCGAATGTCCGTCTAGGCGCCCCTGTTTACCTCGACTTCCACCTGCTTGCTTGGAATAGACACGGAGCATTCTTCGAAGGGCCCCCCTCGGCCGCATGACGCATGCCTCATGTGACTGGGACGGTAATTGTTACTGCTCCAGGATGGTATTCGGAATTCGAGCACTTGGCGGGTCACTCTTTGCGGCTGTCTGCACAGCAGAGGCTTCGAAAATGACCAAAAAGGCAACCGGGAGTTAGTAACATCCCGAACTTGGTCGGGACCTCTGCCTTGACATTTTCGCTCGGTACTAAGCATGCCGCTCAGCGCACTGAACGCCGTCTATTGCCCAAATAATGCGGCTGTCTGTCCAGTGTTTGCAAACAGCGGCACCTGCACAGGCAAATCACAAGTTCCCCGCGCCAAATATGCAGGAGTGTGGCGCTGTTGGTTCTTGGGAGCCACCGATCAAGCTTTTGGCCGGTTTTGTTGCCTGCGCGCCCCTGAGCCGCTCTGATTTCGGCACCGGCAGTTCGTTAGGTCGGTTTCTTTGGCGGGGGGTAGATATCGGCGAGGATGGAGGTCTGAAGCGATCGAGATTTGTTCGAGAGATGTGTACTTCGTAGCTTGGTAGGGCTGCGCAATGGTCAAACAGACACGATCATACACAACCCGACACAGGAACAAATGCACCGAAAATAGTCCACCCCTGAACTAGAAATGGATGAGCTATTGGTTTGTAAGCTATGCGCTGTCGGCCCGTCAAATAACGATGGCTTACCGTTTAGAGCGGTGAAGCCGTCGTTTCGGTGGACTTGGATGAACCCATCCGTTTCGGGTACGCTACCCACCCCCACCGTGCTGGGCGTTTGGCCCTCAGAAGTACTTGTGACCCCGCGCAGAGCAGGTACGGAGTACTGTAGTGTACCTGTCAAAAACAGGGCAATTTGCTCCCGCTGCGGCCTCTGTTTGGCAGGCAACGCCTCTTCTTTGCTTGACAGCTCGGCACGCCTCGCTGCACGAGGACCAAACAGGAACTTGGCGGACCCGACAGTCTGGTAACGACACTCGGCCTGGCTCTTCCGCATCGAAACGATTCGACAAATATGTGACGAAAGTGCCCGCCTCCAGAACGGGTGTTCGTGTCTTCCTATCAGCGGGTCCTGTCAACTGTCGATCCCGTTTGTCGTGTGCCAGCCCAGAAGCGGCGCATGGGTGGCACCCACCCATCAGCCAAGGCTTGAAGATGGTCCGGCACTTAGCTAAAGTAGCTTAAAGCCCAGAAAGCGTGTTTCGATCTAACCCGTCCACAGGCGGATATCATCGTGCTGGGAACATAGCTGTATCAGACATCTTCAGAGAAGTTTTGTGTGTGCCGTCTGGCGTCGCGAGCCGGTTGTCGTGGTGTTTGTTCCCCCCTTTCTCGTCCACAAAGTTGTGCAAACTCGGTCATCTGCGTTTCAAGGTGACGGCTCGTCCACGCGTTTGCCCTTGCGAAGCCCCCTTCGCACAAGAACAGGGCCGTTCTTGCATGGCAGCAAACATTCTCGTCGAATCAAGGCCTCCAGACGGCCTTGACATATGCGTGGTGGAGGCAAGCAGCCACACGATGTGCGAAGGCGTTCCGGGTACTTGGGATCCTGCGCTGTGCGTGCCCCTGGATCTGCACTGTACTGGCGGCGCGGCCGGCACATGACCAACTGGCATATGCACGAGGAGACATGCCCCCTTCTCAGTCTCCAAGTCGTTACGGTGGCAGTGGCAGTCCAGATAAGGATAGCCGGCAGACTGTCGTCTGCTGCTGCACGGGATGCTACGGCGCCACGTGCTCGAGCGTTGCCCGAAGTGCTCGGGACGGCACGGATCGGGCCTGGCATCAATTCCCATTGCCCGGTTCGCCGGAAGGATCTCGGATGCCTCAAGCTATCACAGCGGTGGTCCAACACGGACCGTCAATATGCAGAACTGTGTGTGGCAGTCGGCGAGGTCGCGGGACATTCCGCTTCTGGACAACTTGCCCGACAGGGCCTGACGTTCAATTGGTGGGCGATTCAAGGTGGACAAGCGTTCGGGGTATGTACCGTCTTGTCACTTCTTGGAAATGCGGGATGTCGGAGGCAACGGAATCTTATGTTATCCTGCGCTTTGGCATGGTGGGCGGGCGTAGCCGGCCTCCGGAGTGTTTGGTCGACCGGCGAGTCCGTACACATATACGAAGTACGATGTACCACCCCGGATTGCTGGTAATCCGTATCGATGGAAGCAGACGGGCGCTCTTCGTGGCGCGAGGTTATCCGGGCCGGGGGATAGTTGCGCGACGAAACCCCAAATGGGTGCTTCTGTAGCCCTGGAGGCTGGGGCCAAATGCAGTCGCGGCCACGAACTCGGGGTGACGGGCATCTGGTGGCTGGCGGCTGGCGGCTGGCGTCAGGGCTGAAGTTCTGATTGCGATTCTCCCTTAAAGTACAACGATAAAGCGACAAATATGTGGGAATATTTGGGGTGACAATAAGGTGACTGAAGAGGGGGTTCTTGAGGCTGGAGCACAGAGTGTGGGATTTTGGGCTCGGATATAGTCGGACTTAGAGCACGCAAGGAAAGCGCAAATGACCAAGTTCTCGAGGCTCGCACGGACTGGACTCATGTTAGCTAAGAGGCATATTGAGGAATCTATGAACTTGGAGACGTGAGGCAATGATGGAAGAAGAGCCCTACCGTAAGACTGTCACAGGGACGGGACTGCACTGGGGGGGGGGCAAACGGAGGGTGGAGGGGGGTGCCCTCTGCAACCGCTAGCAGCCAAACCCGCAAGAGGTTGTTTCCCCCCACCCC
>Ga0247780_1001592_pt1 | contig 12111 bp, 16 predicted proteins | sample UWRJL079202R5_FD_179927 | JGI IMG/M metagenome (GOLD analysis project Ga0247780, IMG submission 179927) | Plant litter microbial communities from Arlington Agricultural Research Station in Wisconsin, United States - UWRJ-L079-202R-5 | ecosystem: Environmental > Terrestrial > Plant litter >... | reverse complement strand
CCCGGGGGCCGCTTTCACGCCGCCGGCGACCTCGGTCGCGCCGCCGTGGCGGCGGTCAGCGGCTCGCGGGTGGCGGTCCCCGAGCGGACGGTCGCGACCGGAGCGGCGGCGACGCGAGAGTCGCGCAAGCCGGTGGCGCCGGAAGCCAGCCCCCCAGCGGCGCCCGAGCCAACCGCGGCGACCGGCCGGCTCGAGCCGCGGCGGGCGGCGCGCTCGGGCGAGCGAGACGGGCGGCGGCGTCTGCTCCTACCGATCGGGGGCCTGCTCGCGGTCGCGGCGGTGGTCCTCGCCCTGGTCGCACTGTCGGGCCCGGACGGCGGCGGCACGACCACCACCACCGGCGGCACGCCAAGCGGCCTGAAGGCGGCGCCGAAAGAGACGAAGCCCCAGCGGCAGACGCTGAGCAGGGCGGAGCTGATCCGCCGCGCCGACGCTATCTGCGAAGACAGCCAGAACACCTACAAAAGCGTCTTCTCGCGGTTGGGGGAGGAAAGCCCCGACGTCGGCTACGCCGCGACCCTCGTGGGGATCTCGACCCCGGCCATCGACCGCTTCCGCAAGCTCGTCCCTCCCGCCGCCATGGCGGCGGATTGGGAGCGTTACCTGGCAGCCCAGGAACGGGTCGGCGCCTACGACCGCGAGGCTCTGCGCGCGGCCAAGGCCGAAGATCCGAGCGCATATGCCGCCGCGCGCGAAAAGCGCGATCGCGAGCAGGCCCAGCGCTACGACCTCGCCCGTGCCCTCGACCTGCGGCAATGCAGCGCGACGCGCGGGTAGACGATCCCTGGAAGGGGGAGCTGGCCGTCCGGCTCCAGGGCTCCCTGACGACGCTCGAGCCGCTGGAGCCGGGTCATGCGGACGATCTCTGGCGCGCCGCGCAGGCGCCGGAGATCTGGCAGTGGCTCGCGCACGTCGGCGGCAGCCGCGATTACTTCGACCGCTGGTTCGAGATCTCGCTGGCGGCGCATCGGGAGGGACGGGAGGGCGTGTTCGCGATTCGCGACCCCCGCGGTGAGATCGTCGGCAGCAGCAGGTACATGGCGGTGCGGCCCGCCGATCGGTCGGTGGAGATCGGCTGGACCTGGTTCCGCCCGAGCGCTTGGCGCACCGGCCTCAACGTCGAGGTCAAATTGCTGATGCTGGCGCACGCCTTCGACGACCTCGGCTGCGTCCGGGTCGAACTCAAGACCGACGCCCGCAACGGGCGCTCGCGAGCGGCGATGGCCGCGATCCCAGCCCAGTTCGAGGGGGTCCTGCGGAACCACATGATCGTCCCCGACGTGGGCCAGCGGGACTCCGCCTTCTACAGCGTCATCGATGCCGAGTGGCCGGGCGTGCGCGCCAACCTCGAGCGCCGCCTCAGCTCTCGTCGCGGCCGCCCGGGTGCGTGACCCGGTCGGCGCGCCGCCGAGCTTCGTCGACCGCCTCGCGGGTGGCCGCGAGCGCCTCGTCGCGGGCGGCGACGACGCCCTCGCTGGGCCTGCCGCCGACGATGTCGCGGAAGGCGTTCTTGAAACGCTCGGTGCGCCGGTCGGGCGGGAACCGCGCGTCGGCCTTGGCCTGTTTCCTCGGTCGCCGCTCGCCGTAGCGCCGCCGCGCCCAGCCCGAATCGGGCTTGCCGATCCGGCAGGCGCCGTAAAGCGCGATCGGGAAGACGAAGAAGCCGATGATGCCGTGCATCCGCCGGCCCTTGAGGAAGCAGGTCGAGACGACGAGGAGAAGCAGCACCGCTGAGAGGACGAGGGCGAGCAGGCCTTCCGATTCCGAGCCGACGTCAAGCGGGTTGACGCCGAGCACGACCAGGCCCATCAGCGCCGCGGCGATCACGGTGGCGTCTATCGAGCTGCGCCCCTCCTCGGCCCAGTAGACGTCGTCGAGGTAGACCCAGAGCGCGAACTCGTCGATCGTCAGGCCCGCGCCGACCCCGAAGGCGAAGGCGCAGATCTCGAAGTAGGGGCTGTCGCCGAGGGCTGCGAACCCGAGCGTGCCCGCCACCATCATCGCCACGATCCCGAAGACCAGATGGTGGAGGTGGACGCCCTCGCTGACGATGCTGCCCGGCCACCACGGCACCTTTGGGCTGCGCATCAGGCGCGTGCTCATGCGGATGAAGGCAAAGGAGAGGACGAACCCGACGAGCACGAGGAAGACGCCCTCGCGTTCGTGGGCGAGGATCTGCTCGGTCCAGAAATCGGAGAGGATCGAGGCGGTCGTCATGCGGGCGCCGCCATGGCGGCCGGCGCGTGGTTCAACGCGGGCGCCTCGCCGTCCTTCGCGGCGATCAGGTCGAGGGTGAGCAGGACGGCGGCGACGGCGAAGACCGGGGTCAGGAATACGTTCGCGACGAAGTCCGCCAGCCAGACCGCGACGAAGGAGTGGCCAAGCGCGTCGTGGACGAGGCCGCCGAGGAGCTCGCCGACGAGGTCCCCGACGATCTCGATCGGCCCCAGCACCAGCAGCACCGTCCAGAAGCTGCCCCGAACCAGCTGCCAGCTGCGGCGCAGCGCCGCGCGCACGCCCCGCCTCTCGATCTCGACCACCGGGCCGGCGAGCCCGAGCCAGACGAACGCGAGGACCCCCGGGACGACGAAGAGGAGGAGCCCGATCACGACGAGGACGACGTAGACGACGTCGACCGCGATCAGGCGGCGGTAGTCGAGGCGCCGGGCGATTTCCCGAAGCGAGGGCGGGCCTTCGTGTCGGGGGTGCGTGAGGGAGATCGCGACGGCGCCGCTGTAGAAGACCTCGCCGATCAGGCTCGTCGCCGTCAGCGCCGCGAGCACGGCGACCAAGGCCGCGATCTCCATGCCGCCGTCGATGTCCGCCGAGTCGACGTTGAGCGAGGTCGATACCGAGTCGAGCAGGCCGAGCGGGAGGAACACGAGCGCGGCCAGCGGCAGCAGGGAGGGGACCCAGGCGCGGTAGGTGCGGCCGATGCGGGCATAGACCGAAGCCAGGTCGCGAAGCCGCGCCACGCTACCCGCGCCTGCGCCCGGGTCTGGTGCGCCCGCGCGCCTCCAGCCTCGAGGGGCTCGATTCCGAGGCCGGGACGCGCTTGACGCTGCCCAGCTCCGGGATCAGCAGCTCTTCGGCGCAGCGCCGGTGCCAGTGGTGATGGTCGGCGCCCCCGAGGCGGCGCACGTACTGGACGATGGTGTGCTCGCTGCCGACGTCGATCTCGCCGTGACAGCCCGGGCAGCGGTAGAGCTTGCGGGCGATGCCGCGGATCAGCCAGACCTCGTCGCCCTCTTCGTTCAGCCCGCGGAGACTCCAGCGCACGCTCGGCTGGCCGTCGAACCGGTGCACGGCTCAGCGCCTCGACATCCAGGCGAAGCCGGCGGCCATCGCGAGGTTCGCGGCCCCGGCCAGGTAGAGGCCGAGCTTGGCCCCGGGCCGGCTGACCGCCGGCGATTGCGCCCAGAGGGCGTCGGTCGCGATCTCGGTGCCGCGCAGCCAGGCCAGCGCCTGCCAGTCGCCGGGGTCGCCGCGGCGATCGGCGACGGCGTGGGCGGCGGCGAAGGTGAGCCAGATCGGCCCGCAACGGCGGAAGAGGTGCTTGGCGTCCGGCGAGGGCTCGTCGTGACCCAGCGCCTTCAGGGTCGCGGCCGGGGCGGCGATCGCGGCGCTGCCCAGCAGCAGGTCGAAGACGATCATGTTGCGATTGGTGAGGCGCAGGGCCTGTCGGGGGGTCATCGCTCGTCGTCAATCCAACCAGATCGACCAACCCGTGTGAGCTTCTCGGAAGGGAATGGGTCAGGTTCGGCGAATTGGACCGCCGTGACCAAGACTGCGACTAAATCCCCCCAGCTCAAAAGCCTTTCCGACTACATCCAGGAGCGCTTCGACGAATTCTCGCGCTCCCAGAAAGACGTCGCCCGCTACATCGTCGACCATCTCGACGAGGCAGCCTTCCTCACCGCCGAGGAGCTGGCCCGGAGAGCGAGCACCTCGTCCTCGACGGTGGTGCGCTTCTCCCAGGCCCTCGGCTTCGAGGGATATCCGGAGCTGCAGCAGGCCGCGATCGAGGAGTACCGCGCGACGATCGCCGGCAACGGCGCCGGTGGGGGCGGGGCCCTCTTCTCCTTCGACCACTCCGAGCTGGAGGGGTCGCTCAGCGCCGACTACTCGAACCTCGAGGAAACCGCGCGCAAGCTGACGGCCGAGCAGGTGGACGCCTCGGTGGCGGCCCTCGCGACGGCACAGCGCATCGTCATCGTCGGGGTCGACCAGATGGCCTTCTTCGCCAGCTACCTGCGCCACACCCTCAGCCTGCTCGACATCCGCGCCGAGATCGTCGCCAGCACCGGCGGCGAGTCCCTGCAGCGGCTCGGTCGGATCGGCGAAGACACGCTGGTCATCACCCTCTCCGCCGGCCGCGCCCACCCGCTGCTGCTGCGGGCGATGAAGCTCGCCCTGCACCGCGGCGCCCGCACCCTCGCGATCTCCGACGCGACCATGTCCGAGGTCGGGGAGCACGCGGAGCTGACCCTCTACTTCTCCTCCAACAGCCCCTCGTTCGCACGCTCGAACACGGCCCTGATGGCCTTGGTCCAGGCCTTGGCTCACGGTCTCTACGCGCGGGACGAAGCTGCGCACAAAGACCGGATTCGGGCTTACAAACTGAAGTAGCGCGGGCGCGCCCGGGCCGGCGGGTCCTGTCGTCGCGGCATCCCCCACGGTGCTCGGCGCTGCGCGCCTCCGCGCCGCGGGGGACCCCCGCCACGACGCCACCCGCCGGTCAGCGCCGGCGTCCACGTAAGATGGCTGCGATGACCACGCGAGCGACTTTTCGGCTGAAAACCGGCCTGGCGGAGATGTTGAAGGGCGGGGTGATCATGGACGTGGTCACGCCGGAGGAGGCGAAGATCGCGGAGGAGGCGGGCGCCTGCGCGGTGATGGCTCTGGAGCGGGTTCCGGCGGACATCCGCCGCGACGGCGGCGTCGCCCGCATGTCGGACCCGGCGATGATCAAGGGGATCCAGGAGGCGGTGACGATCCCGGTCATGGCAAAGGCCCGGATCGGCCATTTCGCCGAGGCCCAGGTCCTGCAGGCGCTCGAGGTCGACTACATCGACGAGTCCGAGGTGCTGACCCCGGCCGACGAGCGCAACCACATCGACAAGCTCGCCTTCGACGTTCCGTTCGTCTGCGGCGCCACCAACCTCGGCGAGGCGCTGCGCCGGCTCGGCGAGGGCGCGGCGATGATCCGCTCCAAGGGCGAGGCGGGGACCGGCAACGTCGTCGAGGCCGTCCGCCACATGCGGGAGATCACCTCCGGGATCAAGCGCCTGGCGCAGCTGCGGCCGGAGGAGCTTGCCGCCGCGGCCAAAGAACACCAGGCGCCGCTGGAGGTCGTCCACGAGGTCGCGGCCGCGGGCAGGCTACCGGTGCCCCTCTTCTGCGCGGGCGGCATCGCGACCCCCGCCGACGCGGCACTGATGATGCAGCTGGGCGCCGAGGGCAACTTCGTCGGCTCCGGGATCTTCAAGAGCGCCGACCCCGAGCGCCGCGCCCGCGCGATCGTCGAGGCCACCACCCACTTCGAAGACCCCGAGCGGGTCGCGGCCGCCTCGATCGGCCTGGGCGAGGCGATGCCTGGGCTGGAGATCGCCGACCTGGCCGCCGAGGACGCCCTGCTGCAGAACCGCGGAGCCTGACCTGCGCGTCGGCGTCCTAGCGATCCAGGGCGGCTTCGAGGCGCACGCCCGCACCCTGCGCCAGCTCGGCGCCGAGACGACCGAGGTGCGCACCGCCGAGGACCTCGACGGCCTCGACGGCCTCGTCATCCCCGGCGGCGAGAGCACGACGATCGCCATGGGCATCGAGTCGGGGGGCCTGGAGCCGGCGCTGCGCTCCCACCACGAGGCGGGACGGCCGATCCTCGGCACCTGCGCGGGGATGATCGTCTGCGACGCCGACCACCTCGGCTTCATCGATGCCCGCGCCAGGCGCAACGCCTTCGGGCGGCAGCTGCAGAGCTTCGAGGCCGACCTGGCGATCGCGGGCATCGGCGACGAGCCCCTGCGGGCGGTCTTCATCCGCGCCCCGTGGGTCGACGACCACGGCCCCGGCGTCGAGGTCCTCGCCGAGCACGACGGGCGCCCCGTGGCGGTCCGGGAGGGCTCGGTGCTGGCCTGCGCATTCCACCCGGAGCTCACCGACGACCCGCGCTTCCACGCGCTCTTCATGGCGATGATCACGAGCGCCCGCGAGCGGGCGGACGAGGAGGCGAGGAGATGAGGGACCCCAGAGTGGACGCGCTGGCGCGGATCCTGGTCGGCTACTCGACCGAGGTCAAGGAGGGCGAGGTGGTCTCGATCGACGGCGAGACCGCGGCGGCGCCGTTGCTGCTGGCCGTCTACGAGGAGGTCCTGAAGGCCGGCGCCCACCCCGTCCTGAACGTCGCCCTCGACGGTCAGATCGCCACCTATTTCAAGCACGCCTCCGACGCCCAGCTGGAATGGATCTCTCCCTTCGCCGAGTGGATGGTCGACCACGCCGACGTGCGGATCGCGATCGGCGCCAGCACCAACACCCGCGAGCTCTCGGGCGTGCCGCCGGAGCGCCAGACCCTGCGCCAGTCGGTCACCGGTGACCTGATGGCGCGGGCGATGAAGCGCAGCGCCGAGGGCGATTTCCGCTGGTGCTACACGCTCTATCCGACCAGCGCCTACGCCTCGGAGGCGGAGATGAGCCTGGCCGACTACGAAGACTTCTACTTCGGGGCCTGCCTGGCGACCGACCCCGAGCCGCTGACCGCCTGGAAGCGCGCCTCCGAGGAGACGACGCGGCTCGCGGCCTGGGCCGAGGGCCACGAGGAGATCCGGGTCACGGCGCCTGGCACCGACATCACGCTCGGCGTCGCCGGTCGCAAGTTCATCCCCTGCGTCGGCGACAACAACATGCCGGACGGGGAGTTCTTCACCGGCCCGGTCGAGGACTCGGTCGAGGGTGTCGTGACCTTCCACCTGCCGGCGGTGATCGGCGGCCGCGAGGTTTCCGGCGTGCGCCTGCGCTTCGAGGCCGGGAAGGTCGTCGACGCCAGCGCTCAGCGCGGCGAGGAATACCTGCTGAAGCTGCTCGACACCGACGAGGGAGCGCGCCGGCTCGGCGAGCTCGGCATCGGCACCAACTACGGGATCGACCGCGGCACCCGGGAGGTCCTGCTCGACGAGAAGATCGGCGGCACCGTGCACATGGCCGTCGGCACCAGCTATCCCGAGTCCGGCGGCGAGAACGAGTCCGCCGTCCACACCGATCTCGTCTGCGACCTCCGTCCCGGCGGCAAGCTCGAGGTCGACGGCGTCGTCATGCAGGAAGACGGGCGCTTCGTGGTCTGAGCGACTTCAGGTCTGGGTGATGATGGCCGCGATCGTGGCGAGGAAGCCGACGACCGTGGTGGCGAACATCCCGCCGAAGAGCTGCATCAGCATCCGATTCTGGGCGGCGAACTGAGAATTCATTTCGGCCCGCAGGGTGCGGAATTCCTCGCGCATTTCCCGGAAGCCTTCGTCCATCCGCCGCTCGAGCGAGCCAACCCGGCCGTTGAGGTCGTCGAGTCGCTCGTCTGTCCAGGATTCCCTTGCCATCACAGCCATTCTGGCACGTTATCTCGCGAGGCGATACGTGTTGTCTGCGAAACGTAAAAGTTTCGCCACGCGACTGCTACTGATTCGGCAAGGGTGAGCCCGCAAGCAGGAAGAACCAGAGCGTGAGGGCAGCCGCCGCGAGCATCACCGAGGACATCAACACGGCCTCGACGACGGTGACGCTGCCCTGGACAGGACCGGTGTCGCGCATGCTCTTCAGCCAGGCGGGGCGCATCGGCGCCAGCCGGTTGGTTCCGGTGACGCGGATGTAGAGGTCGTTGAGGCGCCCGATCAGCCAGGCGATGAAGAGGATCGAGACGATGATCCCGACCGCCACGACCGCGTAGGGAAAGCCGCTGGGGAACTGGGTCTCCGAGACCTTGGAGCCGATGTAGAGCCAGCTCAGCGGAACCGCCGTCCAGAGCGAAAAAGCGGCGAGGAGCATCGCCAGGAAGACGATTCCGGCGACGAGGGCTCGACCGGCGCCGTGGTTGTGATTTTGGGTGTCCATCTCCCTGGTTCATAGAATGACAGGCGATGTCGGGTCATTCGAAGTGGTCATCGATCAAACACAAGAAGGGCGCCGCCGACGCCAAACGCGGCAAGCTCTTCAGCAAGCTGGCCCGCGCGATCATCGTCGCCGCCCGGGACGGGGGCGGCGATCCCGACAACAATCCGACGCTCGCGACGGCGATCCAGAAGGCGAAAGACGCCTCGATGCCCAAGGAAAACATCCAGCGGGCGATCGACCGCGGAACCGGCGCGGGCGCCGATGGCGCCGCGATCGAACGGATCGTCTACGAGGGCTACGGGCCCGCCGGGGTGGCCGTGATGGTCGAGGCGCTGACCGACAATCGCAACCGCGCCAGTGCCGAGATCCGCCACGCCTTCTCCAAACACGGGGGCAGCCTCGGCGAGCCCGGCTCGGTCGCCTGGATCTTCGAGAAAAAAGGCGCGATCGTCGTCGACGGCACCCGCTACGGCGAGGACGACCTGATCGGCGCGATCGACGCCGGGGCCGAGGACGTGCGGGAGGACGGCGAGCACCTGCGGGTCCTGTCGGAGCCGAGCGACCTGACGGCCGTGCGCGAAGCGCTCGAGGCCTCCGGGGTGGAGATCGAGTCGGCGGGCCTGGCGACGGAACCGAAAAGCACGGTCGAGCTCAAGGGGCACGACGCCGAGCGCCTGCTGAAGCTGCTCGACGCGCTGGACGAGCAGGACGACGTGGACGAAGTGTTCGCGAACTTCGACATCCCAGAGGACGTGCTGGAGCAGCTCGCCGCCTGAAGCTGGGTGGGGGAGGGGTGTGGGGGGAGCGCCCGGGACCTCTCCCTCGCAGCCCCCGAGGAAGGCATCCGAGGCTGATCCCAGAATCACTTCCCATGCAAGTTGTGATGGGTATCGACCCTGGGGCGGCCAATCTCGGCTTTGGAATCGTGCGGGTCGAGGGGAGTCATATGGTCGCTCTCGACGGGGGGGTGATCGAGACGACGCCGGAGCAGCCGATGGAGCGCCGGCTGGAGCGCATCCATGCGGCGCTGGCGGAGCTGATCGGGTGGCACGAGCCGCGGGCGATGGCGATCGAGTCGGTCTATTTCGGCAAGAACGTGCACTCGGCGATGGCGGTCGGCCAGGCCAGCGGCGTGGCGATGCTGGCCGCCGCGCAGGGCGGGATCGGCTGCTTCGCCTACACGCCGCAGGCGATCAAGATGGCGGTCTGCGGCTCCGGCGGCGCCGGCAAGCGACAGGTGCAGCGGATGGTTGGCACCCTGCTTGGTCTGCCCGAGCCGCCGACCCCGGACCACGCGGCCGACGCGCTCGCGGTGGCGATCTGCCATGGCGGCGGAACCGGCCACCGGGAGGCGGTGGCCAGCGCCGAGGAAGTCACGCTGGGCACCGCACCGGAACGGATGGCCGGATGATCGCCGCGGTGCGCGGCGAGGTGATGGTGCGACGGGCTGATCACGTGGTGATCGACGCGGCCGGGGTCGGCTACCGGCTGACGGTTTCCGCCGAGACGTTGAAAGCGGTGCCGGCCGCCGGCAACGACGCCTTCCTCCATGCCGAGCTGATCGCCCGCGAGGACTCGCTCGCCCTCTACGGCTTCGCCTCCGAGGAGGAGCGCGACCTCTTCCGCCAGCTGATCTCGGTCAGCGGGGTGGGTCCGAAAGTGGCGATCGCCGCGCTCTCCGGGGGCAGCGCCCGCGAGCTCCTGCGAGCGATCGCCGCCGGCGACGCCAAGCGCTTCCAGGCCGTGCCGGGGATCGGCAAACGGACCGCCGAGCGGATCATCGTCGAGCTGCGCGAGAAGGTCGCCGGCGCGCTCGAGGAGGAGATCGCGGTGGCCGTGGCGGAGGGCGGCGACGCCCGTGCCCTGGCCCGCGACGGCCTTGTCAACCTCGGCTACGCGCCGCTCGAGGCCGAGCAGCTGCTCGACGGCCTCGATGCGGGCGAGCCCCAGGAGCTCGTCGCCGCGGCGCTGCGCAAGGCGGCGGCCGCGCGGAGCGGAGCATGAGCGACTCGCCGGACATAGGCGCCAAGCGCATCCGCACTCCCGGCCTCGACCGCGAGCCGACCCCGGTCGACGCCGAGGTCCGCGTCCACGACGCCAGCGCCGAGGGAGGCGACGACGAGCTCGACCGCTCGCTGCGCCCGCCCACCCTCACCGACTTCGTCAACCAGGCGCAGGTGACCGATCAGCTGGCGATCTTCATCGAGGCGGCGCGGGGGAGAGGCGAGCCCCTCGACCACGTCCTCCTCGCCGGCCCGCCGGGGCTGGGCAAGACCTCGCTCGCCCACATCATCGCCGCCGAGATGGGGGTTCCGATGGTGCAGACCGCCGGTCCGGCCCTCGAGCGCAAGGCCGACGTCGCCTCCTTCCTCACCGCCCTGGAGCCCGGGAGCGTGTTCTTCGTGGACGAGATCCACCGCCTCGGCCGCGCGGTCGAGGAGACGCTGTATCCGGCGATGGAGGACGGCGAGCTGCCGGTCGTGCTGGGGCAGGGTGCCGGGGCCCGCACCGTGACCCTGCCGTTGCCCCCCTTTACCCTGGTCGGCGCGACCACCCGCTCGGGCCTGCTGACGACGCCGCTGCGCGACCGTTTCGGCGTCTCGCACCGGCTCGAGCACTATGCCCCCGAGCACCTCGCCGAGATCGTCGAACGCTCGGCCCGGATCCTCGAGATCGAGATCGACCGCGACGGCGCCGAGACGATCGCCTTCCGATCGCGGGGCACTCCCCGCGTCGCCAACCGGCTGCTCAAGCGGGTGCGCGACTTCGCCCAGGTCAAGGGCGCCGGCACGATCGACGCCACGGTCGCCGCCGGGGCCCTGGAGATGCTGGAGGTCGACGGCGGCGGCCTCGACCGCAGCGATCGCGCCCTGCTCGACACGATCGCAACCAAGTTCGCGGGTGGGCCGGTCGGCCTCTCGACGCTGGCGATCGCGATCGGGGAGGAGCAGGACACGATCGAGGACGTCCTCGAGCCCTACCTGCTTCAACAGGGCCTGCTGAAGCGGACTCCCCGCGGTCGGGTGCTGACCCAGCGCGCGTACGAGCACCTCGGACTACCGGCGCCAGAGGGCGCGGCGAGTCTCTTCTAAGCGCACGCCGCTAGCCTGTCGGTCATGCCGTTTTTCATCTGTCCGAATTGCGGGCACCGGGAGGTGAGCGGGGAGCGGACCGCGGGCTTCAGCTCGCGACCCAAGGGCTGCTCGAAATGCGGCTTCGGCTTCGTCTTCGAATTACTCGACGATTATTATCCGGCTCCTAATGCCGCCTTTTTCGTCTGTGACCGACAGGAACGCGTGATCGACGCCGGCAAAGGCAGCTTCGAGCTGACCGGCCTCACGGACGAGGACGTGATCGGCCGCCCGGTGCGGGAGGTGCTCGGCCTCGACTGGATCGACAAAGGCGACGGCGACGAGGCCTCCGACACCAACGGCGACGGCGTCACCGACCCGATCGAGACCTCGCTGGAGTGGGGAGTGCGCTCGCTCGGCAAGCGTGTCTCCGTCAACGCCGAGGGGGACCTGCCGGCGAAGGCCGTGGCGGACGTCTTTCCCGCCTACGACGACGACGGCGGGCTGCTGCTCGTCCTCACCCCAGAGGGCTGAGGCATGGGCTCTCGGCGCCGCTACCTCTTCGTCCTGCTCTTCGTCGTCGGGCTGGTGGGAGTGTCGGCCCTGCTGATCCTCAACACCTCCACGAAGCTCGGCCTCGATCTCAAGGGAGGGGTCGAACTCGTCTACCAGGGCCAGCCCACCGGCCAGGTCACCGAGGTCACCGGCGAGGACATCGAACGCTCGATCGAGATCATCCGCGAGCGGATCGACGAGTTCGGCGTCGCGGAGCCGGAAGTCTCCCGCCTCGGCGCCGATCAGATCACGGTCAGCCTGCCCGACGTCGACAACGCCGACCGGGCGATCGAACAGGTGGGGACGACCGCCCAGCTCTACTTCTACGACTGGGAGCCGAACCTGCTCGGCCCTGAGGCCGCGATCGGCGGCCGCCCCGGCCAGC
>Ga0247780_1001590_pt1 | contig 12141 bp, 8 predicted proteins | sample UWRJL079202R5_FD_179927 | JGI IMG/M metagenome (GOLD analysis project Ga0247780, IMG submission 179927) | Plant litter microbial communities from Arlington Agricultural Research Station in Wisconsin, United States - UWRJ-L079-202R-5 | ecosystem: Environmental > Terrestrial > Plant litter >... | reverse complement strand
GGCCAGGCCGCGGATCGGGTCGCCCTTCGAGGAGCTCTCGGGGTAGCCGGCCGAGGCGAGGACGAGGGTGACCGCCCAGTCCTCGCCGAACTCCGCGGTCGCTCCGACCAGCCCGCCGGGCTCGCGCGCGGCGAGGCAGAGGTCGACGAGATCCGAGCGCAGCCGCGGCAGCACCGCCTGCGTCTCCGGGTCGCCGAAGCGGGCGTTGAACTCGAGCACCTTCGGCCCCTCGTCGCCGATCATCAGCCCGGCGTAGAGGACGCCGTGGAAGGGGGCGCCCCGCCGCGCCATCGCGGCGACGATCGGCCGGTGCACGCGGTCGACGATCTCCTCGACCTGCTCCCGGCCGAAGCCCGGCACCGGCGAGTAGCTGCCCATGCCGCCGGTGTTCGGCCCCTCGTCGCCGTCGAAGATCCGCTTGTAGTCCTGGGCCGGCGCCAGCGGCACCACGTTCTCGCCGTCGCAGAGCGCCAGCAGCGAGAGCTCCTCGCCCGCGAGGAACTCCTCCAGCACGACCGGCGTCTCCCCGAAGCGCCGCTCGGTAAAGAAGAGCTCGATCGCCTCGCGCGCCTCGCCCTCGCCCCCGCAGAGGATCACGCCCTTGCCCGCCGCCAGCCCGTCGGCCTTGAGGACCGCCGGGAAGGCAGTCTCGGCGAGGCGCTCGAGCGCCTCCTCGCGGCTGCGGAGGAGGACGTGGGCGGCGGTTGGGACGCCGGCCTCCCTCATCAGCTCCTTGGCGAAGGCCTTGGATCCCTCCAGCTCAGCCGCCGCGGCGCTCGGGCCGAAGGCCGGGACGCCGGCCTCGGCGAGGGCGTCGACCACGCCGGCGACCAGTGCCGCCTCGGGCCCGATCGCCACCAGGTCGACCTGGTGCTCGCGCGCGGCGGTGACGATCGCCTCGACGTCGTCGGCGGCCACCTCCGGCAGGCACTCGGCGTCCGCGGCGATGCCGGCGTTTCCGGGCGCGCAGAAAAGCTGCGGCGAGTGGACCGAGCGCGCGAACGCCCGCACCATCGCGTGCTCGCGCCCGCCCCCGCCGACGACCAGGACCTTCAAGGAGACGGCGCTAGAGCGAGCCGGCCAGGTCGTCGGCCGACATCGCGGTGAGGGTCTGGCTGGTCATCGTCCCGCGGGAGCCCAGCTCGACGGAGACCTTGGCCATCGTCTTCTCGTCGGGCGCCTCGACCACGGTGACGAAGTCGTACTGGCCGAGCGTCGCGTACTGGGCCACCACCTTGGCGCCGATCTGCTCGACCTCCTTGTTCACCTCGGCCACCCGGCTGGGGTTGTTCTTCAGGGTTCGAACTCCCTCGGCGGTCAGGTTCGTAAGCATCAGGTAGGTCGGCATCTTGTCCTCCAAGTCTCGGTCGGCGACTCTCGAACAAACTTACTGCTTACGGAGGGGGAGGGGACGGGGTGCCCCTCTCTCAGAGGCCGTCGCGCAGCTGGATCGCCCGCACACTTCGAGTCGTGGTTTCGGGAGCCTCTGTGAGAGGGACACCCGCGGTCCCCCCTTCACGCCCTCGTCCGAAAATCAGTAACCGGCCGGATGCCGCACTTCGAACCCCTCGGGGTACGGCGGCTCGGTATGCCAGCGCGGCCCCGACACCCCCTCGGGATTGCCGGCCGTGTCGAAGCGGAGGCCGGCGATGACCATGTAGGTGTGGCTCGGGTTGGCGTAGATGGTGATCCAGCGGCCGGGGCCCGCCTCGCCGTAGCCGGCGAGGGCGCCGGAGACGAGCGGGGTGTCGAGCATGCCGGCGCCGTAGAGGGCGAAGCTGACGGCCCCCGAGCAGTCGTAGCCGTAGGAGTACCAGGAGCCGTGGCCGCCGCCCCATACGTAGGGCGTGGTGGCGATCGAGTTGGCGGCGGCGATCGCCGCCTTCACGGCCGCGGGGGCGTCCTCAGGAACGCTGGCCATGCCGGTGGGTTGCAGGATCGCGGCGGGGCCGGGGGTCTCCAGCCCGGTTGCCAGCGGGGCCAGCGCCCAGTCGACGTAGCGGGTCTTGCACTCGCCTTCGAGCGCGTCGGCCTGCTGCAGCACCTCCTGCACGTACCACTCGGCCTGGTTGTGGGTGAAGAGGCCGGCGCTGAGGCTGCCGCGCGACCAGATCAGACGGGCCAGGGTCGCGGCCGAGTCGAGCGGATCGGCAGGGCGGACCTTGCCGTCTTCGTCGCCGTCGACCGCGTAGGCATCCCACTCGCTCTCGTCGAGGCCGAGCGGGCCGAAGGTCTGCAGCTGCTTCTCGCTCATTCCGCGGCCGAAGTCGGACTCGAGGCGGGCGACCGCCGCCAGGGTCCAGACTCCGCGCTTGCCGAGTTTGTAGCGGGCGGCGGCGTCCTCGAAGGCGCGCAGGTACTCGTGCGGGATCTTCTCCCGCCATGCGGGAGCGGGGGTGCATTTGAAGACCTGGAGGCGGGGCCCGATGTCGGCGCCGAAGGCCGGGGCGCCGACTTCGGCGGCGTAGCAGGAGGCGCTGGCAAGCACGTCTGCGACGTACCAGTCGGCGTGGTTGTAGGCGAAGATCGCGCCGTAGGTGTCGGCGGGCATGCCGGAGGCGCTGAGGTAACTGGCGGCCGCGTAGATCGCGTCTTCGGGGTTGTAGGGGTCGGCGACGCCGTCGCCGTTGGCGTCGACGCCGTAGGCCTCCCACGTTTCCGGCATGAACTGCATCCAACCCTGAGCGCCCGCGGAGGAGACGTTGAGGTTGGTCCCGAAGGCGGTCTCGATCAGGTTGATCCCGGCCAGCACCGCGGGGCCCTGCGGGCCGAGCTGGTATTTCGCCGCTGCCGCCTGGTACATCGGGATCAGCACCGGCGGCACGCCGGTGGCGGCGCAGCTGGAGGTGGGGAGGGAGGGGACCGTCAGCGCGGTGGCGGGGCTCGGGGCCGGCACCGCTCCCTCGGAGCTCGCCGGCGCGGGAGGGTCCGCAGCCTCTTCCCGGTCGCCCTCGGGGGCTTCGTCGGCGCCCCCGTCGTCGTCAGCCGCGACGCCGCCGTCGGCCGGCGGACCGGAGGGAGCCGGGGGGGTTGGCGGCGCCAGGGTCGTCCCCTGCTCGACCGGCTCGGGGGCGAACGAGCTCGCCGGTTCTTCCAGCGTCGTTCCCTGGGCAACCGGCTGGTCCGCCAGCGCACGGCCGGCGAAGGGCGCGGAGAGCGCGACGGTGGCAGCGGCGGCAGCGGCGACCGCGCGGATCTTGTGAACGTGGTTCATCCCTAGCCGAGCACGTTGGTGACGTGCCACCCCTCGCCTTTCTGCTTTTCCATGTCGAGGCGCAGCTCGCTGGTCAGGCCGACCCGCAGCAGCGAGACGCTGACCGGATAGACATCCCCGGCGGAGGGCGCCGGCACGACGTTGAGGACCTTTGCCTTGGGCACCTCGACGTTGGCGGGCAGTCGCGGCGGCCGTTCGAGCAGCGCTTTGGCGAGCGCGGGGCTGGCCGTCTTCCCGAACGCCTCGCGCACCGTCGGGTCGGTCTGCCCGGTCTCGTAGAGGACGAAGGCGTCGGCGAAGTCGCGGGCGACGGCGATCGCCTCGGGGCCGGCGGGCGGACCGTTCACGTCAGGGCCCTCGACGGCGGAACTCGAGGCCGCCGGTGCGGAGGTCTCGGCCTCGGGCGCGGGAGAGTCCTCGGCGGGCGCGGATTTGACGATCGCCTTCGCGGGGTCGACCTTGGATGGCGGCTGTGCCTCGGCGGGCTCGAAGACGGGCGCCGCTCCCTGCAGCGTCGGCTCGGCCGGCTTCGGCGGCGGCGCCTCCACCTGGGTCGGCGCGGCGGCTACCGCGATCCGAGTCGGCGCGGCCTCGCGCGATTCCTGCGGACCGGCCACCAGCAGCCCGCCCGCGACGGCGCCGGCGGCGAGGACGACGGCGGCCGCGGCTGAGAGCGCGCGCGCCGGCGCGCCCATCGTCGCGGCGCGGTCCTGCAGCGGCCAGACCAGCCGCTCCTGGAGTCCGAACCCGACCCGCTCGAGCCCCCGACGGGCGCCGCTGCGAACACTGTCCTGGGCGCTCCAGAGGGCATCGGCGGCAGCGGCACGACGCGAGTACGCGCTCGCCTCGTCTACATCGGAGTTGATCGGTCGCTGATCGTGCATCGCCGCTTCGTAAGACTTATCTCGGATTATGGCCCCCAACCCTTAAACCCCGGTAAGCGGGGGTCAGATCGCAGCCTGCTCCAGCCCCGCCCTCTCGAAGCTCAGCTCTCCTTCGGCCGCCTCGACCTTCACCACGTCGCCCTCGCCGAACTCTCCCTCGAGGATCTTCAGCGCCAGCCTGTCGACCAGCTGCTTCTGGATCACCCGCTTCAGCGGACGAGCGCCGTAGGTTGGATCGTAGCCGAGGTTTCCCAGCAGGGTGCGCGCATCGGCGGAGAGCTCGATCTCGATCCCCCGCTCCCGCACGCGTCCGACCAGCTGGCTCACCTGCAGCTCGACGATGCGGCCGATGTCGGCCTTGGAGAGGCGGTGGAAGATCACCGTGTCGTCGATCCGGTTGAGGAACTCGGGCTTGAAGGTGGCCGCCAGCACCTCTTCGATCTGCTCGCGGATCCGCTCGTCGACCGCCTCGCCGACGATGCGGTCGCTGCCGACGTTGGAGGTCATGATCAGGACGGTGTTGGTGAAGCTGACGGTCCGGCCCTGGCCGTCGGTGAGCCTGCCGTCGTCCATGATCTGCAGCAGCGTGTTGAAGACGTCGGGGTGGGCCTTCTCGATCTCGTCCAGCAGCACGACCGCGTAGGGCCGCCGCCGCACCGCCTCGGTCAGCTGCCCGCCCTCCTCGTAGCCGACGTACCCGGGCGGGGCGCCGATCAGCCGCGCCACCGTGTGCTTCTCCATGTACTCGGACATGTCGAGGCGGACGATCGCCTGCTCGGAGTCGAACATGAACTCGGCCAGCGCCTTCGCCAGCTCGGTCTTGCCGACTCCGGTCGGCCCGAGGAAGAGGAAGGAGCCGATCGGCCGGTGCGGGTCCGAGAGCCCGGCGCGCGAGCGCCGCAGGGCGTTGGAGACGGCGGAGATCGCCTCGTCCTGGCCGATCACCCTCTCGTGCAGCCGCTCCTCCATCTGGATCAGCTTCTGCACCTCGCCCTCCATCAGGCGGCTGACCGGGATCCCGGTCCACTTGGCGACTACCTCGGCGACGTCCTCCTCGGTCACCTCGTCTGCCAGCAGCGAGTCGCCGCCCGCGTGCAGCTCGGCGATCCGCGCCTCCTGCTCGGCGACCTCCTTCTCCAGCTCCGGGATGTCGCCGTAGCGAAGCTTCGCCGCGCGCTCGAGGTCGGCCTCGCGCTCTGCCCGCTCGGCTTCCCGCCCTGCCTCCTCCAGCCGCGCCTTGGCCTCGTTGATCGCGTCGATCGCGCCCTTCTCGTTTTGCCAGCGCGCGTTCATCTCGTTGAAGCTCTCGTTCAGCTCGGCGAGGTCGGCCTCGAGCGCGTCGAGGCGCGCCTTCGAGGCCTCGTCGGTCTCTTTCCTCATCGCCGTGCGCTCGATCTCGAGCTGCTGGATGCGGCGCTTGACCTCGTCGATCTCGGTCGGCATCGAGTCGATCTCGATCTTCAGCCGCGAGGCCGCCTCGTCGATCAGGTCGATCGCCTTGTCGGGCAGGAAGCGGTCGGCGATGTAGCGCTCCGAGAGGGTCGCGGCGGCGACGATGGCGCCGTCGGTGATCCGCACCCCGTGGTGCTGTTCGTAGCGCTCCTTCAGCCCGCGCAGGATCGCGATCGTGTCGCCGATGTCGGGCTCGCCGACGAGGACCGGCTGGAAGCGCCGCTCCAGCGCCGCGTCCTTCTCGATGTGCTTGCGGTACTCGTCCAGGGTGGTGGCGCCGACCGCGCGCAGCTCGCCCCGGGCCAGCATCGGCTTCAGCAGGTTGGCGGCGTCGACGGCCCCTTCCGCCGCGCCGGCGCCGACGATCGTGTGCAGCTCGTCGAGGAAGAGGACGATCTGCCCCTGCGCCTCCTGCACCTCGGAGAGCACCGCCTTCAGCCGCTCCTCGAACTCGCCGCGGAATTTCGAGCCGGCGAGGAGCGAGCCGATGTCGAGCGCGATCACGCGGCGGTCGCGCAGGCTCTCCGGCACGTCGCCGGCGACGATCCGCTGCGCCAGACCCTCGACGATCGCCGTCTTGCCGACTCCCGGGTCGCCGATCAGCACCGGGTTGTTCTTGGTGCGGCGGGAGAGGACCTGGATCACCCGGCGGACCTCCTCGTCGCGCCCGATCACCGGGTCGAGCTTGCCGGACATCGCGTCGGCAGTCAGGTCGCGCCCGAATTTCTCCAGCGCCTGGACGCTGTCCTCGGGGTTGGGAGAGGTGACCTTGTGCGGCCCGCGCACTTCGGCGATCGCCTGTTCGAGCGACGCCCGGTCGGGGAGGATCCCGGACATGGCCGGATCGGACTCGGTCAGCGCCAGCAGCAGGTGCTCGGTCGAGATGTACTCGTCGCCGAGCTTCGCCATCTCCTTCTCCGCCGCGCGCAGGGTCTGGGCCAGGGTGGAGGACATCCTCGGTTCATCGCCGCCGCCCCCGCTCAGGGTCGGCAGCGCCTCGATCGCCTCGTGCGCTTTGGCGCCGATCGCCGCCGGGTCCTCGCCGACCTTCTGCAGAACGGGCGGCGCCAACCCGTCCTCCTGGACGAGCAGAGCGACGAGCAGGTGCGCGGGCGCGATCTCCGGGTTGTGGCGGGCGGTCGCGAGCTGCTGCGCCGCCGAGACCGCTTCCTGGGACTTGACGGTGAACCGGTCGGGTTGCATCAGACCTCCTTGCCGCTGCCGGGGCCTTCCAGCTCCGCGATCCGCTGGCGCGCCCCTTTAAGTTCCCTGCTCAGCTTCGACACCCGCTCTTCCAGGGCCAGGACCATCTCCACCCCGGCCAGGTTCAGGCCTTCGGAGGTCATCTGCTGGATCCGCTGCAGCCGCTGGACGTCGCGCTGGGAGTAGAGGCGGGTGTTCTTCGGCGAGCGCTTCGGGGCGATCAGGCCGCGCGCCTCGTAGATCCGCAGGGTCTGGGGATGCATGTCGGCCAGCTCGGCGGCGACCGAGATCATGAAGACGCCGCGCTCGTCGTCGATCGAGATCTCCACCCGGCTGCGGCGACTGGCGGCCATCAGGCGCCCGCCTTTCGCAGCAGCTCCGCCCGCGGGTCGCCGCCGTTCAGCGCCTCGGCCAGCTGCTCGACCGCCTGGCGCTGCTCGTCGCTCAGCTCCTCCGGGACGTCGATCTCGAGCCGGTAGCGGATGTCGCCCCGGCCCCGCCCCTTCTTCGGCGGCCCCTCGCCGCGCAGGCGCTGGACCGAGCCGTGCCTGGTCCCGGGCGCCACCTTGATCTTCTTCGTCCCGTCCAGGGTCGGCACCTCGATCGTGCCGCCGCGCAGCGCCTCCGGGATCGAGATCGGGACGGCGACCTCGAGGTTGCCGTCGTCGAGCCGCTTGAAGACGGGGGAGGAGGCGACGCGGGTCGTCACGTAGAGATCGCCGGGCGGACCCCCGCGCGGCCCGGCCTCGCCCTTGCCGGCGAGCCGGATGCGGGCGCCGTCCCTGACGCCGGCGGGGACGTTGACCTTGTAGCGCTTGGTCTGCTGGGTGAGGCCCGAACCGCCGCAGGTGGGGCAGGGGTCCTCGATGATCTTGCCGGCGCCGCCGCATTGGGGGCAGGGCTGGCTGATCGAGAAGAAGCCCTGGCTCTGCGCGTCGACCCCGCGGCCGTCGCAGCGCGGGCAGGTGACCGGGCTGGTTCCCGGTTTGGCGCCGGTCCCCTGGCAGGTGCCGCAGCGCTCGGCCTTCGGCACCGTGACGCTGACCTGGCTGCCTTTGACCGCCTGGTCGAAGCTGAGCCGCACTTCGGTCTCGAGGTCGCGGCCGCGCACCTGCTGCGCCTGGGCCCGACCGCCGCCGCGGCCGCCGCGGTTGAAGATCGTCGAGAAGATGTCACCGAAATCGGCGCCGCCGAAGCCGCCCTGGGGCCCTCCGGCGCCGAACGGACCGGCGCCGCCGAAGCCCCCGGCCCCGGCGAACATCCCGCCGGAGTCGTACTCCTTGCGCTTCTCCGGATCGCCGAGCACGTCGTGGGCGGCGGAGATCTCCTTGAACTTCTCCTCCGCCTCCTTGTCGCCGGGGTTGCGATCGGGGTGGTACTTGCGCGCCAGCTTCCGGTACGCCTTCTTGATCTCCTCCTCCGACGCCTTCTTGGAGACGCCCAGCGTCTTGTAGAGCTCGTCCGCCATGGTCCCCTACGCGCTCACCACCACGCGCGCCGGCCTGATCAGCTGCCCGTCCAGCCGGTAGCCCTTCTGCATCGTCTCGACGACGACGCCGGCGTCGGTCCCCTCGACCGCCTGGGTCGAGAGCGCCTCGTGCTCGGTCGGGTCGAACTTCTCCCCCTTCGGATCGACCGCCTCGATCCCGTTCCGCGTCAGCGTCTCCCGCAGCCCCCGGAACACGAGGATCACGCCATGGGCGAGCCCGTCGTCGGAGTCGCCCTCCGGATCGAGCCCGGCCGCCTGCAGCGCCCGCTCGAGGTCGTCGAGCACTGGCACCACCTCCGCCGCCAGCTGCGCCTTCCCCCGCACCCGCGCCGCCTCCACGTCCCCCGCCACCCGCTTCCGAAAGTTCTCGAAGTCCGCCTTCGTCCTCTTCGCCAGTTCCAGATACTCATCCCGCTCCTTCTGCGCATCGGCAAGCAGCGCATCGAGGTCCTTCTCAATCTGATCGGCACCGCTCTGTCCCGACGGGTTCGCCGGGGCCCCTCCCGCGGGTGGCGTCGAGGGTGAGCTCTCCGGCGGGTGAGCCGGAGAGTCACCCTCGGCGACAGGACCCGCGGGCCGGGACTCGCTCGAGCCTGCGCCGACAGGACCCGCCGGCCGGGGCTCGCCCGAACCCTTCTCGTCGTGACCCTGCGTCATTTGCCGTCTCCCTCATCGACCACCTCGGCATCGACGACTTCGTCCTCGTCCTCAGACGCACCCTCGGGAGACCCGCCGTCCGCCGACGCCTCCTCCTGGGCCGCCGCGTAGATCTGCTGCGACGCTTTCGTCATCGCCGCCGTCAGCGCCTCGGTCTTCGACTGGAGCTCCTCGACGCTGTCGGACCCGAGCGCCTCGCGCACCTCCTTGACCGCCGCCTCGACCTCTTCCTTGGTAGCCGAGTCGACTTTGTCGCCGGCGTCCTCCAGCGCTTTCTCCGCCTGGTAGGCGGCGTTCTCGCCGAGGTTGCGGGCCTCCGCCAGCTCGCGCTGCACCCGGTCCTCCTCGGCGTGGGACTCGGCGTCGGCGACCATGCTCTGGATCTCCTCGTCGGAGAGCCCGGAGCCGGATTTGATCTCGATCTTCTGCTCTTTGCCGGTGCCTTTGTCGGTCGCCGTCACGTTGATGATCCCGTTGGCGTCGATGTCGAAGGCGACCTCGATCTGGGGGATGCCGCGCGGCGCCGGGGGGATGCCGGTGAGCTGGAATTTGCCCAGGCTCTTGTTGCCGCTGGCCATCTCGCGCTCCCCCTGCAGCACGTGGATCTCGACCGAGGGCTGGTTGTCGTCGGCGGTCGAGAAGACCTCCGACTTCTTGGTCGGGATCGTCGTGTTGCGCTCGATCAGCTTGGTCATCACGCCGCCTTTGGTCTCGATCCCCAGCGTCAGCGGGGTGACGTCGAGCAGCAGCACGTCCTTGACGTCGCCCGCGAGCACGCCGGCCTGGATCCCGGCCCCGACCGCGACCACCTCGTCGGGGTTGACCCCCTGGTGCGGGTCCTTGCCGGTCAGCTCCTTGACCTTCTCGCGCACGGACGGCATCCGGGTCATGCCGCCGACCAGGACGACGTGGTCGATCGACGCGTCGGCGTCGTCGAGCGCGCGCTTCACCGGGCCGACCACGCGCTCCAGGAGGTCGCCGGTCAGCTCGTTCAGCTTCGAGCGGCTGAGCTTGAGGTCGAGGTGCTTCGGCTGACCCTCGACGGCGGTGATGAAGGGCAGGTTGATCTGCGTCTCCTGCGTCGAGGAGAGCTCGATCTTCGCTTTCTCCGCCGCCTCGTAGAGGCGCTGCAGCGAGTTCTTGTCGGCCGCCAGGTCGACCCCCTGGTCGCGTTTGAACTCGGCGACCAGCCACTCGACGATCGCTTTGTCCCAGTTGTCGCCGCCGAGATGGTTGTCGCCGGCGGTCGCTTTCACCTCGAAGACGCCGTCGCCGATTTCCAGCACCGAGACGTCGAAGGTGCCGCCGCCGAGGTCGAAGACGAGGATCGTCTGGTCGGTTTTCTCTTTGTCGAGGCCGTAGGCGAGGGAGGCCGCGGTCGGCTCGTTGATGATCCGCTTGACGTCGAGGCCGGCGATCTTGCCGGCGTCCTTGGTCGCCTGGCGCTGGTCGTCGTTGAAGTACGCGGGAACGGTGATGACGGCGCTGTCGACCGTCTCGCCGAGCTTCGCTTCGGCGTCGGTTTTCAGCTTCTGCAGGATCATCGCGCTGATCTCCGGCGGGCTGTACTGCTTGCCGCGCACGTCGACGCGGACGTCGCCGTTGGGGCCGGCGACGACCTTGTAGGGGACGATCGTCTCCTCCTCTTTGACCTCGGCCTCCTTGCGCCCCATGAAGCGCTTGATCGAGAAGATCGTGTTCTCCGGGTTCATCACCGCCTGGCGTTTGGCCACGGTGCCGACCAGGCGCTCGTCGCTGTCGGTGAAGGCGACCACCGAGGGGGTGGTGCGGCCTCCCTCCGCGTTCTCCAGAACGGCGGGCTCGCCACCCTCCATCACTGCGACACAGGAGTTGGTCGTGCCGAGGTCGATCCCAATCGTCTTGCCCACTTTTTGCGTACCTCCAGGGGTTTCGTTGTCCAAGCCTAAGAAATCTAAGTGGCAGTATGGCAGATCCTCCATGGATCGCAAACGCCACTGCTTATAGTTGTTCGAGCAATTCGGGAGACGGGTAGCCAAAGGGACAGGGGCTGCCGGTCGGAGGCGCCTCGACCAAATCGATCCTGGCTAGGGATCGCGGAAGAGGAGGAACCCCTTGAGTCACTTCACCAGCCGCCGTCTGTTGGCGCCGGTCATCTTCGCGCTCTTCGCGCTCGCCCTGCTGCTCCCCGGCGCGGCTGTCGCGAAGCAGGCCGACCACAGCGACAACGGCAAAGGCAAGGTCGTCGCCACGATGACCCGCAACCTCTATCTGGGCGCGAACCTGGCGCCGGCGATCGGCGCCAAAACCCTCGACGAATTCGTCACGGCCAACGGCCAGATCCTGCGCGAAGTCACCGCCAACGACTTCCCCACGCGGGCCAAGGGCCTGGCCCAGGAGATCCTCGCGACCAAGCCCGACCTGGTCGGCCTGCAGGAGGTGGCCCTATGGCGAACGGGTCCGCCCAGCCTCGCCCCCGTCCTCGGCGGCCCCCTGACGGCGAGCACCGTCCGCTACGACTTCCTGCAGCTGCTGCTCGATCAGCTGAACCGAGGCCCGGACCGCTACGACGTGGTGGTCGTCCAGAACGAGTTCGACCTCGAGGCCCCGGCCGACGAGAACAAAGTCGCGGGCGACGGGCCGCAGCCGATCGTCAACGCCGAGGTCAACGGCCGCCTGACGATGCGCGACGTGATCCTCGCCCGGCGCGGCGCCGGCGTGCACACGTCGAACCCGCAGTCGGCGAACTTCCAGACCCTGCTGCCCGTTGAAATCCTCGGGGCGAAACTGCCGATCAAACGTGGCTGGACCGCGACCGACGCAAAAGTCCGCGGCAGCGGCTGGTTCCGCTTCGTCAACACCCATCTGGAGGCGTTCGACCCGGCGGCGCTGGTGCCGAGCATCCGCTCGCTGCAGGCGGCCGAGCTGGTCGCTCCCGGCGGCCCGGCGACGAGCGACCTGCCGGTGATCCTGGTCGGCGACCTCAACTCCGACGACGACACCGTCGCCCCCGGCGACCGGCAGGCCTACCTGACCCTGCTGGCGGCGGGCATGGTCGAGCGCAGCACCAACGATCCGCTCAGCTGCTGCCTCAAGTCGAGCCTGCTCGCGGTGGGAGCCGGCGGCAGCGTCGCCGACTTCGACCACCAGGTCGACCACATAATGACCCGAGACCCCGATCAGATCACCCTGGAGAGCTCAACCGTCACCGGCCTGCTCCCCGTCAACGGCTTCTGGAACTCAGATCACGCCGGAATCTTCAG